>JAEEGL014181245.1_pt1 | contig 26016 bp, 24 predicted proteins | sample 9134231 | NCBI WGS metagenome assembly JAEEGL01 (sample SAMN16246548, study PRJNA631951) | gut metagenome | biome: gut microbiome; feature: rumen; material: fiber-attached | host: Bos | place: Iran: Karaj | collected 2018-10 | reverse complement strand
GCTCCGGAGCGGACGGAAACCAGAAGAGGATTCTCCTTGGAACCAAACTTCTTGCCTGTGATCTCTTCCATCTTGCCGATGTATTCTCCGATCTGGCCGGTAATCTCTTCATTAATCTGCCTGCCATCCTCGTAGTACTGTGTGCAGGCTTCTGTAGTGATGGTAAAGCCCTGGGGAACGGGAAGACCGATATTGGTCATCTCTGCAAGGTTGGCACCTTTGCCTCCCAGGAGATTCCGCATGTCAGCTGCACCTTCTGTGAATAAATAAACCCATTTTTTTCCCATTTCTCTTTTCTTCTCCCTCTTTCATTTTTGCCGGAACCACCCGGCATTTCCAAAACCTTTCGAAGAAGACCAAGCGGAAGTCTCCTCCGGTGCAAAGCTTTTTTTCTCAAACAACCAAAAATTTGAGTAAAAAATAAATATACCATGAGCCTTGGCTCATGGTATATTATTTGCTTCTCTGCACAAATCAAATGTTTTCATGGAGAAATTATATCATAGAGTAATTAGTCGACACAATACGTAAAGGTGTCTATTTTCTTGATATTTTATTAACATTTTTTAAGGATAATGTGCAAAATGTATCTACAGTTTCACCAATTCCTCATCTTTGTTCGTGCGATTAAATCCAACCTAAAAAATAAATCGTCGGATTTACGAATGCTGATCCGGAATAAATCCTTCAAAAATGTAGACATCGAATTTCTTACGGATGCTCTTTAACTGCTCCGCGCTCTTAACGGTCCAGGAAACCGGCACATTGCCGTATAAGCTCCTGCAGATCTTACGGGAAGGTTCCTCTAAGTCTCTGCAGTCATAAGCGATAAAATCCGGACTGGTCAGGAAGTTAAACAAAAGGTGCTCCATGGCAAAAAAGACCAGAGCCATCTTCGGGCTGGATTTCATACCGTGCTTGCGAAACAGTTGGGATAACTGTCCCCGGATCACCTGGGGGCGATGGAGCTTATACCAGCGAACACCGAAGGGATTAAAGGACTCGATGCAATAAGGACCCTGATATTCATCCAGCATGGAAGAGACGATCTCGCAGACGCTCATATCGTGACGCCGCTCGATCTTATGCTCTACGATGAGAGGCACCTTACCATCCACCAGCTTAAGAAAATCCGCAAACTTAGGGATCTTCTGATCCGTTCCCAGAAGGGAAAACTGCTGCAGTTCCTCATAGGTATAGGAATCTACCGTTCCGGAGACGCCGCAGATCCGGTCCAGGGTGTCATCGTGAAACACAACCGGTATCTTATCTTTGGTTAACTGTACATCCATTTCGATGCCGTAGCCGGCTTCCACCGCTTTTTTAAATGCCCGCAGGGAATTTTCAGGGGCATCCGTGGCATTATCGTGAAGACCTCTGTGTGCGTAAAAGCACTGGTTCCGAAACATGGTCATATCCGGCTTATTTCGTAGTCTTGGCATGATCAGGATCAGATAGATCAGGATCAAAACCGCAAGGATCCCAAGGATCCAATAGAAAACTGACATAATACTGAAAACTCCTTACTTCTTCTCCGGTAACACATCACCGTGGCGCACCTGGAGCATGGTCACAAATGCGCAGCAGGAAAATACTACTGCGTAAGGGAACAAAGTTCTATAGGAAACATGCTCTAACAAAAATCCGGATACCACAGGGGTAACGATCTGTGCCGCCATGGAGAAGGTATAGTAGGTTCCGGTGTATTTGCCGATGTCTCCGCCCTTGGCCATTTCCACAACCATGGGATAGGAATTGACATTGATGGCAGCCCAGCCGATACCGATGATGGCAAAGGCTACATTGATCCAGATGGCAAAGCTGGTGGCAAAACATGCCAGGAAATAGCAGACGCTCATCATGACGATACCGCCTAAAATGGTCTTCTTGCGACCGATCTTACTGGAGATATGTCCGATGGGAATGTAGCTTAAGATGGCTGCGATCATGGCGATCATCAGGCAACCTGCAAAGCCGCTGTTTTCCATACCCCATACTTCGATGGTGTAACGGGAAAATGCGGTGGTAACTGCATTATAGGCAAAGAACCACAGGAAGATGGATGCCAGCAAAAATCCCATACTGCGCTTAACGGCAGGCTCAAGCTTTGCACCCTTTACCTCTCCGTTAAGGCGGGCCGTCTCCTCTTCTTCCGTTTCGGAAGTAAAGGTCTCACCTACTGCTTTACATTCCTGTGCCACCTTATTCTTGGTCTTATTTTCCGGAACCGTGATAAAACAGATAAGGACTGCAATGAGCATTAACAGCGCGATGCTAAGGAACATGGGGAAATAATCCGGTTTTCCCTCTTTGCTTACCAGGAGCATGATCATTACCAGCGCATAAGCAGCTCCTACCGCACCCATTAAGTTGATCACGGCATTGGCCTTGGACCGTAAGCGGTTGGGTGTCAGATCCGGCATCAGCGCAACGGCAGGGGAGCGATACAGTCCCATGGATACCAGCAGAGCAAACAGTGCGATAACGAACATGGGGAGATTTAACGTATTATCCGCAAAGGGAAGCAGCAGCATAAATACGAAGGATAAAGCGGTACCGGTTAAGATAAACGGCATACGCTTACCGATCTTCGTCTCCGTCCTGTCGGAAAGAGCGCCCAGTAAAGGCAGAAGGAACAGTGCCAGGACATTATCCATGGCCATGATCACACCGGTAATGGTCTCACCCAGACCAAAGGTATTCTTAAGGATCAGGGGGATGATGTTGTCATACATCTGCCAGAAGGACGAGATGGACAAAAATGCCAGTCCGATGAGAAAGGTGCGTTTGTAGTTCAGTTTCATTTTCGGTTAACCCTCCAAAAAAGTTATTTTTCCCACAAAATTTATTATACCCTTGTTTCTTTACAGGGAAAACTTGATTTTTAAATGCTTTCATGTAGAATGAAAAAGGTCGCGTTATAACAAGTTACATATTTATAAGAAAGGTTTTTCAAATGATCAGTGCGAACAATGTCACTCTAAGACTTGGTAAAAAGGCTCTTTTTGAGGATGTAAATATCAAATTTACCGAAGGAAACTGTTACGGTGTCATCGGTGCCAACGGCGCCGGCAAATCCACCTTCCTTAAGATCCTGTCCGGACAGCTGGAAACCACCAGCGGTGAAGTGGTTATGACCCCCGGTCAGCGTCTTTCCTTCTTAGAGCAGGATCACTTCAAATACGATTCCTATCCTGTTCAGGACGTGGTCATCATGGGTAATGAGCGTCTGTATCAGGTTATGAAAGAAAAAGAAGCCATCTACGCAAAGGAAGACTTTACCGACGAAGACGGTATCAAAGCTTCCGAGTTAGAGGGCGAATTTGCGGAAATGAACGGCTGGGAAGCAGAGTCCGATGCGGACAACCTGTTAAACGGTCTGGGCATTCCCACGGAACTGCATTTTAAGCAGATGAGCGAATTAAACGGTAACGAAAAGGTGAAGGTCCTCTTAGCCAAGGCCCTGTTCGGTAACCCGGACATCCTGCTCCTGGATGAGCCGACCAACCACCTGGACCTGGATGCGATCGCATGGCTGGAGGAGTTCCTCATCGGCTTTGAAAATACCGTCATCGTGGTCAGCCACGACCGTTACTTCCTCAACAAGGTCTGCACCCAGATCGCCGATATCGACTATGGTAAGATCCAGCTCTATGCCGGTAACTACGATTTCTGGTATGAGTCCAGCCAGCTGATCTTAAAGCAGCGTAAAGAAGCAAATAAAAAGAAGGAAGAACAGATCAAGGAATTACAGGAGTTCATCTCCCGTTTCTCCGCCAACGCTTCCAAGAGTAAGCAGGCTACCTCCCGTAAGAGAGCCCTGGAAAAGATCCAGTTGGATGACATCCGTCCTTCCAGTCGTAAATATCCTTACATCGACTTCCGTCCCGAACGGGAGATCGGAAACGAAGTACTCTCCGTTGACGGTATCACCAAGGTCGTTGAGGGTGTAACCCTTTTGGACAATGTAACCTTCCACGTCGGCCGTGAAGATAAGATCGCCTTCGTAGGCGGCAACGAGCAGGCAAAAACCATGCTGTTCCGTATCCTCATGGGTCTGGAAGAGCCGGATTCCGGTACCTATAAGTGGGGTGTGACCACCTCTCAGGCTTACTTCCCCAAGGATCCCGGCGAGGAATTTGATAACGATTTCAACATCACCGAGTGGCTCACCGGATATTCCGAGATCAAGGACGTTACCTACGTCCGCGGTTTCCTGGGACGTATGCTGTTTGCCGGTGAAGACGGTGTGAAGAAAGTAAAGGTATTGTCCGGTGGAGAAAAGGTGCGCTGCCTGTTATCCAAGATGATGATCTCCGGTGCCAACTGTCTGATCTTCGATGAGCCCACCAACCACCTGGATATGGAGTCCATTACCGCACTGAACCAGGGTATGATCAAGTTCCCCGGCATCATGCTGTTCTCCTGCCATGATCATCAGGTGGTACAGACCACTGCAAACCGTATCATCGAGATCCTGCCCGGCGGTAAGTACATCGATAAGATCACCACTTACGACGAATATCTGGAAAGTGATGAAATGGCTCGTAAGCGTACCATTTACACCAAGACTGACGAAGACAACGATTGATGTGAAGGGAGGGCTTTTTTGAAGATCGTAGATTTGCACACCCATTCCACAGCTTCCGATGGTTCCTTATCGCCCACAGAGCTCATAGACTTAGCTGTTCAAAAGAATCTCTCTGCTATTGCGCTCACGGATCATGACACCACCGCAGGACTGGACGAAGTGATGGCAGCCGGCGATAAAGTACGAACCGAAGGATATGACCTGGAGGTCATTCCCGGTATCGAGCTGTCCACCATGTATATGGGTTCCGACGTACACATCGTCGGATTATACATCGACAAGACCAATGCCCTCTTTCAAAAGCATCTTTCCGATTTTGTGGCTTCCAGAGATGTGCGTAATGAGAAGATCTGCGCAAAATTCCGGGAAGTCGCCGGTATCGAGCTCACCGTAGAGATGCTGAAAAAGGAGTTACCCGATGCCGTCCTTACCAGAGCCCACTTTGGCAGGTATCTGCTTGCTCACGGCTATGTTACTTCCATGAAGGAAGCCTTTGACCGCTATATCGGCGATCGTGCTCCCTGTTTTGTTCCAAGGGAGAAGGTCACCCCGGAAGAAGCGGTTCAACTGATATTACAGGCAGGAGGGATCCCCATTTTTGCCCATCCCATCCTCTGCCGCTTTTCCGATGCTAAATTAGATGCCCTGGTCGGCCGCTTAAAGGAAGTGGGGCTAATGGGCATCGAAGCCATCTATTCCACCTATAAGCCCTTTGAGGAGCGCCAGATCAGAGCCCTGGCAGACAAATACGATCTGGCCATCAGCGGTGGCAGTGATTTCCACGGCGCCGCCAAGCCCGGTCTGGAATTAGCAACGGGCTACGGCAAACTGGTCATCCCCATGGATGTCCTCACAGGCCTTAAACAGAAAGCAGGTATGATTTGAAAGCTTTTTTCACGGATCTGGATGATACCCTGTTTACCACAGGTACCAAAGTGATCACTCCCAAAACCCTGGAAGCCATCCGTGCTTTTGAGGCAAGAGGGAATATCTTTGCTCCCAACTCCGGACGGACCTTATTATCCATGAAACAGGCGCTTTCTGCAGCCGGTTTTTCCTTTTCCGACCGTTCCATCATCATCTCCTATAACGGATCCCTGATCACCGAGTGCGCTACCGGTAAGGTACTCTCTTCTCTTCGTCTTAAAAAAGAGATCTGCAAGGTGATCTTTGAGGAAGCAAAAAAGTATGATCTGTACTGCCAGACCTACCAGTCCGACGATACCATCGTATCTCCCGGAGACTGTGAAGCATTCCGAGGCTATCGGATGTACAATCATCTGCCGGCTGTTTTTTCCAATCATCCCATTTCTCTCTTAGACTGCGATCCCCTGAAGGTACTGGTGATCGAAGGCGATGAAACCGAAAAGCTGGATGAATTCAAAGCGCATATGTTAAAGCTGCTTCCGGGACAGATTAACACCTTCCGTTCCAGCAATATGCTGCTGGAGTTCGTTCATCATGACTCCGGAAAAGGCAATGCCCTGATCCGGGCTGCTGAGATCTTAGGAGTGGACATCCGGGATACCTATGCAGCAGGAGATGCAGAAAACGACATCTCCATGATCGAAGCTGCAGGCTGTGGCATCGCCATGTTAAATGCCGATGAAAACGTAAAAAAAGCCGCCGATCGCATCAGTGATCAGGATAACGATCACGACGGACTGGCGGATATCTTAAATGCACTGTAAAAAAAAAGCCCTCCGAAAGCTCAGGCTCCCGGAGGGCATAACTGTCTGTATCAGGCTTCTACGATGAGGAAACGTCCGTCTCCTACATCAAACACCTCATCATTTTCCACGATATCATCCGGGGTGGCACCTTCCGTATCTACCCCTTCCTCTTCAAAGTATTCCAGTACCTCTTCTTTGGAGTCCACAACCACCGCCATGCAGTCCTCAAGGAACGCTCTGGCCTCTTCTCTGGTCTCTGCTACTACCTCCGGTAATAACTGCTCCTGATTCTCCAGAAACGCGTCTAATACCGCATCATCATATTCCTGAACAACCATATAACCCTCCTGCAAAACAGATGAAAAACCTTTGCTTATATTTAATATCTTATATTGCGCATTAAATTGCAAGCCTATGTATCAATTATCTTACAATTTTCTTTTGCTCTGTTTTCCCTTTCCAATGGATGCATCCGTCTATAACAGGCCCTGAATCTTCATTTCTTGATAAAGACGTCCTACCGGCAGACCCACTACATTGTGGTAGTCTCCTACGATCCCCTGCACATAGGAAGCTCCGATGCCCTGAATCCCATAGGCCCCGGCTTTATCCATAGGTTCCTTTGTATGGACGTAGATCTCTACTTCCTGCTCGGTCATAGGGAAAAAGGTTACCTGGGTCATCTCGGAAAAAGAGATCCGCTTTTCCTCTCCGTCTTTGCGGAAGATCAGTGTAACGCCGGTAATGACTTCATGGGTCTTACCTTGCAGGGCCGTAAGCATTCTCTTAGCATCTTCCGGATCCTGCGGTTTCTCCATAACGGTACCGTCTAAGACAACGATGGTATCGGCACCTAAAACGATGGTGTTGTCTGCTGTCAGAAGCGGTGCTGCATTCCGGGGAACCGTCTCTCCATCCTTGGTTTGCAGGGTAAATGTGCCGGATAGGATCTGACGGTACACATCGTCTGCCTTTAATCTGGATAAAAAGATGCTCCGTGCTCCGCTTTCGTGAAACTCCGGCATCTGTGTAAGAGCCTCCTCACTGGTAGAGGGGCATACAAAATAGTTTAAACCGATCTGGCTAAGCAGTTCCCTGCGTCTGGGAGACTGGGACGCTAAGACCAGATATCTGACTTCTCTCTCACTCATGGTGTCTTCTCACTTTCAGGCTTTTAAATGCTCGGAGGTAACCGGTGTAAACAGGCGGGAGTCATGGACATCCCTGGAAACAGCCTTGGCTGCCCGTGCGGCTTCCTTGCAGAAAATTTCCTGTGAATTCACAGCGTTTCCCTGCTTCTTTACCTTAACGTAGGTTCCGTCCGGCTTTAATTCATGGGCCTTGCAGTTATCCTGCAGCTGGGTATCCAGGATCTTGTTTAAGCGGTCCTTTAATTCCGGCTTTTCCACCGGGAACATGATCTCTACCCGGCGGTCCAGGTTACGGGGCATCCAGTCGGCGCTGGCACAGTATACTTCCGGTTTTCCGCCGTTTTCAAAATAGAAGATCCGGGCATGCTCCAGATAATTGCCAACGATGGAACGAACCGTGATATGTTCGCTGACGCCGGGAATCCCCACCTTGAGACAGCAGATCCCTCGTACGATCAGATCGATCTGTACCCCTGCTGCGCTGGCTTTATACAGGGCTTCGATGATATCCGGATCACACAGGGCATTCATCTTGGCCTTGATATGGGCCGGCTGATTGTTCTTCGCATGGGCGATCTCACGATCGATCAGGTACTTAAAGCGTTCCTTTAACCAAAGAGGCGCAAGGGAAAGCTTATTCCAGTTACGTGGCTCGGAATAGCCCGATAACATGTTAAAGGCTGCGGTAGCATCCTCACCGATCCGCTCATCGCAGGTAAGAAGCCCCACGTCCGTGTATTGCTTTGCCGTGGAATCGTTATAGTTACCGGTACCTAAATGTACATAGCGACGGATACCGTCTTCTTCTCTGCGGACCACCAGTGTGATCTTGCTGTGGGTTTTAAGGCCCACCAGACCGTATATAACGTGGCAGCCTGCCTGCTCTAATTTCCGCGCCCAAACGATGTTATGCTCTTCGTCAAAACGGGCCTTTAATTCCACCAGAACCGTTACCTGCTTGCCGTTTTCGGCTGCCTTGGCAAGTGCCTCGATGATAGGGCTGTTGCCGCTGACACGGTACAGGGTCTGCTTGATCGCCAGTACATCCGGATCCGCTGCTGCGCGCTGGATAAACCGCACAATAGGCGTAAAGCTCTGGAAGGGATGAAATACCAGGATATCTTCCTTTCGGATCGCCTCAAAGATGTCTGTCTCCTCATCGGGGATCTGGGGAACGATCTGAGGTGTAAAGGGCTTATTCTTAAGGTGCTCGTAGCCGGGAAGGCCATAGAGCTTCATAAGGAAAGTCAGATCCAGGGGACCGGAAATAGGATAGATCTCCACATCCCGGATGTTTAATTCCCGCGCCACAAACTTAAGGAACTTCTCACTGGCGCCTTCTTCCACTTCCAGGCGGATGACCTGTCCCCATTGCCGTCTCTTAAGCTGCTTCTCGATTTCCTTAAGGAGGTCTTCCGCTTCGTCCTCATCGATACTAAGGTCGGCATTACGCATGATCCGGAAGGGATACGCGCCAACGATCTCATAGTTGTTAAAGAGCTTATCCATATTGCGTTCGATGATCTCTTCCAGCAATATGATATTCTTAACGCCCGTCGCCGCTCCGGGGATCTCCACGATACGGGGAAGGACCGCCGGAACCTGAACGGTCACGAATTCCTTCTTTTCATCTTCCCCCTTTTTCTTAAGGAGGGCACCGATATTTAAACTTTTGTTTCGGATCAGCGGGAAAGGTCTGCTGGAATCCACCGCCATAGGGGTTAAAACCGGATAAACATTTTCCTCAAAATAGGAATCCACATACTTTTTCTGGGCAGGAGTTAAATCCTCATGATGGCCCACGATATGGATCCCTTCCTTTTCCAAGGCAGGAAGGAGTTTTTTGTTATACAGATCATACTGTTCCTTAACCAGTTCGTGGGTTGCGGGATACAGAAGATCCAGCTGCTGCCTTGGCTTAAGTCCGGCAATATCCGGCTTATTGTAGCTGGCGCCGATCATGTTCTTTAAAGACGCCATGCGCACCATGAAAAACTCATCCAGATTGGATGCAGTGATACTTAAAAACTTCAGCCGTTCAAACAACAGGATGCTCTCATCCATAGCTTCGCTTAAGACCCTTCGGTCAAACAACAGCCAGCTTAATTCCCGATTAAAATAATACGCAGGATTGCGCAGTTTTTTATCTGCCATCGTGTATGCCTTTCGTTCTAATGTTCCTTCATCTTGTGGATGATGGGACGTACCGAGTATACTTCCTCAAACAGATCTCCGCTGTAACCTAAGAGACCTTTTTCGAAATTGATATCCTCTGTGGTGCGGACCAGGATCTGCATCTTATGCTCGCTGCTTTTGACCTTCACATCCATGTCCACGAACTTCTGTCTGTGGCTGCGATCCAGTGCCTTGGAAAGCCTGAGGATCGCTGTCAGCTTACTGAGGATCAGATAGGTATCCATATCCATGCTGGAAGCCGTACCGAACTCGTTAAAAGGAGCAAACGGAAGGTAGATGTATTTCACGATATTGGCTACCAGTTCACGCTCTCTGTGAGATAAACCGATGATCTCCGTGTTCATGACGATGTTATAGGAACACTCTCCCACATTTACCAGACTGGTAAATTTGCCGCAGTCATGAAGGATACCGGCGATCTGAAGCAGGAGCCTTTCCCGTTTGGATAAGCCGTGGAGTTCCTGAAGGGCATCATAAAGGGTAAGGGCGATTCTCTCCAGGGTCTGATCCCTCTTCATACTGCTCATATAACGCTTACTTAAGTTCCATGCAGAGGAAAGGATATCCTGCTCAAAATCATGAGTCGGAAGGAGCTTTTTCTTTTTCTCCGCATACTCATAGACGATGCCGTCGCAAAGGGTAACGCCGGGAGCCTGCAGGCTCCTTATCTTCATCATATCCATGAGATACAAAACGATCAGGGTAGTGATGCGTAGCAGATATGCCGCATCCTCTGCCAACTGATATTTTCTGGCGATCTCCAGTGCACTCATCCGGGACAGGTTCGTTAAGAACTTATGGCATCCCGGTGCGGATGCAGAACCGTATTCCTTCTGGATGAGACCTGTTAAGTAATCGTCTACTACGATCATATGACCGATCTTCTTCTTGGACAGGTGCATCTTCTTAAACACGTCCAGCTGATCGGATACCATCTCATTCACAAAGCCGGGGATCTGGTCCACACCGGCATTTAACCGGATCAGATTATCCTGTACGCGCAGGATTCCCAGCCGCAGGTTACGGGTGGTAGTAAGCTTACCGTCTTCGAATAAGGAGATCTGGATGGAGCCGCCACCGATATCCAAAATAGCGGCACTATCCGCAACGATCTCTTCAAAATTTTCCAGTTTAAATGCGATGGATTTGTAATCCAGAAAACGCTGTTCGGAATTGGAAAGGATCTGGATACGGATCCCGGTCCTCTGCCAGATCTGATCCAGCAGTACCGCCGTATTGGTGGTCTCCCGAATGGCGCTGGTTCCGTAGGCCACATAGTCACTGACCTGATAGGAACTCATAATACTCTTATACTGCTTTAAGAGATTGCACAGCTCTCCTACCTTGGCAAAAGAGATCTTGCCGGTTGCATAGGTATCGGAGCCCAAGTCTATGGCATGCCGGACTTCATCCAGTTCCTTTATGCCTGCCTGGGAGATCTCAAAGATCTTCATTCCCAGTTCAAAGCTTCCCACATCGATTGCCGCAAATGTTTTTACTGCCATCTGAGTCTTCTCGTATGATCGAATCCTATACTTTATTTCACACTTTACGGTGTTCTCTTCTATTTCTTATTCTATCAAATGTCTAACATTTTTGGGGCGGTTTTAAACACAAAAATAACCGCCCATAGTCCGGCACGACTAGGCAGTTATTTTCAATAACAATATAGATTCGGGCGAACCGTCTACCGGTAGCGCCTTTTTATGCAATCATCTTAACATTAATCCTTCATACAGTCAAACTAATCCACTACCTCTGCTTCCAAATCATCTTTCAGTTACTCCGTATCTCATGCTTCCGGTACAGGACATATCCCCCCAAGATCAGGAAAATCGTTAACAGGATATACAGTACCGGTGCGACCTCATAGCACATAAAGTATTTTCCCAGTTTCACCAGACGGAATTCATAGACTAATCTTGAAGAAACCAGCGTCTGGGGAAGCAAGGATATAAACTGGGATAAGGGCCGCAGTTTTTCCGGGATACCGGCGCTTAGGGCAAACAGTCCCATATAGGTGCCGATGACGATCCCCATGGTCGCCAGGGCATTGCGGGTTAAGCCGGAAATAAACAGCGTAAAAGCGGACACAAGGATCGATCCCAGAAAGACCAGCAGGAGCAGGATCCCGGCTAATTGCCACATGGTAAGATCCATTTGGGTAAAGGGATAATCATTTAGCACCGACACATCCATACCGGAAAATCCCCAGTTGATCCCTATATAGGCATAGAACGTCACTAAAAAGATGACTGCGCAGCATAGGATAAAACTGATCCCAGCCAGGATCTTGGCAAAATACAGGTCCTTTCTGCCATAGATGGTCGAGCGGATCATGGCATCCGTGCGCCTCTGCGTCTCCATGGCGAAAACAGAGGATAACGCTAATGTGATGATCATTAAGAGCATGATCATATAGTTGCAGGTACCTTCCAGCACGCCTCCTGCCACGACGATATCATGATAGATCAGTGGCTTCTCGATCTGTTGTTCCTTGTCCTGCCAATAGGCAATCTCACCATCGGATAGCTTTGCCAGCTCATAGGCTTCCCGGATGGTCTGCTCTCTGGCCTTATTTAAGTGCTCCACCGACAGATCCTTTATGGGCGCTCCGTATCCCAGATAATCCTCCACCAGATACAGGAAGGGCTTATAGGCAGCATACTCCTCCGGGATATTCCCCATCTCATCGGAAACCTGCTCCAGCTCCTGCAAAAAGGCATCATCCACCTCCCGGTAGGATAGGGTCGCATAGGCTTTTAACCTTGCAGGGTCTACGTTGCCGCTTACCTCAAACTCACCCTGTACAAAGGCATAACCAAATAAAAACAGAAACGTTATGACGGCAATCTTATTCTTTAAGATCTTTAATAATTCAAACCGGTATAACCTAAAAAAGCATTTCTTTCTCACTTTTATCTCCCTCACTCAAACTGCTTTAAATAGAATTCCTCCAGACTTCCGTCCTCTTCCTTCCAGCTGCCCTGCCAGATGATCTGACCCTTTCGGATCATGATGATCCGGTCGGCGATATTCTCGATATCCGACACGATGTGAGTGGAAAGCATGACGATACTGCTCTTGCCCAGTTCACCGATCAGATTGCGAAAACGCACCCGTTCCTTAGGATCAAGACCAGCGGTAGGCTCATCCAGGATCAGGATCTGTGGCCGGTTAATCAGAGCCTGGGCGATCCCCAGACGCTGCTTCATGCCGCCGGAATACTTCCGCACCTTGACATTTGCCACATCTTCCAGGGCGACCAGTTTTAATAGTTCCATGGTCCGCTCCTTTGCAGCCTTTTTACTAAGGCCTTTTAAGGCGCAAAAATACAAAAGGAACTCCTTTCCCGTAAACTCCGGATAGTATCCGAAATCCTGAGGAAGATATCCCAGCTTGTCCCGATAGTCCTCACTTTTCGCCGGCAGGTTATCATATAGGATCTCGCCTCCTGTAGGGGTTAAGATCCCGCACATCATACGGATGAGGGTGGTCTTACCTGCGCCGTTTTCCCCAAGCAGCCCGATCACACCGGGGCCTAATTTAAAACTGATCCGATCTACAGCAATCTTGCTGCCGTATTGTTTGGTCAGTCGATCTACAACTAATTCCATGCGTATTCCTCCAGTTTCACCATTCTTTTGATCTCCAGGATCTGCAGGATAAATAAGATCACAGCGATCAGATAGATCATATTTTGTCCGATCTTCTGTAACAGTTCCAGGTTCCGGAAAAGTTCATTTACATCCAGTACCACCAGGGCAACTGCAAAACTTAATCCAACATGTTCCCGTCCCCAGGACGTCCGTTCCAGTTCCATGGAAAGGATCGTGGTCAGCAGATAGGGAACGCTCAGATAAACGGCCACATACAAAATGTTAAGACCCATTTTACCTCCCACAAGGAGGGCACTGATAAACATCGTCATAAAATGCACGATCCCCATGACGCTCATGCGGGCATAAAGCGCCCCTTTGGCCGAATATAATGTGGCTCTTTCCAGTTCCTCCATGCCGTACATCCCGGAACGGAAGCTGAAAAGGATCCCAATGCCCGCCAGAAAGGGCATCAGATCCGACAGGATCTGGAGCTTATCTTCACTGATCGCCGGAAAAGAGATGGCAGAATAAGCGATCACTGCCAGACAGAGTAACCATGCATACCAGCGAATGTAACGAGCCTGGGTGAAAAGCATCTCCAAAAAGCCGGGTATTTCCCTCTCGTCCTGTTTCCGGATACTTCGGATAAAGGCATCCTTTTTGACCTCATCTGCTTCTTCGATGCAGCTGTTTAACAATCTCTTTAATTCCTTATCCCTCATGGCTCCTCCTTTCCAAGCGCATGCTTTAGTTTCCTTACGGCTTCCTGTAATCTTCGATACAGGGCAAACCTGGATAATCCCATCAGTTTACTGATATCGCCCATGGATACGTCACTGACATATCGCAGGATCAGGATCTCCCGTTCCTCTTCGGTTAACCCTTCCAGGGCATTTCGAATGTCCAGACGTCGGATCAGGTCTCCTTCGAAGCTTGTCTGTAATTCCTGTGCACCGGATTCTTCTGCTTCTGACAGGCCCGTTTCCTGACTGCTCTTTTTCCGATAGGTATCGATACACAGATTTCGCGCAATGGTGTAAAGATACCGCTCCGGCTCCCTGCTGTCCTTTTGCAGGAACTTAAGAAAGGTTTCCTGGGTCAGGTCTTCCGCAAGGGCTTTATTATTTACTTTGTAATAACAGTACCGGTAGATCCTGCCATAATACACTTCGATGTCCATGAATGACCTTCCCCTTTCCTCCTTCTGTAATGTTAGACGTATGACCTACGCAGGATGTGCGGCAAATTTCCAAATTTATAAAAATGGCTACAGTGGTGATCACTGTAGCCATTTTCCCGCCAATTGTCACTGGCCTGACTGAGCGTTATTTTTTCATTTATAAGTCAGTGACTATCCGATCTTGCTTCTAATGTTCCCAGCACATAGTCGATAAACTGCTGTGCCACTCTTCCGGAAAAACCGGCATGGGATACCTGCCACTTATTGGCTGTGGCAAGGAGTTCATCTTCCGGCATCTGTACGTTATGCTTCCTTGCAAGGGTAAGGACGATCTCCTTAAACTCCTTAGGCGTAGGCTCTCCGTAGTAGATCGCCATACCGAAGCGGGATGCCAGCGAGAGTTTTTCCTGCGTGGTATCGGAGGTATGCATATCCAGTTCGCCGTCTGCCTTATCGGAGTAATTCTCCCGGATGAGGTGCCTTCGGTTACTGGTCGCATAGATCAGGACGTTCCCCGGCTTTTTCTCCAGGCCGCCCTCGATAAATGCCTTCAGGTATTTATAATCTGTCTCAAAATCTTCAAAGCTTAAATCGTCCATGTAGATGATGAACCGGTAGTGACGGTTCTTGATCTGGGCGATAACGTCGTTTAAGTCCTTAAACTGATAACGGTAGAGCTCGATGATCCGAAGGCCCTGCTCATAGTATTCATTGGCAATCCCCTTGATGGAGGAACTCTTGCCGGTACCAGCATCTCCGTATAACAGCACGTTGTTGGCATGTCTGTGCTGTACAAAGGCTTCGGTATTATCCACCAGCTTTTTCTTGGCGGCTTCGTAGCCCACCAGGTCATTTAAGTATACATGGGCGATATTTAAGATGGGTACGATCCGGGCTCCTTCCGGCGTATCCACCACACGAAAAGCCTTGTGAAGGCCAAATTTTCCAACGCCGTATTCCTTATAGAACTGAGTCAGGATCGCTTTCATCTGCTCCGCGCTAGCGGCTCTTCCAAGGTCCTTAGCCAGGGTACAGATCCGGTCACGGATACGGCTGTTATAGACCTTGCTCTCCTGTTCGGCCGCCGTATAATCAGCGATCAGACGATAGCCTTCTACGGGAATGGTCTTATTTAAGTCCTCAAAATCCACGGCAAAGAATTCCCGGAAGATCTCCATATCGTGGAGGACTGCTTCATTGATACTGCCCTTTACGCTTCCGGTGATCTCACAGGCGCAGCTGTAGCTGTTTTCATTGGATACCAGGAGTTCTGACAGGTAGCAATGCCACAGATTCCCGTAAAAGCCGTTCTTTTCCGCCATCTTAAGGAGCAAATGAAGGCACTCGTAAAACACCTTCTGGATCTTGGAATGGCTGACGGATTCGTGTTTATAATGGTCCATTAACCAGGTCACTTTGGTCAGGAGCTTTTCCTCTTCTCCAAAGTCGCGGTAGATCATAAGTTCCTCAGTACGCATGGTTACCTCCTGTATGAGTTCCTGTTACCATTTTATTATCCTATCAATAATTGCCCAGTACCCGCAGGTTGGCGGCTTCCTCCCGGATACCGCGAAGGGCGTTCTTAACGGAAGCATCGGACAGGTTACCTTCAAAGTCAACAAAGAACCGGTATTCCCAGCTGTGATCCTCAATGGGCCTGCTTTCGATCTTGGTCATGTTCAGGTCATTAAAGATAAAGTGGGACAGGATATGATAAAGGGATCCGCTTTCGTGATGGATCTCAAAGCAGATGCTGATCTTGCCGGCATTTTTCCGGTAGACCTTCTGATTGGTAATGATGATAAAGCGGGTGGAGTTGTTCTGATCCATGTTGATGCCCCGCTCTAAGATCTTAAGGCCGTAGACCTTGGCCGCATAGGCTCCTGCAATGGCTGCCTGGGATATATCCTTATCCTCTGCCACCTTACGGGCTGCAAAGGCATTGTTCTTCATAGGGAACTGTTCCCAGTCCGCATGTTCCTCCAGAAAACGGTTACTCTGAGACAGCGACTGTGGATGGGAGTAGACGCGTTTAATATCGGCCAGGGTTGCCCCTTCCGGTGCCATCAGGCAATGCTCTATCTTAAGGATCTGCTCTGCGACGATATAGTTTTCAAACTCTGCTAAAAGGTCGTAGATCTCACTGACGACTCCGGCCGTAGAATTCTCAATGGGAAGTACAGCATAATCGGCGGTACCTTCTTCAATAGCGATCATGGCATCCCGGAAGGTTGCCACCGCAAAGCTGGTCACATCTTCACCGAAAAAGTCCGTCATGGCTGCCTGAGAATAGGAGCCTTCCGCCCCCTGATAGCAAACCCGAACGCCACTCTTTAACAGGTCCGCAATGGAGATAAAGGGAAGCTTACCGTGAGTGCCGGCATCGGTCATCAGCTTATACTGCAGCTTACGGCTGTTGCTCATAAGGAGCTCATATACTTCTTCGATTCCCTTGGCATTCTCAGGATTCTTTAAAAGGCCTTTGACGGTCTGGATCTTAGCTGCTTCTCTTGCACGGTCCAGGACACTTTTTCCGTTCTCTATCTTATACTGTGCAACCTCTGCACAGATTTCCATACGTCTTTCGTATAAGGAGACGATCTGACGATCTACCTCATCGATCTGCTCCCGCAGCTTACCAAGTTCCATAGCGCTCCTTCGATTTTGCTGATAAAATCAATCTTTTTCTAACTATCTTATAACAAGATCACCTTGTCCGCAAGCAAACAAACGCCTATAATGTACATAAGAAAGGGGGATTACAATGAGCAGTCGATTACGAACTTTCTTAGCTCTCTTAGCAGTAGCAGCCGTCCTTGTGATCCTTGTGGTAGCATTTCGTATTTCCGCAGCGCTTTCCGCTCTTCCGGAAGATACCCGGGGAAATACGGCGGCCAATCTTTATAACAACGGCCTTTTCTGCGAATCGGGAGGAAAGGTTTATTTTTCCAATCCTTATGATAACAATTCCCTGTATTCCATGGACCCGGACGAAACGAACTTTAAACGTCTGGTCAGTTCTTCTGCGCAGTTCATCAATGCAGGCGGTAAATACGTAGTCTTTTATACACAGGGTTCTTCCGGCGGCTCCGGCCTCGGGTATGTCCGCTCCGCTCACGGCGTATACCGTGTGGATCAAAGCGGTTCCAGTTCCGTAGCCCTTACCACGGATCCCTGTACCATGGTGCTCCTTGCCGGTAACTATGTCTATTATCAGCGCTACGACGTGGAGACCAATACCACCAACTACCGCATGACTGTTGGGAAACGGAATATCAAACAGGTCATGCCGGATTATGTGACCCTGGCGGAGTTCCAGAACGGACAGATCTACTATAACGGAGTATCTTCGGACCACAGCCTGTACTCCTTTGACCCAAAGACAGAGACGGTACAGAATATCTGGCCCGAAGGAAACCTCTGGTATCCGGTCCTTCGGGGAAGCGATGTCTACTATCTGGACCTGAATACCGACTACAGCTTATGCCGGTATAACCTGATTGACGGGTCTGTAACTACATTGACTGATGACCGTGTAGTCAGCTTTAACTTTACGGATTCTCACATCTACTATAACCGGGAAGCCGGTGAACAATCCGCTCTCATGCGGATGAACTACGACGGGTCAAACCCGGAGGTCGTACTGGAAGGTACCTACTGCGATATCAACGTAACTTCCCGATATGTGTACTTCCACCCCTATGGCTCTCCCCTCCCCTGCTATCAAACCCCGGTTACCGGTGCCGTTTCGGTAACCACCTTTGATGCCGCGGCAGCTGCCGTTTTGCAGCAGTAAACCAGTTATCCGTTTCCCGGAAGGTCTTCGGACTTTCCGGGATTTTTTTCTGTAAAAAAGAGTCCATGAGAACTACTCTTCTCACAGACTCCCGAAAAACATTGCTATATTGTCATGACTACTCTCTGGGCTTACTCCGCATGATGATCAGGTAGGCGATCAGTAAGAATACGCCGGTCGCAAACCAGGCACCGGCATTGGCCATGCAGACACCTTCGTAGCTGTGATAGTGCACCGCGATCTCAGCAAAGAATGCCCGCACGATCAGCTCCACTACGCCGCCCATCATAGGGATAAAGGAATAACCGCAGCCCTGTAATACGTTACGGAAAATGAAGATCATTCCCAAAGGGATAAAACAGGTGCCTACGATGCGGATATAGGTATTGGCATAGCCGATCACTTCCGTTACGTCTCCCGTAACAAAGATTCCCACAACATAAGGCATGATGAGAACTGCTACGCCATAAACGATCAGAGCGTAGATACCGGATAACAAATTGGCGCTTCTTGCTCCCTGACGGATCCGCATCCAGGCATTGATACCCCGGTTCTGACCGCAGTAGGTTGCCATGGTCATACCCATGGCGGCAAAGGGCTGGGTAATGAACTGCTCCACCTTGCAGGCCGCCGTATAAGACGCTACCACCGTAGATCCGAAGAGGTTAAGGGCCGACTGCACCAGGGTGGTTCCGATGGCTGTAATGGAAAACTGCAAAGCCATGGGAAGGCCGATGTGGATCTGATTTTTAGCAAGATAAAAATCCAGCTTCAGGTGTTCCGGGCGGATCCGTGCGATCTCCACATAACGCATCATATAGAACACGCACAGGATACCGGAGATCCCCTGGGATAAAATGGTTGCCCAGGCAGCACCTGCTACCCCCATCTTAAGATTTAAGATAAAGAACAGGTCCAGGAAGATATTTAAAAAGGCCGAAAAGATCAGGAAATACAGTGGCACCTTGCTGTTACCGATGGCGCGCAGGATAGAGGCCATCAGGTTATACAGTACCGTAAATACGATACCGCCGCAGATGATCATGATATAGGTCCTTGCCATGTCATAGATATCCTCCGGCGTATTCATAAGGACCAGAAGCTTATCCATATAGTGGCGGCTAAGGAAAGTCACGATCAGCACCACGATGGCGGATAAGGTAATGGCGCTGCCGATACTCTTCTTTACACCCTCTGCATCTCCTGCACCAAAACGCTGACTGGTGATCACCGTAAACCCGGTAGTCATACCCATGACAAATCCCAGGATCAGGAACATGATGGTACCGGTCATACCCACAGCCGCCAGCGCTTTTACGCCCACGTAACGGCCTACGATGATGGTATCCACCATGCTGTAAAACTGCTGAAAAATATTCCCTAAGATAACCGGTCCGATAAACTGAAAGATCAGACCTGAGGGTTTTCCCTTGGTCATATCCAGTTCCATTTTCTTATTTCTGCTCATATTCTTTATCCTATCCGTCCTTTACTCCACCTGTAAAACCTCTTTTTCGAGGTAAAAATCATTATAGTCTAAGCACCTTTTTAATCCAATCCTTGACAAATGTCAAGATAGAAAATTAAGGGAATTTACAATTGAAATGGCGGGGGCCATATGATAACATTTACAACGATAAAATAAACATCTGAAAGGAGATCTCATGCCTCGACATTTAATGAGTCCTCTTGATTTCTCTGTGGAAGAGTTAGATCAGCTCTTTGATCTGGCAAACGCCATTGAGAAAGACCCGGAGAGATTTTCACACCTCTGTGATGGCAAGAAACTAGCCACCTGTTTTTATGAACCCAGTACTCGTACAAGACTTTCTTTTGAAGCCGCAATGATGAATCTTGGCGGCAATGTTCTCGGTTTTTCCGAAGCCGCTTCCTCTTCCGCAGCGAAGGGTGAAAGCGTATCTGATACCATTCGTGTTATTTCCTGTTATGCTGATATATGTGCCATGCGGCATCCCAAAGAAGGCGCTCCCTTAGTCGCATCTACTCATTCTTCTATTCCTGTTATCAATGCCGGCGACGGCGGTCACCAACATCCGACACAGACATTAACCGATCTGCTTACCATTCGTTCCTTAAAAGGACGCCTTGGCTACTTTACCATTGGTCTTTGCGGTGACCTGAAATTCGGTCGTACCGTTCATTCTCTTATCAATGCGCTCTCCCGTTATGACGGTGTAAAGTTCATCTTCATCTCACCGGAAGAGCTTCGTGTTCCTGATTACATCACCGAATTCCTTCGTGAAAAGAATATTCCCTATGAGGAGCAGATCCGTCTGGAAGCCGTTATGCCCAAACTGGACCTGTTATACATGACCCGTGTACAGAGAGAGCGTTTCTTTAACGAAGAAGACTACGTACGATTAAAGAACTTCTATATCCTGGATAAGGAAAAGATGGCCCTTGCCGGCAAGGACATGCTGGTACTCCATCCCCTGCCCAGAGTAAATGAGATCTCCGTGGATATCGATGACGATCCCAGAGCCGCATACTTTAAGCAGGCACAGTACGGCGTATACGTCCGCATGGCCCTGATCCTGACCCTGCTTAATCTGGTGCCGGAAGACTTAACCGGAATAAAGGCCAAGGCCGGCGGAAAGAAAAATACCGGAAAGGGAGGAACCTTAAATGCTTAATGTAGGAAAAATCGAAGAAGGCTTCGTATTAGATCATATCCCTGCCGGAAAAAGCATGGCGATCTACAGGTACCTGAAGCTTGATCAACTGGACTGTACCGTAGCCATCATCAAGAATGCCAAGAGTAACAAGATGGGCAAGAAGGATATCCTGAAAGTAGAATGTGACATCCATTCCCTGGATCTGGACATTCTGGGATTCATCGATAAGGATATCACCGTCAACATCATCCAAAACGGTGAGATCGTCGGTAAGAAGAAGCTCTCCCTGCCTCAGGAGATCCGAGGCGTCGTAAAATGTCACAATCCCCGTTGCATCTCTTCCATCGAGCAGGAGCTGCCTCAGATCTTTGTATTATCCGATCCCCAGAGAGGTATCTACCGCTGCAAATACTGCGAAGAGAAATTTACGGAAACCAACCAAAGCTATTCTTAATAAAGTACTAAGAAACATACCCACAAAATGCATATGCATTTCTCTCCGTCTATGCTATAACGAAATCAGGAACCGGCGTTAACCCGAGAAATGGCGTTAAATCCGGAATTGACGTTAAAACAGGAAATGGCATTACAGAGAGGAAGTGCAGCATGAGCTTATTCATCAAGAAGATCAAATGTCCAAAATGTAAGTCCACCAGTTATACCAAAGTCGATCTGGAAAAAGAATCGGATCACTTGAACGGTGCCGTCATGAATCCCTTTGATGTGGGCGGCAGAAGCCGTGTTGGCGGTGGAAGCGCCATGGTCAAGGGCAATATGACCGAATATTTTAAGTGTAACGACTGCGGCACCATTTATCCCATCGAAAGAGAACGTTAGAAACGTGCGCCGCCGGGCGCACAAATGAAGAATGCAGGTAAGGCTTCCTTACCTGCATTCTTATGTTAGGATTATCGGGTTATAGGACAAAATGTATTTTTGACCCCCTGACCCCGTCCCTAAGGGTCAGTCAGTTGGGCATGGTGATGGTTTTCACATCATCCACTTCAATGGTCTTTAAGACCTCTTTATCAACTTTCTCAATGTTCACCACACGGCTGGCCTGATTAACGATGGCCTTTTCCAGGAAGTTACGTACATCACGGGCATTGGCGAAGTTTTCACCCTTATTGGCTACCCGCTCTTCCATCCAGGTCTTACAGAATTCCTCTGCTTCCGCAGACAGAGCATATTCCCGCTTCTTGCAGTTCATGGCCAGGATGCCCATCATCTCTTCGGGTGTATAATCCTCAAACTCAATGAAATGATTGAAACGGCTCTTAAGTCCCGGATTGGAATTTAAGAACTGCTGCATGAGATCGGAATAACCTGCCACGATCACCACCAGATCATCCCGATGATCTTCCATGGCTTTTAACAGGGTATCGATGGCTTCCTGACCAAAGTCGTTATCCCCTTTGTTAACTACCAGGGAGTAGGCTTCGTCTATAAAGAGGATGCCACCCAGGGCAGAATCCACGACTTCCTGTACCCTCGTAGCAGTCTGTCCAACGTATCCCATGACCAGACCTGAACGATCCTCTTCGATGAGCTGGCCGTTTGACAAAATGCCAAGAGCCGCGTAGATATCTCCCAGCATACGGGCAACGGTGGTCTTACCGCTACCGGGGTTACCGGAAAATACCATGTGCAGGGAGATACCGCTGTTCTTCATGCCGTTCTCTTCCCGCATCTTCTGCACTTTTATAAGATTGACCAGGTTATGGACTTCCTGCTTTACACCGGCAAGGCCGATGAGTTCATCCAGTTCCTGAAGCTTTTGTTCTACCTTTTCAGGATCTTCCTCTCCCTGCAGGATACCGGTCTTAACGGCTTCCTTTTTGGCTTCGCCGCTTCCTGCTTTCTGAGGGGTGGGCAGTTCGTCATTTCCTGCTGCACCGGCCTTGTTGGTGCCCGAAGGAGCGCTGCCGTTTCCGGATGTCCCTGCATCACTTCCCGCGCCGCTGTTTCCGGCACTGTGGTCGTTGACCGGCTGGTACATTTTGATATTGGAGGTAAAGAATACGCCGTATTCCTTTAAAAACTTTGTAAGCTTATCCAGATACTCCGTCAGACGCTTGCTGGCTTCGTCTATGGACTCCGCATGGGAAGCCACGAAGCTCTGTCCAAACAGGGTGTAGGTATCAAGCAGTATCTGGGCCTTCTGATGACGATACAGGTCGGAACGGATCTTTTTCCCCGCATCGGCAAGGACCGCGTACTTGATCACCGGCGGGATCAGTGTGGGATAAACCGTCTCCAGTTCTTCCTTGTTCTTGATATAGGTCAGATTCTTGGAATCCGGTGTGACACCCAGATAGGTATGGATAAAGTCCAGCTCTTCCTGTTCGTAAACACCATTGGCTCCGCCAAGAAAGCTGGCGAACTTAAGAAGCTCATAACGGAAATCATCCTTTAAGGAGCTGGTCTTGGTCTTGCAGTTTCCGATATTTTCACTGTACAAAAGCAGGCAGATGGAATCACTGATCTCGATCATCTGCTGCAGGTTTTTCCTGGTCGCCATTTCCTATCTCTCTTTCCCCGTTCCTGATTTTTCTTTATCTTTTGTCGTTGATCACAAGGCGCGACAGATCATTTGCCTTGATTTTGTTCATCATTCTTTGTTTGATCATCCGTCCTGGACTCAACGGATTCTTCAATTTTCGTTTCACCGGAAACCAGCTTATTTAACACATTCTGCGGCATGCTGGTCACTGCTTCCAGTTTGGAAGCAACGCTCCTGCCCAGACGCTTTGCCCGGGCAAATACATAATCCTTCATATCTTCCAGCGAAACCTTGTGTTCAAAGGCCACAATGGTAGGGTTTCTGCGAAGGATGGATGTCACGGAAAAATGAGGCATCGTAAACCATTCCGTCTCTTTCTGACAGATAGCAGCAAACTGTGCGCGAAGGGTTGCCACTTCTTCCTTAACAGAGTCCAGATACTCTCCGGGCTTCTCCGTAATAGACTGTTTCATGGCATTTAAGGAGTTCTCCAGACTCTCCATCAGATCATCCATACGCAATTCGTAGGCCTTCTGAAGGTTCTGACGGTTCTCGTTGGCTACAGCGATAAGGACGTCCATACGCTTTTGCATCCGCACCAGTTCTTCCTTCATCTTCGCCATCTTGATCAGGAAGTCGCGCAGATCCAGTGCCTGCTTGAAGGAAATCCCAAAGTCCACCAAAAACCAGATAGTAACCAGATTGGTAACCGGTGCCATCACGAAGGGAGGGATCATGGATAAGGCATCCTTGGCAAAATGCCCCATGACTTCCACTACCACTACTGTAAGCACGCCCCAGGTAAGGGTGGATTCCAGACAGATGCGTCCTTTGATATTTAAGAACTTCCCCTCATAGGTCCAGTAACGGACCTTAAAGAGGTTCTCCATGATCGCAGCCGTGATATATTCCAGAATGGTGGGCGCGATACAGCCCATGATATATAAGAGGATGAGATCCTGCCAGCTTTTTACCACCATGATCCGGGAAAAGATCCGCATCATGATCCCGCCAAGTCCATAGATAGGCAGAAAAGGCCCGTGGATAAATCCGCGGTTTACCAGTTTCTTTTCATGAATGGATACATAGGTGCTTTCAAAACACCAGCCAAAGAGGCTGTACAGATAAAAAACAAAGATCCATTCGATCCAGTTAACGTCCCCAAAGATCTGCAGCAACTCGTATCTTCCCCTTTTTGGTCATTCCGTAATCTGCTTTTACCTGAAACCTTCCAAAGCCCCGGACCGTTATGAGATCCTCCGTCTTTAAAAGGGTACTGTTCTGCTCCGTTTCCCGGCCGTTTAAGAAGACCCTTCCCTGACGGAACAGTTCGTTCACGCTGTTACGGGACAGGTTATAGAGCTCCGCGATCAGAACATCGATGCGCAGGGATGCTACCGTAACCACTTTTTCGACAGGCTTCCCGCCGGTTAAAGCAGGGATCTCATCACAGATACTTACCCGGATACTGGTATGACGGATCTGGGTAAGCTCCTTAGTTATAAACTCTGCAATGGAAGAAAGGCAGAACAGATAGGCCACATTTTCTTCCAGAAAAATATCTCCCAGAACCTCCCGTTTGATCCCAAGATGCATCAACGCTCCCAGGACATCCCGGTGTTCCAGATGATCGGCAAATTTCTGCATGCGGGGAGAAAGGGCAAGGCACACGATGGGGTATTCCTCTTCGTAGCCCAGATCCTCCGCATTTCCAAAGCGGATCACCTTCCGCTCACAGCCTTCCATCCCTCCCCACATGGAGTAGGGGACGGCACTGTGATTGCCGATGCCTTTTAAAAAATCGGATTGTTCCGGCAGACTTAAAAACTCGGAGAACAGATAACGGTTCTGCGCCCTGCTTCGATCTGCCAGATCCAGTAGATGATCGATCATGCGGAGAAATTAATGATCTCGTCTTTGGGAGCCTTAACAGACTCTACGCTTTCTGCGTACAGAACGGGACCCTCTCCCTCATAATCTTCCCAATACTGGCGCTTTACCTTTGCGGTAACCTTTACCCACTGCTTGGGTAATAAACTGTCAATCTTATCATACTGGCAGGCATAGCCTAAGAAGGTCATATCCTGAGCGCAGCAAGTCATCGCCATACGACCGGGGACAAAGAAGCCAGCCTTGATCTTATCCGGCTTGGCAACCTGTGCGATAAAGGTGATACGCTTGCCATCGTAGCGCTCTAAGTGATCAAAGGTATCCAGATACCAGATACCGTATTTCTCATTGGTGGTAAGGTCGATGGGATCTTCTTCCAGCTTGTAGGGAAGATCCTCTTCAAAGATCTCATCGATCTCTCCGTTGGAGTCTTCAAAGACGATATCCGCCTTCTGATTGACTGCCTTCAGATTGCGCTTATAAACGTTCAGATCCTTGATACCGTCACAGCGATTAAAGATGATCAGATCGGAGTTTCGCACCTGCTCTGCCACCAGAGATTTCATGTTGGTGTAATACATCGGGAAGGTGGAGGCATCGATGGTCGTGATCTGCTGTTCCTGGGTCCAGAACCAGGGGAGCTTTACATTCTTCGGGTTCCACATACCGTTAAACTCGATGATGATACGCTCCGGTTTGTATTTCTTGTCAAGCTCCATTAAAGCATCGGCCGTAAAATCCTCTTCGTCTTCGATGATGGTCACTTCGGTCTTACTCTTCTTAAGAAGCTCCGGATCG
>JAEEGL015658130.1_pt1 | contig 26017 bp, 13 predicted proteins | sample 9134231 | NCBI WGS metagenome assembly JAEEGL01 (sample SAMN16246548, study PRJNA631951) | gut metagenome | biome: gut microbiome; feature: rumen; material: fiber-attached | host: Bos | place: Iran: Karaj | collected 2018-10 | reverse complement strand
TAGTGGCCGGAGTAGCAGCACCTTCTATGGATATATGCCTTGTAGCGCTATTATCTGCGTATGCAACCGTCGGTGTAGATGCTACACTCGCAGGAACAGGGAACAGTCCTATGTGCTGTATCGTCTTAGCGTATGCCATTCTTGTTGGTGATGGTATGAGCTCCCAAAGGTCTGGCGTGTAGTATTCCCCCTTCACAACACTGTCCTCGGGGTTCTCGTTACACTCTTTCTTCTCCGGAGCAGTGGGCTCCACCGGTACATTGTATGTGTTATATATACGCAGCCCAGTCCAAAAATAGTTGTACACGATATCTATACCTGTCTCATCATACGGTCGAATAGTACCTTGAGAAAAAGAAATAGTGTGCGTGTCGCCGCAGTCCCATCCATCCTTGTTTATTTTTGCATTCGTTGAAACGTATGAGTCGCTTATGGTCCATATCCCCATCGTGTGGTTCTCGTCCGTATAGTAATAGAATTGAGCATAGCCAGGCGTTGTATTTTCTGCTGGTGCGCTAAAAGATTTGGCGATTATGGTGTCGTTCGCGTCTATCGTGAATGTTTCTTCGTATCTCACGTCTGTATTGCAAAAGTTATGTACAATGCGAACTAAAACCGTGTTTCCAGATCTATTTTCTGCCTCGTGTACCGTATATGCGTCACTAACGCTCAATGCGGTTGCGTTCTTGTTCTTCTCAACAGACTGTCTTGCCGGTTCATTGTACGCCTTGTTTATCTTATCGTTATATTGTTCTACGGACTCATACCCCAAAGCCAGTATCCTTTGCTCGTAATATAAATCGCTCTGATACTTGGCGCAATCGCTTTCGTATTGTAACTTTGCTGCCTCATATTCATCAGCATTTTTTTGCTTCTGATCTTCTATACGTTGCATCTCTGCTTCAACAGCTTTTGCGTATTCTTGATCAACTCGCGCATTATATTCTGCTGCTGCTCGAAGCTCCTTGTCGTTGTGTGATTTGATGTCATTATTTCTCTTGTTATTCTCTGCTACGGCACGATAATATTCTTTATCAACAGATTTGTTATAATCACTAACCGATTTATTATATTCATCCACTTTTTTGTTATACTCATGGATATTAACGTTATCGTCGTAGCTATCTACGCGCGGCCTTGACGGCTCTTTTGGTGGCGCATACGGTGTAGCCGCGAACATAATGCTTGATTGCGTTATCGTCATCACTATAAATAGTAAAAACGCAAGTTTTATCTTTGCTATTTTCCCCATGTATCCTCCACTAAATTACTTATGCCATCATGCTATTCTTACTGCATTTATAAAGTTTCCATAGCCGCTACCCGACGCGACAAGGTTTAATGCTGACCCTGAATTTTGCATAGCGTTTAGATAATACGTCGTTGTCTGACTGGGCGTTAAAATAGACGCCGTACGTATCTGAGTTGTGCTACCGTGTGCGGGAACGACGATATCCCAAGAATTGCTACCGCTTGTCGCATTCATGTTTCCAGCCCTTACTCCAGTCGAATTTGCCGCGAAACGTATCCCCCAGTTTGCTATCCACACGCCCGCTTCTAACTCTATGTTACATACTTCTGTGTACGTTCCGCTTGTCGTGCTTTTATCACTATCAAGCCATGCACGTTTAATGTTGCCAGTCGGTAACTGAGCAATCTCATTATTGACTACTGACTGACCGTTTAGCGTAACGTCTCTGACAATAGGCAAGCCCGCACTATCGGCCCACCGAGATACACCGCCGGTACTGATAATATAGTTTATCGTCAAAAACGGCGGCATATTGCCTTCGTTGCCTGTCGTCGCCCCAGATACAGCTCCAACTGAGCCACTCATTGTACAATCCGTTGCCGCGTGATCTGCGACGCTCAATCTTTTATATGGATATGTTGAACCGCTGCCGCCGCCCTTTCCGTAACTTTGTTCTGAACCGCCACCGAGAAGATTTACATTACTATTTGATGAACTGATTGAGTGCGTGAATTTCGGCGTTTTTGCTTTTATTGTGTTTGAATGAGTGTGCGCTTGTATGTATTCGCTACCGCCGTCGCTACCTAAAATGTGACTGTTAGATGACCCGAGCGCCATGCGCCCACGCAAGTCAGGTAACACAAAGTGATCGCTATCCGAAGCTGTACCATAAGTATCTTGTATCACGTCGTATAATGCGGGATAATCTTCTATAGCGACTTCTGCTCCATTACATAAAAGCCATCCTGTAGGAGCGAAAGTACCGGCGAACATTTTGATAATGCCAGGCATATTCTCGGATGCGGCGATAGGTATTTTACTTAATATTTCTGTTAAATCGTTTTTTGTGATTGCCTCGCTGCTCATGATGTCTCCTTAAAAGTAATCTCTAAATCACACACATATTGTGTCTCCTTTATGTAAACTCGATCGTTATATTTCCACCGAGTGTAACAGGCGTATTATTTACGACATTTGTTGTCGTTCCGTTCTGCTTGAATGCTGAAGTTTTAATAATGTTGGCAGTACACATATACGCGTCTTTACCGTCACCGCTTGCATGATTTGTGCCGTCCGCATTATACAGGCCACCGCCGAATGATATGCCGCTTCTGCCAGACCATGATGTACCGTCGCCTACATTATCCGCATAACCGCCCGTTGATATGCGGACGCCGCCAGTGATATTAGTAATCGTAAACCCCGCGCAATACTTCGCACTTTTTGGTAATACAAGCGATAATTGCATATCTTTTGACGCGTTCGTGCATAAACCAGTATGACGACCTACCGCTACATATGTGTCGCCCGGCTTGAAATAAAGCGCGTCAAGTATGCTATTGCCGTCTGCCGTCACATCGCCCGCCGCTTCAACATTACCACCCGCCGTGATATCATGTAATACGTTAAGATTTTTTAAATTATCAAAAGCTGACGGTACGGAATCTACAAAGTCGTCTATTTCTTGAGCAGTCATGTCGGCGCTGTTCATATGAGCACTAGAATCGAACTTAGCTATAGTGTTTGCTGCCGGACTGGACGACGTAGAAATTGAAGCAGTGCGGCTTGAAACAACTGATGTTCCGTCGACTTGGACGTCTGATACTTTACTATTCGCTAGATCGTACGCAGATTTCACAGCACTAGGCGTAGCAGCAAGAGAAGTGGACGTTGATGATGTAGAGGACGATAACTTGGTTGCTCCATAATATGTCGTTGACGCTATCCCTCCGTCGGACATGACATAATTTGTTCCATCGTATACAAAATCTACTACTTCTCCCGAGTTCCATCTATATGAAGAATCAGCTGATCCTGCTGCACTTGCAACATATATTGCTGCGGTTCCATCTACAGCCAAGCTGGTTAACGTTGATGTTGTAGCGTTGTTAAACAGAACTCTAACCATGTTCCCCGTTTTAAGGGAGAAATCCCCTGTTGACGTGTTTACTATTTTTGCTGTTGTTGAACCACTAGTTGCGCATGTACCGTACCACATGTTTTTGGGAATATTCGTTCCGCCATCAGACAAGACAAAGTTAGTTCCGTCAAATACAAAATCAAGAACAGCTCCTGGCTTCCAATAATCTACTAACGACTCTGATTCTCCGATTCCTGATTTTATATCTCCACTAAAAGCAACACTCCATGAATAACTAGACGAAATAGATATAGTGTTAATGCCGTTATATTGAACGTCTAAAAAAGAACCTTGATAAACAAACATTTGTTCATTGCCTCGCTGTCCAGCAATAAACGACGCAGTATCTGTATAAGTATCCTGACTATCGTAAGGAGAATTTAAGTTAATGGTTACACTAAGTGAAGACCCTGGAGAGAGAGCAGGAAAATCAAAATCGAAATATTGCCAATAACTTGACGTAACTGTCCTACTTATAATAGCTATTACTTCTTGATGAAGTCCGAGTTTTTCTATAAGAACTGGTTCTCCGCTGTCAACAACCAGATAAGGACTAGATATTGTATTACCATCTTCGAACGACACTCTCAACATCGATCCTGTCTGAAAGTCAAAGTCTTGAGACGATGTAGTAACAACTTTATTCTCCGCTGATGCATAAGACGCGCATGTACCATACCAAATATTTTTTGACGAAGAGCCTATATCTATATTTCCGGTACCAACTATTGACTGGTTGTTTATTGTCTTGACGGAGTGTATCGCGGATGCGTCTTTTATATCATACTCGCTATTGTTCGGGAGTTTAATCTTGCTAACATCAGCCATTTGCTACACCCCCTTAATTTATGAAACTGTTACGTTGACCGTCTTGCTCTCTGTCGTGCTTACCGATGTGCTGGCTGTTCCTGCTGCTGGCGTGTACGACCCAGTTGAAGTCATGCTTGCTCCGGTAAATGATGCGTCTGTTGCGACCTCACTATCGGTAACCAGTCTTGCTCCGGTGCCAGTGAATGTCTGCGCGGCCGCTGTTCCGCTGATCGTACCAGTGCTTGATGAACCTGTAAACGTAGGTGCTGTAGCCTCATACGCCGCGTCACCAGTTTTACAATTCACCGCTTCAGCTGCTGTCGGGGTCGATCCGCCAGTGATCGTAAGGGTTTCATTGTTCACTGTATATGTTGGCATCGACCCAACGCTGGTTATCCCAGTTACGGATGTAGTAGCGCCAGCAGTCTTGACACTAATAGTGGGAGCCGAAACGCTACCTGACGGAGTGACCGAGCACGATCCTGATACAGATGACGATGCGTTCGACCCTTGTGGTGTGTAAGTTGCTGTACCCGAGCCGGCCTTGCTGACCGTCACATTGGATTTGGTTAAAGATACTGATCCGGATGTAGTACCTGTTACGGACACTTCCTTTGCCGCAGGAGTGATAGTGGTGGAGAATGTCTTCGGTACTTCCACCGTACCGCTTCCGCTGGCCGTATCTTTGAACGCTAAATCTCCCAACCCGGATAGGTCGCCAAATTCCTGCCACGCCGTTCCATTAAAGATGAACTCTCTAGATTGATAGTTGGCAATATCACCAGTTACGGCGGTGACACTTTCGCCGTTGATCATGATTGGATTAGTCGTATCACCGTCCTCAAGTTCTGTCGTTGTAACACCGAGATATTTAGTATACCCCGACAGATCCTCGATCATTTCTCTGGCTGTGGCGTCTTTTATATCGTAAGTTGTACCACTCGGTAGAGTGATTTTACTAAGATCTGCCATTGATTGTTTCCTCCTGTTATAGATTAGTTAATATGAGCGTCTCGCCGTAAGCGTACGAACGATTCTTGTTATTCCAAAACTCTCTTTCCTCTGCGGTAATATGTACATCTGTATTGTGTATATGCTCCTGCATTATCGTGTTAGTAAACGGAAGATCGACGATGTAAGAAGTACCATCGCCGATCTTAATGGCTGCAATGTCTCTGCCACTACCGTCCTTTTCATAATCCGTGTAAACATAAACAGTATTCTTTTCTGATATATCAGTGCACTCAGACCAATGTTCTACGGTATCAAACATAACCGTAGGTATGTCGTAGTCTCGGGACATTTTCGATCCCTGTATAGTGACACCATTGAGCTTCGGCAAGTTGCGGAGCGTGTCATAACTAATCTCTGTTGACAGTGACCCGCCTATTGAATCAGACGCTGACAATACAGCGCTCATCGCTTGCTCAGGAGTGAGATTACCGCTCATTCTACCTGGTACTGACAATTTAGACATATTAATCCACCTCCGGAGTTAGCATGAACTTCGTAGCTGTAATAAATGTGTCTACAGACCCGTCAGCAAAAGTAATCTCTAGATCATATACATATTTCCCGAACGGAAGATTTTTTGTGTCTTCTGGATCTAGCTGAAGCAGGAGAGTGTCGATCGGTATATCCTTTCTTATCAACGGTTCGTCGTCCTTGTACTCGGACTTCTTGGAATTCATTTGTTCGCTCTTTAACGCAAACCGTATCGTATCACCTTCGACGGGCTTATATTCCTCCCCGCCTGCCTGCTCTCGCAGGGTAATTGTGCATTTGAACGTATCTCCGCGGGTGAGGGTTATTTCGTTATTGTCTGAAATTGAATAACTCATTTATTATCACCCCTTAATGAATTAACATCGGTTGTTGCCTAAATCTTCTTGATGTATTTAGCGCTCACAAACCCATAGTATTTTTTAGCAATCCGCACGTAATACCAATTTCCTCCGTCTCCAACCTTTACAGCGTCACACACCTCTACCTTATTGTTCTTATACAGATATGGCCACGCTTTAATGTTCGCATTGTTCGTACCAGCCCAAGATCGTACATGAAGCTTTGTGGCAGTGCATTTGCCGACCCATTTTGGCTTCTTATTTAAAGAGGAAGATTTGCTTGATGATGTCTTCTTGCTGTTCGACGTATTCTTCTTTGTTGAAGTTTTTGTTGCAGCCTTCTTCGCGTCAGAAGCAAACGGCACGTTACCTTTTGTTACAATTGCCGTATGCCCTTGACGTAGAAGGATATCGCCTGTGCGGAGCTTGCTTGAAGACTTTGTATAATCAGTGCTTGTATAAATCGTAAATTTACCAGTTGCCTTCAGCAATGATAATTCGTTGCCTGTATACATCGTAGAAGCAACCTTAATGCCAGCAGCGTTAACACACACGGATACGAGAGCCGAGCAGTCAGTATTGCACTTACCAACCTTGCTTATCTTATAACCGTTTTTTGATGCCAGGTTGTAAAGTGACAAGCGGTCTTTCTGGCTGTATCCAATATTGTTATTGTTACATGCGTCGATCATCGCCTGCGCAATTTTCTTAGCCGTCGATTCTGACTTTGGTCTAATAACGTAAGACCACGTTCCGCCAGACCCCCACGTCTGCTGCATTACCTCTTTAGATGTTTGGTCGCCTCGTGTTCCGGCGACTGTACCGTGTTCACTGATTCTTGCATTACCGATTGTAACTGCCATACTTACCCCCTTGTCTTGTCTACCGACGCTTCAGCCGCCGCGTAAATAGCCGCGATGAACATAATTTACGTGATGTGAGTTTTGTTTTCATATGTACCATCCTATGCTATGCGGATAGCTTTCATACCACCGCGCTCCGTATATGAAAATGTGACCGTTCCCGATTGTGCCATTTGTAGTTGAGTTGCCGTTGCTGTATTAAAAGTTACGACCCATGACGAAGTTTCGTGATTGTGCGAAGCCGTGAAATACTTATCTGATATTCCTTGTATTTGCATTGTCGTTGTTGCCGAAATGACGGGTGCTTGAACAACGATGATATATGTCCCGGCAGGTAGTGTCGCTTCGCCTGTGATCGCCGTGCCTGTTCCGCCCGCGCTTGTTTTGTTCCAACCAAATTGATAAACCGTGCCAGTCGGTATACTTGCAATCTCATTATTAACTACTGACTGACCGTTTACCGTTACGTCTCTTACAATAGGCAAGCCTGCACTGTCAGACCATCGCGATGCGCCACCCGTACTTATGATATAATTAACCGTAAGATACGGAGGCATATTACCGTGAGACTCAGAAGCACCGACAGCTCCTCCCGTTACAGCTCCTACAGCACCGTTTGTTACCGTATGAGTATGTGCGGGAACCGTGTGCGTATGAGCGCCGCCCTCGATAATACCGGTAGCGGTTTTAGTGCCGGAGGATCCAAATCTCCATCCGGTTGATCCCGTACCCAAAGTAGCTCCGTAACCATTCATCGTATGGTTAGTGTGTGCTCCGGACGAGGTTATACTACATGATCCGCCATTTACTGTTGGTTGAGTAAATCCGTGAGTATGCGCTCTCAATCCAGACTGGTTCGCGCTTAGCGTGACTCTTTCGCTGCCGCCTTCTTGCCCGAGCGTCCTTAGGGTTGCATCGGAAGCAGTACCAATGCCGGCTCCGAGGGGCGACCTGCCCCTGAAATCAGGGAGTACGAAATGGTCGCTGTCCGACGGCGTGCCGTAGGTATCTCCTATAACGTCATACAAAAACGGATAGTCTTCTATGGCAACCTCGTCGCCATTGCACAACAACCAACCAGTCGGTGCAAAAGTTCCTGCGAACATCTTGATTATTCCGGGAAGATTCTCTGAGTTGACAGCACCATTAACATCTACATCGTCACCGAATGTAGCACCGCCAGTAACGGATATGTCTCCATTGGCATCTTCCTTGACATAATCAGAAAGGTCTATTTCAGCAACGCCACCAGTAACAACAGAAACATTGTCAACCAATACGTCGGAAACGCCACCACTACCGCCAGACGGAGCATATAGGTTGGTTGTTGTTCCATCGACTGTTATATCGCCTATCTTCGTTCCGCTTGACAGAGTTTGCGTGACAGACACGGTGCTTTTACTATCTGCTAAATCGTAAGCAGTTTTTACGGCGAGAGAGTTTGCGCCAGTAGATGTTGAATTGGAAGATACGGACGATGCAAGTTTCACAACACCATAATAGTTCGTGTCAGCCGTACCGCCGTCCGACATAACGAAGTAAGTTCCGTCATATACGAAATCAACTACTTCACCGCTACGCCACATACGAGACAGGGAATCTGTTGTTCCATAGATTTTCAACGAAACTGTACCAGTATTGTCAACATTCAATGTCGGACTGCTTTCAGTATTGTAATTGTTAAACTTCACTCTCACCATGTTCCCTGTCGCAAGAGTAAAATCGCCTGTTGTGGTCGTAACAACTTTTCCGGCAGTCGATATTCCAGTATCGCAAGTACCATACCAAATGTTCTGCGCAGGAACAGTAATGTTCGCTGTAGAATTTCCGCTTTGGTTAGCACTAAATGTACCTACAGAACTACCGTTCTGCTGAATGGTAAGCGTTCCGTCATTCACAGTCGGAATGGTCGGTTTATTCTTAATATAATCGTCTGCCGTACTGTCAGCCTGTGTCCAATCAGACTGGACATTGACCTCTGCTCCTGCTTCGATACCGCTTAACTTTGTGGCATCGGCATTGGTGAAGTTGTTGTCGGTATGGACATACGAAGCGTCAGACACGAAGTTGCTATCGTTGGTCAAGTCGCTCGTTACTGTCGGAACAGTCACGCTTGCGACACCACCGCTTACTACCGATGTTCCGTTGACTTCCACATCGGATACTTTGCTGTCGGCGAGGTCATAAGCAGCTTTTACGGCACTCGGAGTAGCCGCAAGATCTGTCGCAGTAGATGTTGTAGAAGATGATAGCTTTGTTTCTCCATAGTAGTTTACTGAAGCTCTGCCACCACTTGACATAACGAAGTATGTGCCGTCATACACAAAGTCAACTACTTCTCCGCTTTGCCAAGCATAATCAACAAGTGTATTACCATATCTAAAAGCAACAGTTGTAGGAGTTGTGCCATCAACAGATAGGGTGGAAGTAGCCGCCGTGTTTCCAAGCTCAAACTCTACCCTCACCATATTCCCTGTAGTTAAAGCAAAATCACCTGTGGTAGTTGTTACTACTTTCGCCGTCGCGCTACTGGTTGTACCACAAGTTCCGTACCAAACATTCTTCGTACCACCGCTAGGCATTGTAATAGAAGCTACGCCATCTGAAACAACAGATACACCATCTACCTGAACGTCATCAACCTTGCTGTCTGCCAAGTCATAAGCAGCTTTTACGGCACTCGGAGTAGCCGCAAGATCCGTATCTGTAGATGAGGTCGAGGTGGACAGCTTGGTTACACCATACACTGATGTACTTGCCTTTCCACCGTCAGACATAATGAAGTATGTTCCGTCATAAACAAAATCAACAACCTCTCCGCTTGTCCAGAGTTGGTTGTACGGTGATGTAAAAGCGGTTGTCCTTATAGCCGTAGCACCAGTTCCGTCAACATTTAATGTAGGAGACGAGTTCTGGTTATGGTCAGTAAAGCGCACTCTAACCATATTGCCTGTTGCGAGGACGAAATCACCACTCGTTGTGGTGGCTATTTTAGCTGTTGTGGAATAACTTGTAGAGCAAGTAGCGTACCAAATGTTCTGTGTGCCACCGCCTCCGCCGCCAGAAGGAGCATAGATGTCTGTTGTAACTCCGTCAACATCTATCTCGGCTATTTTCGTTCCTGACTGCAGTCGTTGTGTAACAGATGTAGCTGTTGCTCCTTCTGATATACCGTTTAGTTTCGATGCGTCGCTATCAGTGTAGTTATTATCCGTATGCACATAGTCCGCGTCAGATACAAAGTTACTGTCATTGGTCAAGTCGCTTGTGGCTGTAGGAACGGTCACGCTTGCGACGCCTCCGCTAACTGTCGACGTCCCGTTCACTTTTACATCAGACACCTTGCCGTTTGCTAGGTCATAGGCCGCTTTTACCGCGCTCGGTGTCGCCGCAAGATCCGTAGCTGTAGACGAGTGCGATGTAGATAACTTAGTTGCGCCATATATAGAAGTTGTAGCCGTGAGACCATCAACAATAACAAAATATGTTCCGTCGTAAACAAAGTCAACGACTTCTCCCACACCCCAAGTATAGGTCGGTAGGGCACCGGCCCACGGTACTCCTGTATGAACTGACCTAATATCAACAGCGCCTGTTCCATCAACATTTAATGTTGGATTTGTAGCATAATTCGAAGTAGAAAAATGAACTCTAACCGAATTGCCTGCTGCTAAAACAAAATCACCGGTCGTAGTTGTCGCCTCTTTTGATCCGTAAGCTGGCGATGAGCAGGTAGCAAACCAAGTGTTCTGTTTTTTGTCAATTTTCTCCTCCATGTCAAGAACCATGGAAACGAGTTGGTTATATAGCGACTCAGTGATGTCTGTGCTCTCTGCGTCAGATACAAGTATGCTGTCGTTTATATGAAGTGTTAGATAGTTAGTTGTACCTATAACCGTATGACCACTACCATAAAGCATGACCGTGCATTCACCAGCTACGATCTCTGCTGGCAAGTATACGCAATTGTTATCGTCAAGGTATTGGTTGTACGAATTCCCGTTTTGCGTGAACTGTGCAAATACTAGCAATCCGTCCCATTCACTCGATAAATCAAACACGAAGCGGACAAACTTCTGACTTCCCTCGACTAGGCTGTGGAGGTTTGTTTCAAGTTTTAGCTTCTGGTTTGAAACATTCACCAGTATGTCCATATCGCACCTCCTGCAGTTCTAATCATGGTTAATACTCTACTTCCGTAATCAATATGTTATTATCTATAGTCAGTGTTATATAGTTCGTGACCGCCATCACGTTCGACCCGCTACCAGCTAAAACCATCGTGCACTTCCCGGTGGTGATTTCTTTTGGTAGATACGCAGTGTTATCTGCATCTAGAGAGACGTTATATGGTGTCCCGTCCTGTACAAATTGGACGAATGACGTAAGATCGTCCCATTCACTAGACAGGTTAAAGACAAAGCGGATAAAATTCTCTGTTCCTGCGACAAGATCCTTGAGGTTCGTAGTTATTTTTAATGCTTGGTTAACAACGTTAACTAGTATATCCATGTAATATCCACCCTGCCTTTCATTAAAACAATGCTTTTTGTAGTTCTGTTATTTCGCGTGGCGCGAGAGCGTCATATTTGTAATCTTCAGAATAATCAAACTCTTCGAGACTAATTGCATTAAAATCAATATCTACACTGGATCCAAGTAGCTGTGCGAGATCCCGTCTCAGCTCTTCGCTTGCATCATCGATGACGTAAGGAACACCGGACGAAGATAAGATTGTGTTACCGTGCTCGTCTTTTTGCAAATCATTATCGTGAGAGAGCAACACCTCTTTTAGCTCTTGTTCGTATATTTGATATTGTTCAGACAAAACCCCCAGGTTCTTTGCAATCGCAAAGCTTATTCTCTGGGGGAGCTTTTTGTCGTTATACTTGCTTAAAATAGAGATTTTATTAACTATATCTTGATTTGTTAGCTTCATTGTTGTCCCCTTTTTATTCGTTAGGCTGTTCTTTCCCAGTAAAACCTGTCGCAGAACGTATCGAGCATATTTAAGTTGTTGCCAACAACAAATACAAAGTTTAGGTAGCACCAATCAACTGTCGTCGGATATGACGCAGGTCTTGTTGCCCAATCCCATACACTAATTGTGCAGACGTTAGTGTCTGTATTCCACGATGTGGCAAACATTCCTATACTACCAGAATAATTAACGTTAGGCGTCACTGATTTATCAGTCCAGTATGACCCGTCATTAAAACCACACACATATACAGCGTGGTTTGCTGACGCGAGCCCAATTGAGCTGCCATTGAACGTCCCGATGGCGAGAGTGTTATCTGACAACGCCGATTTATTCTTCCATGCGAGCCTGATCTCGATACTATCACCATTCAGTAGCGCCATAGACGTACCGTTCTGTGTGTTTGTCGTGTTAAATGTAAACCACGTATTGTTAATCTGTGAGTATTTCAGTTTCTTATCTATCAGAGTCCAGCTGCCGCCAAACTCGCTTGATGGGTTAACGTTCTCGCTAGATATGTAAACAGACCCGACAGGATAGAGCACGTCGAATATTTCACCAACTGTTTCGTCTAGCTTTTGTATGTTCACAGATTTATATAGGCTTGCCTCCATTCCAACATGAAGATCTGGGCTAGTTGGTTTCATTCCGATCCCAAACCATCTGCCTGTGTCTCTTGCCGATAATAAATAAAATCCAGGCGCTAAGGTTGTTTCGACCAAATCAGTGCTGCCCATTGTGGTGTTGAGCGCCACGCCTATTAAGTATCGCGTATCTCGTTCAAACTCGTGGGCAATCCTGGCATATAATGAAATTGGCGATTCCGGTAAATATTCGTCCCACACAATGCTATCGCCACTCTCAATAAAAACTGTTAGCGTGTGAACATTAACATAACTAGATGTTTCCAGCGAAACGCTATCGCTGTATATGTTTCTTGTATTGGCTGGTATATTCGTTCTACCCACCGTAACGTAGCTTTCGTATGGGAATATGTAATGTAGCATATAGTCAGCAGACCACCCATGTGATGGATCTGTTTCAGACTCTATCATTAGCCGCACCTCTTCATCAGATATGATTTGGTACGACACCACAGGAGAGCTATGGTTATCTACATGCATATTGTTACTACCCACGTTGCATATCCTGCACATTGTAGAGTCACCATCGCGCATCACCACGTCAAACGGGCACTGCTCTGACGCAATCGTCGAAGCGTTGTTGAAAGCAAGATCGACCTGCATGATATAATTGCCGGTGTAAGATGCTGAATATCCAAATGTAATGCCGCCAACAGTGTCTATTTCGATATCTGGAAAGCCCGTATCAGGGTACCATTCGTCGTACCACTTCGCATAAATTGGTACATACCAATCTTCATCATGTGGAGATTCTATACCAACTGGCGTAACAGGAGAGTATTCGCCCTGATTTGATTTCTCATAATAAGTTATGCTCTTGTCCACTGCGAGGTCGTTAGTTATAACATACGGCTCTCCGTCTACAGTCAGCGTTGGCTCCAAGAAGTAGTCCGGTATGGTGCCGTGTGAAAATGTAGCCCTCACAACTGCATTTGCCCCTTCGTCGTGTTTCCTGTATGTTGAGCTGTCAACCCTATCTGCCGCTGTGTTTGATACAGATATCGAGTAAGGAAATACAGTAATTGGAGGCAGGGTCTCTGTAGTAACCTGTCCGCGAGAATCTTTAATAGTGACGGTTGGTGTAAATGTTCCAGCTTGATTTAGTTTGATTGATAGCGTCCCGTCACCGTGTATCGTTGTGGACTGATTGCCTATAGTTAATGTAATCCCGCCAACGCCACTGAAGTCGCCACCGTATTTTGCGGACGATTGCGTTATCTCGACACTCGCCGTTGTAATACCGGCGTAATACCCAGGCTTGTCTATAGTCATGGGGCGAACAGTAGCAGTCGGTGGGGCGTTCAGAGTTACCCTGCCTATAACGCCCCAGTTTGATCCTCCTGCTTCATATTCTGCATTCTGTACGAAATTGCCATCACATATGTCCGTGTAGGTTGCTGAACTTTCAGAGCAAGTTTTAGCCGAAAATGCACGAATACCAGCAACGAATATCACGTCTAATGACTTTAACGTCTTGTTACTTGATGTAAAAACGTCTCCTATGTTAATCGATCCAGTTTTTATGTTTTCCCTATCGAGTGTGTATGTTGTTCCAGATGTCGTGGCTATACTACAGGCAAACTGCCCAACCCTATCTAAAGCATATGGGCTTCTGTAGTACTTAATATGCGCTCTGTCTGGCGAAGACACTGAATAACCACCGATATAAAATGTGCTATCTATGACAATATAAGCGTGGTTCTTCCCTGAGTATACGTATTTCGCTGTAACGCTAGGAAAGTTCAGTGTAAAATTCCCAGAAACGACTTTCTCGGCAACAGCGGGTACGGTGACTGTCCATGTCGACCTGGCTGACGTTCCGGAATTCTCCTTGAATGTTTTAGTTATTGTAGCCATATGTAATCACACCCCCGCCATTACTCACTGGTCAAGCTTGTTCGTTTCCAGTAGAATTTGTCGCAAAAGCTATCGAGCATGTTTTCGTGGCTCTGAGCCAAGAAAGTAAAGCTCATATTACACCCCTGACCTGTAGTCGTGGGATAAGAGGTCGATCTTGTTGCCCAGTCCCAAACGACTAATGTGCCAGTTCCGCTCGACCACGACAAGCAAAACATACCTATTCCACCAAGGTAATCATTAAATCCTGTGCTGTATGTTGTATGAACTCCGCTGCTATCCAGACCAATTGCACTGCTATTAAGTGTACCAATTGTAACAGTATTATCAGATATAGCCACTTTATTTTGCCACGTTAATCTGAGCTCAATTGTGTGACCCTTTAAGATGGCGGCGAACGCACCGCTTTGAGTGTTTGTTGTGTTGAATGTAAAGCCGCTTGATACCCAGCTGTACGCGAATTCTTTGTTAATTAGCGTCCATTCTCCGCCGAACTTACTTTTAGGGTTTACGTTTTCATTTGTCACATATACTGATCCGACCGGATATATTAAATCAAATACTGTACCCCACTCATTGCTATGATTCTTCATATTGACAGACCCATAAAAATATGTATCCATGTTAATGTGCAGGTCGTCCGTTAGTGGCTTCATGCCTATGCCAAGACCGTGACCGCCAGCTCGAGCTGTAAGCAAATAGAAACCCTGCGGCAATACTTTGCTCGCAGCACCACCACTCATTAGTGTTGTGTTGCAAACGATGCCTATTCTGTATGTTGAATCAATGTCAAACTCCTGAGGGAAGAAGCAGTAAAGAGTGGCAGGAGAACTAGGGTGAAAGGAAGTCCACGATACCTCGTCCTGTGGATCGAATCCGCTTAATCTATCCCATTCCGTATACCATGTCACAGTCACTTCCGTGAACCAGCCCTCATCAGATGGATCTTCCGTCCCTACTGGTTCAACCTCTGTGTACACATATGGGTCTGCGATTGTTCCTGACCCAGACCTGCTATAGTACGTTGTGCCGCTATCCACTGTTGTGTCGCTCGTTCGGAAATATCTTTCTCCGTCTATTGTCACCGTTGGCTCAAGAAGATAATTACCTGGAGCATCCGGATACGTGAATCTGGCAGCAATGGCAGCGTTAATGCCTTCATTATATGCTGCTCCGGTGTCCCTTGTTCTTTCAGCGACAAGTATTTCTGTTGATAAAGAATATGGTAGGACAGTTATCGCAGGTAGAGTTTCAGTGTATGTTTGTCCACGTGAGTCGGTTATGGTCACTACCGGCGTAAAAGTCCCAGCGGAATTTAGTCTGAGAGTGATGGAACCATCTGCGTGTATCGCGTCGGAGGTTTGGCTTCCAACCGTTATTGTTGCTCCGCCAGACCCATCTGTAAAGTTACCGCCGTAAGCCGCCACCATGTTGCTAACAGGAACGCTTATAGTAGTTACTCCAGCCAGAAGTTGAGATGTATCTGCTGTTAATTGACCGACGTTTGCCGTTGGCGGGACGTTAAGCGTAATAGTTGCAATGCCAGACCAGGTTGTACCAGAAGGTATATCGAACCAGTCTTCAGCACCAGGGTGTGCCCCAGACATGACGACGACGTCGAAGTAACCACCTGTTGCTTTAAAATCTACAGATACAGTTCTTGACGTGGCGTTGCTAGACGTAAACACATCTCCAGTGTTAACGGTGACGCTGCTGCTGCTACTGCTAGTCATAGAGTATACTGTATTATTTGATGCCGACCCGGCACTTCGTGTATACGTCCTACTTCCTTTACTCAGGCTGCCGACCATAATATTGCCTGTTATTTCGGCAGAGTAGTAATTATATGAGCGTACAGTACTATAATATTTAGATGTACAAGTTGGTGACGCAACAGAAAACGATGACCCACTAGCAGTGACATTTGTTCCTGTAATTGAAGCAGTGATTGTCAGATCTTCAGAGCTAAAAACTTTATTAATCGTTGCCATTCAATCAACTCCCTATCCACTTCAGGTAAAGACTGTCGTCGCTATCGTCGAACTTCCAAGACCATTTCGAGTTGCCGGTCGCAGCCCCGGTTTCCGGGTCTCTTTCAACGCCAACTTGCATCTCATCTAATACAACCGTCTTTCCTATAACCAATTTATCCTTGTCTATGGAGGCTACGCTAACATCATTGTATTTAAACCAAATTCCTGTGCCCCCAATTTCTACAGCATAGGTGGATTGAATTGTGCCACCTTCGCCGTCTTCAGATATACCAACGGACTGAATCGTCAGTCTTGACCCATTCCAAAGAATGGAACCGTTCTGGTCTGTACCGGTCTCTACGGAATATGTGTCCAGTTTACCAGTAAGATCCGCCTGCGTTGCAGCAGATTCAGACCCGATCAAGAGGTGATCTGTGAATATATCAAGATTCGATCCGTCATATAGTATCTTGCCTCCGGCAAAACTGAACATGTCTGAGTCAAGATTAATCACAGTTCCTACTGTGTTGTCTATGTTTCCAGCGTTGCCGTTGTAATCGTTACTTACTATGTAGCCTGTTGTTATACATTTACCGTCTATTGTCGTCGTACCGGAAGACAGTCCGTTAAATGTAGCCAGTCTGGCCGTAAACTTGTTCACGTCAACTGTGTCTAATATAACGTCTGTTACTCGCGAGCCGAACATCTCGGTGTTAAGCAGTTTTGCTAGCATAGTATTGCTAATTGTTACATCAATGTCATCTGACTCTCCGTACGTTCCATCTCCAGAACCGCCACCAGATCCACCGTACGAGCTCGTTGACGATGATGACGAGTTCCCGAATATACTTGCCCAATCTCGATAGTACGCTCTAGATCGAACAAAGTTGCTGAACTTTATCTCAAATCCGCTACCGTTAGAAACGCACGGATTAAACGTAAACCCGAGCATCCGCAGTTTTACGTATGTATTATCCCTGTATTGAACCAATATATAATTGCCTGGAATGAATGAGTCAATGAAAGGTTTAAACTCAGGTATGGATAAAATATTGTCGGACTCTACACTAAAAATAAGCTGAGGTCTAGACACGAGCGAGGCCTCGTCTTTTGCATCCTCTAACAGCTCCACCATTCTGTCTATCTTCTCTGACGATGAATCGATCGATGTAGACAAGATGTTATCGTTAGAATAATCAGCGTCCCTAAACAGTCGATGAAGTATTACGCACTCATCTTGCGTAAAATAGTTCTCAAGTTTAACCTCCTCGACAATATCGCGCCTGTCTGACTGAACTTCGTCTAACAATTCTTTTAAAGCGCTGATCTGTTCTAGAAGGGTAGATAGGTACTCTGACGCTGCGACCCAGTTTGCATAATAGCCGATGTATATATCATATCTGTACAATAACTCCGAGCTGCCATACATCGCCTGTTCTTCTGGAGTTAACATATACCATGTCTTAACGTCATATTCGCTAAACGCATTCATCGACGCGCCCCTCACATTTAGTGCGTTACCGCTCGTGTCGTTCAGCTTTATTCTTATGAAGCCGATAGCAATATTATCTAGGTTAAGATCTTCATCACTGATTGTTCTTGGTGGTAATACATAACGTACCCACTCCCCGTCAGTGCTCGGTAAGTCAATATGGTCTTCATCAGTCCAGTTAATACCACGCATAGCTGATTCTTCGTCTATGCCATACACCATTGGAGATACGGATCTTGCGCTTGTTGACTTATATTCAAAAGAGAACGTGTATCGTGTATTGCCGTTATAGACGTACGCTGGTGTTACAACAACGGCGTCAAGGTATGATATACTACCATTCGGCGTGAATGTCGCAACGCCATCATCAATTGTAACGTTCTGACTATGACTCCACTCCTCCATTGTTTCAGGGTCTGAAATATAGTTTGTGTCACCTACTGGTATGACGGCAGATTTGCTCGCCCCCGCGCCCTCGTCGTCAGTATATTTAGCGAGCATCAAATCCATGTTTTGTTTGTACGTATCAATCTTAGCTTGAAGCTCCTTCGTTCCATATAAAGTCCACTCAGTCTCCCAAGCCTTGATCTTTTCCAGATATTCGTTTATCTGAGACGGAGACCACTGATCGGTATCATCATAGTAAGGGAAGACCTCGATCGCACATTGGATCTCAACAATCGTATCCCTATACGCAACGTAGTCATTCCAATATGGTGTATTTTTGATGAACGATTCTTTGATGCTGCCGTCCTGATTTACACCGGCCGTTCCGTAGTCTTCTTTATACAGCGATGTGAGAGTAGCCATAAGATTCTTGAACTGCGTTAGTGATGCTTGGAGCTCCTCTAATGAGAATGTCCCCCAGTCCGTCTTAAGACTATCGTTCGGCATCCTGTTTTCAATTTCCGATATTTGCTCGTTGTATTTCTCGTAATCCTTTGACAGCTGGATATATTGATCGCGCAGAGTCTCTCTATCCTCGATGTAAGACATGTACTTTTCCGCAAGTTCGTCGGACACATAGATTCTTTTGCCGTCTGAACCCCTTGCATTTATCTTATATGTGATATCGTCGACGTAGTTGCTACCGAAGTTGACGCGAGTAATATCCAAGTCTTCACCGCCAGCCACCTTCAACCTTGTCGACAGCCTGTCTTCATCAACGCTGATATTCAAAGTATTGATAAGATTGTCGTACGACATTACGATACCGGTATCGTTGCCTATATCCTCAATCCGAAATATATTGACAGTCCTATGGACTATGTCGAACCTGACTACGCAGTTAGTCGTCTGGGCTAATGTCTGCGTTAAGAACGAGTAAATGGATTCGTTAATATCAAACTGACATTTCATGTTAGCGAGAGAGTAGTCGTCATTGTCGAACCCCTGAATGAACCCGACACTCCAATCGCCGCCTGTATGATCTAAAACTATGTCTAATAAGCTGAGCTGTTTTCGATACTTTGTATAATACGTAATAAGATCTGATATACGGTTGCCAAAATCTGCTGTGAGCGTGTACTGCTCAACGACACTCGGGTCTGACTCGCTGTACGTAATTATCACATACTCTGTCAGTACGCTGTCTTGACTTCCGTCCGGATTGTTCACGTAAGTAATCTTATTAATTAAGCGCGGAAACAATTTAATTATGCCGGAGAACTCTTCAATGAGATCCTCGTCAGTAATAACTACTTCTCCGCTTTGATCCGGGTCGCCGAAGTATCCGTCCTCGTACGCATCGCTAAGTCCTGTAAGCTGCTCTGGGAATGTGTTATAAATGACGATCCAATCATATGGTATTCCGGTATACGGATTGACTAAGTTTTCTGTCTCCCCGTCTTCATATTCAACCAGGTATTCGAGCGAGTCTTTCGTACCCATGTTTATGGGGAACGTGAGCGTCTTATCTTCAAGCTCTGACTCACAGCTATATGCCTCGACTGTCTTTGATTCTGTCTCCCCGTCATGAACAATGGTCGGCTGGTTCACTTTGAACAGACCCACCTTTTCCACCCAGAGATACATACCTTCGTTGATATAGTCATACCAGCTTGGAGTATCCTCACTAGCACCGTCAGCTCTTTTCTTTACGTCGAACTTCAACTCGCATTGCTCGTTGAGACCTATGGACAACGAAGCAGAATCTTCGATAATTATGTCATCTAAACAACCGATGACGCTTCCGTCAACTCGCACGAGATTAATGCTAAGCATTTCCGGAAGGTCGCGTATACTCAAATCAATCATAGTTTAAAAACCTCCCGATTTAACTTTGAAGCGCAACTTAATCTCTACTGTGCTTATTGTGTTGTCTTCGCCAGGAGTGATAACTATGTCATTATCTCCATGCACGAAGCCGAACCAGTTAAAGATAAACATGTCTGTTGATACAGTATTGTATTCGCCATTCACTGGCGTCACGACGCCAATATCACTCATTGTCACGAGTTGACCTGAGTCATCCGTAATAATTCTTTTTTCACAATCTATTGTCAGCGATGACAAGCCATACGGAAGCGTTAAGACCATTGTCCTGTCGTCGTCAGACTCATTTTTGAAAGATATGATTTCATCTTCGCCAAATGTGGAAGAGGAGTTGATCACAATCTTTGGATACAAACGGTCGTTCTCTTCGGAAGAAATATTAATAAAGCTATCTGTAATAGCTGTTTCCGCGGAGTCCACTTCGTACATCAATACGTGTTCATCGGAGTAGCCGAACGGTGAGTCGCATGTAAACTCAAGATTGAGACCGTAGCACTCGCTGTCTATTATATAAGGTTGCACGCTCGTGAACGATCCATAGTAATGAGTCGTTATCGTATCTTCCTCTAGCGGAACGACTAGCTCAGTCGGGAGCTTGGAGCTTTCCAACCACGATCTGACAAAATGGATATCGTCCCCAGACATCCTGAATTCCTCTTGTGCGTTGCAGCCGTCTTTCTTCATAATGAAGAATTTCAGCACAAGTGCATCGTCGTAGGTTACACCGTAATGGTTTGGTCTGGGCCTACGCGAGGTGATCTCGGCCTTGTCTATTGTGCGAGTAACGAATTCCTGCTCGTCCTCTGGTGCGCACATCATCATTTGAAATTCGGACAACCACCGTGAACCAAATTTAAAATCATTACCTATCAAGGTATCACCCTCCTTCACACAAAGTGGCTACGGCTTCAAGCCGTAGCCACTTTGATTTTAATCAAGCCCGTCGTAAACCTCCGGTTCTTGTGTAATCTTGTTGAATTCGCTTGCTTGTATAGTCATAAGACATTTCAAGCAAGTTCTTGCTCATGCGTTTCAAGTCAGATACTGTAGCGGCGTCCGCGCTACCATCTATGTGAATTAAACTATCATAGTTTTGGTTAACGGTCATGCCGCGGCTACCAGATAATCCGCTCAGCTTTGCTGCACCAAGAGACGATCCTGGTTTGACGCCCTGTGCAAGATCATATAATCTAGCTGTCAGGTCTGCAGGCACAACGCCGTCTCCTGGTTTGAAGTGAGAAATAAGACCGTTCTTTGTAACGATCAACTCGCTGCCAGACTCGTTTGACAGCGCCACTTTACGACCGTTTACGCGTCTAGTGCCTGATGCATACGCAGCATCAATGCCTGTCTCGGCTGCGTTAATGCCGTAGAACGACAGGAGATTAGTGAGCGTTTTGTTAATAGTCTCTGCGTTCGTAGCCGACAGTTCGTTAGCGCTCTCTAACAGACCCGCCACCCTTGCCAAGTCTTGACTCAGGTACTCCCACTTATCATCGAACTGATCCTGCAAGGTTTCTTTTAGATCGGATAGACCGTCTTGCATCATCTGATAGTAGTGGTCTCGTTCCGTATCTTCCAGATCCTCTTGAGCCTCGGCGAGCTGCTCCTGCAGCTTCGCGCGCTGCGCTTTTGCTTCGGCCGTGTTAATGCCTTCGAGCGCAGCGATTTGCGCTGTCAGCTCCTGGATATCCTTTGTCTTGCTCTTGATTGTTTTGTCGTAATCGTAATACTCTTTCTTCGCGTTGAGAGCATCGTTACGAGCGTCAATCAGTTTGAACAACGCGTCAAGTTGGGCTTGATCCAGCTCTTTATACATGTCCATGATATCTGACATGTAGCTCTTCATGTCTCTTGCTGCATCAAGTAGACCGTTTTGCAGCTCGGCAAGTTTCTCTTTGTATTCTTCGTTTGTGTACTCGCCTGCTGCCAGTAGACGGTTCAGGTTCGCAATATCGCTAGAGTAGTTTTGCACTTCTTGCCTGGCAAGCTCATATTGTTTTGTCAGATTTGCAATTTGCGCAGCACCGAATTCTGTGAGCTTACCGTTCTTGAAATACATGTCATCGCTGATTAGGTTTGCGATGCCGGAGACTATATCGAGAAGCCTCTGGGCAGCGTCGTGCGCACGCTCAAATGTTCTCCAGTAGACGTCGTCTCTAAGATCGTCCCTGAGCTCTTCGTTCGACTCCTTGAGGCTGTTGATGTTACTAAGAGCCTCATAATACATTACCTCATATTCCTTGGCTGTTTTACCGTAAATAAAACCACCATTTGCTTCAGCCGCCTGAAGATCTTTGTATGCCTGAAGAGCCTGCTTTTCGTATTCAGCGATTTTCTTCCTATTGTCCTCCATCTGCTTCTCGTAGTCTGAAGCAGAAAGATCCTCGCCTGCGGCAGACCTGAAATCAGAAAGCGATTTGTTGTAATCTGCCACTGCATCTAGCAAGTCGAGCGCCTTCTCTATTTCATCATACGGAAGCTGCGCTATCGCATTTATATTCTCCTGTATCGACTCGCTTATCTCGCTCAAGTCGTTGACTGCATCAAGATACTCTGCCGTCGAGGTAGTCCAATAACCGAGTGCTACGTTCCTGTCTATTGCAGACTGTATGGCATCCTTTTCAGCAGTAAGCATGGCGTTAAGGTCGTTATAGTCATTCTTCTGCATCTCATATCCGGAAGTTGTCAGCAGGTTTTGCTTGGCCTGCAGAGCGTTAAGCTTGCGTTCGTATTCTTTCTGAACGTTCTCAACCATTTCCGTTCCGATAGCAATTTTCTCCGCCTTTGCTTCCTCTGTATCTTCAGCAAGCTGATTTTGAAGCTCTGCTATAGCGCCAGGACCGTAATCGACCATCTGGTTATATCGCACACATGCTTCATAAAAAGATCCGCTCAAGAATCCGCTATTGTAATACGAATAAAGCGCATTTATGTTGGATATCTTTTTACCGGCTTTGGCTTCAGACTTCGCCTTTTCCGCAGCAGCAGCTGCCTCTTTTGTTTTCTTTGCGTTAGCTGAATTTGTCGCCTTATTGGCTGCATTTAGTTTTTTCGCCTGTGCGCTAGTTAACTTCTTGCCGTTTACTTTCTGTCCCTTTTTGTAATTCGTTTTTAGCGCGGTCTTAGTCTTGGCGACCGTTCCAGCACCAGTGACGGCGCTTTTGCTGCTGTTCATTTCTCCTTGCAGCCCGGCTATCGCATTCTGATCAGCCTGAACTATGCTATCATAGTTTTTCGCAGCTTGCTCTAAGTATGAATTCTTCTTTGCTGCCGAAGTAGCGTTGTCGGACTGCTTCTTCAGGAGATTGATATGCGCATTAGCGGTCTCCTTGTAGGTATCTGCGATTTCTTTATATGTGTCGACTATGGCCTCGCTCATCTCCTTGACCTTGTCTTCACACTCCCTCGCTTTATCGTACCACTGTTGATAGTCTTTTATGATCTCCTGAAGATTCTTAGAGTATGACGAAATATCGATAGTACCATCAGCAACTCTCGCTTTGATAGTCTTTGCAGCTGACGCAGATAATAAGGCCTTACCCTTTTTGTTCTTGGTCTTCTGGGCCTTATTAAGCACGGCGTTTGCTTGAGCGTCATACCTTTTCGCACCTTTGGCGGCGTTATACATCTGTGTTCTTTCTGCAGATATTGCATTTTTATACTGCTTTTCTGCAGCAGATGCGTTGCCTTGCTTTGCAGCTCGCTCAGCTTGGTGCGTGAAATTCTCTATCTTTTTAGCCTGGCGTTCAAGCCTGATTTCTATCCAGTCGAACAGTTTGGCGAACCAATCCTGGAACTTGTCCATTGCGGTTTTTGATTTCTTACTGCTCTTACTGCTCTTGCTGCTTTTCTTTCCACCGCTCTTCTTGCCGGTGCTTCCGGCTTTTTTCTTGTTTGAACCAAGCCTGAATGCTGTACCTTCGGCCAGAGCCCTGCCGCGCGTATTACCGTATGTTATTTTGCCCTTTTCAAACAGCTGCTCCGTTTGGGCCGCATTGAATATAATGTCATCCTTTTTGTACTTAAAGAACTCTGCGCCGTTGTCACCAATCGTATACCAGCGTCCATCCCTAACAAGGAGCTCAGTACCAAGCTCTCCACCAAGCGCCGTACCGCTGTCGCTAGCCCCCCAATTTCCGCGATCAAAGGCAGTGCCTCGAGCGTGGGCGGTACCATTAACAGGGCTCTTGCCTTTCACCCAGTTAATTACCCTAGTAATTGGGCTTGTACTTGGTTTTTCAACGCTTCCGGTTATCCAGTTAATGAGCCCCTGAACTGGATTGATTTTTGGCTTCTCGATCTCACCGGTACTATAGTTTACCTTTCCTTCTGTTGTTGTTTCTGATTTCTTCGGTTTCGCGTGAGACGTGTCAGCTTTGTAATGGACAGTTCCGTCCTCGTCCTTGTATGAAGATACGGATGTTTCGACGCCGCCCATGTCTGCTTTGTATGCTATTGTACCGTCTTCTGCAATATATGCGCTAACGGTTCTTTCCACGCCATTGACATCGGCTGTAAAGTTAATCGTTGCGTCTTGCGCAGCGTTTAACATATCAGCTATCTGCGTTTGGTCAACATCGGCTGTAACCGTTATTGTACCGTCAAAGTTAGCGAGGGCCTCATTAATCTTTTCCGGACTTGTTTCTGGAGTTATTTCTGGGTGGGCAGATGAAATTGAGTCAAGAACATCTTGCTGTAGTTGCGTCGCGTTGGATATTTCGGCAAGTATCTTTGGCCTGTCTTTTTCGCTCGCATTCTCCAGCTTTTTTCTTGACTCTTCGACGCTTTTTTCTGTTACCTCGTATATCGCGGGTATCTTAACGCCAGCTTCCTTCCCTGCCTTATCAAATCTAAGTTGATTTTCTGCTTTTGATACATAGTTTCTTCGCGCTGCTAAAGCTTCTGCCCAATCTTCCGACGATCCAGAATCCTCAGCTTTCCCTGTAAGAGAATCTATCTCAGCCTGCAGTTGAGCAAGGTCGTACTCGAACTTTATGTGTACGACTTGATCTTCTGACAAATTAGATAAGTCATCCTTAAACCCGGCGTACTCTTTGTCAAAAGAGTCAATTAAGCTCTTGACCCTGTCCTTGCCAGCGCCGCTATCCATCTTGTCGTACGTTTCTTTTAAGTTATTTAGGTATGTCTCGTATTGATGGAACGCCTCGCCAGACTTAGTAATTGAGCTGAAGTCGTATCCGTACGCTTCTAACGAATCGAGCATTGTTTCTACTGACTCAACACTCATACCAAATTTCTTGGCAGCGTCTGCAGTGGTCTTGAAGTGTGTTGTTATGTCCCACAGACCCATCTCGTCAGTTCTTACATCAAACAAGCCCTTGCTTTTGAAGTCGTTGACGAAGTTCTCCATTGACTTCGTTTCATCGTCTCCAAACCACCTATTCGCGGTGTGCATTGCTTTTTGGAAAGCTTTCTGATATTCGTCAGCTGCATAACCACCTGCCTTAGCAGCTTTTTGCGCAGACTTTTGCAGGTTCTTTGGGCTTAGGAACTGAGCCATGACCTGGAAGTCATCAGTACCTGTCTTGCCCTCGTCTAGCATTTCTTTCGCTGTTTTATAAGCAGCTTGCACCGTAGACCAGTCTTGGTCTCTGTTAGCAGACTCAGTTGCCGTCTCTATATCACTAACTTGCTTTCTGAAACTATCAATAGAGCTCTTAGCGTTATCTGCTGATTTTGCCGCATCGTCAAAATAGCTCTTTAATTCCCCTACGTTGTCAATGCCGAGATCAGAAATAGATAGACCTATTGACGCAAGTGCGTCATTGAGATCCTTTCCACTCTCCGCAGCTTCTCTTAGATAGTCCTTGATACTGCTGCGACTAGAGAAATATGCATCAAGTTTTTCCCCGCTTGTCTTCGC
>JAEEGL012952905.1_pt1 | contig 26017 bp, 22 predicted proteins | sample 9134231 | NCBI WGS metagenome assembly JAEEGL01 (sample SAMN16246548, study PRJNA631951) | gut metagenome | biome: gut microbiome; feature: rumen; material: fiber-attached | host: Bos | place: Iran: Karaj | collected 2018-10 | reverse complement strand
ATTGCCTAGGAGCTCGATAAGAAGGGCGAGTCAGCTGGCACCTTGGACGATATGCTGGTTAATCGGTTCAACGAGCTAGAGTATGTATGGCCAAAGGTAGGTTATCCCCCACTGGTAACACCATTCTCACAGTATACCAAGAACATCGCCCTGATGAACCTCCTCACTATGGAGCAGGGCAAGGGCCGTTACGTGATGATGGACGACGCTATCTGGGGTATGATCCTCGGAAAGAGCGGAAAGGTGCCCGGAACAATTGCTCCAGAACTCATCGAACTGGCTGAGAAGCAGAAGAGAGAGTTTACTGAAGCTGACCCACATACACTTATCCCCAATGCCCTTGAAGGCTTCAAGAAGGAGATGGATGAGAACGGTTGGGACTATGGACAGGACAACGAAGAGCTCTTCGAGTTGGCTATGCATCCTGAGCAGTACCGTCCGTTCCGTAGCGGTCAGGCCAAGAAACAGCTGCTCGCTGACATTCAGAAGGCTAAGGACGCTAAGCTCGGTGGCGGCAAGAAGATCTCTCAGGAGGAGATCGATGCTCTGAAGCACGCCAAGGCCGATGCTGTGAAGGTGCCAGTAGCAGGACAGCTGCTCTGGGGTTTCGGAGGCGAAGGCGTGATGGCACCATGCGTAGAGCCGTTCATAGGACAGAAGTATAAGGAAGGCGACACATTCTGCTACCTGCAGACCAAGTGGGGCGAGATCATGGAGATCCCAGCAGCACTCGGAGGTAAGCTGGTGGACATCAGTGTCAAGCCCGGACAGAACGTACGCCAGGATGATACTATTGCCTGGATAGAAAGAGAATAACATTTTTTTCTCCCCCGCAAAAGCGGGGGAGAAAAATTTATATATATGGATTATCAAAAGATAATAGACGAGTATTACCCTGAGGATAATAAACTCAGGGAAATACTCATGATACACAGCCGACAGGTGGCAGACCGTTGTCTGAAGATAGCAAAGGCACACCCCGAACTGAAACTCGACGAACAGTTTCTTGAGGAGGCTGCGATGCTTCACGACCTGGGTATCTTCGGTACCGACGCGCCCGGAATAGAATGTCACGGTACAGAACCCTATATCCGTCATGGAATCATCGGAGGAAAGATACTTAGGAAGAAAGGATGGGAGCGACATGCCCGGGTGTGTGAACGACATACCGGCACCGGACTGTCGAAATGGGATATAGAACAACAGCAGCTGCCTCTGCCACACGAGGACTTTATGCCTGTGGATATAGAGGAACAGGTGGTCTGTTATGCTGATAAGTTCTACTCAAAGACACATCCCGGAACAGAGCGTTCTGTAGTCGATGCAATGAGAAGTCTTGAGAAATTTGGCTGGGATGGTGTTAAAAGGTTTCAAAAATGGGTGGATTTGTTTGAATAGTCACTCTTTTTTCGTACCTTTGCACCCGTGAAACAGAAATCTGCCATTATAGTGATGCTTTGCGCCTTCATTCTTATGATGGCGTGCACCCCTGGTGGACTGCGTCGGGAGAAATCTCTCGAGGCGGCTGCCAAGGATGCAGCAAGCGTGTCGCTGCCCAAGATAAATGTACCGGATATAAAGGTAAAGGCTAACACCGACTCATTGACTCTGCCCGCCCTTATCGACAGCATAGGTGCAAAACAGGTCGTTGATGAGATAAAAGAGACCTTAGACGTTGCGCCTGCCGATACAGTAGTAACATCTGCGAAACAGAATACACCTGCTGATACCACGTCGATTCCCGAGGGAGCCACTTCGGCTATCAAGATGAAGCGTGATACCACTCAGATGGACTCTCTCGAGCTGGCTATATATAAGCACAACAAGGCCGTTGACGACTCGCTCGCACTCGACAGCATCAACAAAAAACGAAAGAACGGTATCGATGCCCCTGTGGAGTATTCGGCTGATGACTCGCTGACATACGATGCCGTAAGTGCTACGGCTCATCTGTTTGGTAATTCGAAGGTGAAGTACACCAATATGGATCTTGCCAGTGAGAAGATATATATGAGTCTCGACAGCAACCTCGTGCATGCATCAGGAAAACTCGACTCTACCACAAATAAGATGGTAGGTACGCCTGTGTTCAAGATGGGTAGCGATGAGTATCAGCAACAGGAGATGTCGTTCAACTTCAAGACGAAGAAGGGTTTTATCACTGATGTGTATACCAAGCAGGAAGACGGATACCTGACCAGTGAGAAATCCAAGCGAGGTGGCAATGGAGAGATGTTTCTTGAGCACGGACGCTATACTACCTGTGACGACCCGCATCCCGACTTCTATATAGCAATGTCGAGGGCAAAGGTGCGTCCGGGAAAAGACGTGGTGTTCGGACCTGCCTACCTCGTGGTGGCCGATGTGCCGTTGCCACTGGCTATACCTTACGGATTCTTCCCGTTTACAAAGAGCTATAGCAGCGGATTTATCATGCCTACCTATGGTGACGATATGTCGAAGGGATTCTATCTGCGCGACGGAGGATATTATTTCGCCATCAGCGATAAGATGGATCTGAAGCTGTTAGGAGAGATCTACACTAAGGGAAGCTGGGGTCTTAAGGCTACCTCCAACTATAAGAAACGTTACAAATATAACGGTACTTTCTTTGTCAGCTATCTCAGTTCCGTGAATGGTGAGAAAAATACGCGTGACTACTCGAAGACCACTGAGTTTAAGGTGCAATGGAGCCATAAGCAGGACTCAAAGGCTAATCCATTCTCTAACTTCGGTGCCAGTGTGAACTTTGCAACATCAGGTTTCGAGAGCAACAACCTCGCATCGATGTATAATCCTCAGGCAAGGACTCAGTCGCAGCGTACTTCATCAATAAACTACAATACAGGATTCTCAAGTCTTGGAATGACTATCACCTCGACAATGAACCTGAACCAGAACATGAATGATACCACGATTACCATGCTCTTCCCTGATGTGAATATCAACGTAAACCGTTTCTATCCCTTCAAGCGTAAGAAGATGGCAGGTAAGGAGCGCTGGTATGAGAAGATCAATTTAAGCTATACGGGACACTTCTCTAACACCCTCACTGCCAAGGAGAGCGAGTTTCTGAAGAAAAAGCTTAATAAGGACTGGAAAAACGGCATGACGCACACTATACCTATTAAGGGAGAGTTCTCAGTTTTCGACGTGTTGAATCTGAATACCAGTTTTACTTTAAATGACCGTACTACATTAGTAAAGCAGGAGAAATCATGGGATAAGGTGAACCAGAAGGAAATCACTGATACCATCAGCGGATTCTATAATGTATATAACTGGGATCTGTCTCTGGGTCTGAGCACTACATTATATGGTATGTTTATCCCCAGCAGGAAGATCTTCGGTGATAAGATTCAGGCGATACGTCACGTGCTTAAGCCCACAGTATCCTTCTCGTATCACCCAGACTTCGGAGCAGAGAGATACGGATATTACAGGACTTACGATAAGATAGACAAGGACGGCAAGGTTACCCAGGTGGAGTATCAGCCCTATTCATTAGGATATACCACTTCTGTGGGAAAGGGAAAGTCAGGGTCGATAAGCGTCTCGATAGACAATAATGTAGAGATGAAGATAAAGGATAAGAACGACTCTATCAAGAAAGTCAGCCTGATAGATAATCTCGGACTATCGATGTCGTATAACTTTGCTACAAATGTCCAGCCGCTGAGTCCGCTTACGATGAATATTCGTCTGAAACTCTCTAAGAGCTATACCTTTAGTACCACAGCAGTATTCAAGTCGTATGTCTATGAACTCGACGATAATGGTAATCCGAGAGAGAGTAATACCGTAACATACTGGGAAAAAGGACAGTGGGGTAGGTTCCAGGGTATCTCACAACAACTGCACTATAAGCTCGACAATAAGAAGATAGGTGATTTCTTCAAGCGCCTTCGCGGAGAGAAAGTCGATAAGAAAGACGACAAGAACAAAAACGGTAATGAAGAAGACGAAGAAGGAATAGACACTGATATTGAGAGTAATATCGACAAGGATATGGTCAGAAGCAGGAAAGGCGGCAATAATCAGACGAAGTCGAAGGCAGAGACTGATGATGACGGATATATGGCCTTTAAGCTGCCTTGGTCGCTGGACTTCAGCTACGGTGTGAACATGACTGAGGGTAACACTAACTTCAATTATGATAAGATGCGTTATCCTTATAAGTTCACTCATACATTCAACGTAAGAGGCAATCTCCAGATCAGTGACGGATGGAACATAGACTTCTCCAGCGGTTACGACTTCGAGAATCATAAGATCTCCATGACAACGGCTGGACTCTCACGTGACCTGCACTGTTTCAATATGTCATGTAGGGTAACGCTTGCACCGTATACAAGCTACGACTTCTCATTCCGTTGTAACGCAGCAACACTGACTGATGCGCTTAAATATGATAAGCGCAGCAGCTATTCGAATGCTGTACAGTGGTATTAAGATTTCTCTTTTCCTGTATTAAGAAGACTGTTGAGTGACTCCTGCTCGCCAACAACCCAGATGATGTCGCCCTCCTGGAACTTACGGTTGGGCTTGTAGGCTGAAAGACTCTCCTTTCCTTCCTCAAGGCCAACAATCATACAACTGTAGAGATCGCGGATCTTACTCTCTATCAGAGTCTTTCCGATGAATGGGCTGTTACTGCCGATAATCATCTGCTGAAGCTTCATCTCACGCTTCTCAAGGTCGGGGTCTTCACCCACGATACTGTTCTCCAGAGCATCGCGGAAAGCAGCAAACTGTTCGTCGCTTCCAATCACCTGTAGCACATCTCCCGGGAAAATGATATAATCGCCGTCAGGGATGTTCAGGCGCCATCCGCCACGAAGGATACTGCTTACGTGAACTCCGTATTTCTGACCAAGATTAAGCTGTTTCAGAGTCTGGCCCATCCATCCGGAATTATGAGGAATGTCGAATTCTGCTATGTGGATATCACGGTCGAGGAGCTTTCCCTCATAGAGGGGACGTTTCTTTCCCAACACCTGAGCCTCGATATCGCGGCTGCGCAGGTTGAGGATAAAAAGACGCTCAAGAGATATGCTGCGCTTCTTTATCCAGCGTGAGAAGATGATAAACGCCAGAGCCAGAGCACCGATGGTGATCATCAGAGCATTGGTGAAGCGGCTGAGATAGTTGCAGATGTAGAAGATAAAGCTCAATGCGATAAGGGCGCGTACCAGGATGGTTACCATCAATGGCAGACGGTTGCGGTTGCTCTCTGCCCACAAAGCCTTCCACTCCTCACTGCGGTTCTTTTTCATCACCATAGCCCTTAGGAACGGAGAGATGAAAAGCACTGTGAGAATTCCTGTGATGGCATTAGCGTACCAGTGGAGCTCCCATCCAGGCAGAATCTTACGTATGAAAGGCAGCACGAAGGTAAACATCACAGCAATCGTTGCTGACGTAAGGATGGAATAAACGAAGACGTTCATCGCCATCTGAGTGAGAAGACTCTTCCAAAGGCTGCTCTTCTGTGAACTCGGCTGGTTCATCATCAGCTTGTTCATAGAGTGTATCAGCTTCGAGGGCAGATGTTTTTCCAGATTGTTATAAGCCGGCGTGGAGAACCGTATCATGTAAGGTGTGAGAAACGTGGTAATGACTGATACGGCCACCACTACCGGATATAGGAAATTGCCTATCACTCCAAGTGACAGACCAAGAGATGCGATGATAAACGAGAACTCACCTATCTGGGCCATCGAGAATCCGCATCGCATAGCCGATTTCAGCGACTCTCCTCCGAGCATGAAGGAGAAAGAACCGAAAAAGGCCTGGCCTATGAGGATTGTCATCACTAAGGCGAAGATAGGAAGAGCATATTCTACCAGGATCTTCGGATCAACGAGCATACCCACAGACACGAAGAAGATTGCTCCAAAGAGATTCTTTACAGGCTCTACCAGTTTGATGATCTTCTCTGCCTCGATGGTCTCTGCCAGGATACTACCCATGATGAATGCTCCGAAGGCAGAGGAGAATCCAACCTTTGTGGAGAATACAGCCATCGCGCAACACAGACCAAGAGAAACTATCAGAAGCACCTCGTTGTTGATGAGATATCTCACTTTGCGAAGGAAGATTGGAACGGCAAAGATACCTACTACCAGCCATAGTACGAGGAAGAACACAATCTTCATCACACTGCCCAACATCTCTCCGCCACCAAGCTGTTCTCCGCTGGCGATGGCACTCAGCAGCACCATCATCACGATGGCAAGGATATCCTCGAGGATGAGCACACTCATCACACGACTTGCAAACTGCTGTTGGCGGAGTCCTAAATCGTCGAATGCCTTATAGATAATGGTTGTCGATGACATTGCGAGCATTCCTCCAAGGAAGATACAGTCCATCTTGCTCCATCCGAAGAGATGGCCCACGATGACACCAAGCATCGACATAAAGAAAATGGTAGAGCACGTTGTGATAATGGGCGATGCTCCCATCTTCAGGATCTTCTTGAAAGAGAAATCCAGTCCTAACGAGAACAGCAGAAACATCACTCCAAGGTCAGACCACAGGTGGATATTCTCTGAATCGACCACCGATGCTGTATATGGCATATTGGGACTGACAAGGAAACCTGCCATCACATAACCAAGAACCAGCGGTTGCTTGAGTCGTTTGAAAACGATGGTGACAACACCGGCTACCATAAGGATAAGTGCCAGGTCTCGGATAAGGGCAGGTATCTCTTCCATATCTCTTATTATCTGTTGAAGTCAGCCACGATAGAGCAGATCTTAACAATCACCTCCATAGCCTTTTGCATTGATTGTATAGAAACAAACTCGTATGGCCCGTGGAAGTTCACTCCACCAGCAAAGATGTTAGGGCAGGGGAGACCCTTGAACGACAGCTGTGCACCATCGGTACCTCCTCGAATGGGTTTAACCTTTGGTGCTACACCACAGGCCTGCATGGCATGAAGGACTACGTCGATGACGTGCATCTGAGGGTCGATCTTCTCCTTCATGTTGTAATATTGGTCTCTCAGCTCACAGACGACTGTACCTTCACCGTATTTGTCGTTCATCATATCTGTACATCGCTTGATGAATCGCTTGCGGTCTTCGAAAGTGTCTCTGTCGTGATCGCGTATGATATAGCTCATCCTGGCTTCCTCGATATTCGACTGGATGCCAAGAAGATGATAGAATCCCTGATAGCCTTCAGTGGTCTCTGGAGTCTCGTCGGCAGGGAGCATCTGTGCAAACTCTGCTGCGAGAGCATTGGCATTGACCATCTTTCCCTTGGCATAGCCGGGATGCACGCTTACACCTTTTATTATTATCTTGGCTGAGGCTGCATTGAAGTTCTCGAACTCCAACTCTCCGATGTCGCCGCCATCCATTGTGTAGGCCCATTCGCAACCGAACTTCTCTACATCGAAGTGATGCGCTCCCATACCTATCTCCTCATCGGGATTGAAAGCTATGCGAATGTCTCCATGACGTATCTCCTTATGGTCGCGAAGATAGCACATTGCCTGTACTATCTCTGCTATACCGGCCTTGTCGTCGGCTCCAAGAAGGGTGTGGCCATCGGTAACGATAAGATCCTCACCGACATGATGCATCAGCTCAGGAAATTTCTTCGGACTGGAGATGATACCTTCCGAGAGGAGTATCTCACCTCCGTTGTAATTGTTTACAATCTGAGGTTTGATATCTGCTCCGCTGCAGTCAGGACTGGTGTCATAATGCGATAAGAATCCGATGGTGGGCACTTCCTCCTTGATGTTTGAGGGAAGAGTGGCGTAGATATATCCTTTGTCATCGAGTTCCACATCGTGGAGACCTTCACTCTCGAGTTCTTTCTTCAGATACTCGGCGAAGATCATCTGTTTCGGAGTACTTGGCACACTGGTACTGTCTTCCGACGACTGTGTGTCGAATTTCGTATAGTTTAAAAACCTCTCGGTTAAATCCATTTCCTTAATTTCTTAAATCCATTAAACCACCTCAATGCCTAGCTCCTCACAAAGCTTCAGACTCATCTCCTTGAGCTTGAATTTCTGAATCTTTCCAGAGCCTGTAAGTGGGAATTCCTTAATAAAGAATACGTATTTTGGAATCTTGTATCTTGCAATTTTTCCACGACAGAACTCCTGAACGTCTTCTGGCTCCATCTTTACGCCTTCTTCGAGGATGATGAAGGCACCTACGGCTTCACCATATTTCTTAGAAGGAACAGCAGCCACCTGAACGTCGCGGATTCCGGGCATGTGATAGAGATACTCTTCTATCTCGCGAGGATAGATATTCTCTCCACCTCGGATAATCATATCCTTGATACGGCCTGTGATCTTATAGAATCCCTGCTCGTCCTTTACGCCAAGGTCTCCTGAGTGCAGATAACCGTTCTTGTCGATTACCTCTGCCGTTGCCTCCGGGTTCTTATAGTAACCTTTCATCACGTTGAAGCCCTTACAACACATCTCACCCTGAATACCAACGGGACACTCCTCGCCAGTCTCTGGGTCAAGTACTTTCACATCGACAAAAGGATAGTCGCGACCTACTGTGGTACAGCGCTGCTCGAAGGTATCGTTAAGACAGGTCTGAGTCATGCCAGGCGAAGACTCAGTGAGTCCATAAACGCTGGTGATAGTCATGTACATCTTCTCTGATACCTGCTTCATCAACTCCACAGGACAGAGTGAGCCAGCCATGATACCTGTGCGCAGACAACTGACGTCGAACATCGAGAACATCGGATGGTTCAGCTCTGCGATAAACATCGTGGGCACGCCATAGAGAGCAGTGCAACGCTCCTTATGTACTGATGCCAGCACTACCAATGGGTCGAACTTCTCTACCATCACCTCGGTACATCCGTGGGTAAGACAGTTCATCGTGGCAAGTACTACACCAAAACAGTGGAACAGAGGAACGCATACACAGAGCTTGTCATCCTGTGTAAAGCCCATGTTCTCGCCTGTGAAGTATCCGTCGTTGGCGATGTTGAAGTGTGTCAGCATCACTCCCTTGGGGAATCCAGTAGTACCACTGGTGTACTGCATGTTTACAGTATCTTGGCAGCTTACATTCTTCTTCATCTCGTCAAGAACCTCGTCCTCGATGTTCTGGCCCAAGAGCAACAGCTCGGCTGTATTAAACATACCGCGATACTTCTCCATACCGATATATACTACGTTCTTCAGGTATGGGAAACGCTCTGAGTTGAGATGGCCTCGCTCGCAGGTCTTCAGCTCTGGGAGCATCGTATAGGTCATGTCAACATAGTTACAGTCCCATGTACCGTCTGTGATACAGAGGGTATGCATATCTGAGTCCTTGCACAGGTACTCGAGCTCATTCTGTTTGTAGTTGGTGTTTACTGTTACCAGTACGGCACCGATCTTTGCTGTGGCATAGAGGAATGTGAGCCAGTCGGGAACATTCGTTGCCCAGATACCTACATTAGAGCCTTTCTTCACTCCTATGGATATCAGACCTTTGGCCAGATTATCTACACGCTCATTGAATTTAGACCATGTAAAACGGAGATCGCGATCGCTATATACGATATACTCCTTGTCGGGAGTGGTCTCAGCCCAATACTCCAGCCACTGGCCAAGTGTACGCTCAGAGAGAGTATAGCCGGCACTTCCTGTCTCAGCAGGATATGTTCTGTCTGGCAGTGGTCTTCCTGCCATATCTAATTTCACGTTACTCATTGTTGTTAGAATGGGATATAAACAACTGCCAAGATCTTTGCACTCTTTCCTGGAGCTCCATGCACGTGGTGCTTAACGATAGAATCATAGAAGATGCTGTCGCCCTCCTTCAGACTATAGGTGTCTTTGCCATAGACAATCTCCACCTCACCCTGCATCACGTAGATAAACTCCTCACCCTCGTGGGCAGAGAGTTGGAAGTTGGGCTCCTCTTCTGGGTTGATGTCGATGATAAACGGCTCCATGTGGCGTCCGGCCTTCTGCTGTGCCAATGGGTGATATTCCATGTGCTTACGTGCATCGGCAGCTCCGTTAGAGAAACTGATGCTACTCTTGCTCTCGCGCTCTTCTGCACGGCAAACTACTGGACCCAAAGCGTCGTTGTCATCCATGAATGTGCCAAGTCGTACTCCTAGGGCACGTGCTATCTTGATCAGTGGACCTAGCGATGGTAGGTTCTGGTCAGTTTCTATTGATGTGATTTGGTCTAATGAGAGACCACTTCTTTCTGCAACTTCCTCTAATGAGAGGCCTTTGGATTCTCTGATACCTTTGATCTTTGATCCTACTACGGTATTACTGTTTGCCATAAATAAAGTATAATGTGTTGATGTAATCGGCTGCAAAGGTACTAATAAGCGAGCGAAAAACCAAAAAAACGAGGTAAAAACTTTATCTTCAAGTCTTTTTTCCCTTAATAATTATTTGTATGATTGATTTATTTTTTGTATTTTTGCACCCAAAATCATATTTTAATTATGAAGCAACTAATTCTAACTATCATTCTTTTTAGTGTTGCACTGGCTATAAATGCACAAAAGGTAGCCTCACCCAATGGCAAATTGTCAGCAAAATTAAATGGCAAAAGTCTTATAATCAACTATAATAAGCAGAAAGTGATTGAACTTGCTGATATATCGTTTGATAAACTTAGATTCACAAGACAGGTTAAGGATGATTATCAGATGCTGGAAGGCAAGCGTCTGCATTGTACCAATGAAGCCAACGAGTATCAGGCTCCAATCGGTTCCAATGCGAAGATTGTGATAAGACTCTATAATGATGGTATAGCCTTCCGTTACGAATATATCAAATTGGAGAATCAAAAACAGCTAGAAGAGCACACTATTTATATGATTCCTGAGGGAACAAAGCGTTGGTTCATGCAGTGGACGGAAGCATACGAGGGATTCTTCCCACAGACAACTACATATAAAGTTAAACCCATCCGTACGTCCAGTGGTGCCTCAACATCTGCTGATGGCTGGAATAACCGTTGGGGCTATCCTGCACTGTTGGAACCAGTAGAGGGAGTCTTTGCCCTTATCTCAGAGGCGAATATTGAGCGTAGACAGAGTGCTTCATGTCTCTATAATGATGGTGAGCGTTATAGTGTGGTGGCTGCAGAAAACGATTTGAACCTTTCTGGGGACTGGCATACCCCTTGGCGAGTTGTTATAATTGGCAAACTGGCAGATATCGTTGAGTCTACTCTTGTGACTGATGTCAGCGACCCTTCACAGCTGAAAGATACTAATTGGATTAAACCTGGGGTTGTTTCTTGGATCTATTGGGCAAATAATCATGGCTCCAACGACTTCAATATCATCAAGAAGTATGTTGATATGGCCGTAGTGTTGAAGTTACCTTATGTGCTTATCGATGCTGAGTGGGACGAAATGAATAAGATAGCTTCCAATGAGGGTAAGACCATCGAGGATGCCGTAGCCTATGCTAATTCCAAGGGTATCAAGCCAATGATATGGTATAATTCGTCAGTAGGATGGATTGATGGAGCTCCTGGACCAAAGTTCCGCCTGAATAAGCCTGAAGATCGTGAGAAGGAGTTCGCCTGGTGCGAGAAAATTGGCGTGGCTGGAGTGAAGATTGATTTCTTCAGTGGTGATAATCAGATGAATATGGACTATTGTCTGGACCTCCTGGAGAGTGCGGCACGTCATCATTTGTTGGTTAATTTCCATGGTGCACCCATTCCTCGCGGATGGCAGAAAACCTGGCCCAATCTGTTATCGACAGAGGGCGTCTATGGTGCAGAGTGGTATAATAATGTGCCGACCTTCACAGATAAAGCAGCAAGCCATAACACAACACTGCCATTTACACGAAATGTAATAGGCCCGATGGACTACACTCCATGTGCCTTCAGCGATTCACAGCATCCGCATATCACTTCGCTGGCTCACGAGTTGGCGCTCACTGTGCTCTACGAGAGTGGCTTGCAGCATCTGGCAGACCGTCCTGAGAGTCTTCTGGCTCAGCCAAAGGACGTTCAGGATTTCTTAGGGCAGCTCCCTACTGTATGGGACGAGACCCGCTATGTAAGCGGATATCCTGGAGAGAGTGCGGTTTTGGCTCGCAGAAGCGGCAATACATGGTATGTTGCAGGAATCAATGGAAAGGATGACCCACAGATACTGAAGACCGACCTCGGTTTCATAGGGAAGGGGAGTGTACAGATGTTTGTAGACGATGCCTCCGGCAAGTGGCAGATAAGTACCATTAGCAAGTTGCCCTCTCAGGTAGAATGTCAACCCAGAGGCGGTTTCGTAATAAAGATAATTCTTTAGAGGAGTACACCCGCACGGAATCGAACCGTGACCAACGGAACCGGAATCCGTTATTCTATCCTTTAAACTACGGGTGCAGAAAACGCATGCAAAGGTAGTGGAAATAATTGAGAATTGAGAATCGGGAATTGAGAATTAACGTTTGTTGTGACTTGGGGAAAGTAACTGCCAATTGTCTTAGATGATTCGTTTTTAAGCAAAGAATAGCGCATTTTGTTAGCAAATATCAAGGAAATGGTATTGTTTTGCAAATATTTTGCTTATTTTGGTTGCAATATGATAATAATTATGTAACTTTGCAGCCAAACGAATTAGAAAGATAATTAAGCATAAACAAAAAATGGGACAAGTTATTAAACCTGTGATGTATGAGCCACTGCTCGACATGAAACAGACGGAACAGGGTATCAAACTTATCAAAGAGTTCTTTCAGCAGAACCTCTCTACAGAGTTGAGGCTGAGACGTGTTACTGCACCTCTCTTTGTGTTAAAAGGTCTTGGTATCAATGACGACCTGAACGGTGTGGAGCGTGCTGTGACATTCCCCATCAAGGATCTGGGCGATGCACAGGCTGAGGTGGTTCATTCACTGGCAAAGTGGAAGCGCCTGTCACTGGCAGAATACAAGATAGAGCCAGGATATGGTATTTATACTGATATGAATGCCATCCGTGCTGATGAGGAACTCGATAACCTTCATTCGCTTTATGTGGATCAGTGGGACTGGGAGGCTGTGATTAATAAAGAAGACCGCTCTGTGGCTTTTCTGAAAAATATTGTGGAGCGCATATATGCCGCTATACGCAGAACAGAATACCTTACCTGTGAGACTTATCCTCAGTTGAAGCCTTTCCTGCCGGAGAAGATTCATTTCATCCATGCAGATGAGCTTCTTAAGATGTATCCCGACAAGACTCCCAAGGAGCGTGAGGATGCAATCTGCGAGGCTTATGGAGCTGTATTCGTCATCGGTATCGGAGGTGAACTGTCGAATGGTGAAAAGCATGATGGCAGAGCTCCTGACTATGATGATTGGAGCACTGTGGCTGAGAATGGTAAGGCTGGTCTGAATGGTGATATCCTAATATGGTATCCCGTTCTTGGAAGAAGTTTTGAGCTCTCGTCAATGGGTATCCGTGTGGACAAGGAGAGTCTTCTGCGCCAGTTGAAGATTGAGGGAAAGGAAGAGCGCGAACAGCTCTATTTCCACCAGCAGCTGCTCAACGACAAGCTGCCTCTGAGTATTGGTGGTGGTATCGGACAGAGCCGACTCTGTATGGTGCTGCTTCACAAGGGACACATCGGTGAGATTCAGGCAAGTATCTGGCCTGAGGAGATGCGCCAGCAGTGTAAGAAAATGGGAATGAATCTGATTTAAGTAAGTCTTAAGCCAGTTCAAGATCAAATACCTGTCGTAGAGCTTCTACGGCAGGATTTTCTTTGCTCATCTCTTCGAACTGTTCTCTGCGGGTGAGAATCTTTACTTTCTCAGTTTTGTCGCTTACAATGATCTGGAGGGTTATCTTGCTGTTGCGCAAATATAGCTGCAAGGTCTTTGTGATACCTTTTAGTATTCCTTCCATATCTTGTTTGATTAGATCGTTATCAACTGTTACCTCAATATTTGGGATTTCTGTGATAACAGGATTCATGTTCTTCATTCGGGAGGCAATACCCACCAGTGAGGTGTCTCTCTCCGGTATACGGTTACACATAGAGAGCCACTGGAGTTCCAGCTCTTCCTGAGTGAATGATCTGTCTTCCTCTGGCTGGGTATCTTTTGAGTCTAAGACACCCGGGATAGGGTTAATCTTAGAGGTTTTTCCGCTATTACGCAGATTTCCCCATGAGAAGCCGAGACCATTGAGCTTTGTGGAGGGCTTAATAGGATTATTAGATATCCTAGAATCACTAGATAACATAGGATTGCTAGAAGTCCTAGGATCGCTAGATGTGCTGGGGATATTATCTGCAGTTTTTGATGCAACAGGCTTAGCCGCGGCTACCTGTGGGACCGCAGTCTTGGGCTGAGCCTGCTGAATCAGGTTCTTAAACAGGGATTTTAATCTCTTGGGGCCACGCCCCGCGCTAACACCATCATCAGGCTGGGTGATTTGTGCTATTTCGATGAGTGTCAGCTCAACGAGCAGACGTTTATTTGACGACTGGCGATAGTTTATGTCGCATTGGTTCATCAGTCTGAGGGCCTGATAAAGGAATCGTGTGTCAGCCTTCTTTGCCTGTTCCTGATAGCGCTCACGTTGTTGGTCGCTTACCTCGAGCAATGGCAGGGTCTGAGGGTCTTTTGCCATAAGCACATTACGCACATGCTTTGCAAGACCCTGTATCAGGAGACCTCCGTCGAAGCCTTTGTTGATGACACTGTTCAGCAGCACCATGATATCACTAACCTTATTACTAATAGAGAGGTCGATGATGTTGAAGTAGTTTTCTGAGTCGAGCACGTTCAGATCTTCTATCACCTTCTGATATGTGATGTTACCCTGACAGAAAGATGCTGCCTGGTCGAAGATGCTCAGTGCATCGCGCATGCCGCCATCAGCCTTCTCGGCAATAACTGCAAGGGCTTCTTCTTCGTATGCGATACCTTCCTTCTCTGCTACAGACTTCAGGTGATTGATAGTGCCATTAACAGTCATACGCTCAAAGTCGTAGATCTGACATCTGGAGAGGATGGTGGGCAGAATCTTATGCTTCTCTGTGGTAGCGAGGATGAAAATCACGTGTGCAGGTGGTTCCTCAAGGGTTTTAAGGAAGGCATTGAAAGCAGCTGTCGACAGCATGTGCACCTCGTCGATGATAAACACCTTATAACGTCCCAGCTGTGGAGGAATACGTGTTTGCTCCATCAGGGTCTTGATGTGCTCAACAGAGTTGTTTGAGGCAGCATCGAGCTCGAAGATGTTCAGCGAGCGCTGTTCATTGAACGACTGACAACTTTCACACTCGTTACACGCTTCTCCGTCGGCTGTGGGATTCTGACAGTTGATGGCCTTAGCGAAGATTCGGGCACAGGTGGTCTTTCCCACACCACGAGGACCGCAGAAGAGATAGGCATGAGCCAGTTTTCCGCTCTTAACTGCGTTTTTCAGCGTAGTGGTAAGTGCTGCCTGGCCAACGACCGTGTCGAAGGTCGTGGGGCGGTACTTTCTTGCTGATACGATATATTCCATATAATCTTTTTTATATTTTGTGGTGCAAAGTTACAACTTTTTGGGGAGTTTGAGTAGCAAAAGGAGTTAAAGGGAGTTAAAGCCTCAAACTTTTCACTTTTTCACTTTCTGCATCTCACCTCTTTTTGCTAACTTTGCAGTCGAAATGAAAGTACTGAATAATATAAAGGCATTTGGAATAAAGGTGTTGCGTTTGCGAGGCCTTAAGTATGTTATCGTATGTATCCTAGGAGTGCTCATTATCGGGTTCTTGGATGAGAATAGTGTATGGAGTCACATGAAGAATCAGGGCCGTATCAGTGAACTTCAGGAAGAGATCGACAAGTATAATGCCGAGCACAATAAGAATCAGGCTCAGATCCGCAAGCTCAACAAAGATCCTAAGGCTATGGAGAAGATTGCCCGTGAAAGATATTTCATGAAGGCAGACGATGAGGATATCTTTGTGCTCAGCGATGATGATCGTTCTACAAATACCTTTGCCACTAATGAGACAGCTGAGTAAGACACAGAATATCATATTCCTTATTGGTGGTCTGATGATGGTCATCGGGGCAGGTACCAGTCTCCTTGCATGGACGTGGGCACCTTATATATATGCTGTAGGATCGGTATGTTTTACTGCCATGCAGATGTTGCAGCGATACGAGGGAGCAAATTTCACCATTCGTCGTCTGCGCCGTATGATGCTCATCAGCGACGTGCTGTTTCTCTTGGCGGCTCTTCTGATGTTTGCCAATATGGGAAATTACATGCATCTTAGTCAGGTGGACTATATCCAATATATATATAACAAATGGGTAATCGTACTATTGATAGCAGCCATCCTTCAGTTGTATTCTACCCACAGAATAGGTCATGAACTGGAAAAAGAGGGCTGTGTATCTTAAAAAAACTATAAAAGTTTGCGCATTTGTTTTAAAATGCGCAAATTTATTTTTATTCTTCATAATATCGTAGTACATTTGCAAGCGAAAAGAAATATTTATGAGTAGAATCGTATATGCACTGATTACAGTCCTGGCTCTCACATCGTGTGCTGAGTCGTATAATATACAGGGCTCGTCATCCATCTCATCATTGGATGGAAGCAAATTGTATCTTAAGGCATTCAAAGATAAAGAACTGAAGAATATTGACTCTTGTGATGTGGTTCACGGTAAGTTCCGCTTTGCAGGTTTGCTCGACACAGTGCGTATGGCAAGTCTCTTCATGGACGATGAGAGTATTATGCCTATAGTAGTCGAAAAGGGAGAAATTGAGATTCGCCTTGACAATGCCAGTCAGAAGGTCAGTGGTACCCCGCTTAACGATAAGCTTTATGAGTTTATCACATTGCACACCCAGTTGAGTAATGAGATGAATGAGCTTTCTCACAAGCAGAATCAGATGATTCTTGAGGGTATCGATGAGAATGTCATCAACCAGCAGCTTAGCGTGGAGGCAGCTGTTATTGCTCAGCGCGAGGATAGTTTGGTGACCAACTTCATTGTGGATAACTTTGAGAATGTGCTTGGTCCCGGGGTCTTTATGATCATGACGAGCAATTACCCATATCCTGTGCTCACCCCTCAGATAGAGGATATCATGAGCAAGGCTCCAAAGAGCTTCAAGGAGGATAGCTATGTTAAGGAGTATTATCAGGTGGCTAATGACATACAGGCCCGTCAGAACGGTCTGGCAGACGAGGTGCCTCAGGAGCCGATTCAGCCTGTTCAGCCAGCACAGCCACAGATTGCTCCGGACTCACTTCACGCTCCTCTGACCAATATGCCGCAGAAATGAGGACGGTCATACAGGGAGCAACGATTGTCAACGAAGGCAATACTTTCGATGGTTCGATTGTCATCGAAGGTACAAAGATAAGTAAGATTGTTAAGGAGAACACCATTCCCGAAGCAGATGCCGATGAGGTTATTGATGCTTCGGGATGTTTTGTTATTCCTGGTGTCATAGACGATCATGTGCATTTCCGTGAGCCAGGTCTTACAGAAAAGGCTGATATCGAGAGTGAGAGTCGTGCTGCAGCTGCAGGAGGAGTGACTTCGTACTTCGATATGCCAAACACCATTCCTCAGACAACAACCATCGAGGCTTTGGAAGAGAAATTTGCTATCGCCTCTAAAAAGAGCCATGTAAACTACAGTTTCTTCTTCGGAGCGACAAATGATAATGCAGACATCTTTGAAAAACTGGATGTACATCGTATTCCTGGTATAAAACTCTTTATGGGCTCATCAACGGGCAATATGCTTGTTGACCGTTGTGAGTCGCTGGAGAGAATCTTTGCTTCTGCACGTATGCCTATTATGGCGCATTGTGAGGATACGGAGATAATAAACAGGAATATGGCAGTGGCTAAACAGCGCTATGGAGATGATCCTGCTGTTACTCATCATCCTGAGATTCGTAGCGAGAAGGCATGTTATGAGAGTACTCGTTTGGCGGTGGAACTAGCAAGTAAGAATGATGCTCGTCTGCATGTGGCACATCTCACAACTGCAAAGGAACTTGATCTTATCCCTAAATATCCTGATAAAATCACTGCCGAAGCTACAGTGAGTCATCTGTATTTCTCGGATCGTGACTATACATCGCTTGGAACTCGTATAAAGTGTAATCCTTCCATAAAGACAGAACGAGATCGTGAGGCATTGCAACAGGCTGTCAATGACGGGCGTATTGCAGTGATAGGTACAGATCATGCCCCTCATCTGCTGTCTCAGAAAGAGGGTGGTTGTTCGCGTGCTGCCAGTGGTATGCCTATGATACAGTTCTCATTGGTGACGATGCTCGAGCTGGTCGACAAGGGTGTACTCACACTGGAACGCTTAGTAGAGCTTATGTGTCATAATCCGGCACGGCTTTTTGAGGTGCGTAACAGAGGTTTTATACGTGAGGGATATCAGGCTGATCTTGTTATTATCCGTCCGAATACCGGATGGGTATGTACAAAGGATATAATTCAAAGCCGATGTGGATGGAGCCCGATGGAAGGTCATATGTTCCTTTGGCGTGTGGAGCGCACGTTATGTAACGGACATTCTGTATACTGTGACGGAAAAGTGGATACCGAATATATAGGTCAGCCTGTCGTTTTCAGATGAAGATCGTATATAATATCCAGGATATCGTTCCTTATATCAACTGGGTGTATTTCTATTATGCCTGGGGAGTACATAATCAGTCGGATGTTGAGAAATCCAAGCTGCGCCAGGAAGCAGAGGCTGCGCTGAAGAAGGTAGAAGGGCGATATCATTGTTTCGCTCTCTTCGATATCTTTGATGCCTGCAGCAAGGGCGATGATGTCATAATACGGAAATCAGATGACAATCAGGTTACTCTTCCTTTCCTCCGCCAGCAACAGCCGGGCTCCGATTTCCTCTGTCTCTCTGACTTCATATCTCCTGTAGACACTTCTCTCACCTCTAAAATCGCTCTTTTCTCCACTACCGTCTCTCACGGTCTTGAGACAGACTTCGATTCCGACCCCTATGAAAAGATGATGATGCAACTTCTTGCCGATCGTCTTGCTGAAGCAACTGCAGAGCGGATGCATGAAGAGGTTCGCAAGAAATACTGGGGATATGCTGCTGATGAGAATCTTCCAATATCCGATATGCTGATGGAACGTTTTCAAGGTATAAGACCTGCTGTAGGCTATCCCTCGCTACCTGACACAAGTTTTAATTTTATTATCGACTCTGTGTTGGATATGGGGCAGATAGGTATACGTCTTACAGAAAGTGGCGCGATGAAACCTCATGCCAGTGTGTCGGGGCTGATGATGTCTCATCCGAAAGCCCGTTATTTCTCTTTAGGAAAGATAGGGGAAGACCAGTTGCAGGACTATTCGCGCCGCAGGGGTCTTCCTGTAGAGGTATGTCGCAAGTTTCTTGCAGCAAATCTTTAATAATCTTTAGAACTGTGGCAGGGTGGGGGAACTAATGCTCTTTACTGCCATACACTCCATCTCTACCAGCCATCCTGGACGGCATACAGGAGCATGAATGATGACGTAAGGCTTACCAGGGAAACGTTTCTTATAAAGTTCGCTTACAATCTGATAATCAGCTAAATCGCGCAGATAAACAATCATCTCGCATACATCATCGTAGTTGCACTCGGCTTCATTTAAGAGAGCCTCTACATTATCCCACATGCGTTGAGTTTGTTTTACTATGTCCTTGGCGTAAATCACCTCACCTTTGTTGTTGATTGATGCTGTGCCGGAGATGATTACATGTCGACGGTCGGCATAGTCGATATATGTGCCTCGCTCGAAACTGACGCCATAATCGCTGGTGCGGTTAAGATGGGTGGGGGCATAGAGATAGTGAATCTGTTCCTTCTGGATACCTGCGATAGCGTAGTTGTCCATCTGGCAGAGAACGTTTGGATCAGACTGTCGGCCTCCGATTCCCGTTGAGGCGATAAAATGTGTATTAACAGTGAGTCCTTGGGTGAAGAACACTTGGTTACGGGCACGTACCACACCTCCGTAGTTGAGATCGATATCGTTGACAAAAAGCCATGTTCGGATGCAGTTGGCCTCGAGGGTACAACCTTCTTCAAGCAGTTGCATGTTGTACTCATTGAATAGCAGACGCGTCTGGTACTCGGAGTTGGCTGCGAGGTTATGGGCACTGCCGTTCCACAGATGCTTGAACTGTCCGTGGGATACGGTATAAAGACCTGCGTTTGTAAGACCTGTCTGGACACCTGTCATCAGATAACACCAGAGGGCAATCTTTGTACCGTCGAGCGGTGGCTGTTGGATAATACTCTTTGCACAGTCTGTCACATCGCTTACAATCACCTCATCCTGCTGATTGGCAGCATCGCTGAGGAAGTAACGTTTGAAAACAGCCTGAGTTCCCGGAAGATGTGTCTCAATAAGTTGGTTGTAGGCATTCTGTACTGCCTCTAACTGTTTTGAGAATGTCAAGCCAGTCTGGCTGACGTGAATCATTGTTTGGTATTCTCTTACTTCCGTGCCGTTGTCAAAACAGAATATTTCGGCACGTGCGTTCTCGAATTCTATCTGCGAGAGGGTATTGCTCATTATATCAAATATTGTTGATGTCTACATATCCGTGCATCACGGCATAGATTGTGAGTGCAGACACACTCTTAAAACCAAGCTTTTCCATGATGTTCTTACGGTGGGTAATAACTGTGGCAAGGGCTATATTAAGTTTCTCTGCTATCTCCTTGTTGATATACCCCTGTACAATCAGCGACATGACTTCTATTTCCCTGTCTGTTAGAATCTTCTGTTGCAGAACTCTTGGCATGGGAGGAAGGTTACGTCCATGTTTATGTGCGTGTTGTTCAAGGAATAGCAATGAGCGGACAAGCTCTTGTTCAGGAACATTGATACAGAGACTGTTGAACTCGGATAATTGTGATGTGGAATCCAATGACAATGTAAGTACGATGGTCTTCTTTCTGTGTTCAGAGAAAAACGCCCTGTTTTCTATCAGGATGTTCATCGCTACAAAGAAATGGAAAAACGACTCCGGATTGTTCGCCTGTAATTCGAGGAAGGAGCCGAATGTCTCCACATCCATAATGGGAATAACGTTTTGTAACATCTGCTTCAACCCCAATGCCGATAAGGTATTGGGGTCAATAATTGCTATCCTTGGTCGTCCTTGCATCATAGCAGTTTATGATAAGAATCCGAGCAAAGCTCCGGCAGCAACGGCAGAGCCAATGACACCTGCCACATTAGGACCCATGGCGTGCATGAGCAGGAAGTTATGACGATCGTACTCCAGTCCGAGGTTATTACTGATGCGTGCTGCCATTGGTACGGCCGATACTCCGGCATTACCAATCAAAGGATTCAGTTTCTTACCCTCCGGCAGGAACAGATTCATGATCTTCACAAAGCATACACCTGAGGCGGTGGCAATCATGAAGGCCATAGCACCAAGGGCGAAGATCTTGATGGTGTTGAATGTAAGGAACTCACTGGCCTGAGTAGAACAACCCACAGTGAGACCTAACAGCATCACCACGATATCATTAAGCGCTGCACCTGCTGTCTTTGCCAGACGGGTGGTCTTACCACTCTCCTTGAGCAGGTTGCCGAAGAACAGCATTCCCAGAAGAGGGAGACCTGATGGTACGATAAAGGTGGTGAGCAGAAGTCCGATGATGGGGAAGAGGATACGTTCTGTCTGAGATACTTCACGTCCTGGCTTCATCTTTATGACACGCTCCTTCTTTGTGGTGAGCATACGCATGATAAACGGCTGTATCACTGGCACGAGGGCCATATATGAATAAGCACATACAGCGATGGCACCCATAAGGTTTGGTGAGAGTTTCGAACTCAGGAAGATGGCCGTAGGACCATCAGCACCACCGATGATTGCGATTCCTGCTGCCTGAGATGGCTCAAAACCCATCGCAAGAGCTACCATGTAAGCTCCGAAGATGCCAAACTGGGCTGCAGCACCGATGAGCATCAGCTTAGGGTTAGCAAGAAGTGCGGAGAAGTCGGTCATCGCTCCTATTCCGAGGAATATCAGTGGAGGATACCATCCTTGTCGTACTCCCTGATAGAAGATGTTAAGCACGGAGTTGTCCTCATAGAGTCCGATTTCAAGACCGGCATCAGCGCGGAAAGGAATGTTTCCGAGAATAATTCCAAGTCCGATAGGGACAAGAAGCAATGGCTCGAAGTCTTTCTTGATGGCGAGCCAGATAAAGAAGGCTCCCACCGCAATCATAATGAGGTTACCTACTGTGGCATTGGCAAAGGCCGTATAGGTAAGAAACTCATTGAAGTTCTGTATGATAAACTGTCCTAAATCCATGAAAATAACAATAACCGTTAAACAATAACCAATAACTGTTAGCCTATCGTCATGAGGACGGCACCTTCCATCACAGTCTCACCCTGTTTGGTGGTGATAGAGGTTACAGTACCTTCGTATTCTGATTCGATATTGTTCTGCATCTTCATAGCCTCAAGCACGAGAACCACGTCGCCTACCTTAACGGTATCACCGACATTTACTTTCACCTCAGTGATTGTTCCCGGCAGTGGGGCCTTAACAGGAGAACCAGCACCAGCAGGGGCTGGAGCTGCCTGTGGAGCCGGAGCTGCTTGGGCGGCAGGGGCAACAGATGGACGTGAAACAGGCTTCGGAGCCTGTACATGTACCTTCTTTAGTGTGCTTGCAGGGTTTATAGGCTGCTTCATCTCAACGTCAAAGCGGATACCGTTGACATTTACCTTAGCGATGTTACCCTCTACTTCTTCTATCTCTACGTCGTAATCGACGCCTTGTACTTTATATTGATACTTATTCATATTTTTCTATAATTAACGGATTTCTGGTGTTGTGGGAATCTTTGGTGCTTTATGCGATGTTGGAATCATCGGTTTTGAAAAGTGAGTCATCTGACTGCCTTCGTCAGCCCATCCTGTCTGATGTGACTTGATGGTGATTATGCCTGACTCCACATCATGAACATCGTCCTGATACTGTTTCAGAGCCATTGAGATAACAGCTATATATACCTCCTTGTCAATACCCTTTGTCTTCAGACCGTCCTGCAGGATGTTACCTGTGACGTGAGCCAGGTCATGAGTCACCTCAACAGTCTTGGTGATAGGCTTGATGGGCTGGGTGTGGGCTACTTTCTTGGCTGTGTCGAGATGAGCCATGATAAGACCAAAAAGCCAGAAGAACAGGAAGAGCACCGCCAGACAGAAGAACACGATACCCATCGCAAGAAGGGTGATTCCGAATCCATGAGGGTCCTCACGTTTCAGCTTGGCATCCTTAGTCTCATCAGTCTTTATGAAGTTTTCTATGCCAGGTGTGACATTCTCTGCCGATTTAACAGCCCAGTCCTTCGCATTCTGACGGGCATAACCCTGGTTTGCTGCCAGAGCAGGGATACTTACAGAGTCAATCAGTTCTGTGGCATTACCATTGTAAAATCCAATCCATAAAGGTTCTGACATAGGAACCTTCAGCGAAAGGTGTAACTTACCCTGAGCAGGGTTTGAGTTGCAAAAGAATACCAGATGTTGCCTTCCGCCAATCTGAGTACGAACATCTCCACTAGGGATGACACTCATACGTTTGATACGCTCAGGAACACTCATTTTCGGATCCAGTACGTTGCGGTCTGTAGTGAAGTACATGCCTCGGATATTGTATGTGGTAAACGAGGTGTTCTCCACTTCTATCCAGGCCTCACGCTGTCCGTACTCATCCTGAATGCTGGCGGTATTATTAGTCAGCACCTCGTTGATGCGTATGTTTTTGGCTCCTTGAGCCATCACCGCAGAGACACTCACAATAAATAGTCCGCTGAGCAGGATTTTGATTTTATTCATTTCTTTGTTTGGTGTATAAATATAGGATGTTCTATGAATTTTAGGATAATATAGGAGGGCTATCCGCAGAAGAACAGTACAACTATCTGAGCTGTGAAGATCCTGAGGAACATTGATAGCGGATATACCGTAGAGTATCCAATAGCAGGAGCTTCCTTAGAGCAGATGCTATTTGAATATGCCAGAGCTGGCGGATCGGTATATGTACCAGATATCATACCTGCTATTGTGAAGTAATTGAATCCAAATTTCAAACGTGCGATAGGGCCGATGATAAGAATTGGGATAATGGTTATCAGGAAACCTGTAAGCACATATAGCAGACCATCGCCCTGAACAACAGTTTCGAAGAATCCTGCTCCGGCCTTGATTCCTACTGAGGCCAGGAAGAGCACAAGGCCTATTTCGCGTAACATCATATTTGCTGATGTGGTGGTATAGGTGACAAGATGAATCTTATAACCATAGCGTCCGATAAGGATGGCTATAATCAGAGGACCTCCCGCAAGACCTAGTTTTACAGGTACAGGCATGCCTGGGATAGCAACTGGCAGAGAGCCAAAGATCAGTCCGAGGAAAATACCCACAAATATTGTAGCGATGTTGGGCGCATTGAGGCGACGAAGAGAGTTGCCCATCTTGTTGGCAACGCGGTCTACTGCATCCTCCGGGCCAACCACCATTATGCGGTCTCCAACCTGTAATGGTAGCGATGCTGAGGCAAAGAGGTCCATGCCATGACGTGTAACACGGGTCACATTGACGCCATGAACACTCGAGAAATGGAGTGAAGCCAGCGTCTTACCATTAATCTTTGGATTGGTAATGAGGATACGTTTAGATACCATCGGCTGATCCTGTTGTTCAAAGTCAATGTCGAGCTTAGGACCAATAAAGGCTGTAATGGCTTCTTGGTCAGCCTCTGCACATACAATAAGCATCTGGTCGCCCTCGTGGAAGATGGTATTGCGGTTAGGAATGCATAACTCTCCTTGATGAACCAGACGTGATACTACGAAGTCGCGGTTCAGGAAGTCGTGTACCTGAAGCAATGTCTTGCCCTCTAGATATTTATTGGTCACCTCAAGGTGCATCTTATATGGCTTCTTATTGGTGTTGGTCTCTTCCTGAGCCTGCAATTGTTCCTCTTCTTTCTCTAACTTGATGCCGCAGATATACCTTATTAATATTATAGCACCGATTATTCCAAGTACACCAAGAGGATAGGCACAAGCGTAGGCTGATGCTATCTGTGGGGCATTACTCCCGAAGACTGTTGATAATGCCTCGTTGGCAGCACCAAGTCCAGGAGTGTTTGTAACAGCTCCGTATAGTGTACCAACCATCATCGGGAGGTTCGTCTTGTCGCTGGTATCAAAGAAGATATAGTAACAAGCGAACATCACAAGGATATTCAGTAGGATGGCAGAGGCGGCCAGTCCGTTGAGCTTAACACCCACAGTTCCGAAGCTTTCGAAGAAACCAGGTCCTACCTGCAAACCAATCATGAATACGAACAGTATCAGTCCGAAATCCTGAACAAATGTGAGGATAGGTGTAGGTGCTGTGAATCCGATATGGCCTGCCAGGATTCCGGCAAAGAGTACAAAGGTAACACCAAGTGAAACACCGAAAATCTTAATCTTTCCCAGATAAACGCCAATTGCGATGACGATAGCATAGAGTAGTGCTATATGCGCCACTGAATCAGTTGTCGTAAAAAGGTCTTTTAACCATTGAAATGATTCCATAACAATAATAAAATCTCAAATTTGTGTGCAAAGGTACTCAAAAATTGCCCATTATCAGCATTTCTGTGCACTTAATTTTGAATAAAAAACGATTTTTTATTTCTTTCACAATTAAAATAGCTATTTTGAGCAAAATGTTTGTATCTTTGTAGCCTGAAAAGTGTAACTTAAGACAAAACTTATATAATAATAACGTATTCTATGGCAAACAAAGAAAAACTCTTTACCGAGTTTACTGCGCCTACCACACAAGAGTGGTTGGACAAGATTCAGGTCGACCTCAAGGGTGCCGACTTCCAAAAGCGCTTCGTATGGAGAACAAATGCAGGTTTTCATGTGCAGCCCTTCTAGCGCCGTGAAGACCTGGCCCTTCTGAAGACACCCGATGCTCTCCCCGGAGAGTTCCCATTTGT
>JAEEGL012338265.1_pt1 | contig 26018 bp, 22 predicted proteins | sample 9134231 | NCBI WGS metagenome assembly JAEEGL01 (sample SAMN16246548, study PRJNA631951) | gut metagenome | biome: gut microbiome; feature: rumen; material: fiber-attached | host: Bos | place: Iran: Karaj | collected 2018-10 | reverse complement strand
TTGTCTTCGTCAAGGGAGATAAGAGAGGCTATGTCACTGAGGATAAGGGTGAGTTCGTTACTGTCGAGCAGTATGAGACCGACGAGAACTTCATCGATGTACCAGTATTCGCAACTCGTCTGCCTTGATACTACGCATTCCCAGCTCAAGCCATCATGAGTTTGGGCTGGGGGTGTTTGTTATAGGTATAAATAGATGGTCAATTCAAAAAGCTTTTCGTACTTTTGCACCATCAAACAATAAATGTTAGTATATGGCAAACTTTTTAGAGATTAAGATTCCTGTAAGAAAGGATGAGGGTTGGAATGAATGGGCCAAAGAGATGCGGTCAAAGATCAAGGCTGCAGGAATTCCTGTTAGGTGGCAGATGTTCCATTACCATATGACCCTATTGTTCCTCGACGATGACAACTGTATAGAGGATCTAAATCAGGAATTTGAACAGTGCATGTCTCTGTTCTACTCTCTTCCAATAACCATCGATAAACTGGATGCATTCACTACGGGTGATGGAGCTAGCCATATCATTTACCTGACATCTACTCAGGTCCCGTCTCAGATCCTTGCTCTTGCAGAGGATGCCAGAACACTGGCTGATAGTATGAATGCGAACTACGACAAACGTCCATTTAAGCCCCATGTAACGTTGGGCCGGGTACCAGCCGACAAGGTTTCGCTGGAGCAGCTGCAATCCGTCCTTCACAGAATAGAACAACCTGTGTTCAGATGTGTTCTCAATGAGGTGGAACATCGCTATTTCAAGGGAGATAAAATTAAAACTTGGAAACTCAAATATTAAAAACTTCAGAATTATGTCAAGACAAACTTTAAGAGACCGTAACCAGCATGTCATTGGTTACATCGACGTAGAATTCAGTGGACGCCAGTGCCTGCGTGACAGTAACAACCATGTTCTCGGCTATTATGAGCCCAGTCGCAATCAGACCGTTGACTCCAACTATCATGTTATTGGCAACGGTAATCTCCTTACCACACTACTATAAGTATGAGGACAGAATTCGGCTTATGTGTGAATAGTTATGGGGAATCCAAGAGGCGACATTACCCTAAAAGTAGTTGTTAAAAGTGTTAATCCATTTGCATTTGTCTGTCGGAAGTTGTATCTTTCGGCCAGACTAATTAAACAATAAGTATATGAAGAAAGAAGTTTACAGAGTCGGATGCGGTTGGGAGTACATTCAAGACCCCAGCGAGATTGAAATCAAGTGTAGTACCAAGTCTGCTGAGTTCGATGAGTTTAGTTTTGTTGCTATTACTGATAGGGCAACCATGCAAGTATGCATCTTACGACAAGGCCAGAAGTATGGCATCTATACTTGTGACCATACTAATGGATTCGGTGGCCCTGGGGTTTGGTGTAGTCCAACGGTCAATCCCTTCCCCTACGATGAGGTGAAGTATTGCTCGTTCCCAATGGATGATGAATATGGTGTCTTCGCTTTCCGTATTGGCTCTAAGTGGGGTATCCTCGAAGTTGTAGATGGCTGTAACGAGGAAGAAGGTGTCTATGATGTTGAGTATCTGCTTACCAAGCGCCGTATCGTCGTCCCATGTGAGTATGTTGCATTAGAGGATGCCGAACTTCAGCTTGGAGATTCCTATGATTGGAAAAACCTAGTCGAAGAAGAGGACTCTCAAACTGATAAACCCACTAAGCGTGATGTCTATTAAATAAAGTAGCCGAGCTGTCTATTTTCCTTTTTTATGCTTTTTGTCACTCAATTTCTTCTGCTCCCTCTCAAACTGTTCTAAGAAGTGAATCTCAACAGGAGTCAGTTCGTTTTTCGTTCTTTCCTTAAATTTATCATATTCCGCATCAGCTTTGGCTTTGGCCAGCTTTGCCGAGATGCTTCCTGCATGAGTTAATATGTCCTTACGCGAAATACGCAGGAAATCATCAAGAATTGCTATCCAGTCTTTCATATACATTGGGCGATGCTCCTCGGCCTGCAGTTCAGCAAAGTCTAAATATAGGCTGACAATACGGTTCAAGGTTGTTATTTCTTCTTGCGAAAGATAGTTTTTGGCAATCTCAGCATCTGTCTTCTGCGGCATAGCCCCTGTCCATGTAGTCAGTCCCATGAAATCCTTTTGAGCGTCAGCACGCTCATAGATAATCTCTGCCGCCGTGTGACCATGCACCGAGTAGTGCATCTTGTTCTGTACCGTCTTGAAGAATTCCTGTGTCATTTCCACCCTTGGGTCGTAATCGATACTAAGGGCATATATCTCCAGCACTTTGCGATAAAAAACTTTCTCGGATGAACGGATATCGCGGATGCGCGCCAGCAGCTCATCGAAATAATTGCCTCCGCCAGCCCGTTTCAGCAGGTCGTCGTTAAGTACAAAACCTTTCACGATATATTCTTTCAGCACCCTTGTTGCCCACATACGGAACTGTACGCCACGATAAGAATGGACGCGATAGCCCACGCTGATAATCATGTCAAGGTTATAGAAAGCGATGTCTCTCTCCACCTGTCTGTTGCCTTCTTTTTGAACTGTTGCAAAAAACGCAACGGTTGCCTCTGGCGTCAGTTCACCCTCTTCAAAGGCATTGTTGATGTGCCTTGAAATCGTAGATTTGTTGCGCTGAAAAAGTTCTGCCATCTGCTCCTGATTGAGCCACACGGTTTCACCTTGCAGCCTTACCTCTATACGCGATTCTCCGTCAGGTGTCTGATAGAGCAATATCTCTCCTTTATCTTCCGTCATATCTCTTGATACTTTGTCCTTATAGCGTTTTTATTCCTTACATTATAATCGTGACAGAAAACCGTTCCTGTTTTAATTATCAATTGATGAATTCTCATCAATGCTGCAAAGTTACAAATAATTTCCCAAAAAGTTTGGAAGTTTGAGAGAAAAATCATATCTTTGTAAAATTAAACGAACAATAACTTAAAACTGTTACGACAATGAATAGCAACGACGATTTGGAAATGAGTTACTCAGAAGGCTACAAGTTAGCTCAGAACAAGTTTACTCAATTAAGCAAGTGTCCTCAAACCAGTGAGGAATGGGTAGAATTCTTCCAAAATGTATCTTGGGATATTTATGACATGCATGGCGTCTGTGGTGTAGCAGCCTTTATTACTTCAGAAGAAATCAAAAGTATTAATGTAGGCCAGTTTAGTAAAGAATTAAAATCATTGGGGAAAGTAGCAGAACAATACGGCCACGATTCTCGAATGGTCGATCGCTTGCTACCTCGTATTGGTAGGGGGTTCCGAGGAAAGGCAGTTGACATTCCTGTTAATCTTCGTCCCGACTATCACTATGACTCGTTTGAGGGCTCGGGGACAGGTAAATTAGGCAGAATATACATGCTTGAAACAGGAATGCACATGTATCTCCCTCATTGCGACATCTATGCTATTGATAATCCAGACGAAATAGTATGTACGGCAAATCAACTTGACGAAAGTTCTGTGAAGTTATCCGGGCTATTGTTCGCTCTCCAGACTATTCTTGATCCTAATAATGAGAATCAGGATTTAATGGCTGCTATCGAGAGATGCAAACTGTACGAGGCTGGTGGTTCGTCACTCCCTGCCCTCCTTAAGAAATACGGAATAGGTGTGGTTGATCTTTCCAATAATGGTTGGCGTCATGTTAATTCAGGAAGTATACATGCTAATGCGTTATTTGTTGAGATTGATGAGTCCGACCACCTTCAAGTCACATTAGAGCCAAACCCATGGGGCGACGATTTTGAAAATCCTTTCGATGCTACAGAAGCCGGTTTTGGCGAACTCTCTAATTTCATTAAAGAAGCTATCAATAGAGCACGCAATCGCTAAAATTGGTTTTATGGAACACATACATAAGACCATACAGCAGAAGACTGACGAATGCCTCGCTTTGCTCCGTTCTACGAATCGGGACAAAATCGAAGACCTCATTCGCCATATAACCCGTATGGGCCTCATTCTATGGATGCTGTTGATATACGTATAAATGAACAGCCAGATACGAGATTATTACGTACCTTTGCACTATCAAAATTAGACGAATATGAAGATATATCAATTTTTAATAACTTATATAATATAAAATATGCTGATTGAAACATTCGAATAGGCCCTGCAGTTGGCAAATGAATTCCTTGCGACCAAGGAGCGTAAGAACTACTACGAGTCAAAGGGTATTTGCGAACCTTACCCAGAATATGCTGGTATGCTCGTTGAACTCTCTGACGACATGGTTTGTCAGATACGTACCCTCAAAGAGCGTTACGGACTGGACTTCGTTAATCATCTTCACGAGGTAATTGAAGACGAGGATGTTATCTCCGACATGTTCTATGGCGACCCTGTCGACATTGATCTCGAGCATGTCTATCATCAGTACGCGTTCAAGATTCACGAACTGAAGCCTGATGGCACCATCGCTGTCTTTGATTGCAACATTGACCTCAAAGACGAGGAGCATGCCCGTCTGCTTGCATGGCTCCTTTACGACGAACATCTCACCATCAACACTCTGCGTCAGCGTGACGGGAATCTCTATAACACTATCATGCGAGGTATTGACGGACACTATTATCAGCCGGAAGGCTATCTTTGGGTTGATAATCCCTATGTGGCCACCCTCGACGAGGCAGAGGCTGATGCCGAAACCATCATCCATCAGCATGATATCAAACGTGGAGGAGGCTATCTGGTTCTGACCGTTCTACGATAACCCATGCCTCTGTTATATCATAGCCATTCGTCAGAGAAGGATTGCGAGGATGACTCCCCTTAAGAAAGTTCTGGCGTTTGGCTATTTTATTCTATTAGGTACTTCTCTGCATATTCCTTCGCATATTTTTTCAGTTCCTCACCCTCGAGAATTTGGATGTGGTTCGCAAGCCCGATGTAGAAGCGGCCAATACCTTCTATACGGCAAATATCAGTAGTAAAGTACCAGACGTTTTCATCACCTTTCTGACCTTTTACCAATTCCTTCGACTTGGGGAATTCCTCTATGAGCAGGTTCTTGGCCATCAGATCCAGTTGCAGTGAGATACGTGTTGTCGAATCACCTGACATGTGGAACACATCAACTTTTATTGCCTTATGATTGGCGGCATTTTTCCAAGGTTGATCTTCCAGAATCTCCACATAGCCAATACGGTTGATGTTAAAAATACGCACATCGTTTTTGTCCAAATCATAACAAATCACAATGCCATCCTCAGGTCGAACGTCATAAGCCTCTTCCCTGCGGTCGCTGACAGTTCCGCCATTATTCGACGCATACTGATGCAGTACGACACAACGTTTCTGCGTACATGCATGCTGTAGTAAAGAGATGGCTGCAGCCCGGTCCTTGTTGGTAAACACCTTACGGTCAACCAGTTCCTGGCGCATTTCTTCAGGCATGATTCTCGACTCAGCATTGACACGCAGATAAGCCGTTCCTGCCAGTTCTACCAAACGGTAAGGATGAGGCTCCACATGGATAGCCACAACCGTATCGCCATAGAGCGATTCTATGCGCAGATAGGGTAGGGCGTCGACACCAAAATGTTTCTTGGCCACATCCTGTACATAACGCATGTAGGTATCTATGGTCTGCGTCTTCAGTTGGCGCATGTCGTTCTCCACGCCAACCACGTATCCTTGATCGTTCACACCCAGATACAGAGTACCGCCCGTTGTAGAGTTCAGGAATGCACAAATGCCCTTCATCACATTCATGTTTTGTGCATACTCGTCTGGTTGCATGTTATTGTTTGGTGGGAACACGATAGAAGTCTTAAACTCCAATGTGCCGCTTTCCACACCGAGATAGATACCCTTGTCTGCTTCCAAGTCGGCATCGTTCTCCGTTTCTATAGAGAGTGTGCGAATAATCTCTCGTCTGATGACGTTAAGAGCCGATCCTGACAGCGTATCCTGCATCGAGTTGGCTGTCTGGATCAGACGTGCCAGTCGTGCCAGTTGTGGTAATGATTCTTCAAAACTACTAATCGCTTGGGCCAGTTTCTCAGAATTGTCTTTCCTGCCATATTCCTTTAGCAGTTCAATGATTGATAGTCGTATGAGTGTCGCTTTAGCTTGACGATATTCCTCTTCAGGTTCCAGTCTGATAGCATTAATGTCCTCACCATTCACAAACTGAATCAGAGCACGCAGGTACGTCCTGGCAAAGTTGATGTATGAGGCTGCCAGTTCATCATCCACCATTTCAGCCATGATGTTAGCGTTAGCCAGATAGCGGAATCTGTCCGATGGTTTCAAGAGCGATTTCTGATATTCAAACAGCAGTCTTACCAATAATCTCAACAGCACTGGACTCAACTCTCCCGTTTCCTCTTCCGGCTTCTGGTATATTGGCATTTCCGTCGATTCCGCAAATGCGCGAATACAGTCATGGCGGGCAGTCTCTTCCTCGAAATGTTCATCGGTCTCGTCACTAATATAGCCACGAATAATACCATATTGAGGCCCTGAACCATACTCATGAATGGAAATCATGACAAAGTCACCGCGATGGTGATGGTCTGAAGTGTTCGTACGAACGGCTACACCGGTATCGGTCAGCCATGTGTTATAGTTTGGACGCTCATCAATCAGTTTGGCCAGCAAACAACCGCCATCTGCCATTAACTGGCGTGTGTCTTCTACGAAGAAGGCAACCAGCTGTTTATCAATACTAAAAACACCATGCATAGCAGCTTTTATCGTCGCAGTTAGATAGTCACCTACATGGAAATACTTATAGAGTTCATCTGTATAGTAATACACCAGACTCTGTCGTTCATACTTGATGATGCCCTCTATCCTATTGTAGTTAGGATCGACGGTCTCCACATGTACCACGCCATTGTCTATACCATTGACACGGACTATTACCTCGTCGCCATCGTCGTAAGATTTTAGGAGTTGTCGTGTTGCAGGCTTGTTTTGCGTTTTAGCCTGCGCCAGAATAAAGTCCTTGGTATATTCATCCATGTCTACAACGCTGTTGCCCAGGCTTTGTCTCAGCTTCTGTCCAGACAAGGTCCTGAGTGTGATGCCTATTCCTGTATCTAGCGAGTTTGCCCCCTCTTTCAGCAGTTTGCGGGCCCCCTCTTTGTTTTCATGAGTCAGCATCAGTCCCTCTTTGGAAAGTAGTGCTGTGCCATATTTCGATAGTGCCAGTGGTTTTTTCAGCGGAATGTCAAACTGCGCATGTTTGCAGGCATTATGTACGAATAGGTCTGTACCAATCTTCTCCAGATCACTCCAAGAAAAACCAATGTTTGTGACTTTCTCATGGCGTATTCTCTGCATGATGGTCTTCACGATAAGGTCAGACAATCGTGGGTTCATCTGTCGCAGCTCAATCATAAATGCCACATATGCTGTCAGTGCCAATGCATCGTCACTGTCTGCAAGCAGATAGGTCGCCAGCATATTGATGTTACTCGTCAACTGTTGCCTCCCTTGTTCGTCAGCATATATTGGGCGTTCTGACAAGTCACGCAGCAGATCGCCTATGCGTTCGCGAAACAGCATGATGGTGGTAGCATAGAAAGAATCCTTTCCACCTTTTTCATTACAGTTACGAAGATAACTCTGCAGTTTGGCAAAATTATCGTCAATGTACTCTTTCTTCAAGTCCAGCCAAATAGGCGTTTTCTCTGTTATTGGCATAATTCTATCTATTAATTCGACAACACGACAATATGATAATCTTGGTGCAAAGATACAAAATATTTTGAAAATTCCATTTATTATACTTAAAATCCTATAATATCTCGATTTTTTTGTATCTTTGCCACTGAAATAACTTTAAATTCAAAACATATGACAAACTATAAGAAAATAAACTATGAGGTGATGACTGATACAAAGAAACAGTACACCGAAAATGATGAATTGAAAGAAGCTGTTAAGCATTCTATTAGCCAACAATACATGGTTGCCCATGAAGAAGAAATCATCCAACCTGCCCTTGTTGACCGTAAAACAAACTACATTACTTCTGGTAAGCGTTCTTTCGAGGCAGCAAAAGCATATAAAGGTAAGAAAGTTGCAGTCCTCAACTTCGCCAACAATCATTCTATTGGCGGAGCTCCATTTGTGGCAGGAGCTCAGGAAGAGTCGCTTTGCAGATGTTCCACTTTGCTTCCATGTCTGGAAACCATGAGAGAGGCTTTTTATCTTAAGCATAGTAATGATTATTCCAATGGTCTCATTGATGAGATGGGAAACGATGACCTCATATATACGCCGGATGTTGTTGTTTTCAAGACTGATGAGCGCACAGACCCTGTCTATCCTAAAATGTTGCCTCTTGATGAATGGTATAAGGTTGATGTTATTACCTGCGCTGCTCCTGATTTTCGCAAAGTGAGCCGTCGGCCAGATAACTATGAAGCTCTGATAACATCACGCATCAAGAAGATCCTTGATGTAGCCTGCAAGGAGAGGGTAGAGGCGTTGATTCTGGGCCGTTGGGGATGTGGTGCTTTTAGAAATCCTGAAGATGTGGTTGCAAAAGTGTTCCATACGCTACTGCCTAGCTATGATTTTGAAATAGTAGAATTCGCCCTCGATTCCACTAAGGATATCAGTAATTCAGTGTTTGCGATGAAGAACGGTCTGAAATTGAAACATACATTATATACGCCAGATCATATCAAAGAACTGAAGCCAAACGAGATTTTTGTATTTGGAAGTAACCTTCAAGGCCGCCATATGGGTGGTGCAGCAAAGCTTGCCTTGAACAAGTTTGGCGCCAAATTAGGTCAAGGTGTTGGATTGCAAGGAAACAGTTATGCCATTCCCACTATGCAGGGAGGCATAGATACTATTAGACCATATGTGGAGCAATTTGTTGATTTTGCTAAGACACATCCAGAATGTGTCTTTTATGTTACAAAAATCGGCTGTGGCATTGCGGGCTTTAAAGAACAAGAGATTGCACCTGTGTTCTCTGCTGCCCTTGATGTTGATAATATTGCCCTTCCTAAAAGTTTTGTGGATATTATTAACTCTACGAAAAAAGAAGTTAGTTGGAATGAAGAAACAATAAATAATTGTAATCCGGAAATTGTTAAAATGTGGCGTAATGCCATTCAAGACGAGATGAAGGACTTGGCAAATCGTTTTATTGATCATATTTTGAATGAACCTAATGGGGCTTGTTGTTTAGGTAGAGGACTAAGTCAATGCTCTCATGATATTTTAAAAGAAGAATTGTCAATTCTCTTCCATTATCACAAATTTGCTGTATGTCCAGATTTAATGGATTACTTCGAATCATTCTTGGATAATAATTCCATTCCTCAATCATTAAGACTCGGTATCAAGATTGCCTCTGTAGGGTTTAAACATCATTGGTGCAACAATTATGGTGAATATATTGTGGCCAAAGAAATAGAGCGTTATTTAGAAGACTATTATAACAAACCTGCTACCCAGGAGTATATATTAAAGCATCCAATTGAACCATATGATGACTTTGGTAATATCGAACTGGATGATGAATAGTGATGTTGTTGTTTGAAACAGTCAGCCCAAACTCTCAATGAATTTGGGCTGTTTTTATCTTTCAATTACTTGAAACAATTTGACGACATTATACACGCTACCTGATGTACCGTCATCGTATTCAAGAATCAATTTCTCTAAACCATTAGGAAGTTCCTGTATATCAATAACTTTAGCAAATTGATTATCGGATGTCTTCTTAATAATATCACCAACAATAGCTTTTCGGGTTACTAGATTCTGATGATTGTCTTCGGAACTAAAATCATCAATGTTTGCAACGGTATTTTCTTCAGTAGTGAAATTACCATCGACCAAAGAATTCTGCTTCTCTTCTTGAACATTAGTGTCGCCAATATCCTCGGAATCTTCTAAAACAGAAACCTCATCATACTCGTCATCGGCTTTTGATAATTCTTTTGTAACAGCGTTTTTTCTTGCTTCATCAAACTTTGCTTTCATCGTCGGATTCTTATATGTGAGTTTCTTTATCGTTAGATCCTCAGCTTTTTTGTTGGCTAAACGCAGATTGTCCTCAACGCCCAACAAGTTTGCTCTGATATCTTGCAATTTCTTTATCGCAGTGTCAATCTCATCGATAGCCTTCTGGAACTTTTTTGAAGCCAGATTATAGTTATAAGCAAATTTGTCCTTGAATTCGTTTAGTCTTGTTTCAAAATTTGTCACGTCTACAGATTGGCTCCGAGCCTGAATGAGCTGTTTTTGGAGATCCAAATTTTTTCTGGCCATCTGAACTAAAAGGCTAATTAGTGGTATAAAGAACTGTGGGCGGATGACATACATCTTTGGATAGCGGTAGCTGACATCGACTATACCATTGTTATATAAGTCATTATCTGGTTCCAGAAGGGAAACGAGTACAGCATATTCGCATTTTTTCTTGTTTCGGTCATCATCAAGTTTCTTCAAGAAGTCGTCGTTCTTGTGCTTTGTAGCAGTCTCGTCTGCTTCATTCTTCATCTCAAACATAATGGAGATATATTCAAAGTCTCCATCATAATCACGGAAGATAAAGTCACCTTTCGTGCCTTCTGATGCATCGTTGTCTTTTTCGAAATACGCACTTGGTAAAATTGGGCGAATGGTCGTATTATACTGAGCATTACAGTGTGTTTCAAGAGTCTCGCCAATCATTTTGGTCGACAACCGGGTTTTAAAGTCTTTATAGTAATCGATTATCTCTTGTTTCTGTTTCAGCTGTTGTTCATAAATCTCTCGAATTTCTCCTTCACGACGTTGTGCTTCGTTTTTTTCGGTGTTTAGTTTTTCTTTCCAGCTTGATATTTCAGCATCCTTGTTGGAAATTATTTCAGTAGCTTTTCTTTGCTCTTCTAGAACTGCGACCTGTGTCTGACTCTCGTTTTGAGCAATTTGACCTTCAAGCTTTAATATTTCTTCTTTTTTCTCAGCTAAAATCTTATCAAATTCAGCTTGCTTTTCCTTTGCAATGCTATTTAGTTGTTCTTTTAGAAGATCTATCTGAGAATCCTTTTCTAAAAGCTGTTTCTCATTTTCTAGTTGTTTTGCTTGGACTTCACTCTTTATTTTTTCTTTAAGTTGTGCAATCACAAGATTCTTATCAGCCAGATTCTTGTCATATTCAACTTGTTTCGTCATTACCGCGTTTTTAGCCTGTTCTTCCAAACGGGCAACATCGGCATTGCGCCTTTCCAGTTCTTGCTCTTTGGCATTCAATTTCTGTTGAAAAGCTTGTTCGGCAATCAGTTTATCCGCCTGTTGCTTTAGTTGCTGCTGCTTTTCAACCTCAGCAACACGACGACGAACTTCTTCTTCAAGTTCTTTCGTCCTGACTTGATTAACGATTGAAGCATAGCTCGCTTCGTCAACTGAAAACACTTTCCCACATTCCGGACATTTAATCTCGTTCATATCGATACTCTTTTGTACGTTTTCTAAATCATCTTTGTTACCTTAATCTTCTTATAGCGTCTGCCCATACCTAACTGCTCAAACTCATTGTTTTTGACGATAGCTTCACCCAGTTGTAGGTTGCTAATAATCTGGCATATTTCAGATGACTCTTTTGAATTACCTCCGAAAAGTCCAGATACAATACCTGTATTAACCTGTTGTTGACGCATGATGATGGGGAAGTAAGCATTCTGATAGAAATCAAAATGATCTGTCTTGAAACTACTCATATCCTGTGATGCTAAAATAATGCTCATACCCTTATTGCGACCTACGGCAACTAAGTTCCTTAACGGCTGGTTGTTGAAACTAAGCATATAGTGTGCTTCATCGATGATAGTAAAATGACGAATCTCTACACGATCCTCATTAGTTTCTTGTACAGGCAGACTATCATAAATGCTGTTTAACTTTGCCAAGGTGAAATAGATGATAGCTTTGGCTAAAGTATTGTCTTTGCCTTTGGGATATTTTCCCAAATTAATGATGAAGCTATTGTTGATGAGATCGATATCGTCTTTCTCAGAAAACATGTGGGCATCGATCATCGATTTTAGTGAATTAGCAACAGTATCTACTTTGTCTTGATTTAAGCTGTTGTAATGCGACAATATCATTTCAAAGTTGACAGGTAGCCCCCTCGTCTCAATATACGCCTCGTTAATGGCACCCCTTAAGTTGGCGTCCATCGTAGCACTTACCCTTGCTCCAAAAATAGCAATCAATGCTCCTGCTAAGGTAGAAGCCTCGAGATTTATCTCTCCCATAGGTTTGCCACTCATATCCTTAAAGGGATTAAATGGTAGGGGAGTCGTTAACGGGTCGAGGACTGAAGTATTGGCAACCTCCATTTTGTCTAACCAGTCTTCATGAACAGTATCTGAGAATTCGCCCTTATAGTCAAACAAAAGGAAGTTAACAGGGTGGGCTGTATTTGTTGACAAATCTCGTAACTGATTAATAATTCTAACAAGCAAATTTGTTTTACCAGAACCTGTAGAACCAGCAATTACCATTTGTGTGTTGGGAATGTTGCGGTTGTTGATATCAATTGTCGCATCCATACCATTGTCATATTGTCCAATGTTCAAGAGTAATTCTGGTATCGTACCAGCCATTTTTTGTCCACCAACACTCGTAAAGTTAAACCAATCGTCAATAGCTCCGTCAGCAAGCAGGATATCCTTTCCTCGCAGAATCTCGTATCCCAATACTTTCGACAACACGGTTGACTGAGATAAATCGATGTCAACATTTGCGTATCTCAAGGCTAGCAGCATTTTGACATACGAGTTTATTTTCTCTTTATTAAACACACTTTGGTAACGAAGCGATGTGGAGGATTGCTTAATGTTATTAATCTCCTGAACGTTTCGTGGCGCATCGTTGCTTAATCCAACTAATAACAGCACTCTGAAAAGTGTATTCTTATTCAGCAAAACAGGCTGGATGTTGTTCGTATACTCTTTTAGGTTGATGCGAGCCTCAATCTTAGATTTTACTTCAGCCAAAAGTGCATCAGCCCCTTCAAATTGGCGACTGTCGTCAAAGTTTATCATATTGATTTTCATTGCTTCTACTTATTTATAGTTATTAAAATAACCTTCATCAATACTCGTATACTGTTCATCAGGATGATGATCTAGAAGATATGCCTTTGCGATATATGGCCTCAATATTCCATATCCGTCCTCATCAGGTGTTATATCTCTGTCTGTACTAAATAAAATGGCTTGAGTGGCTATATGTGGGAAATAATATTCAAGTAATCTTTTACGATGATAATCATCAAAGTTTGCCATCACAGAGTCAATCATTACAGGTGGATCATAGTCTCCATGATCTCTCAATTCCTTCAATAGCAGCTGAATCAATATTTGCTTTCCACCTGCGCTGAGACCTTCAAGAACAATTTCGTTTCCTCTGATATGATAAATCTTGAATGAAATCTCACCTTTATTAATAATTAGTTCAACTCTGCCAACCATTCCTTCCAATTGCTTTATCAGTTTGTTGAGATGATCTTTCATATTCTGCTCAATCACACTCTTTCTGGCTTCGAGCAAACGCTCAGAAAGAGTGTCAAACAATGAAGGAAGCTTTTTAAGAGTTTCATATCTAATATCAGTGGTTTTATTCTCTTCGAAATCAAATTGTCCCAACTTAGTTTCTTTCTGCTCAATCTCACGTTCCTTGGCGACCATATCAAGTTTTAGCTGTTTTAGCTTCTCTTCGTTTTCTTCGTATTTCTTGATGAGGCTGTAATCATCACCAGCCAATTGAGCTTTATATGCCTCAATATTCTCCTGAAGTTTGGAGATATCAGATACTCGCTGATCTAATGATATTCTATCCCTATCGATAGCTGAGAATACGTTACCATATCTTGTTGAAATAAGTTCTGAGAGAGCATTTGTGTCTTCATCGCTTAAATAATAGTACTCATCCTCCACGTTAACTGACTCTGCCTGAATCTCTTTAACACGCTTGGCTACAAAGTCCACACTGATAGAACCATTCCCTTTATATTCCTTATTAATTATGTCAATGATTTGGCGGGTTACAAATTCTATCTGCTTATCTGTTAGCAAACCCTTCTTCTTTTCTGCAACAGTCTCTTTTTGGGTCAGAATGACAGCAGCTTCTTCAGCAATAATGCTTGCAACTTTGGGAATAAAGACATCTGTTTCAAGCGTGGCCAAAAACTCCTTGATGCGCTGATTGTATTTTTTCTCATCGTCTACGATGCTGTTAATACTGCTTCTGGCTTTATCCATTTTCTCCTTTAAGCCAGCATCAGATTTTTGACCACTTAATAGGCTCTTATACAAATCATTATTGTCAACACTAAATGACAGAGCTTTATCTTTCTCAGTCTTTAGTATTTCCAACTCAGACTTACAGGTTGATATCGATGCCAATAGGTTCTGATATTCCTCTCTTTGTTGGTCATTATCGAGCCTGGCTGCATTTGCTTCTTCCAGAAGTTGTTGAGCAGCCTCTTTCAGCATCAGATACTTGTTGAATCCCATTACAGACCTGATGTTGTCCTTTATCAGAGCATCAATCTGATTCTGCTCTACCAGCATTCCTACTTTCAACGCATCAAACAAGAAGTATTCCCTTAATTCTGGTGGCAGATTTGCTTTTATGATTTTGTTGACATTCTCTTCTTGGTCTTTACGGTCCTTGTCTGGCGTATGGGTTCCATATTGATATGTGATACCATCAAAGTCCAAACGAATGTTCTCTACAACTTGATCATTTATCAACTTGTACAAGCGTCTTAGTTTATACTGTTTGGGCTGTCCCAAAACAAGACCAGTAAACATAATTTCGAGTTCTATTTCCTGGTCTTTCCATTTGTCATCGCCCCAATAGCTATAATTTACAAGGGCTTGATATTGCTCAGCATTCTTAATGGTTAGTCCATAGAGTGCACCACTGATAGCATCGAATATGGTAGTTTTTCCACACATATTTTCACCACCAATCAATATAATTGACTTACCGTCTTCAACCTCAAGATTCAGATTGAGGTCCTTGTAGGTCTTATAGTTTCTGGCTTTTATATATTTTATCAGCATAGCAGTAATCCATTATAGTTCTTGTAATGCTTTGTTTATGATGCTTTTAACAGAATCACTGGTTATTTTTGCTCCAGAATTTCTGCGTTTCTGGTAAGGAGCCAAGATCTCCTCTTCCAGCCATTCGTTATCTACATCTGCCGCCTGGCAAACATCCTCGATGATTTTTAAGTCCATCTGGGTGATTCCGTACTTTAAAAAACACCCATCTAATCCTTTCTTTGCCATAACAATAACTATTTATTTGTTTAATTCTTCTGGTTCAAATGCTCGCCAACCAGCATGATCTGCCGCGCTATCTATGTGCATAGGCGAATACAGCCAGTGTCCTCCATCCTGAATAATGATACCGCCTATTATATTCGTACCGTTATTATCATTGAGATTGTTAATATAATCAATCAGTGCATTGTGCTTATTTACACTTTCTGGGTCACCTGTAGAGGACTTTGTGTCAAACAAGCATATTCTTCTGTTACGCAGCATAATGATGAAGTCAACATAAAAGTTTGCTTGCTTACCTTGGTTGTTCTTATATATTACAGAGAAGTTTTCTTTTCCTGAGTCTCCGTTCTTGTACCACCAGAGAATGCTATCGCTATTCTTAGTCAGGAAGTCACGGAACAACTTCTCGGGATTAGACGCTTTGTTCAACTCGTAGAAAGGCTGAAGAGCATGACTTGGAGCCTGCTCAGCATGGTGAGTGTCTGACTTATAAGCACGAGAAGTAGGCATTGTCCAAGTGTATTGCTGCTGTATCGTCTTGGCTTTCTCCATACGTTCTGCCATATCCTTTGCATATCGCTCCTGCGCCTTTTTCAACACTGACACAAACTTAGGCCTGTTTTGGTTGAAAAGCACGATGCGCTTAGTTTCGATATCAGTATATCCGCCAAACTTACGCATAAACTCTAGTATGGCCTCTGACATGGCTGAGGTGCTGTCACGCTTGTCAAACTGGATAAGGTTGGCCAGACAGAAATTCTTAAACAGACGGTCAACCTCTCCCTGCGTTTTTGCAACAGATGCACGGCCATTCTTTGGCACTTCATAAATGCCAACCCTTCCTGGGTCGATTGTCATATCTTTAGGGAAGATGGAGTACAATTTATGTACATCGAGGTCTAGATGTGCATTCTTGACAAACTTCTCACGATTTGCAATCTGCTCATCAGTCAACGTCGTGGCAAAAAGTTCACCATCAGCAGGCACATTGTTGGGATCAATAATGACATCTTCAGCTGAAGCGAATTTGAGTGTCGTCTGGTTAAGCTGCCATTCCTCAACAAAGGTCTCACGGAGTATTCTACGGAAACGATATCCCAATGTGTTCTGTACCTTCTTTGTACCAACGCTCTCAGCAGGAAGGCTAAGGGAAGTTATATTGTTACGCAATACCGCTTCGAATGCATTGAGTTTTACGTCATATTGTTCTGTAGAAGGTTCAATTTTTATATAATCATTCTGAAGATTCGTATAAACATAGCCATGGTTCAGAGCATCATTACTATAATGCTTCTGTTGTGGCATACGCAGTATTCTGCCCACAGTCTGCACGGTGAACGAATATGACTTCATATCACGAAATATGAGCAAGACAGCTGCACGTGGGCAGTCCCATCCCTTTGATACGGCTTCCTTGAAGATGAGCACCTCTGTCATATTGTTCGGCTCGGCTATCTTGTCTAGGTTCTTCTTGTCCTCACTAAGCCAGATGGCGAGTTTCTCATTGTCCTCGGTGATGTCAATCTTTGGATCTGCAAGATACGTCTTTATCTCGCCCATCTTACTCTTATCTTCAGCGCCCAGACTTTTATTGTCATTCGGCAATTGAATAAGAAGCAACGGGTTGACAGGACTGCCTATCTGTGCATAGGCGCGTTTCAATGCCAGGCGCTTCTGCAGGGCCTTCATGATGAAGAATGCAGTCTCACCACCTTCGTATTCTTCTGCCTCACTGGCATTAAATCCTGCATTGATGATAACGTCCTTCTTAATCATCTGTTCACGCACCACGTCATCACGGTCTATCTTCACTATCTGGCAGTTGTTATCTGCCGGATATTTGGGAGTAGCAGAGATTCGTATCGTCACATCTGGATTGATACGACGCATCACTTCTTTTGCATTCTCACCATAGTTATGTTCCTCATCAATTACGACGACAATCGCTACATGAGCATCATGGGTGTTATTAATCACTCCTTGAAGGTCTTCTTGCGTCTCTGTTTGCTTCCAAATAAGGTTTATATGTTCGCCTTCTGTCGTATTGATGCTCGCCCAGTTAAGGAATAGCACATCGCCATGCTCCAGTTGCCCAAGGGTATGGTCTATCTCATCCCAAACCAAAGGACGCATATTGTTGGTTACGCTAAAATAGCTCTTCATACTCAGGTAACTCTGTTCATGAAGTTTATTGGGGGCAATCCATATGAAAGCTACCTTTTCAAATTGACCATCATATTCGTATGGTAGTGTGCCAGTGATTTCTTCCATAGCGGCTGAAGCCATGACAGTCTTGCCAGATCCCGTAGGGGCATCAAGGTATATTGGCTTTGCTCCGCCTTTCAGATATTTCTTAGTGAGACTTACAAGTTGATTGACGGCCTCTTGCTGATAGTCTTTTAGTTCCATAGTCTTTTATCCTTTATTTAAGTCCTCAAATGTCATATTTGCTTCTTCGTCACTCAGTTCTACATTATCAGGTAGATCAAGCAGTTTGTCTTCCATCTTTGGCATCACTTTCTCACAAGCGCCATAGACGCAGTATGGATAAGGATAGAGGTCAACCCTCTCATTTGCCTGCCAGAAATCTTCAGTGTATGGGTAATGTCCTGTGGTGAAAACATAGACAGGCATTTTACCTTCGAAGTCCATTTTCGTGAGTTCTTCGATGATAGGTTCTATCATATCAGGCTCCAAGATAACAAGGAACTGCTTGTCGCCATCTTTGAAATAGCGGAAACCATCAGCCTCCAGATTGCCAAACCTTGTCTGTTCCTTATATACATCTTCCTTGATGCAGAGGAGATTCACACTCCGACGCGCAAAGCGCTCTACGTTAGCCAAGTCTTTCTCACGTGGAACGAAACCAATTTTGAAATAGCGGAGATTGTTGTCTTTGAGGCCTTCAATGAATTCACCATTCTGTTTGTTGTAGCCTTCTATCACGCGCTTATTGCGTTCGTAGGTCACTTCCTCACATATATTATTCTCATCATTGGTAACAAGAATACATTGACGATGACCACCATCATTATCGTTTAGTTGCATCGTAGCATGAAGGGTGGTACCAGAACCTGCAAAAAAGTCGAGAATAATCGCGTCTTTATTCGAATTTACAAAAAAACGCAAAGTGTCGATTACTGCATATAATGATTTGGGATAAGCAAAAACTTTTTCACCAAACATATCTTTTAATAATTTTGATCCATATTCTGTTGCATTGTGCGAAGGAATGGACCATTGATTTCCAGGTATAAAAGTCGACACATAATTAGAATCATCAATTATTGCGGCTCCGTTTTCATCATAGCCACTAAGTTTGAAAAGTCCTTGTTTAATTTTCTGTTGAACTCCTTTGGGGGCATAAGATATTCCAATCCTCCCTTTATTTAATTTACCAAAATAAACAAAGCCATCTTCAACTAATTTCTCAAAACTCTGCTTTGCATATTGCCAAACACCTTCAGTTCCATTCGAATGTATTGGCCAGATAGCCACCATGCCATCTGGCACAAACACATTGTTCCTATCTTCTTCTAATCCTATTGGGTCCCCTGCTTTTACGAACCTACCATCTTCAGTAAAATAAAGTGGATAAAAGCAACCAGGAGAGTGCGAGCGTCCACTGTTGCTGCCTGATCTCAATAAAGAACCTAATCTAACTTTATCACGTCCGCTGTTTCTTACATTTCCCAACCATTCTTCGGATAGAGGAAGTGCTTCCACTTTTGATGTTCCAAGTTGAACTATATAAATATATTCGTTTACTCGGGAAAATTCAGATTCTCTTGCAACACCTTTAACATTTATAACAGTACTAATCATCTGGATTCTACCATTAGGAAAGAGTTCTTCTAACAAACAACCCAAATGGTGAAACTCTTTTTCATCTATGGTAACTATTAAAGTAGAATGGAGTGGATTAAGTAATTTTTTGGCAATAACTAAGCGATGATATATCATTGACAACCATTTGCTATGCCTATAATCATCTTCTTTGTCCACATAATCATTGTTATAACGCCAATCACGTGCTCCTGAATTATATGGCGGGTCAATATAAATCACGTCAATTTTTCCCCCATGTGTAAAGCAGAGGTTAATGAGAGCAAGAAGATTATCTCCTTCAATAAGGATATGGTTGGGGTTCTTCTGTTCATCGGTATCGTTAATGATAGCCATGGATTTATCCTCTGTCAGCACAGGAATATAATCTTTAAGCTGCTCCCAGGCAGTTTCGGTGGAGTCTTCCCACACGAGACCATAGGTCTTTTTCTCTTTTAGCAATTTGAGAAGATTTGACTTGTCTTCATTGTCTAGATTCGTAGCTTCCCGAATCTTATTGGCTAGTTCAACTTTATCAAATTTTTTCATAATATGATGTTTTTAATTATTTTCGTCTTCAAATAAGTATAACTCTTCTGGTTCATCATCTGCCTCAGGTATCTGGATTGACACCTGCTCATCATCTATATGGCAAACTTGCTGAATCATGTTCAAAATAGATGTTCCGCGCAAGGTGACAAACTCTCTGAAGTTATCATTCTTTGCTGCAGCAAATGCTTTCTCATCAATGAAATGAGTGAGAAGGTTTTCCTTAATCTTTGCGTTCTCCAACTCATACTGTTTGAGATATACGCTCGGAAACTTTGCACTAATCTGTTGATTCAAACGCTTGGTAATGAAAGCAAAGTTAAGTACAGAGTTTACCTCGTCTTGGGTGATTCCAAACTGATTTCGTAAAGCGTAAGGGAAGAAATGGTGGTTCTCCTTAGAGTTAGAACGCGAGGCATTGGTTTTGTCGAGCGTCACAATGGCTCCATTGTCGAAATCTAGTGGGCCGTTGAGCGCCATCAGACAAAGAATACCATTCTTGATGACAGAGCGAAGGTTCATCCTGACACGTAGCAGTTCATCGACTGTTAGCTTCACAGAAAAGAGTCGTGGCGTTAAGTTGCCATTGGTCAACTCGTTAATCCATAGCACATCTTCGTTCATACGAGTAAGCGTAGAACTGGAATAGCGCTGTGAGAAAGTAACTGTCCAAAACCATCCAGAAATCAGATTCTTAACTTCTGCTTTGACATATTTCTCTTTTGAAAGGAAGAAGTAATGTTGGATAACAGCCAATAGACTATTGTATGGGATGATAGACAGTTGCTGAACGCCCAGATTTTTCACGAGGTCAATAGCCAGTCGGATGCATTCTGTAGTCTTCTGCCAGCAATCTTTGCATTCAGTATTAGTAAGTTTCAACTGGCTTCTATTGGTGCAGTCGTTAGAAACATTCAGTGCCAACGACTGGGTGAAGATTTCTGAGTCAAGCGTGCCAAAGATCTTAATGACAGGATTGCTATTAAACTCAGCAATCTTGTTGCGCATATCGAAGTCCTCAGACCATACGGAAGCATGAACTAAGTCAAACAGAGAAAGCCGTTTGCCACCTTGGTTGATTCGCTCAAAAATGGTTACAACTTCGTCCAACTCCATGTTCATCGACTTAATGATGCTGACGGGATAAGTGTTCAGCAATTCATGGCAGTCTTGAATCAACTTTCCAAATTCTATTTTGCCAGAACTGTAATATTCTTGTAGTAAATTACCATATTCCTTGTCATCATAGATGCGCCATACAGGAATGTTGTTTTGTTCCGTCTTTAGTTTGGGAACTTTGAACAGTTTCTTATCGAGATTATAACAGATTTTGCTATAATCAACGTCATTTAAAGTCTTTCCTCTTAAGGCAACATATAACGATGTGATGCGTTGTTGTCCATCGAGAATAAAAGAGAACTTACTGGCTTCTGGCTTCTTGGGGAATCCCAGTTCTGTGATGTCACGACAGAATCCATCCATTCGCATGTCAGTGTCCCAAAGGAAGAACGAACCAATTGGATATTGCTTATAGATACTGTTAAGCAGACTCACTATCTTTGTCCGTTCCCATACATAAGCTCTCTGGAATCTGGGAATGCGCATGTTGCCATTCTCCAGTTCCTGAAATATTCTAGGTAGCGTCCAGTTATTGATAATCTCTATTTTCTGACTCATCTTATTCCATTTTTAGACTTTCGTCATATTCGGTTTTTAGTTATTTGCCCACAAAGATAGCGAAAAATATTGAAACAACAAAGAAAATAGAGTTTTTTTAAAACATTTGGGTAATCTTGAAGCCCAAGAGGGTAGTTCACAAAACGAAAACATACAAATATATTGCAACTATCACAATGATCAGTCCGCAGAGGCGGCCGAACTGGAATCCAAGATACTCACTGATGGAATTGAACTCCCAGATAATTCCCCATACTTCTTTATAAAATCTCATATGCATTCAGTTTTTTAATTCTGAGTGCAAAGATAACGATCTGATGTGCAATTTCGCAAGATTTTCATACATATAAATTTGTGCATCAGGTTATCCTGATGCCAAGAAGGGGGCTTTTCGATTGTATCGACAGAGCTAATTCGGTGATTATCCGAAATCCCAATCCATCATTTGAAATTCACCATAATACTATTTAATCAACGACAATGGTTTTGGTGGAAAAATCGGAATAGACGATGATCTGGACACCTTTTTTGTTTGGAGAACAGGGACACCCGGAAAGGTCGTAACGTGCAACCTCAACGGTATCATCATTGTTGGGGGATTCAACACTTTTTACCGTGGATGGGGTATTCTCTCCAAAGTAGATGCCTTGGAGGGAGGTACAGCCGGCAAAGGCATCCTCACCGATAAAACTGACTGTTTCAGGAAGGTATATCTCACGGAGATAGGCGGCTCCTTCGAAGGCTCCACGGGCTATACGACGACAGTTTGGATGGACACTGTAGGTCATGTTCCTACAGCCAGCAGGATAGCGAACCAAAATCCAATCCTTGGTTCCCTCATAGCCGACGGCATAGAGCACACCATCGATGGTTTTGAACTTGTTCATATAGGTTCCGTTGATGTAACCTGATGTGAACTTGTCTGTTTTCTCAATCTCTTGGGCATTGATAGCTGTGCTCATCATCAGAGCAAGCAGCAGAAATAATACTTTTCTCATCGTGTATAATATATTTACAGATTGTTTACTGGTGCAAATATACAAATATTGTGCCAAATAACAATATTATTATAGATATAATTTTGGGGTCTTTAGGGATTTTCTATGACGCATACTCTACCACTTTGGCGCATCCAGTGATCATGCGCTCTTAGCTCTTTTTCCGAGCGAAGCACCCAGCAAAGGGGCGTGTGCATGCTGGCGGGGATGGTTGGCTTTGCCGCATAGCCATCGGTATAGATGAGCGCACCATCGTATTCGGGATGGGTGGCCACGAAGTCGATGAAGGGCTGGAAACAGGTGCCACCACGTCCGGTGACCTTGATGTTTTCTGAGGCTTTGAGCAATGTCTGTACTTCGCCCAGTTCAGTATCGAATTGTACGACATCAATCTGCTTGATGCCGTATTGGAAGAAGCGGTTGATGGTGGAGTAGAAGTTCCGGAGATCTTCTTTCGAGATGCTTCCGCTACAGTCCACTCCGATAATCATATGCGTTGTGAAGTCGTAACGGCTCCCCATGGCGTCGAAGCCTGAGCGACGGTTGGGACGCATGCGGGTCAGTTTGCGTTTTTCAGACAGAATGGAAGCTCGGAATCCTGCCAGAATCTTGCGGTAATCAACTCGCGCCCTGGTGGAAGCTATAATCTCTTCAACCAGATGTCCTGACAACGAACCCCACGAGTTAATGCCACGTATGACCTCGTTGACCTGTGCCGTCATCAGATCGTCCTGCTGCCAATTTGCAGCGATATCGGCTTTTTGTTGGTTATTGGAGTCCTCATTTGTAAGGCCTGATCCGTCCATCAGTTTGAGTTGTCTCTGTATGCTGCGTGCATAGAATTCGAAGTGATGGTTGGAAGGCAGGGAGAAGTCGGCAGGTTTCTCCATTTCAACCTTTTGAAGTCGGTAGGAATCGCCGATGACGCAGTTGCTACCCGATGCTCTGGCTGTGAGGCTACAACTGTCAGGCTGACGGTCGTAGGGATGCTTTAGCAGAATGCGGATGACCTCCACACGAAGCCGCTCTTCCAGTTCCTTGTCACTGATATCTTCACAGAGTATAGGGTTGACTTCGATGAGGCCCTTTCCCACACGAACGTGACACTGCATTGCGCTGTTCTCTGCGAGCCGATGGGTGCAGAAAACAGAGAATAGGGGCTCCTCGCTGAGGAACCAATGTTCGGTTATCTTCGATATTCGTTCTAACATACTATAGTTCCTTCACAAAATCATTGAGCGTATCGTACACCTTTGTGGCATTCGAGAAAATGAAGACGGTAGCCTTGTCATAAGTACCTTTTTCGAAGATGTTCGTAAAATTGGCAAGTGCCTCCTTTTTCTTCTTTGTGCAGAGGAAGTCGATGTATAGACCGAGATTCTTGGCAACAAGCTTCTTCTCACTTTCGTCGAACTTGGTGTTCTCGAGGAAGCGGAAAATGGACTCGTTAAGGATGGCAAATTCGTGCAACTGATACTTTTCCACAGTCTTCATGGTTTTACTATACTTCAGCAAGAGGTCCTTGCCTGTAATGACATTGTGCTGCAGTACACTGCGGATGAAGGCTGCTGCAGCACCGGCTCCCACGATGCCAGCGATGATACGTTTATGTATATCATTGATATTATCCACCTTGAGCATGATGTCAGACACCTTCTTCCATGCGCGACGGTCAGCGCTTTTGTCGAGTCCCTGATAGTCGCGTTTCTTGTCACTGCCATCGTCGTCAAGCCAGGTGGGATTGTCCTGTATGAAGTTGATGACACGCTCGTCGAGTCCCTGTCCTGTAGCCCAGTTGAGCCATTCCTCTACGGTAGGCTTGAATTCATAGATGTTGAAGCGGCTGACGAGTGCAGGGTCAAGGTCGGTGAGCTGGTACTCGTCACCATCGTTCACGGCTGATATGACATAGCTGCCTTCGGGCAGTGTCTTGCCTGCCAACTTACGGTTAAGGGTCAAGTCCATCACCGTCTGAAGAATCTCAGGACGGGCACGGTTCAGTTCGTCGAGGAAAAGGACAATGGGTTTGCCGTCCTGAGGAAACCAATAGGGTGGGGTGAAGTCGGTAAGTGAGGTCATATTGCCGTCAACATCCTGTTTTTCAACCCTTGAGGGAAGACCGATGATGTCGCCTGGATCTGCCATCTGTCCAAGGAAGAGGGTTACCACTTTCATCCCCTTGCTGTTGAAATAGCTGGTGAGGATTTCTGACTTGCCGATGCCGTGTTTGCCTACGAGCATGATGTTCTGTGTTGAAGGAGTGAGCTCCAGTGTCTCCTTGAGCTCCGAAAGATTAATCATTACTGACATATTATAAATGTATTTTAGTATTTTAGTGATAAATGAAGTAATTCGATAAATTGCTCTTCTTGTGAACGTCGAGAATCTGTCTTAGACTCTCGATCTGTCGTGGAAGACTGTCTCGGTACGAGCCCCACCAGGCATCGAGGTAGACTCCAAGATGTGTGTTGGGAATCATTACCTTGATCCGAGCACGCCGTTTCTGCTTTATAATCTGGTACTTTACACGCGGGTAGTCTTCCATGGCTTCAGTGATCATAGCACGAATGCCGAGGAATGCCATGCGGTCGCTCTTGGCCTTTTTGTAGGCCAGACTCAAGACAGCATCCCAGCCTTCCAAGTACTTCTCAAAGTTCTGTTTCTGACGTATCAGCCATAGCGCAATATCCTCTGCCCGGTATGCCTTCAAGTATATGCTGGTCAGAATCTTCTCATTGATGGTGACATGCAATGAAAAGTGATATATTTCAGCGTAGAGCGTGCATGTAGGTGATAATTTGACTACCAGTCGCTGGACAGGAATTTTTGTCTTCTTTGTCACTTCAAGCTTGAAATCGTCCTTGTCAATGACTTGATTGCCAATCAGGTTCATGTGGACATCGGAGGGTAAAGGCCCCTTCCTGATAAAAGGACGTTCGGGGCCAAGGTCGTTCTCCATATTCATCTTAAGATAGAGGTCAAGAGCATCGTCGTTGCTCCTACCGTCATTCAATGCCCTGCGGATGTTGCTGTTAATCTGTACTTTTGTGTATTGCATATTTAATTCTCAAGTTTGTCAATCAGTACCTTTAATTCCTCAAGTTGATCAGGGAGTTTCTTGGGGTATGACTTCCAGTAGGCATAGATAGTCTTACAATCTCCGTTGGGAAGCATGAAATCAATTCGTGCCCGTGCTTTCTGCGCCTTGATTGTAAACTTGACCTTCGAATAGTTATTCATCACATTAGCGATGATTGCATTGATAACACTCATTGCCAGCTTTTGTCCTTTGATTGTTTTTGAGACAGTATTCAGTACTTCATCCCATTCCGATATATAACCTGGCATATTTTGCTTCATGCGAATCATCCACTGAGCAGTCTCCTCTGCAGACAGATTGCAGACCCAGTTCTTAACTTTGCTTACCCCATTCACGGTTACCTTAAGTCCGTCATAGCTTTCCACGGCCAAGGTTAATGAAGGATGTATTCTGACGCTTAATTCAGTGTTATAAATAACATCTGCTACCTTGGTACGCTTCAAGTGGATATCATCTTGGCTGATGACACCATTGTCCTTGAGCTTCTCCCAAACTTCTAACGGAGTTGGGCTGTTGGGCGCTTTGGTTGCTGGATAATTTCGGTCGAGAAACATACAATAGTGTATGAACCTTTCAAAGGCCACTTCTGTACTTTCACCTCTATTTAGAGATT
>JAEEGL010123402.1_pt1 | contig 26018 bp, 24 predicted proteins | sample 9134231 | NCBI WGS metagenome assembly JAEEGL01 (sample SAMN16246548, study PRJNA631951) | gut metagenome | biome: gut microbiome; feature: rumen; material: fiber-attached | host: Bos | place: Iran: Karaj | collected 2018-10 | reverse complement strand
TGAAGCGCTCGTGAGGAACGCACTGTCTCTTTTTGAAGAGTACATACATCTGAATTCCGATATGCTTCCTGAGCAGATCCTCGATGTGGTGTCGAAACCGAAGCCGGCGCAGCTTGCCTATTATATTGCCCAGAACGTCCGCCTCCCGGTGGAGGACAAGCAGAAGATCCTCGAAGAACTCCAGCCGTCGAAACGGCTGGCGCTGCTTGGGAAAATGCTGAACAATGAACTGAATATCCTGACCATCGAGAAGGAACTGAACGAAGCCACGCAGGAAGAGATCAACCGGAACCAGCGCGAATACTTCCTCCATGAGGAAATGAAGCTGATCCGCAGTGAACTCGGGGAAGACGTCATGGATGACGTGGACCTCTACCGCGAAAAGATCGAATCGCTGCCGGTTGATGACGAGATCCGTGAAAAGCTTCTGAAAGAGGTGAACCATCTTTCAAAACAGCCGTTCGGCTCCTCGGAGGCTTCTGTGATCCGCACGTATCTGGATACATGCCTGGAACTGCCGTGGGGCGTCAAGACACAGGAGACCATCGATATCGTCAAGGCGCGGAAGATCCTGGACAGCGACCATTACGGACTGGACAAGGTCAAGGATCGTATCATTGAATACCTTGCCGTCAAGCAGCTTTCTCCGGAAATAAAGGGAGGACTGCTCTGCCTGGTCGGACCTCCGGGAACCGGAAAAACAAGCGTGGCTATGAGCATTGCCAGAGCCACGAACCGCAAACTCGTTCGGATCGCTCTTGGCGGAGTTCATGATGAAGCGGAGATCCGCGGACATCGCAAGACGTATGTCGGGTCCATGCCCGGCCGGATCATCAATGGCGTCATTCAGTCCGGAAGCTGCAATCCGCTTATGGTGCTGGATGAGATCGACAAACTCGGTTCCGATTACCGCGGAGATCCCGCCGCAGCACTTCTCGAGGCACTGGATGGAGAACAGAACAGCAAATTCCGGGATAACTTCCTCGAGATCCCGTTTGATCTGTCGGAGATCTTTTTCATCACAACGGCCAATACCACAGACACCATTCCACGTGCTCTGCTCGACCGGATGGAAGTGATCGAACTCTCCAGTTATACCGATGAGGAGAAACTCCAGATCGCCAAGCGGCATCTTATCCCGAAGCAGCGGAAAAAACACGGGCTGAACGGGACAGCGCTGAAGATCACCGACGATGCGATCCGCAGGATGATCGTGTCCTATACCCGTGAATCCGGCGTACGTGTGCTGGAGCGGGAGATCGCGCGTGTCTGCCGTAAAACGGCGGCGGGGATCGCCTCCGGAGCATACCGCAGTCTGACGCTGACGCCGGCGAAGATCGAATCTGTGCTCGGTCCTGAGAAATTCAAATCCGATTCTCTGCTGCGCCGGGATGAGGTGGGTCTGGTGCGCGGTCTTGCCTGGACTTCTGTCGGAGGAGAGACTCTGGATGTGGAAGTATCGGCGGTGGAAGGCACCGGAAAGATCGAGATGACGGGAAATCTCGGCAACGTGATGAAGGAGTCCGTTTCGGCCGCGGTCACATTTATCCGCAGCCGTGCAAAACAGCTGGGCATTGCTCCTGACTTCTATAAGACCATGGATATCCATATCCATTTCCCGGAAGGAGCCGTACCGAAAGACGGCCCGTCCGCCGGGATCACGGTATGCATAGCGGTCATATCCGCTCTCACCGGCATGAAAGTGCGGCATGACGTCGCAATGACAGGAGAGATCACGCTGCGGGGCCGGATACTGGCGATCGGCGGACTGAAGGAAAAAACCATGGCCGCTCTCCGGAACGGAGTAAGGACCGTGATCATTCCGCAGGATAACGTGACCGATCTGGAAGAGATCGATCAGACCGTACGCAGCCGTCTGGAGTTCTTCCCTGTAAGCTGCGCAGATGAGGCCATCCGCCTCGCACTGATTCCGACAGGGCTGGAGACTGCCGCCGGGCAGGCACAATTCCCGCAGATCCTGCAGGATTCCGTGCGTCAGTGATCCGGGATACGACATGGCATCACTGAATGTGAACAATGTGCGTTTTGTACGCTCAGCGGCGCGGGAAGACCAGTTTATCCGGAGCAGCGGCAGAAAGATCGTTTTTGCAGGAAAATCCAATGTGGGGAAATCCTCGGTGATCAACCGGCTGCTGAACCGGAAAAACTTTGCACGTGTCGGGTCCGAGCCGGGGAAAACCGTGCACATCAATTACTTTCTCATAGATGAGAAGATTTATTTCATCGATCTGCCCGGGTACGGATATGCAAAAGTCTCCGCTGCCGAGAAAGAACGCTGGGCGGGACTCATGGAAGCCTTCTTTCGGAATGAGAAAGTGGATCTGGGCGTCCTGATCGTTGATTCCAGACACCAGCCTACAAAAGACGACTGCGCGATGTGCGCTTTCCTGAAGGAGAGCGGATGTCCTTATATAGTCGTTGCGAACAAAACCGACAAACTGAAGAAAACGCAGATCGAAGGCAGTCTTCAGCTGATCCGGGATACACTGGAAGTCGGTGCGGAAGTGCCGGTCATCCCTTTTTCCGCTGAAAAAGGAGATGGAAAAAACGAACTTTTCGCGCTTATACAGTCCTGCTGCTGAATACAGGAGCAGAGCGATTAATCTTCGCTCTGCTCTTGTATTTTGTATGCTTGTTTGTTAAAATAGCAAAAAACGAAACGATGGAAATATGGAAGAAAACAAGCTGAACTTTCACCTGGAAGCGCTGATCCGGGACAAAGATTCAACGGAGGATTTCGAAGGCCCTCTCAGTCTGATCCTGGAGCTGCTCAGGAAAAACAAGATCGAGATACGGGATATCCGCATTGCGGAGATACTGGATCAGTATCTGGAATATCTTGACCGGATGCAGTCGATGGATCTGGAGATCGCAAGCGAATTTGTTCAGATGGCCTCGACTCTGCTTCTTATCAAGAGCAAGATGCTCCTCTCGGGCGATCAGGAGGAGATCAGCGAACTGGATGCACTGATCGCTTCGCTTGAGAAGCTGCAGGCGAAGGATTATTTCGAAACCCTCCGGAGCGTGATCCCGGAACTGGAGGAACGGTCGAAAACCGGTTTGCTTTACTATACGAGATCCCCGGAACCTCTGCCGAAGAACAGCGGGGATGTCGACTACGGGATAAAAGATGTCGATATGCTTGCCGCGATGCTTTATCTCTGCACGAGGGAAAAGAAGGGAACTCCCGAAGAGTGGAGCATCCGTCCTTCCTATCCGCGGCGCGTACTTTTCAGCGTCCGGGAAAAAAGCAGGCAGATCATCGATCAGCTCCGGAAGGGACCGCAGAGTCTCCGCGATCTGTTTTCTTCCTGCGGAAGCCGTACGGAGACCGTGGCCGCCTTCCTCTCCGTGCTTGAACTCAGCAGTATGGGAAGTGTGCAGATCTCTTTTGAGGAGAACAGTTTTACGCTCAGACTGGTCAGCGATGATATCGACAGGATCATGGAGCAGATAACGGAAGAATGACAGAAAACCTGAAATCAGCGATCGAAGCAGTGCTGTTTGCTGCCGGAGACAGCGTTCCGGTTTCAAAACTCTCCCTCGTTCTCGCATGTGAGGAAGAGAAGGTGCTTGAAGCAGCAGAAGCACTGGAAAAGGAATACAGTTCGCAGAATCGCGGCATGAGGCTCCTCCGTCTGGGGGATAAACTGCAGATCTGCTCGGCACCGGAATGGGCTGACGTGATCATCCGTACACTGGATGAGCGCAGGAGGCCTTCACTCTCGCAGCCCGCCCTGGAAGTGCTGACTATCGTGGCCTATTTTCAGCCGGTAACACGTGCGTATATCGAAACGATGCGCGGAGTCGACAGTTCCTATACCATCGGGGCTCTGATGGAAAAGGGACTGATCGAGATAGGAGGAAGGCTGGAAGCCCCGGGAAGACCGGCGCTCTTCCGCACCACGGACGCTTTCCTTCGTGTAATGGGTATCTCTTCTCCGGAAGAGCTTCCTCCGCTGCCCGATCTGAAGACCAGCGAAGGCACAGAACAGCTGCGGCAGCGGGTGGAAGAACTGAAAGCAGCGGAAAACAGCGACCAGATCACCATGAGTGAACTGGTGTAAAAACCATCATCGTTCCGCTTGGGAGGGATGTATTTGCTTGCTTTGAAAATACTTGCGGTCATTGCGGTCATTATTTTTCTGATCATGATGATCCCCATCGGCGCGGATATCGGATATGAGAACGGACAGCTCAGTCTGAGCGCCAAGGTATGCGGAGTCTTTCTCCAGCTGCTTCCGAAATCGGAAGAAAAGAAAAAAGTGAAAAAGAAAAAGCCCGGGAAAGAGAAAGAGGAAAAGCCCGAGGAACCTCCTGCGGAAGAGGAAAAAGAAAAAGGCGGAAAAAAGAAGAAAAAACTGAATCTGGACTTCACTTTCGACGAGATCATGGATCTGCTGAAGAAAGTGTTTCGCGGCCTGGGTAAGCTTTTCCGGATAAAAGTCGACCGCTTTCTTCTCCACTATACGGCAGCGGGGAACGATCCTTACAAAACAGCCGTGCTCTTCGGCAAAGTCAATGCGGCTCTGAACACGCTGGCACCGATCTGCCGCAAACGTTTTGCCTGCCGCGATACGGATGTATGGACGGATATCTCCTTTACCGAGGAAAAGATGGGACTCGATTTCGGGCTCGGGTTCTCGATCCGTATCGGTCAGATCTTCGGTGCTTTGAATACCATCCTCTTCGGCGCATTGGGAATTCTTATCCGCCATAAAATGCGGAAAGTCGGAGAGAAGATCCGGGAAAAGTTTTCCAGAAAAGAAAAAAGACCGCTGCCGGCGGCTGAATCCGAATAATCTACAAACATCTTGAAAGGATACATGACAATGGAAAAGAACAATCCTATTGGTGAACTGATGAGATCCACAATGGAGAATGTCAGGAACATTCTGAAGGTCGACACGGTGGTCGGCGACCCGATCATTACTCCGGACGGGATCACGCTTGTTCCGATCTCCAAGATCAGTGTCGGTTTTGGCGGCGGCGGTGTGGAGTTCAATTCAAAAAAAGGTGCGGAAGAGAGACCTTACGGCGGAGGAAACGCCACCGGCGTGAAGATCGAGCCCATCGGCTTCCTGGTGATCAAAGATGGTGTTGTTCGCATGATCAATGTCACGCCTCCTGCCAGCAACACGGTGGACCGGATCATTGACATGGTCCCTCAGGTCATGGACCGCGTGGATGCTTTTATTGCCAAACAGCAGGATAAATGAACGCATAAACACAGAATAGCTGCGAATAAGCACTGACGTTCAAACCGGCGGTGCTTATTCTCTTATTTTGCCGCTTATATCCAATTAGGAGGGGTTATTTTATTCCTCTGATAAGGGAAACAAAAGGACTGCTGCGCTATAATAGCAGCAGAGAGGGGGGAGATCGCCGTGGAGATCGAGAGAAAATGGCTGATACGGAAGGAAGATATCCCGTTCGATCTGGAGAGCCTTCGGAGCTGTCACATCGAACAGAGATATATCTCGTTTCATCCTACGATAAGGATCCGGGATATAAACGATGGAGAGAGCTATGTCCTGACAGTCAAGACGAGCGTACCGGAAAACATGGACCGGGATCTTTCCCGCAGCGAATATGAGACGTCGATCACCCCGGAGGAATACGCAAATCTGAAAGACCTCTCCCGCGGCAATGCGATCATGAAAAGACGCTATCTGAAACCCGATGACTCCGGACACTTGCTGGAGATCGATCTGTTTGAGGGTGAGCTCAGCGGACTTGCCTATCTGGAGATCGAGTTTTCCGGCGAGAACGAGGCAAAAAACTATACGGATCCTCCCTGGGTGCTCCGGGAAGTGACGCATGTGCCGGCTTTTAAAAATGCGGCACTGGCACAGAACGGAATGCCTGAGGAAGTCCGCTGAAAGGAGAGAAAGGATATGGATGAGAGAAATTTTGACCCCCGCAATACTAGAAAGAGACCGGCCTTAACACCGAAACGGATCACCACCATTGTCGTAGCCGCTCTGATCGTTCTGGCCGCTCTGCTGGTCGTGTTCAATTCCTTCTATGAACTCAACGAGGATGAATACGCCGTGATCACCACGTTCGGCAAACCCTCGGTGGTATCCACTCCGGGACTGAAATTCAAGATCCCGTTCATCCAGAAGAAGACCATCGTATCGAAAGCCACAAAGGGCTTCGCCATCGGCTACGATATCCGCACGAATGCCACGATCGCCTCGGAAGCGGTGATGATCACCGTGGACTATAACTTTGTGGATGTGGACTTCTATGTGGAATACCGGGTGACCGATCCGGTGAAATACCTGTACAGCTCCGAGGACCCGGTAGGCATCCTGAAGATGCTCTGCCAGTCCTATATCCGCGATACGATCGGCCTGTACAACGTGGACGATGTGATCACCACCGGAAAGAGCGAGATCCAGGCGGCCATCAAGGACAAGATCCTCTCCCGTCTTGAGAAGGAGGATCTGGGGCTTACACTTGTGAGCATCACGATCCAGGATGCGGAACCGCCTACAAGGGAAGTGCAGGAAGCCTTCAAGGCGGTGGAAACGGCCAAGCAGGATGCGGAAACCGCCACCAACAACGCCAACAAATATGCCAATGAAGTGATCCCGGCTGCCAACGCCGATGCGGATGAAGTGCTGCAGAGAGCCGAGGCTTACAAAACAGCCCGGATCAACGCGGCCAACGGACAGGCGTCCCGCTTCTCCCAGCTGTATGAAGAGTATTCCAAGTATCCGGAGATCACCCGGCAGAGACTGTTTTACGAGACGATCTCCGATATTTTCCCCGGCATGAAGATCGTCATAATGGGCAGCGACGGCACCGAAGTGCAGACCGTGCTCCCGCTGGACGAATTCGCACCGTGAAAGGAGGAGCTGTACAATGAATAACACAAAACAGAAAAGATCCCTGAAGCTGCCGATCCTTATCGTCATTGCAGTCTTCCTCGTAATCGTTGTGTCCAATGCCTTCTTTGTGGTGGCAAAGAACGAATACGGCGTGGTTTGGGAATTCGGCGCCGTTACCGAAGTGAAGGAAGAGCCGGGCATCTATTTCAAGATCCCCTTCGTAAACACCGTCTCCAAACTCCCCAAGACCGTGCTTCTCTACGACCTGCCGATCAGCGACGTTATCACAGCGGACAAGCACTCCATGGTCCTTGACTCCTTCGCCCTTTGGCGGATCGAGGATCCGCGCCTGTTCATCGAGTCACTCTCCGGCAGCCAGAGCAACGCGGAGAGCCGCATCAACGCCATCGTCTATAATGCGCTGAAAACGGTGATCTCCTCGCAGAATCAGGAGACGATCATCTCCGGACGTGACGGACGTGTCGTGCAGCTGGTGATGGAGAATATCGGAAACAGCTTCGACCGCTACGGCATCAAAGTCTTTGCCGTGGAAACGAAGACCCTGGACCTCCCGGACGACAACAAGGACGCCGTCTATACCCGTATGATCTCGGAACGCAACAACATCGCCGCCTCCTACACGGCGGAAGGCAATGCCGAAGCCAAGCGTATCCGCAACGAAGCGGATAAGAAGGTGGAGATCATCCTTTCCGAAGCCCAGGCTAAGGCCGAGACCGTCCGCGCGGAAGGGGATGCGGAATACATGCGGATCCTCTCAGAGGTCTATGATTCCGAAGAAGAAGCGGATTTCTACACCTTCATGATCGCGCTTGATGCACTGAAGGAATCCATGACCGGTGAAGAGAAAACACTGATCCTTTCTTCCGACAGCCCCATCGCAAAGATCTTCAACTGAACACAGCATACACAATAAAGCAGCCGCCCCGGAAATCCGGGGCGGCTGTCCTTCTTCTGCAGAAAGGAATCTGGTATTTGTGTCTGATTGGATGCAGTGAACACTTCATGTGATTTTTGAATATCCAAAAGGCGATGCGGTCAACAGAGAAAAATGTGATCATTTCCCGGAGGAGCCGAAGCCGGCGGTGCCTCGGCCGGTATCGGTCAGCTCTGCGACCTCCTCGAACTGAACGCTCAGATAAGGCAGCACGATGAGCTGTGCGATGCGGTCGCCGGGCTGCACCGTATAGTCCGTATCCGTGTCGTTGTGCAGGGGAACGATGTATTCCCCGCGGTAGTCGCTGTCACATACGCCCACGCAGTTGGCAGGGCGGATGCCGTTTCTGGAAGCAAGTCCGCTGCGGGCAAAGACAGCGCCGAAATACCCTTCGGGGATCTCCATGGAGAGTCCGGTTCCGATTTTTACAGTGCCTCCTGCCGGGATCGTGACAGGCGCATCGATGCAGGCGTGGAGATCATATCCGGCGGCGGAGGCGGAGCCGGAAGAGGGAAGGATGGCGGAAGGATGAAGCTTTTTTATCGGTACGATCATGTTCAGTTTTCCTTTCGATTCTTTTCTGCTTCAGTATAGCATCGTTTCCCGGTTTGACAAGCCGGATTTCGCTGTTAAGGGTCTATTCACATTTAAATACGCCGGATATGATATACTGCAGAAAAATCCGTGAAAGGGGAAATGACCGACGGAAAGGCTGGACAAGATTCTCTCGGATGCAGGAGCCGGCAGCCGGAGCGAGATCCGGAAAATGATCCGTTCCGGAAGGATCCTTGTGAATGATTCTCCGGCAGTGTCTCCCGAGATGAAGATCGACCGGGAGACAGCCCGGATCTGTGTAGACGGGAAACCGGTAAACAGTTCCCGTTTTCGTTATTTTCTCCTGAACAAACCGGCCGGCGTGCTGTCCGTCACGGAAGACCGGAAACAGGAAACGGTCCTGGATCTGCTTGACGAGCCTCGGAAAAGGCTCGGCCTGTTCCCGGTGGGTCGGCTGGACAAGGACACGACAGGACTTCTCCTGCTCACCAATGACGGAGATTTTGCCCACCGTGTGATCTCTCCGGCTTCCGGTGTGACCAAGGTGTACAGCGCGGTTGTGGACGGTGTGCCGGATGAGGAGGACGTGAAAGCCTTTTCGGAAGGGATCGTCCTGAAAGACGGGCTGCACTGCCTTCCTGCAGAACTGGAGCTTACCGGCGGAAACAGCTGCCGCGTGACGGTGATGGAGGGAAAATACCATCAGGTAAAGCGGATGCTGGCCTCAAGAGGGAAGCCTGTGCTTCAGCTCCGGCGTATCGCAATAGGCGGTCTGCTGCTGGATGATTCTCTCTGTGAAGGAACATGCAGAGAACTTAAAGAAGAGGAATTGTGCAAAATATTTAACAGCAAATAGTCGAAAAAACCCCTGTTTCGGAGGCATTTTTTGAGCGATAACACAAGAAAGTCATAAACATTCACAAAAACCGGACAAGATTTCTATTGAAAATACCATAAAACTGAGTTATTATAGAAAACACTGTTTTATGGGTTATGGTCGTTTTGCTATATATTCTGCGCTGCCGATGAGCAGCGTTCGCTCGGGAGGATGCATTATGTCCGGTAGAATATTTCAGAATGTTGTCGTGCAGATGAAAGATTCCGTGGATAAGACCATCGGCGTGGTCGATGATCAGGGAACTGTGATTTCCGCAACGGAATTATCGCTGATCGGAACAAAACTCAGCGATTTCCCGCAGGTCCTCGAGAGCGACGGTCTGCCGGTCCAGACTGAACTGAGGGCGTATGCGCCTCTTGCTTCAGATTCCGGGAAAACGGAATACTATGCTTTTGCAAACGGTTCCGGTCCCGATTCGAAAACACTGAGCGTCATTGCGGCTGTCGCTTTCAACGAGACGAAAAACAGTTACGAAGAAAAGCACAACAAAGCCGCTTTTGTGAAAAACATCATCTCCGACAATATTCTTCCGGGAGATATCTATGTTCGCGCAAAGGAACTGCATTTTTCGACGGACGAACTGCGCAGCGTGATCCTCGTCCGGCAGACGGACAAGGCGGATGTGGCTGCGGTCGAATCCATCCAGCGTCTGTTCCCGGAGAAACAGAAGGATTTTGTCCTGAACATCAACGAGACCGATATCGTCGTGATCAAGGCTCTTTCTTCCAGGGATTCGCACGCGGAAGTGGATGAGGCCGCCCGGGCGATCGAAAAAACACTGAAGGAAGATCTCGACATCACCTGTGTCATCGGCGTGAGCACGGATGCTCACCATCTTCGCGAACTTGCCGACCGGTATAAGGAGGCGCAGGTCGCCATCGATGTCGGGCATGTGTTTGAAAGCGAAAAGAGCATCGTTTATTACGAGAGCCTCGGCCTTGGAAGGATCATCTATCAGCTGCCGACCACGCTGTGTGAGATGTTTCTTCGCGAAGTATTCAAAAAGAACCCCATCGAAACACTTGATGACGATACGCTTGAAACGATCAACCGTTTCTTTGAAAACAATCTGAACGTCTCCGAGACTTCCAGAAAGCTTTATGTACACCGCAATACGCTGGTTTACCGTCTGGAAAAGATAAAGAAGCTCACGGGACTTGATCTGCGTGAATTCGACCATGCGATCGTTTTCAAGGTGGCCATGATGGTCAAGATGTATCTCGATTCTCTCAACGCAGGGAAGTTCTGATCGAAGAACCCTTGGAGGAAAACATATGGTTCAGCTAAACAACGTCAGAATGGTTTATTCATCCAGCGGAACAGAGGCGCTCAACGGCGTCAGTTTCAAGGTGGATGACGGGGAGTTTGTCTTCCTGGTAGGACCTTCCGGCTCCGGAAAAACCACAATCATGAAACTGATCACGGGAGAAGTCAGCGCAACAAGCGGACGGATCATTGTGAACGATTTCGATATGCGCAAGATCAAAAGGCGCAGGCTTCCGCAGATGAGAAGAACGCTCGGCGTCATCTTTCAGGATTTTCGCCTGATCGATAACATGACCGTTTACGACAATGTTGCGTTCGCCATGCGCGTAGTCGGAGCGAGCAACCGGCAGATCCGGAAGCGTGTTCCGTATGTGCTTGAACTGGTCGGCCTGGAAGGAAGGGAGAAGCGCTTTCCCAACGAGCTGTCCGGCGGCGAGCAGCAGCGTGTCGCGATCGCGCGCGCTCTTGTGAACAATCCGAGAATGATCGTTGCAGATGAGCCTACCGGCAACCTTGATCCGGTACGCAGTCTGGAACTTATGCTGCTTTTTGAGAAGATCAACAGCATGGGAACCACGATCATGGTAGTCACCCATGAAAAGGAACTCGTAAACGCATTTGCGAAAAGAGTCATCTCCATTGACAATGGAGTCGTGATCGGTGACGGAATGGATGGGTATTTCGGAAATGAAGCTTAACAGAGTCGGTTACCTGATCCGCGAAGGTTTTCGCAGTATTTTTACACACGGATTCATGTCGTTTGCGTCCGTTACGATCATCATGGCATGCCTGATCATCATGGGGAGCGTATCCCTGCTTTCCCTGAACATCGACGCCCTCATCAAAGATCTGGAAAACCAGAACGAAGTCGTTGCCTATGTGGATGAGAAGATCAGTGATGATGCACAGATCCGGGCGATCGGCGATGCGATCCGTACCATCGGCAATGTCCAGTCCGCTGAATTCGTCAGCCGCGGCGAAGCGATGGACAAGTTCATGAGCAACTATGACTCCGATCTGATGGAAGGCATCGACGAGACGGTTTTCCGTCACCGCTTTGTGATCCATCTTACGGATATCTCGCTTATGGCGCAGACGAAAGCCCAGCTTGAGGCTGTGGACGGCATCTCGGAAGCCAAGGCGCACACGCAGTATGCGAAGGCGTTCGTTTCGATCCGGAATGTCGTAACGGTCGTTTCCCTGGTGCTGATCGTGATCCTGGTCTTCGTCTCCATTTTCATCATGTCGAACACCATCAAGCTTGCCACTTTCAGCAGGCGCGAAGAAATCGCCATCATGAAGATGGTCGGCGCGACCAATTCCTTTATCCGCATGCCGTTCGTGATCGAAGGCCTGGTGCTCGGGATCCTCGGCGGCGGACTCGGTTATCTTGCGGAGTGGGGGATCTATGACGGACTTACGGTGAAAGTCGTAGGGTCCATGGCAGGATCGTTCCTGAACATAATACCCTTCAAATCTGTCGCATTGTTCGTATTCATCATATTCATCGGTCTCGGTGTCCTGGTCGGTGTATTCGGCGCTGTAAACGCGATCCGCAATTATCTGAAGGTCTGATAATAAAATGAATCGTAAAAATGGAATTCGGGTCATCTGCATTATTCTGGCCGTCATCATGGCCCTTTCTCTCATCGTGAGCGTGATCCCGATCATCGCGCATGCGGAGGAAGAGGAGGAGCCTAGTCTTGAGGAGCAGCTTGCCGCTCTGAACGAACAGAAGGAAGCGGCGAAAGAAAATGTAAAAAAGGCCCAGAACAAAGTTGAACAGCTGAAAGAGGAACAGGCGCTGGTCATTGAGGAAAAGATCGCTCTTGAGGAACGCGACGAAGCAGCAAAAGGCGAGATCGCGATCATTGAGAAGGAGATTTCTCTCATCTCGGCGGAGATCGCCAAATACGAACGGATGATCTCGGTAAAAGAGCAGCGCGTGATCCAGGCAAAGGCACGGGAAGATGAACAGCTGGAAAAGTATCGCATCCGGCTGCGTGCCATGGAGGAGAACGGGACCAACAACATCCTCGGCGTAATCCTGAACGCCGGCAGCCTCAGTGAACTGCTCACGGCGATCGACGACTACGGCGACGTGATGAACAGCGATGTGGTCCTCTACAACAATCTTCAGGAGGCGCGGCGTGAACATGAGGCCGTAAAGGCGGAGTATGTCGCGTACAAGGAAGAGTGCGAGACGGTGAAAGCCGGATACAACAAAGATCTTGCCGTTCTTGAAGAGGAAAAGGCGGAACTGGAAAAGCAGATCGAAGAATCTGAAGCCCTGATCGAGGAATACACGGAAAAGATCAAGGAAGCGGAAGAAGAGCAGAAACGCATGGAGCAGCTGGAAGCTGCGGCTGCCGCTGCCGCATCCAGTTTCCTTGCCGATTATTATGCACGTCAGGCCGCCGCTGCCGCGGCAGCCGCGGCAGCAGCACAGAGCAGCAGTTCCGGAAGCGTCACGGGTATTTCCGGAGACAGCGGTGTCGTCACCGCGGACAGCACGGGATCACAGCCGGCTGTTACAGAGCAGGTGATTACCGGCGGCGGCGGTACGGGCGGATTTGTCTGGCCGTTCCCGGGACATTACAACGTGACAAGTCCTTACGGACACCGGGCTAGTACCGGTACGTTCCACAGCGGCATCGATATCGACGGATACCAGAGCATGGGATCGCCGATCGTTGCGGCGGATTCCGGTACCGTGATCAAGGCTGAATATTACGGCGGTTACGGCAACTGCATCATCATCGATCATGGCAACGGATTTTCCACTCTGTACGCTCACCTGAGCAGCATGTATGTCGGCGTCGGATCCTTTGTGTCACAGGGACAGACGATCGGCGGCGTCGGCAATACCGGCAACTGTTACGGACTTGACGGAGTCCACCTGCATTTTGAGGTTTCGATCAACGGAAGCACGGTAGATCCGAGAGGGTATGTCTGATATTTAGCCGTCAAAGGCTGAAGGGGTCTGTATGATCACGATCCGGAAAAACAAATTCATATCGTTTCTTCTGGCTGTGCTGCTGACTGTTCTTCCCATGGGCTCTCTTTTCACTCTGGAGGCTTCGGCCGTCACCCAGTCGGAAATCGACGAACTGGAAAAGAAAAAAGAAGAGATCAACGAGAAGAAAAAAGCCCAGCAGGCGATCGTCGATGCGCTGGAAGGGGAGCAGGCGGATTTTCTGGAACTCAAGAAAGCGCTGGATGACCGGAACGCCTATACGCTCGAACAGATGGCGCTGAATCAGGAACAGATCGATCTTTATGCGCAGATCATCGCAGAGAAGGCTCTGGAGGTTGACGCCGCCCGTGCCGTGGAGCAGGAGCAGATGGAGAAATACCGGACGAGACTGCGCGCCATGGAAGAAAACGGGGGATATAATTTTCTCGCCATTTTTCTGAACGCATCCTCTCTCGGGGAGCTTCTCACCGTCATGGATGATATCGGAGAGATCATGGATTCCGACAAAAAGCTGGAAAACGATTATATCCAGGCAAGAGAGTCCGCGGAGTCCGTAAAGGCCGAGTATGAATCGGTAAAGGCGGAGCTGGATGCGAAACAGGCAAAACTTGTGAATGAACAGGAAAGCCTTCAGGCTCAGCTGGAAGAGACGGAACAGATGATCATCGACCTGAAAAACAGCCTCGATGATGAAAGCGGCACACTGGATGAGATCCAGAAAGCTGAAGACGAGATGCAGGCTCAGATCGATGAGCTCACCGCTGAACTGGAACGGCAGCGCAGGGCCGCCATTGCAGCTTCAGCCGGAGCCACGGGGTATACCGGCGGCGGTACGGTCACCGGTTCCGGAAGCTTTATCTGGCCGGTTTCGTGTACATATATAACCAGCTGTGTCGGAAACAGGCTCCATCCGATTTCAGGAGTCTGGAAATATCATTCCGGAATGGATATCGGCTGCCAGTACGGTGATTCCGTCTGGGCTTCAGACGGCGGCACCGTATGTATCGCCAACTGGAACGGCGGATACGGGAACTGCGTGATGATCGATCACAATAACGGGTATTATACGCTGTACGGGCATCTCTCATCCATCGTTGTTGGCGTGAACCAGACCGTTTCTCAGGGACAGGTCGTCGGGTATGTTGGCAGCACCGGTATGTCCACAGGACCGCATCTCCATTTTGAGATCCGGTCGGCAAATTCAGACGGATCCACGACCTGCCTGGATTTTGCTTCGTGGTTCAGCGGACTTACCTATTCTCCCGATTCCGGCGGATGATCCGCAGATCAAGCGAATATTTTGCCTGCCGGGCAGCTGATCGTTCAGCTGTCCGGCTGATACAGTTTATAACGGAGGCAATCAGTGAGTAAATTTACGAAAAAGATACTGCGGCGGATCCTGTTATTTTTCATAAGACTGTTCAATCTCGGTATTCCGCTGAAGATCGTACTGCTTCTCTGCATCATCCTGACCGGTTCCGCCATCGCGATCACGTATTCCAAAACGATCAAAAGCGTCGGCGGAAAAGAAGAGTATGAAGAAGCGCTGCAGTATATTGAAATCAAGAATCTTATTGCAGATAACTATATCGGTACGGCGGACAGGGATAAAATGGCAGACTCCGCTGCGGCCGCCATGGTTTCCGGTCTCGCGGACAAATGGAGCTATTACATGAGCGCGGAAGAATACAGCACATATCAGCTCTATTCCTCCAATGAGTATTCCACGATCGGCATATCCCTGAAGAAAAAAGATTCCGGCGGATTTGAGATCCTCTCCGTCAACTATGATTCCATTGCAGCCAAATCCGGACTGACGCCCGGTATGGTGATCCAGAGCGTAGACAATGTGAAGGTCTCGAACATGAATATCGATGAAGTCCGCACACTGATCCGCTCAAAGATGAACACGTCCTTTACGCTGGGACTGAACGGAAACAACACGGTCACGATCGACTGTTCCTCCGTATATCAGAGCTCTGTTTCCTACCGCCTTGAGAAAACGATGGCCGGCTATGTGCAGATCATGGACTTCGAAGCGGGTACCGCTCAGGACGCGATCAATGCGATCGAGGACCTTCTCTTCCAGTCGGCTGAATCGCTGGTGATCGATCTGCGCGGAAATGCGGGAGGACTGTATTCCGAAGCCTCGGAACTTCTTGACTACCTGCTCCCGAACTACGACCTTTTCATAGAAGTGAACAAGGACGGGAAGGAAAAAGTATATTCCTCCGATGGAATGTGCATCGATATGCCGACTGTTGTGATGATCAATTCCGGGACTTACGGCTGCGCCGAACTGTTTGCAAAGGTCCTTCAGGAGTATAAGCGTGCAACGATCCTCGGTGAACAGAGCATGGGAAATGTGCAGTCCCAGCAGACTTTCGACCTGGAAAACGGGGCGGCGATCCATCTGTCCACCAGGACATACCTGACCGCATTCCGTACTGATATCTCCAATATCGGTGTTACGCCGGACATCATCGTATACAACTCCGATGCATCAACTGTCGGAACGACTTCCGGTACTACAGGCGGCCAGGAGGGAACATCCAGCACCTCGGAAGACGAACAGCTGATGCAGGCCCTTCGTTTTCTGAGTTGACAAGAGCCTGCCGCGCGGCTATTATTACGATAATTACGAAAAATCTTACAGAACAACTGGTAAGGAGTCAGATCATTATGGCCAACAACACTTCCAACCGATATAAAATGAGCCGTGAACGGCTTGAAGAACTGAAAGAGGAACTGAACAATCTCGAGACCGTCCGTACAAAAGAAGTAGCGGAACAGATCAAGGAAGCCCGCAGTTTCGGGGACCTTTCGGAAAACAGTGAATACGACGAGGCAAAGACGGAACAGGGAAAACTCTATTCCAAGATCGCCGAAATCAAGGATCTGATCGAGAATGCCGAAATCGTGGAACGTTCCGAAGAAGATCTTCCGAAAGATGTAGTGACATTGGGAAGCATCGTCCGTGTGAGAGATATCGGAGATGATATGGAAGATACCTATGAGATCGTCGGTTCTCAGGAAGCAAATCCGCGTTTGGGCCGCATTTCCGATGACTCTCCGGTCGGCAGAGCGCTGAACGGACATAAAGCGGGTGAAACCGTTGAGATCGAAGCGCCGGTCGGCGTGCTGAAGTTTGAGATCCTTTCAGTAGAAAACAGATAAGAGCGGAGATACCATGACGGAAAACAATACCAAAGCGGAAGAACGGGATCTTTCCGAGCTTCTGAAGATCCGGCGCGATAAGCTGGCTGACCTTCAGCAGAAAGGGAAGGACCCTTTCAGGATCACAAAGTACGATGTCACGGTGCACACCGGGGATATCCTGGAGAACTATGATTCCTTCGAAGGCAGGCATGTGAGTCTTGCCGGAAGGATGATGTCCAAGAGAGTGATGGGCAAGGCATCGTTCTGCAATGTTGCTGACCTGAAGGGAAACATTCAGATTTATGTCGCACGGGACCATCTCGGTGAGGAATCCTATGCGGAATTCAAAAAATTCGATATCGGGGATCTGATCGGCCTGAAGGGCGAAGTTTTTCGGACAAAGACCGGGGAGATCTCGGTACGTGCCGAAGAGATCACTCTCCTGGCCAAGAGCCTGCAGATCCTTCCGGAGAAGTATCACGGACTGACCAATGTGGATCTCCGGTACCGGCAGCGCTATACGGACCTTATCATGAATCCCGAGGTAAAAGACACTTTCATCAAACGTTCCGCGATCATCAGCAGGATCCGCCGTTATCTGGATGACCGTGGATTTATGGAAGTGGAGACCCCGATGCTGGTTTCGAATGCAGGCGGAGCCGCAGCCCGTCCGTTCGAAACGCATTACAACGCCCTCAACGAGGATATCCGGCTCCGGATCTCTCTGGAACTCTATCTGAAGCGGCTTATCGTAGGCGGTCTTGAGAAAGTCTATGAGATCGGGCGCGTATTCCGCAACGAAGGGCTTGACACCAGACACAATCCGGAATTCACGCTGATGGAGCTCTATCAGGCCTATACGGATTATCACGGCATGATGGACCTGACCGAGGACATGTTCCGCATGCTGGCAAAGGAGATCTGCGGCTCCACCACGATCCGCTACGGAGACCGGGAGCTGGATCTCGGCAGACCGTTTGAGCGCATCACCATGATCGATGCAGTAAAGCGTTACGCCGGAGTCGATTTCGATGCGATCGAGACCACGGAGGAAGCCAGACGGATCGCGAAGGAAAAAGGCGTGCAGTTTGAGGAACGCCATGAAAAGGGTGACATCCTGAATCTGTTCTTTGAAGAGTTCTGTGAGGAGAACCTGATCCAGCCGACTTTTCTGATGGATCATCCCGTGGAAGTCTCCCCGCTCACGAAGCGCAAGCCGGACAAGCCCGGCTATGTGGAGCGTTTTGAGCTGTTCATCAATGGCTGGGAAATGTGCAATGCCTATTCCGAGCTGAACGATCCCATCGACCAGCGCGCGCGTTTTGCCGCACAGGACGCCGCGTTTGCAGCAGGGGACGAAGAGGCCAATCATACAGACGAGGACTTCCTGAACGCATTGGAGATCGGGATGCCTCCTACCGGCGGGATCGGCTATGGGATCGACCGGCTGGTCATGCTTCTCACGAACAGTCCTTCCATCCGGGATGTCCTGCTCTTCCCGACCATGAAGCCGCTGGACAAGGAAAACCCCGAAAAGGCGGAGTCAAAGACCGGAGAATTCGAATGCGCCTGCTTTACCTGTCCCTCTCAGGAGTCCTGCAAGGCGGCGGTGGAAGCCGATAAAGCGGCGCCTGCTGAAGAGAAAATCGACTTTTCAAACGTGGTGATCGAGCCTTTGTTCCAGGATCAGGTCGATTTCGAGACTTTTTCCAAGTCCGATTTCCGTGCTGTGAAGGTTCTCGAATGCGAGGCAGTACCAAAATCCAAAAAGCTTCTGAAGTTCACCCTGGACGATGGTTCCGGGACTCATAGGACGATATTGAGCGGTATCCGTGCTTATTACGAGCCGGAGCAGCTGATCGGAAAGACCTGCATCGCCATCACGAATCTGCCGCCCAGAGCCATGATGGGAATCGAATCCTACGGTATGCTGATCAGTGCCGTACACCATGAAGGGGATGAGGAAAAGCTTCATCTTCTGATGGTCGATCCCCATATCCCGGCCGGTGCGAAACTTTACTGATCGATCCAACAAGATACGGCCCGCTGTCTTCAGGCAGCGGGCCGTTCTGTTCTTATAAGATCAGGAAAGGCAGAGTAAAAAAGGAAGCAGGGCACTTTCATACCGTAATTGCAAAAGTGCTCCGATTGTGCTACACTGCGAAAAAATTCTATGCAGAGGAAAGAAGGCGATGCTGTGGATACGGAAAAAAACGATTCGAAATCTCTGATCCTGCTGACGATCTCCATGCTGGTGTTCGGCTCTGTCGGGATTTTCCGCAGGCTGATCCCGCTGTCTTCTGCTCTGATCGCCTTTTTCCGCGGTGTGATCGGCTGTGCTGTGCTCGTATTTCTCGTCCTTCTGCAGGGGAAGAGAAAAGGGAAGATCCCGGAGAGAAAAACAATTGCCATGCTTATCCTTACCGGCGCACTGATCGGCATCAACTGGCTGTTTCTTTTTGAAGCCTATAACTTTACCTCCGTATCGATCGCCACGCTGTGCTACTATATGGAACCTACGTTCCTGATCGTGTTCTCCTGCCTGCTTTTCCGGGAAAAGATGACAGTGAAAAAGGCGGTATGCACAGTAGTTGCACTGATCGGGATGGTCCTGATCTCCGGGATCATCGAATCGGGGATACCCGGAGAAGGGGGAGGAAAAGGCATTCTGTTCGGTCTTGCGGCAGCCTGCTTCTATGCATCGGTCGTGCTGCTGAACAAGCGGATCACAGGTGTTGATCCCTATAGTAAAACGATCATCCAGCTCGCCGCGGCCTCCGCGGTCATGGTCCCGTATCTGCTGCTGACGAAAGGCTTTATTCATGTGAACTGGACCACATCCACCGTTCTGCTTCTGCTTCTTATCGGCGCCGTTCACACGGGCATATGCTATGCGATGTATTTCGGCTCCATGGAAGGCTTGAAAACACAGACGCTGGCACTGTTCAGCTATATCGATCCGGTGACTGCCCTGATCCTTTCGGCTCTGATCCTGAAAGAGCGTCTCTCTGCCCTGGCCATCCTCGGAGCCGTGCTGATCCTGGGCTCGGCCATGGTATCGGAACTGGAGAAAAAGACCGCTTGACAAATACCCCCACAGGGTATATTATATGTTCCGGGATACCCCAAGAGGGTATTCCGGAACATATGTTTTCAGGGAGAGAACAATGGAAAAACTTGAAAACTGCTGCACCCGCACAAAGCACCGCAGCGAAAAAGAGATGAAAGATCTTATGAATCGCCTGAAACGGATCGAAGGTCAGGTGCGGGGACTGCAGAAAATGCTCGAAAATGAAGCGTACTGCCCCGATATCCTCGTACAGGTATCAGCGGTCAACTCCGCGCTGAACAGCTTCAGCAAGACGCTTCTGGCTTCCCATATGAAAAGCTGCGTGATCGAAGATATCCGGAACGGAAAGGATGAAACGATCGACGAGCTGGTTGAAACATTGAAAAAGGTGATGCGCTGAATGGAGCAGTATACTGTAACCGGGATGAGCTGCGCCGCATGCAGCAGCAGGGTGGAGAAGGCAGTCTCCAGAGTGCCCGGAGTGAAAGAGTGCTCGGTGAGCCTGCTGACGAATTCCATGGGTGTGGAAGGCACAGCTTCTCCGGCGGAGATCATCCGGGCTGTAGAGGAAGCCGGATACGGTGCGGCCCTGAAAAATGCTCCGGCCGCTGAAAAAAGAAGCACGCCTTCCTGGGCTGATGATGAGGCCCTGAAGGATAAGGAGACTCCGAAGCTCCGGAAAAGACTGATCTGTTCAGTCGCCATACTCGCGGTGCTGATGTATTTTTCCATGGGCAGCATGATGTGGGGATGGCCGGCTCCGGCAGCCTTCCGGAATCTCGTATTTCTCGGGACCTTTGAAATGCTCCTTGCGATCGCGGTGATGATCATCAACGGGAGGTTCTTCACTTCAGGATTCCGTTCCCTGATCCATGGCGCACCGAACATGGATACTCTGGTCGCACTCGGTTCAACGGCATCTTTCGGCTATTCGGTGGCTGAGCTGTTTCTGATGATCCTGGCACAGGGAAACGGAGATCATGAAACCGTCATGCGGTACGGAATGAATCTGTACTTTGAATCGGCTGCCATGATCCCTACGCTGATCACGGTGGGGAAGATGCTGGAAGCCATGTCCAAGGGCAGGACGACCGACGCGCTGAAAAGCCTGATGCAGCTTGCCCCTAAAACCGCCGTGGTCCTGCGGGAAGGGAAAGAGACTGAGGTCGGGATCGAAGAAGTCCGGCTCAATGATGTTTTCGTCGTACGTCCCGGAGAGAATATACCGGTCGACGGAGTGATCCTGGAGGGGATCACAGCGGTGGATGAATCTGCGCTCACCGGCGAAAGCATCCCCGTGGACAAAAAGGAAGGAGACAGTGTCTCTGCGGCAACAGTCAACCAGCAGGGCTATATCCGCTGCAGGGCGACCCGCGTAGGGGAAGACACCACTCTGGCCCAGATCATCCGGACCGTTTCCGACGCCGCTGCTACGAAGGCGCCGCTGGCAAGGATCGCGGATAAAGTCTCCTGCGTATTCGTACCGTCCGTGATCGGGATCGCTCTGCTCACTCTGATCGGATGGCTTGCGGCCGGAAGGGCTTTCAGCTATTCGATCGCCCGGGCCATTTCCGTGCTCGTGATCAGCTGCCCCTGTGCGCTCGGACTGGCCACGCCGGTCGCTGTCATGGTGGGAAGCGGTGTGGGAGCAAAAAACGGGATCCTGTATAAAACCGCTTCTGCACTGGAAGGGATAGGAAGGACACAGATCATCGCACTGGACAAAACCGGCACCATCACCGAAGGGAAACCGGAAGTGACCGATCTGCTGCCTTTCGGGATCGGATCGGATGAACTGCTTCTTTCGGCGGCTTCTCTGGAAGCGAAGAGCGAGCATCCGCTGGCAAAAGCAATTTGTACGGAAGCGGAAGGACTGGATCTGCCGGAAGTGAACAATTTCCGGGCGCTGCCCGGAAACGGACTGCGCGCAACAGCGGCAGACGGTTCGGAACTGCTCGGGGGAAGCCTGAAGTATATCTCCGGGATCGTTTCCGTTCCTGCAGAACTGCTGCAGAAAGCGGAAGAGCTCTGTGCGGCAGGAAAAACGCCCCTGCTTTTTGCGAAAGACCGGCAGCTTCTGGGCATCATTGCCGTGGCGGATACCATCAAGCCGGATTCGGCGCAGGCGATCAGCGAACTGAAAAACATGGGGATCCGCGTGGTCATGCTTACCGGAGACAATGAACGTACGGCCCGTGCGATCGGAGCAGCCGCCGGCGTGGATGAGGTGATTGCCGGCGTTTATCCGGACGGGAAGGCTGCGGTGATCAGCGGACTGAAGGGATCCGGAAAAACAGCCATGGTCGGGGACGGGATCAATGATGCGCCCGCGCTCACTACGGCGGATATGGGGATCGCGATCGGTGCAGGCACCGATGTGGCGATCGATGCGGCGGATATCGTTGTGATGAAGAGTCGTCTGAGCGATGTGACTGCTGCGATCCGGACCGGCCGGGCCACTATCCGCAATATCCATCAGAATCTCTTCTGGGCGTTTTTCTACAACGCGATATGCATCCCGCTGGCAATAGGCCTGTACGGAGTCGCAATGAAACCGATGTACGGGGCTGCGGCGATGGCGCTTTCCAGCTTCTTTGTGTGCATGAATGCGCTGCGCCTGAATCTTGTCGATATCCACGACGCACGTCGTGATAAGAAAATCAAACAGAGCAAAAACAATACCAGGATCATTGAGGAGGCAAAGAACATGACAAAGGTACTGAAAGTGGACGGAATGATGTGTGCCCATTGCGAAGCAAGGGTAAAGAAGGCGCTTGAGGCGATCGACGGCGTGGAGAGCGCACTGGCCGATCACAGCAAGGGGACTGCCACCGTCCAGCTGACGAAAGATGTGGCGGACGAGGTCCTGAAAAAGGCTGTTGAAGACCAGGACTACGAGGTTCTCGGCATCGAATAAGTCCGGCAGAAAAGAGGTGCGGATCCGGATCCTCCCGGAAACGCACCTCTTTTTTATATGCAGATTTATATCAGCGGATCAGAGACTCAGCTGTTTGAAAGATGAGCCCGTACGCGCTCGATCACCATGTCCAGCGCGACCTGATTGTAGCCGCCCACGGGAATGATCACATCGGCGTATTTCTTGCTCGGCTCGACATAGAGCTCATGCATGGGTTTCACGGTGGCCAGATACTGGCTGACGATCCCGTCCAGGCTGCGTCCGCGTTCCTTCATGTCACGCTCGACACGACGCAGGATCCGGACATCAGCGTCCGTATCCACAAAGATCTTGATATCGAGCTGCTTGCGGAGGAAAGGATCGGAAAGGATCAGGATCCCTTCCACAAGGATCACCCGGGCCGGTTCGATGCGGAGCGTATCTTCGGAGCGGTCATGGATGCTGAAATCATAGACCGGGCAGTCAACAGCATGCCCGCTGCGAAGATCCTGAAGCGCTTTGACGAGAAGATACGTGTCAAGCGAATCAGGGTGATCATAGTTGAGTTTTTCACGCTCTTCAAACGGCATGTCATGGTGGGCTTTATAGTAGTTGTCATGATAGAGAATTGCCACATCGTCTCCGAAGCATTCCTTCAGACGTCTTGTTATGGTGCTTTTCCCGCTGCCTGTACCGCCTGCGATCCCGATGACCATTACGTCCGACATGAAACATGAACTCCTTCCAGGACTTTTTTGCTCTATCATAACACGTCGGCGCAACAGTTTCAAATTGACTTTTCCTTTTCGGAAAAATATAATCAGAACAGGATAAATCAAACATTCAGAAAGGAACCATGCCATGACTCCTCATAATAATGCAGCGATCGACCAGATTGCGAAGACGGTCCTCATGCCGGGAGACCCGCTCCGTTCAAAGTATATCGCCGAGAATTACCTGACCGATCCTGTTCTGGTGAACAACGTACGCGGCGTACAGGGATACACCGGGACATGGAAGGACGTCCGTGTCACAGTGATGGCCTCGGGAATGGGCATGCCTGCGATCGGCATATACAGCTGGGAGCTGTATAATTTCTACAATGTGGAAAACATCATCCGCGTGGGATCTGCCGGTGCCCTGCAGGACCATATCCATGTGCGTGATGTCGTGATCGCACAGGGCGCCTGCACGAATTCAAACTATATCAGCACATTCGGTTTTCCCGGAACATATGCCCCGATCGCCGACTATGAACTTCTCTCCAACGCTGTGGAAGCAGCAAAGGAGAACGGTGCCGTATGGCATGTGGGAAACATCTATTCCTCCGATAATTTTTATAACGGAGAGGGATACAGAGGCAACGAGATCGCAAAGAAAATGGGCATCATGGCCGTTGAGATGGAAGCAGCAGCCCTGTATGCCAATGCGGCGGCAGCGGGCAAACGGGCCCTCTGTATCTGCACGATATCGGACCATATCTTCCAGGGAGAGGAACTCTCCGCCGAGGAAAGGCAGAATTCCTTCAACGACATGATCCGCATCGCACTCGACACCGCAGTGCGCATGGATTAAAAATAAGCGTTTTCTACAAATCAGGCGGCGAACGGATTCTGCCGCTTGATTTGCATTTACAACCGTGTTATAGTGTTGATGCATTCCGAAAAGGAGTGCTACAGAACTTTTTTCTTTATTATTTTATGGAGGAATAATATGAAAAAGACACTCGCAATTCTTCTCGTGCTGTGCATGGTCTTCGCTCTTGCCGCGTGCGGCCAGAAGGCGGCGGACAGCAGCAGCGCTGCTCCCAAAATCCGCATCGGTATGGTTACCGACGTCGGCGGCGTGAACGACAAATCCTTCAACCAGACTTCCTGGGAAGGACTGCAGGCTCTTGCCGCTGAGGATCCCAGCTTTGAGGTCAAATATCTCGAAAGCAAGACGGATGCTGACTACCAGACCAACATCAATACCTTCATCGATGAAGGTTATGATCTTGTCATCTGCGTCGGCTACATGCTCGCTGATGCGACCCGTCAGGCTGCAGAGGCGAATCCGAACCAGAAGTTTGCCATCATTGATGACGATACCAATGCGGATCTGCCCAATGTTGCCTGCCTGATGTTTGCGCAGGAGCAGGCTTCCTACCTCGTAGGTCTCGTTGCCGGCTTCACGACCGAGACCAAGACAGTCGGTTACGTGCAGGGAATGGTTTCCCCGTCCATGAACAAGTTCGGCGTCGGATTCATCTCCGGTGTTCTGGCTGCCTGCCCGGACGCCACTGTTCTGCAGTACAATGCCAACAACTTCGGTGATTCTGCCGGCGGTTCCACTGCTGCGAAAGACATGATCACCAAAGGCGCTGATGTTATTTACCATGCTGCCGGCGGTACCGGAATGGGTGTTATCGAAGCCTGCGCTGAAGAAGGAATCTGGGCGATCGGCGTTGATACCGACCAGTCCAACCTCTCTCCGGATCATGTTCTGACATCTGCCATGAAGCGCGTCGACTCCGCCAGCCAGGACATCTCCAAGTCCGTCAAGAACGGCACCTTCTCGGCCGGTGTTCATCTCTATGACCTGACCAACAATGGCGTCGGCCTTGCTCCGACCACCACGCACCTGTCTCAGGAAGTTCTGGACAAGGTCGCTGCGGCGGTTGAAGACATTATGTCCGGTAAAGTCGTAGTTCCCACCACTGCGGAAGAAGTTCCTCAGTTCACCCTCGCTGACTGATCAGAATGAATCCCCTCACCGGATCTCCGGTGAGGGGATTTTTTTTCGATTTCGAAAAGATTCAAGTGGAAGATTTGCGAGAACTATAGTACAATATTAAACATAGTTTTCAAAAGGTCTTTATTCACCTGTCCCGGTGGAAATGACCTGTATATCCGTTTTACAGCCCTGCATCCATCACTCTGCCATCGAGAGGGGGAGATTCTTTGGCAAAAGAATATGTTGACATGAACACACCTGTCGTGGAAATGCGCGATATCGTGAAGAGATTCGGCAATTTTACGGCAAATGACGGGATCCAGCTCACAGTCCATAAGGGGGAGATCCATGCTATCCTCGGGGAAAACGGGGCAGGGAAATCCACGCTTATGAATCAGCTTTACGGTCTGATCAAACCGACTTCAGGCGATATCCTTGTGAACGGGAAAAAAGTTGAAATGAACAATCCGAAGGATGCAATCGATGTCGGTATCGGCATGGTCCATCAGCATTTCATGCTTATTCAGCCGTTTACAGTTACCGAGAACATCGTCCTCGGAACGGAACCGAGAAAAGGCATCTCCCTTGATATGGAGACAGCGCGGAAAAACGTTGTTGAACTTTCAGAACGCTATGGACTTTCCATCGATCCGGACGCGAAGATCGA
>JAEEGL015514144.1_pt1 | contig 26020 bp, 25 predicted proteins | sample 9134231 | NCBI WGS metagenome assembly JAEEGL01 (sample SAMN16246548, study PRJNA631951) | gut metagenome | biome: gut microbiome; feature: rumen; material: fiber-attached | host: Bos | place: Iran: Karaj | collected 2018-10 | reverse complement strand
TTGGCTGTATAATTGGCATTGAGGGTGGAGAGGTCGACAAGGTTGCCGACGTTGCCTGTCGTGGTGCTGATGCGGCAGCCGGCGGTGAATAAGGCGTTGCGGGCAATGGATGCTCCAGAAACGGTTTTGATGAAATGGTACACATTGTCCGCGTTGCCAGACTCATGTGTATAAACTTCCACGGTGAGGGTGCCTGCGCTGCCAATGGGCAGGATGGGGACCTGCACCTCGCGTTGCGCGTCGTAGGCGATGGTGGGGCTGCCGCTGAGGGTGACGGTTACCGAACTTCCTCCATCCTGGGTCTGTGCGCCCACGGTGGGGGCTGCATCGTCGGCGAGGGTCACGCTGGCGGTGCCACTCAGCTTGTATTTCGAGCTGGTGACCACCACCTTGTCCAGCACCAGCTCCGTGCCGCTGATTTCGTTCTTCACCATCACTTTGACGGCGGCGGTGACATGCTTGAACGCGATGGCGCTGGCTGTGGAAGACTGGTACGACACCATGGGGAGGACTATCACCTGACGGCCACTGCCGTCATAGCTGCAGCTGTAACTGGCGGGCACGGTGACGGTGGGGTTGGTACTGCTGGGCTCGTTGACGGTGCCACAGGAGTAGTAGCCATAGTAGGGCGCCGAGGGTGCTGTGGGTTCGCTGCCTTCGCCGGGGGTGATGTAAGCCGTGCTACCATCGACGAAGACGGTATACTCTTCGTTATTGATGGTCACCTTGTCGCCATTGACCCACTCCACGGTGTAGCCGCTGACGGAGGTCTTGCTGCCGTCACTGTTGGAGAAGCCCTCGGTGGTGAGCTTGATGGCGCCTTCGGGGATGCTGTCGATTTCCTCTTTCTGGCAGGCGGAGAAGAGCATCGCGCTGCCGAGGAGTATTGTTGCTAATGTATATCTTGTTTTTATCAAACTCTTAACTTCTCACTTTTAACTCTTCACTTTTAACTAACTAGAACCAGCCGCCGGAGCCGCCCCAATTGCCGCCGTCGATGCGAGCTTCGAGGCTGTTGCTTGAGCTTGAGAGTATAGTTGCCTCGTTGATGAGGGCAAGTTGAAAGGGACTATTAGCATATCCCCTCTCTGCCTTGAAGGTCACCACCGTCAATTGTGGTGCTTCGTAGGGCTTTTTCGTTTCGTTGTCTTTCATAAATTGTGATTTAGTATATAAGGTATATACATTATTACGCAACAAAAGGCCGACCAATTATGCAAAGAAGGGTCGACCCAACTGCCCGTGTGGGCTGTTGCTGTTACCGTTTCTTATTTTTTCTTTTCGAGGCGGGCTTTGCTGAGGCGGAGCCAGCGGTCGACGATTTCCTCGGTGACGGGGGAGCGCTGGATGACGAGGACCATACGGTTGTTCTCCTGCGGGTCGTAGTCGTTGATACCGCCGGCGTAGACGGGAATCAGCTGGTTGTTGCTGACGCCGAAGTTCTCGGTGAGGAGCTTGCGGGCGGCCTCGCAGCGGCGCTGGGAGAGGCGTTGGTTGTAGCGTATGGAACCGGTGAGGGAGTCGGCAGCACCGATGATGTAGAACTCGGTGGTGTCGGAGAGCTCATGCGCGCTCTTAGCAAAGTCCTGAAGACGTTTGCGGGCGTTGTAGTCGAGGTCGTATCTGTCGAGTTTGAAGTAGACGATGGCTTGTGGCAACTCAAGGACCTTGTTGATGTCGATGAGTTCGTCGATGAGGGTGTTGGCTTTGTAGTTGGCGAGGGAGTCTTCGTACTGGCGCAGGGTCTCCCTCATGCGGTCGAGTTCTTGGTTGAGGGAGTCGATGGCGAGGGAGTCCTCGATGCCGCGCTGGCTGTGACGGTTGATGTCGTCGAGGAGACGGTCACGTTCGGCCATCAGATGGTCGATTTTTTCGTGGAGGGTCTGGATGGTTCTAGGCGAGGCGGTGGGGAGGAAGACGTGGTAGATGGTGTCGCGACTGGAGGTCTTGGTGTCGGCATGGTATTTGGTGATGCTGGAGAGGATATTGAAGCGGGCGCCGGCATTGAAAGAGGGGATGAGGTCGAAGATGGAGTGGCTGTTGTCGTAGGGCGACCAGTCCCAGGTGGATTCGGAGCCGAAGAGTTCGATGCGGGAGAAGAGGGCGGTGCGCTCGGTCAGCGCATATTCTGCGCCGATGTTGAAGGCGAAGGCCAGCTCGAAGTTCTTGCGGAAGTCGCCTTCGTTGTATTCATCGAGTTCGCGGGGATTTTTCTGGTTGCCGAAGAGCATGGACATACCGAGGCCCAGGGCGGTGCGCCAGTGGAGCTTGGTGCGTTTGCCTACTTCGTAGCCGTTGAAGAAGTTGGTCCAGTCGAAGGTGACAAAGCCCAAGAGGGCCATAGCGTAGGCGTTGAAAGACTGATATTCGAGGTTGCCGTCGGCGTCGACGGGGACGCCGGTGAAGTCGATGAAGGGGTTGCGGCTGTAGCGCGACTGGCCGTCGACGTTGAAGAAGCTGTAGCGCAGCGAGATGGCGACATCGGGGATGATCCATTTGCCGAGCTCCACCTGGCCGTTGAAGTTCAGTTTGTTGTGGCGCGCCGACGAGGTGACCTCGTTGCCGATGAAGGTCTGAATGCCCACGCCCACGTTGACATACCAGTTGTCGAAGGGCGATGCGATGATGTATTTCAGCGTGTCACGGTCGGCGCCCAATGCAATGCCTCGATGGCGTGTCTGTGCCGAGAGTGATGAAGCCGTGAGGGCCAGGATTAATATGACAAGTACCTTTTTCATAAGGGACATTTAGTTCTGCTCTGTTTCTGTTGTGTTATTCTTCAGTTGTTCGTCTTCGTGACGTTCTTTCTCACCGTAGGCTTCGTCGCCATAGCCGTAGCCATAGCCGTAACCGTAGCCGTAACCGTAGCCATAGCCGTAACCATAGCCGTAGCCGTAACCGTAGCCGTACTTCTTCTCGTAGGGCATCAGTTTCTTATAGTGAACGTCGTTGAGTACGAGGGTAATGTTCGGGAAGGTGTGGGCCTGGTACATCTCTTCGAGGTTGTTGAGCATGCGCTTGTCGAACTTGCCGGAGCGGATGATGAAGAGAGTGTTGTCGACGAGGTGTTTGATGATTTCGACGTCGACGACGAGGCCCGTGGGGGCGGTGTCGAAGAGGATGTAGTCGTAGGTGTTCTTCAGTTGTGCGACGAGTTTGTCGAGTTTGCCGTTGCCCAGGAGTTCAGAGGGATTGGGCGGTATAGGTCCGGTGAAGATGGAGTCGACGCCTTTGTTGACGAGGTCGGACTTGATGAGCGACTGCCAGTCGTCGGTGCGGCCGGTGAGGTAGTGCGAGAGGCCGGGGTGTTTGCGCGAGTAGAAGGTGCGTGTGAGGGAGCCCTTGCGGAGGTCGAGGTCGAGGATGATGACCTTCTTGCCGGCGATGCCGAGGCTGGCGGCGAGGTTGGAGGAGACGAAGGTCTTGCCCATGCCGGGAAGCATGGAGGTGATCATGACGACGCGGCTCTTGGAGTTCTCGTCGACGATGCTGAGGAAGTCGAGTTTGGTGCGCAGCAGTCGGAAGGATTCCGAAAGGGCGTCGTGGTCGTGGCTGGAGACCACGATGGTGCGGTCGTCTTTCTTCTCCTTGCCAGGAATCTCGCAGAGGAAGGGGATGGTGGTGACGGAGATGACGTCGCTGTGGTATTTGACTTTGGTGTCGATGGCGCGGCGGAGGAAGAAGATAGCCACGGGGAGAGAGAGTCCGAGGAGGAGTCCGAGGATGGTGGTGCGGGTCTCGTTGGGAGAGACGGGAGTGCGGTTGATGCGGGCAGCGTCGAGCACTTTGCCGTTGGGCTCGATAGTGGGCTGACTAATCAAAAGTTCCTCGCGGCGGCTGAGCAGGTGGAGGTAGAGGTCTTCCTTGATTTTCTGCTGCTGCTCGAGGTTCTCGAGGTAGAGCTGCTTCTGGGGCACCTGGCTCATCTTCGAGGAGGCCGACGAGGCGGTAATCTGGGCCTCGGCGATGCGCTCCTGCAGCATGCCGATATAGCCTTCGAGGATGTGGTTCATGTTGGAACGCATGTTCCTCAGCTCTTCGAGCTTGGACTTGACGACGGGGCTGTTGGGAGTTCCCTTGTAGGCATCTAGCTCAAGGACGAGGTCGTTGTAGGTGGTGATGAGGGTCATCACGTTCTTGTTGTCGAGGTCGATGGTGGGAGGGATGAGGTGGGCGGTTTCCTCGGCCTGGTTGATGTGGACGAGGTAGCGGGCCTGCTCGAGTTGTTTCTTCAGGCGGTCGATTTCTTTTTCCGTCTGGATGGAGGATTCGAGGTAGTTCTGTCCGAAGGAGGAGATGTCGAGGAGTTTGTTTTCGCGCTTGAAGTCGGCCAGCTCGTTCTCCTTGGTGCTGAGGTCGGAATGCAGCAGGGCGAGGCGGCCGTTGATGTATTCGTAGGTGTCGTTAATGATGCGTTTCTTGTCTTTGATGGCATCTTCGTTGTAGACGCGGATGAGTTCGTTGATGACTTCGGCGGCGCGGATGGGTGAGGCGTCGCGGAGGGAGATGTTGACGATGGTGTTGACCTCATTGTCGCGGCTCACCTGCAGGGCTCTGCGGTAGTGCTCTGCTGTGGTGCTGAGGCTGTTGTGGATGATTCTGACGGGGTGGTCGATATAGTCGTCGATGAAGAACCAGGTCTTGTGGACGACGATGCGACCGAAGGGGGTGGCGGTGGTGTCCTCGAAGGGGATGGTGAGGACGCTGCCCTCGGAGGGGGTGAGGGTGACGGTGTTCTCGTCTTTCGCAACGGCGTCGATGAAGAAGACGGCCTCCTCGTTGTCGTCGACGAAGTCGATGGTGTAGGGCGATTCGCCGTAGAGGTCTTTGTTGCGGTTGACGACGCGAGTCTTGGTGGAGTAGACGATATGGAGTTTGAGGTTCTGCGTCACCTCGCGGACGGCGGTCTCGGAGGTGAGAATCATCATTTCGTTGTTGATGGAGCTATTGTAGAGGGAGCGCGTGGAGAACATGCTGCGGACAGAAGTCTCGCGGACGGCGCTCTCGGCGTTGTTGGTGGAAGAGCCTTTGATGAGGACGCGGGCGTCGCTCTCGTAGACGCGGTCCTGATGACGGACGAGGTAGCCGGCGATGAGGGTTCCCAGCACACCACACAGCAGCAGCCAGTGGATGTTTCTCATGACGGTGAACAGAATATCCTTGAAGTGGATTTTCTGTTTCTTGTTCTCGTCGAGAAAGGAGAGGTCTTCCAGATGGTCTGCCATAGTGATTTAGCTCTTTTTGAGTATTGCGATGGAGAGGATGATGGATGTCGCGGACATGAGAGTGGAGAGGATAGTCAGCCAGTAGCTTACCTCGTTCTTCACCACACCGTTGTTATAGGTGTCGGCGATGATGAAGTCGTTCTGCTGCAGCATGAAGAAGGGGTCGTTGAAGACTTTGGAGGAGCGGGGGTCGAGCTGGCGCATGACCATCTTGCCGTCCACTTCGCGCATCACGCTGATGTTGTCGCGGCGGACATGGAGGTCGAGGTCGCCCAGCATGGCGATGGCTTCGAGGAAGGTGCAGCGCTCGTTGGGGATGTTGAGCACCTGTCCTTTGCCGCCGCCGAGGAAGAATATCTTGAAGTTGTTGAAGCGCACCATGACGAAGGGGTCGTCGAGGTAGCCGCCGCTGCTGAGCCTGCTGGTGAGGGTGTCCTGCAGCTGGAGGCGGGTGAGGCCTTCGACGTGGAACTTGCCGAGGATGGGGAAGTCGATGTTACCGTTCACATCGACCAGGTAGTTGCCCTGTTTCTCGTATTTCCCGTTGCCCAGATTGAAGGGGTCCGCCAGCTCGGGTTTGCCGGAGGTGCTGACGATGATGCTGAGCTCGTCATAGGGGGAGATGGTGGCCTCGAATTTGTTCTCAATCTCAATCTGGCTGCCGTGAGTCATGTCCTGCAGATAGTTCACTCTGCCGGGTGTGACGCATGATGTGGCGACAAAAAGGAGTGCAAATCCGAGGAGGATTTTGCTGAGGGAATAGTATATTTTTCTATCTTTTAACACGTTATATTGATTGTCGGATTCTGTTATAAGATGCAAAGATACGCTTTTTTTATATTTTACGCGTATGTTCTATAAAATTTTTTCAATTATTTTTTCTGCGGCATGGCCGTCGCCGAAGGCGGAAGAGGCTGGTGGAGTGGTGCCCCATAGCTTTTTTGCGGCATCGAGAATCAGACTTGGGCTGTCGTCGGCGAGGATGGCGGCACCGGCATCGACGATTTCGGTCCATTCGGTTTCGGGGCGCAGGATGACGCAGGGCTTTCCGCAGAAGAAAGCTTCTTTCTGGAGTCCACCGCTGTCGGTGAGGACGAGACGAGCCTGACGGAGTGCGGCGAGGGTCTGGAGGTAGGAGAGGGGAGGGATGGTATGGATGTGCGTCATATCGGGTTTAGATGTTATGGAATCAATATGTTGCTTCGTCCTTGGGTGGAGCGGGAGTAGTACCTCAGTATTGAAGGCTTGCCCGATGCTGTTGATAGCTGATAGTATGTTTGTTAGACGTTCTGTGTGGTCGGTATTGAAGTCGCGGTGGAGCGTGGCCAGAATGGAAGTGGAAAGCGGAGAGTGGAAAGAGGAAAGTGGGGAATAGTGGAGGACGTTATCGAGCATCACATCGCCGCTGAGGATGATGTCCTCTTCGGGAAAGCCCTCGTTGCGAAGGTTTTGCACGGCTTTTGCTGTGGGAGCAAAGAGGAGGGAGGAGAGGTGGTCGGTGACGATGCGGTTGATTTCCTCCGGCATGCTGCGGTTGAAGGAGCGAAGGCCTGCTTCTACATGATAGACAGGGAGATGCTGCTTGGAGGCAGCGAGAGCACCGGCGAGGGTGGAGTTGGTGTCGCCATAGACCAACATTCCATCGTAATGATTTGATAGTATGATTTCTTCGATGCCTTTGAGCATGGCGGCGGTCTGTGTGCCGTGCGGGGCGGAGCCGACACCGAGGTTGTATTTGGGTTGCGGGATGTTGAGTTCGGTGAAGAACTGGCCCGACATGTTGTCGTCGTAGTGTTGTCCGGTATGGAGGAGGTCTTCTGTTATCTGGTGAGAGTATTTCTCCTTGATAACATGAGAGATGGCTGCTGCCTTGATGAACTGCGGACGTGCTCCGACGACTGTTAGAATATTAATCATGGGAATGATGGAAGTTGATAAGACGTTTGATTGAGTTTTTCAGGCTCTGGAGGAGGGCCTCGGTGAGCCAGGAGGGGCCGAAAGGCATCCACCGTTGCGGGTGGGTGTTGATGAGGAGGCTATAGTGGTGTATCGGGTGATTTATGTCGTTGATAGCGTGTATGATGTCATCGGTGGTGTGGAAGGAGTTTGAGAGTGGTTGCTCCACTTTGTCGCGGATGGAAACGGCCTGGCCGTCCCAGCGACGGCCAGTGTCGGTAAGGTATAGCGTGCGGGAGAAGTCGGTGTCGAGCATGGGATCGAAGTTTATGCCTAGAATGTGTCTATCGTGTTGATTCCAAATGTTCTGATTGTTCCATTTCGATAATGGGCTGCCGTGGGCGCAGGCGGTGGTGATGGGTGCGATTTCTCGTAGGCGCTCCAGGTTGCGGCATAAGTCATCGTAGGCTGCTGTCATATCTCCGTGACAGGTGGCGAGGTTCTCGTAGTGGTAGCCAATGGCATGCCCCATGCTACCGATCTTCCGGATGGTATCTGCATGGGATGTAAAGTCTTTGGAGCGAAAGTAGTAGGTGGATTGTATGCCCATAGAATTTTCTATCTCTGCGATGCGGAGGGAGCAAAGAGGGCGTTTGTCCACATCATGTTTGATACTGAAGTGGTTGTGCTTCTTCAGGGTCGTGAGTAGTTCCTTGTATTTCTCTAGGGTGAAGTCCATCAGAGAGCGAGAGGTTTGACGATTCTGGCTGGTACGCCGGCGGCGAGGGTGCGTGGCGGCACGTCGTGGGTGACCACCGACCCTGCGGCAACGATGGCGCCTTCGCCGATGGTGATGCCGGGCAGAATGGTTACGTTGATGCCGACCCAGGCATGGGGACCGATGATGGTGGGCGCGACGAATGACTCCACACACTGGGTGTGGTATTCCATGGGTGTGCTATGTGCCAGCACGTAGTCGTTGCCGGCTAGCGAGGCCCCCTCGCCGATATGGACGAAATAGGGGTAGGGATAGTCGAGCGTGCATCCTGGCCCAATATGTACGTTCTTCCCGATGTCGACACCACGCCAGCGCTGTAGTCTGATACGCAGGCGGTTCCATGCACAGCGAGAGGCCCATTGGTTGAAGTGGTGGTCTTTCCATCGGATGATGCCGAACCAGAGCACGGAACGGTAGCCGTGGGTCTTCGCCGATTGGCGCAGGGTCTGAAAGAGGTTTTTGCTCTGATAGTTAGGGAGTGGCTGACGTTTTTGTTCAAGACAGGCTTTCATGATGTATCTCAATCAGATTGTAAAAGAATATAAAAGATTATCTCAGTTTTGATGGTGAAGGCATGATTCAATATAGTTCACAAAGAAGTCGGTGGGATTGATTGTTTCGGCGAGGAGGCGTTGACGTTTGCTTTGCCATTCGTTCTTCAGCCCTTCGGGGTTGCGGGAAAGAAGCTGCTCGACATGACGATACATATCGTCGAACTGAGAGGGCAGGTAGGCGTGGCAGAGGTCGAAACGCTGTTCCAGCATATTGGGAACGGAGAGACGTCCGGCGAAAGTGTTGCATTTCAAGGCGGGGACGCCGAGGACGGCGGCTTCGGACGTCATGGTCTGGCTGTCGCCGAGAAACAGTGAGCTATAGGCCATCAGTGAGTGGATATCTTCGGGAGGGACAGGCAAACGGTAAGCCTCGAATTCGGGCTCTATGGATCGTTCGGAGGTGATGATGACGTGGCCGTGGGGTTTCAGCAGTTCGATGAGGGCTTTCTTTTGTTCCAAGGCGAGCCCCTGTTGCCCTATGTCGTGGTGTCCTTTCAAGGCGACGAAACGTAAGATAAAGAACCGTTGTCCTTTCTGAATACCAGCTCGTTGCAATACGGATGGGTCGGGAGTGAAGCGGCGTGGGTGCAGATAGGCCAGTTCGTGGGTGCCGGAATAGTAGATGGCATGACGGGTTTTGCGGCGGATGCAGTCGGGCGTGAAGACCACATTGGAGAAGGGGTGTCCGTATTTCACGATGAGGGGTTCGGCAGCGTCGTCGTCATCATCGAAAAGGAAGGCTTTCATGTGGGAGAATCTGGATACATGCCCCAGTACGATGCCGCTGCTGATGCCGAGGTCGATATGATGACGGCGAACGAATTGTAGTAGGGTAAGGTCTTGATGCAGTACACTTTTTGCTTTCCCGACAAGGTTGTCGTTCTTGTGTCCCAGGTTGAGGTAGGGTGTCATGCCGTAATGCTCCATCAGGCGGATGGCCACGGGAATGTCGCGCACAGAGTAGAAGAGCCGGTGGCCACGGTCAGAGAGTTCCTTGGCGAGAGGATGGAAGAGGTGTACATGCGCCGGATGACCGATGTCGACAAGGATGTTCATTCTAGGGTTTTGAATCGTATACCATAACGGCTGAGGAAACGACGAAGGGAGATGGCAATAGTGTCTTCGGTTTTGTCGCAACAACGGTTTTGGAGGTCGAAACGGGTGTTACCTTTCACGATGATTTCATTGGTGCCGATGAGTTGTATCTGGTCTTCAGAGAAATGGATTCCGTTGTAGGAGAGGTGTTTGTGGAATTCTTCGATAATGTCTTTGAGTATTTCCTCCTTTTCCTTTTCCGAAGGGGTTGGGGCGAACTGCTCCTTTTGCCGCTTGACGACGGCGGGGAGGCCGGCGGCCAGCACATTGGCAGGGAGGTCCTGGTTGACGTAGGAGCCATAGGCGACGATGGTATCGTCACCTATGGTGACACCGGGGGCGACGAAGACGTTATAGGTCAGTTCTACACGTTTCCCGATGACGACATTGCCATAATGTACAGGGTATCCGTCGAGTATATTCTTGTAGGAACCGTGGGTGAAGATGCTGCATCCTGGGCCCACGGCGCACTCCTCCTGCAGGTGTACGTGGCGGGAGGGATCGATAGTGGTGGAGGGGAAGATGTGCACCAGATCGTCGATGATGAGGGAAGATTGTTCGGACAGGTGTCCGGCACGGAGGATGGCGGTCTCGGAGATGACGACATCGTTGCCTATCTGGATGTTGTCGGCATTGATGATAACGGCGGAACGGATGTTGCATCCGCAGCCTATCTGGAGGGAGCGTCCGCAGATGGAGGAAAAGTGCCCGATACGGCTGTCGTCACCGATACTGAATTTCTCTTTGCTCACGATGACGGAACCCCAGGAGAGTTTGACATGCTTCCCGATGTGGTTGCCCTGCAGGCGGTAGAGGGCTTTCTTCAGGCCGCTGGGGAGCAGGCCGAAGGTGAGCATCTTTTTTAGTGGAATACGATTGTCCATTATGAACGGTTATGGGTTATGGTCTGGTTGTAGATGGTACAAAGTTGAGAGGCTATGAGGGTATTGCTGTAAGGGCCCATCTTTTCTCTCGCTTGGGTGCGATGAGGAGCGTCGAGGAAGGGTTCCATAGCGGTGGCGAGGGTTTGCGGAGTGGCTTCGGCGATGCTGCCGCCTTGAGTGGAGGAAAGCAGGGTGACGATATCACCCACGTCGGTGCTGACGACAGGCAGATTGCAGGCGAGGGCTTCTTTGACAACTTGTGGCGACCCTTCGTGGCGGGAGGTGACGAGTAGCACATCGGCAGCGTTCATCAGCAGAGCCACCTCCTCGCGGGAACGGTTGCGGAGTTCCAGGAGCGTTGTGTCTGGCAGCAGGGCGCAGGAGGCTTGGGCCAACGGGGCATTCTTGATTTCGTTGTCGAAAGCACCGGAAAAGAGCACGTAGTGTCCTTCAGGCAAGAGCCCCAGTTTCTTACGGGCATCCTCTCGGGGAATGGGGGCGAAACGGTCGAGGTCGACTCCGCAGGGAAGAACGGTCTGATTGTTTGATTGTTTGATTGTTTGATTGCTTGAGTGGAGAGCTAATTTTTGGAGAGTTTCAGAGACGAAGATGTTGAATGCGGCACGTCGCATAGCCAGTCGGCTTAGCGGTCGGATGCAGCGGCTGTTGATGTCGCTCCCGTGGTATGTGACCACCACGGGGACTTGATGTTGCAAGGTGCTGAAGAGTCCACAGAGTCCGTAGTGAGCATGGATGATGTCGGGCTCAAACTTCCGGATAGTTACCTTGAATGGCCAGAGGTTGCTGAGGTAGCCAAGTGGGCCGTGTCCGTTCACTGTGAAAGGGAAGACGATGTGCCCGTCCTTCTGCAGAGCTTCCATCTGTTCTTTGACAAAGGGGGCAATGTTGGCGTGATTGCCGCTGGCAACGATAAGTATTTTCATAGTATTCCGCGACTTCCGAGTTTGAAGTAGGCCCAAGCGAGTGCCATCACGGGCACTATCCAGTACCAAATCTTGATGAATTTGTAGTTCTTGGCGTTGAGTTGTGTGATGCCGTAGGCAGCCATGATGAGTAAGAGTGGCAATCCTGGCAAGAGGAATCGCTCAGAATTGGAGAATCCGCTCATGGAGATGATGCCCAGGTAGGCGAAGACGAAGGAGCCGATGAAAGACAAGCTACGCCAGTTCTTGGTGATGAACAAGGCGCTGAAGACGGCGATGAGGACGAAGCCGCCGAGGAAGTTACGCACGTAGTTGCCGCCGTGGAGCATCTGCTGGTTATATTGTTGGTCCACATCCACCATGGTGGGGAAGGGGAGGAACATCATCATGGGAGTCATGACGGTGCCGGTAGCATATTTGGCCCAGAGGTTACCCCTAGCGGTCTGCGTGATGCGTTTGTTGACCTGATTGGATTCACGGTCCTCCAGAAGGCCCTCGACTTCGTTCATGATGGTGCCGCCTGTGAGGGTGAGGGCAGCTAATACGGCCCATCCAATGAACATGAAGCGCTTGGCTTTACCGATAACTGAGGTGTTGGTGAACACAAGCGCCGTGATGAAGGCGAAGACGGCGGTGGCTCCCAGCACGGTTCGGAAAGTGAAGAGGATGAGCGCCAAGAAAATGGGGAGAACGATGGAGACGACGTTGTAATTCTTACTCCTGAGCAGGTAATCGGTACGCTCCAGAAAGGATAACATCAGGAATATCATCGTGGTTTCTTTCGCATGGAGTCCGCAGTAGAAGATGAGGTTGGGCATGAGGCAGATGAAGATGGCTGCCATGCGGGCACCTTTCTCTCCAATGTTACGTTTGGCTAGAAGAAAGACCAGTAGGACTGTTGCAGCACTCAGGCATGCGTTGACAAGTCTGGGTGCCAGAATGCTGTCGCCAAAGATTTTTGCGAGGACAGTAAGATAGAACACGTAGCCTGAATCGGAGACGGTGGTGCTGCTGACAAACAGGTAGTTCCAGATATCTTTCCATGGGGTGTGGATGTTGGCGGTGGATTCCTCGTAGTACCAGAGAGAGTCACCGGCGGAGAATTCGAATGGTATGCCTGTATTATGAAGATAGAAGAAATAGGAGAAGATGACCCATGCCACACGGAGCGCGAGAGCGGTAAAGAAGAGATAGAGCAGGAGCCTCTTCTGAGGTATTGCAATCCATTTCCGACTGAGATAGGAACTCAGCAGGAAGAATCCCACTACCCATGCGATGCCCATTGCGATATATTCGACATGCATGGCGTAGCGGAGGAAAAGGAGGGATACCAGCGTCAATGCCCCGAGGTATAGATAGATGGCTTTGGTGGATATCTGTTTTGGAAAGAATGGAACCATAGATAGTTAATAGTTATAAGTTAAGAGTTGATAGTTTTGTTGAGGCGGCGTTTTAGTTTGATTAAACGTGTCATATTCTTTTGCCCAACGATTTTCTGTATGGCGGTTTTCCAGTCGGCGGTGTGTGTGTCCCACGAGGACAATCCTTTATGTTCGCAATAGGTGTTGGCGGTGCGGAGATATTCTCCTGTGGTCAGGTGTGGCGAAAAAAAGTCGACGGGGAAGACATGAAGGTCTCGATAGTTTTGTTCTTTGCCATTGGGATGGAATCCGTTGGCGGTCATGATGGCGGAGACAAACTGCACGTTGGTGGTGAGGTCGGCAGTGCCGTTTGACTTCAGGAAATGGCGACCCTGGTAAGCGTTCAGCATCTCCGACACCCATTCGCCATGAGCTTCCGAGGCACAGACCCCCATCATTACGGGTTGGCATTTGCTGCCCTCGAAGCCTGCAAAAGCACGATGGTGTAGCAGGTCGTCGAACGGTTTGTACACCTCGAAGTCTACGTCTAGATAGATACCGCCTTCCTTTTTAAGGGCATAGAGCCGCACGTAGTCGCTGACGAAAGCATATTTCCCGGCGTCATAAGCCTCTTTTGTGTAAGGGATGCTATTGATGTCGAAGTTCGTCTCATTCCACAGCTTATACTCCCAGTTGGGCATTACCCTTTTCCAAGAAGCAATACACTCCTTGGCCAGTGGAGGCATCGGCCCCCCTCCAAACCAACAATAGTGTATTTTTCGCGGAATCATCGGATGTTTTTTTTTATCTTGGCACCTGTGGCAAGCAGGTTGCTCCGCAAACGTAGCAGCCAGAGGGGGAGACGATAGAGACGACGGATAGATGATGGTTGGCGCAGCCAGTCCACTTTGGCGAGTTCTGTGCGAGCATCGTTTCGGAAGCGTCGGTCGAGGAGATATTTCTGTAGGTTGTAGCAGCGCATGTTGTCTATCAGCTGTTTGTAGTCGGGATTTGTCTGTTCCAAATGTTCCAGTGGGCCGAGATTCCAAAGGAAATGATGCTTGGGTGCGTGCAGATGGAGGGCGCTATGGGCGGCATTGCTCACGTCCTGGTTGTAGTTGCTGAGGGGCTTGTTCAAAAAGATGACTTTGTGTCTTAGCGCGATACGTATCCATAAGTCGAAGTCTTCTCCCAGAGACAGTTGCGGATTGAATCCTCCGGTCTCATCGAATACTTTTTTTGGCATAGCCACAGTGATACTCGTTAGTGGCATGCAGAGCGTTTGTGCGTAGACTTTGCAGTAGTTGATTTCCCCCTCGGTGAAGTCTGCCTTCACACCGATGGGCGCCAGCTTTCTTTGGCTACCCTTTACTATCCAGTAGCTTGTGCCATAGATGCCTGCATCGGGATGTCGCTTAATAAGGCCGGCCATTTCTTCAAGGAAAGTAGGCTCCCACCAGTCATCGGCGTCCAGAAAGGTGACATAGGGCGCGGAGGCGATTTCGACACCCTTGTTCCGGGCATTGCTGACACCGACATTGTCTTTGAAGGGGTAGACCCTCAGACGCGAATCGTTGTAATGTGCCAGCACCTCGCCGCTACCGTCGGTGGAACCGTTCTCGATGACAATAAGTTCGTAGTCATCGAAAGATTGTGACAGAACACTTTCGATGCATTTAGCTACGTGGCTTTTCTTGTTATAGAGCGGTATGACGACGGAGAAGAGAGGCATCAGAAGGGTTATAAAAGGTTGTCAATGATGCGGAACAGAGAGGGTGAAAGACGCATGGCGCCGTATTGTATGCGGTGGCGGAGGCGTGTGCGGCTGACGCGATGGTAGCAGCACCAGTCGACCAGTGGCAGGAGAAGACGGTCCTCCTTGCGGGAGTTGTCGACGAAAGCCATCTGGTAGTATTGCGTCAGCGACCGGTATACTGTAGTTTTGTCGATGTCGGATTCATGCGCAAAGAAATTTGACAGTTCGTTGGCGATGAGCACTAGGCTTTCTTTGTTGTTTATACCGCGATGGGTCATGATGCTACCGTCGCGCAGACGATAATGGTAAAGCACGTCGGGGATGACTTTGACGCTTCGGGCTTTCAGACAGACACGAGGGGTGAAGTCGTTGTCCTCGTGCAGGATGCCCTCGCGGAACCGCAGGTTGTTCTCCTGTAGGAATGTCCGTCGGTAGCACCGTTGCCACACGCAGACGAACGGCACTGCCCGTGCCTCCAGCGCATGGCGATTATAGTAATTCCATCCGTCGGTCTGTTCGGCGATGAGGTTGTCGAAAGTACCGTCTGTCGTTCTTTTGCAGGCGAAACAGATGAGGTCGGTCCCGTCCGTTTCGCTGTTCAGTCGTTCCAATAACGTAGGTTCCACCCAGTCATCGCTGTCCATGAAAAGGACATAGTCTCCCGATGCGGCGGCGAGACCACTGTTTCGGGCTGCACTGAGCCCACCGTTTTCGCGGTCTATCACCTTCAGTTGCGGCATCCTCTCTTCCCATTGGGCAAGAATGTCTCGACTGTTGTCGGTGGAGCCGTCGTTGACGCAGAGGACCTCGTAGTCCTCACAGTCCTGTCTCTGCAGGCTTGCGAGGCATTCGTCGAGGTAGGGGGCCACGTTGTAGACGGGTACGATGATGGAGAACTTCACGGTTGGACGATGTTGATGCGGGGATAGGGTAGATATTTCTTTCGCTGTCTGACGCGTCCTCCCCAGGAGGTGACGACAGTCTGTAGCTCCAGTTCTTGACAGATTTCGATGGTGTCGCCGGAATAGGCTCCGTGAGGGAGTGAGAAATGTTCTAAAGGATGGTGGAGGAGCTCTTCCAATTGTTGGCAGGAGGCAGATATTTCGTGGTATTGCTTGCTCCGGTCGAGGGTGTCGAGTTTGGGGTGGCTCACGGTATGGGCACCGATGGTGCAGAGGGGTTCGGAGTCTAGCAGCAGCAACTCTTGGGTAGAGATGCCGAACTCTTCATCGGGATACCACCACATGGGCATTTGGTTGTCGATGAATCCGGTTGTGACATACACCGTGAAAGGTACACCCAGCCGTTTCATCAAGGGCAGGGCATGCGTGAAACTGTCGCGGTAGCCGTCGTCGAAGGTGATACACACCCATTTCCCGATTTTGGGCATACGGGAAATGGGGGCAAATGTGTAGCCTTTCTTTTTATATTCCAGAATTTTTTCTTCCAGCCAGTCGAGTGTTACCTCCAGTTCGCGTTGTTCCGGTTTCTCGCTGCGTTGCTCCACCACGCGGTGCAGCATCCATATCTCACCCGTCGCGGGATGTGCGAAATTGAATATTTGTCGTTCTAATGTGGAGTTGTTCATGCGTTTCGATGCAAAAAACTTTTAATAAGCAGTTTGCTCTCATAGTGCCTGCCCGCCATCAAGGAGATGTCGCTCCGGAGGTAGCGGAGATAGTTTGAGAGAGTGTAGCCTTCTTTGAAATATCGGTCGACCACAGTGTTGTAAAGGGTCACCCTGAGATGTTGTTTGAGTCTTCTCCGAAGGGCTTTTTCTTCAAAGTGCCTTACGGGTCGGTTGGATTTCAGTATCTTGTCACAAAATGCTTTGCGTTTGCGGAGGTCAAGTTTTGAAACGATATGAGGGGCTGTGAAGGGACCCAGAAAGTAGCGTCTTTCCTCTTCCATGAATCCGTCGTTCAGCCACTCCAGCATGAAACGGCGCACCTCGGCCACTTTGTGTTGCTGCTCGTCGCGTCGGGCAGAACATATCTGGGTGGGATGCATGCGGTAGTGGAAGAGGGTTTCCTGAAGGTTGTATATTCTGGTGACGCGCAGACATTCGGTCCAGAAGCGATAGTCTTCGGCAGGAAAAGCTTCCGAGCGGTAGCGCAGGCCGTGGTCGCGGAAGAGACTCATGCGGAAAGTGGGGACGATGACGCTGCACTCAAACAGCATGTTGGCCACGATATCTTCGTGCCGTTTGGGAAAGCGTACCTGTGTCTCTGCGGTGCCGAAACGCTCGAATCCTGCGCCACAGATGCCGATATTGGGATGGGCGTCGAGTACAGCCACTTCGTGTTCCAGCCAACAAGGCTCGGCGATGTCGTCGCCGTCCATACGTGCCACATACTCAGTGGCGACGAGGCTCAACCCCCGGTTGAGGTTTTCGGCCAATCCGAGATTACACTCGTTCTGCACGATGCGGAGGCGTGGGTCGTCGAAGCTGCGCACTGCTTCGACGGTAGCATCGGTCGAGCAGTCGTCAATAACGAGCAGGAGGAAGTCACGGTAGGTCTGCGTCAGCACACTCTCTACAGCCTCCTTGACATAGGGGGCGACGTTGTAGGTGGGCATCAGGACGGTTACTTTGACCATTGCTTCAGGGAGTATAGGGTGTGCCAGGCTAGGATGGATTTGTGGTTGGACATACGTTTGCGCACCTTTCTTTTTACCTCGGTGGAGAAATGATATAGGTGCTCGTAGCGAGCCCACATGTGGCCCCATCCGCGGGCGTAGTCGCGACGACGCAGGCCACAGTATTGTATCATGTATTCCAGAACTTCGGCCCCTTCGAGGAAAGTGAGTCCGCGTTGCTCGGCGTCAGACGAGATGTTTGTACTGTGCTGGCGATAGTAGCTTAGGGGTTCTTTGACTTCCACCACGCTTCCCTGCTGCGCCAGAAGGACGTAAAGGAACCAGTCGCCGCAGAGACGCATCTGCTCGTAGTGGTGGCGCTCTGAGGGACGGAAAGCATCGCGGCGGAAAAGGCATTCGCTGACATTGGCGATGGAGTTATTGACGGCCAGCTTGTGGCGGATGAAATCGAGGCCGTCGTATACGTTCACGGCATCACTATATGGCGTCTCCCAGAGTTTCTTCCCTTGTCGGTCGACCCACCAGGTGGCGGAGTAGGCCAGTGAGCAGTTGGGCATGCGGCTCGCTTCATCCGTCAGACGCTCCAGGAAAGTGGGGGCGGCGTAGTCATCGCTCTCGGCTACCCATATCCAGTCGCCCTGAGCGAGGGAAATTCATTTGTTCCACTGGAGGAAAGCACTGCCACTATTGCTTTCGCCAAAGAGAATGTGGCTCACGTGGGGATTGCTGCGGTAGCGCTCCATGATGTCGCGGCTATTGTCGGTGGAGCCGTCGTCGATGAGTATCAACTCGAAGTCCTGAAAGGTCTGCTCCAGGATGCTTGCGATGCGTTGCTCGAGGAAGGGGGCGTGGTTGTAGTTGGGTACTATGACGGAAACGGCGGGCATGAGGCTATTTTCTTTTCAGGAAATGGAATGGGCAAAGCAGTGTTTTGCCCAGCCGGTAGGCGTGGGTGGCTCGCAGACGGTGTGCTTCCTGCTGTGCTAGAGAGGCCTCGAGGGTCCAGCGGTTCTCCCGCTCGGCCATTTGGGTGATAATATTCAGCTCATTGGGACTGAGCTCTATGCCGCGACAGAGGGGCAGATGGTGTCGCCATTTATTGAACCATAGTTGTCGTTGTTCGAAAAACTGGGGCGAGAGTGTTCCATCAGAGTTGTGTTGGATGACGATATCCTCGGCGAGGGCGATGTCGAGTCCCTGCTCGAGCACCTGCATGCATATGTCGCTGTCGTAGCAATGGAAACCTTGGTAGGTCTGTTCGTCGAAATGAATCTTGGGGAAGAGACGACGGGGCACACAGAACCAGAGGCCGTCGACGAGGGCAACCTGATTGCTTGCTCCTGCCAGATAGTCGAGGGTTTCATAACGGTCTCCCTGCTCGTAGTGCTGCACCACATGGCCAGCCTCGTAGCAGGCAGTCCACCAGCTGGCGGGACAGGCGGGTATCACATGGTTGCCGATGACTCCCAGAAGGCCGAGGCTCTTATTCTGGAAGGCGTTGTTGACGGATTCTCCCCAGCGGGAAGAGCGGAAGGCGATGTCATCGTGCATGAAACAGAGGATGTCCCCTTGGGCACGGGCAACACCGAAGTTGTAGGCTTTGAAGATGGAGAGCGACTGGTCGGAGTTGTCAATGAATACCCATTCATGATCAGCGCCGATGGTCTCCTCGACATTCTTGTATAGTGACTCCGGGATGCTCTTCTGTCGCGAGCAAATGATGATGGATATCATGTGTTTTTTCTGCGGTTTAGGATGCGTATCTTATGACGAAACGATTCCCGGAGGTCCATTCCGAGCATTGTTCGGGAGGCTTTGCGATACAGCTTTTTGTATTGTTTTTGGTGCATCAGAATCTTCAAGGGCCCGAGCAGTTGCTTTCTGAAAGCACGTCTCTCTTTGTTGAACGCCAAGCGCTCCCGTTTGTCGGCCCGTAAGGGCAACGCAGCCACCTCTTTCATGGCGGAGGCGAGGTCGGACCAGGTCACAGGAGGCACCTCCATGATGCCGCATACCTGATTCTCGTGAATTCTATAGCTGATGAGGCATCGGTCGATATATCCTAGGCTGTCGTTGTTGGCGGCAAGGGCTGCGAGTGCGTGGTCGTGGAGGAAGTCGGGATTGTAGTTGATATCGGGTATCGTTTGCCGGCGTATTGCCATTGTGGCGCCGGTGGCGTGATTGCCGTAGGCGAAGCACTCGAACTCGAGACCCGCATCAAACAGTGCTCTGACCTCCTTGTCGAAGCAGTAATCCCAGAGGGTTCCTTCCAGCGGTCGCCCGTCGCCGCCGATAAGGTAGGCATTGGTGAAGACGACGGTAATGTCGGGGTGGTGATCAAAATAGTCTTGGGTAACGGCTACCTTTTCTTCATGCCAGACATCATCTTGGTCGCAAAGGAATATGAGGTCGCCGCGACAGAGACTGATGGCTTGCTGGAAATTGCGTGCTGGGCCGAGATGAGTGGCATTGCGTTGGATGTGGATGTTGACGGCGGAACCGTCAGCCACATTTTTGAGGATGGAGAGCGTTTGGTCGGTGCTACCGTCGTCGCACACTACAATTTCGTCCACTTTCATCGTCTGTCGGAGGATGGAGTCGAGTTGTTGGCGGATATAATGTTCGCCGTTGTATGTGCAGAGGGCGACGGAGCGCATGGCTAATGTGAAAAAAGGTGACGGAAGAATCGAAATGGGGTAAGCAGGAAGTGCCCAATTTTCCAGGTGTGGGTGTTACGGCAACTGTTTTGCCCCTCATTAAAGGCTGCCTTGCGGATGTTGTCGATGGTGACGGTGTCTTCGTAGAAGAAGGCGGCGGGGAGTGGCCGGAGGGTGGAAAGGGGGGCGTTGGAAGCTATCAGGATGTTGTAGAGGGGCTCTTTCTCACGGAAGTCGTTGTCGGCATATTCGGCGGGTCTGCCTGCGGAAGGGTGAGCTCCGTTGATGGGATAGATGACGGAGGAGAGCAGGTAGTTCTGTCCGAGATACTCGGTATATCGGTAGTGCTGATTCACCAGCGCAAGGAACTCTTCGTTGTAGAGTTCTTTAACGTGATAGGGGTTGACCTTGTTCGGCACGTCGGTATAAAGATGCTTGTTCGGCGACGAGATGACGACGATGCCGTCGGGACGCAGTACACGCTCCACTTCCGAGAGGAAGTCTTCTTGACGGTCGATATGCTCGAGGGTCTCGAAGGAGACAACGACATCGACGCTGTCGGCGGGCAACGGTATCTCGTAGCAGCTGCCCTGCAGGAAGGTCAGATTCTCTCTCTTATAATGGGAGTTGGCATAATCTACAGTCTCCTGCGAGATGTCGACACCGGTCACCTGTCTGGCTTTCTGCGCTAGGAGATAGGAGCCGTAGCCTGCGCCGGAGGCGATGTCGAGCACCTTTTTTCCGCCGAGGTCTAGGTAATGGCTCACGAAAAGGTAGCGGGAGAAATGCTCAGCGGCAATTCGTCCATCCATGCTTTGGGGTATGAATCGTTCGCCTGTAGGTTCCATAGTGGTCAGATGTTTGTTTTCGGACTCCATTCGATGACGGGCCTGATGAGGCCAGGCAAATCTTCGTTGTAGCGCTCATTCCTCGTGGGGGCTCCAAGGTCGTCGACCATGTGTATCTTGATGAGGTACTGCGAGTGGAAGAGGACCTCGAAGGGGGAATAACGCATAAAGGCGAAGGTAAGGTAGTAGTCGCGGCTCTGCAGTAGGTTGGCGGGAATCCACGCGATGGTGCGGTAGCACCCTTTCTTCATCGTGTCGCTGCCACAGAAGGTGTTGTCGTGTGAGGTGAACAGATGGATTCCCGATGTGTCGAAGAGGTTCAGCCCGTGGGTGAATGCTGCGGTGTCGGCCGTCACTTCGTAATCCACACAGATGCCTATCCGGTCGGTAATGTAGCCGAAAGTGATGGGTGCGCCGGAATCGTTGACGAGTTGCACATGACGCAACTTGATGCCCTCGGTGCCGGGGGCATCGTCGTCGGGGAAGTCCGCCCGACAGTCGTGCTCTTCGGCTTCCGATAGGTATTCGTCGACGATGTCGGAGATGGCTCCAATGTTTCTGGTACGTCCATTCTCCAACAGAATTCCCTTCTTGCAAAGGCTGCGCACCGCCGCCATGTTGTGGCTCACGAAGAGTACCGTGCGACCTTCTCCCTGACTGACGTCCTGCATCTTGCCGATAGCTTTCTTCTGGAATTCGGCATCGCCAACGGCGAGGACCTCGTCGACGACGAGTATTTCTGGGTCAAGGTGGGCGGCGACGGCGAAGCCGAGCCGCACCATCATGCCGCTGCTGTAGCGCTTTACGGGGGTGTCGAGGTAGCGCTCGCAGCCGCTGAAATCCACTATCTCGTCCAATTTGCGGCTGATTTCCTCCTTCGTCATACCGAGGATGGCACCGTTGAGGTAGATGTTCTCGCGCCCCGTCATCTCGGGATGGAAACCTGTGCCCACCTCGAGCAAAGAGCCTATGCGGCCGCGGGCACGGATGGTGCCGGTGGTGGGGGCGGTGACACGGGAGAGTATCTTCAGCAGCGTGCTCTTGCCGGCGCCGTTCTTGCCGATGATACCTACCACGTCACCCTGTTCTACCTTGAAGTCGATGTCGCGCAGGGCCCACACATAGTCGCTCTCTCCCTTCACGCTGCGGTCGTTCTCTTCGCCAATGCACAGATAGGGGTCCTCTTTGCCACGGACGTTCATGGTCCACCATCGATGCAGGTCGTGCCGGAGCGTGCCCGTGGAGACTAACCCCAACCGATACAGTTTGCTGATATTATTGAATTCTATCGCTGTGGCCATAGGCTACATCTTGTGAGTGATACTTCTCGGTTTTGCGGCATGTGCGGTGAGGCTCGCGAACCAGAGGCGGAAGTTGCTGTCATTGTATACCATCTTGCGTTTCCATTTGAGCGCCTCCCAGCGACGCATTTTCCACACCATACGGCTTATGCCGTCTCCTTCGCAATCATCCATGCTACCGTAAATGATGTCTTTTTCTATGCGTGACAGAGTGGCTGGGTGATCGTATGACAGCGTGGGCATCTGGATGCCGAAACGCTGGGTGGCTATGCTGTTGAGTGCCGCAGCGAACTCTGTCATGCCGAATTCGCGGATGGTTTTGTCGACCAGATTCCAATCCACTTTGTCGTGTTGCGCACGGCAGGTAAGTGTCCAGTCCACCAAGTCGCGCAGGGTGATGCGGCTGGCGGCGAAATGGCCCGCCATGTGGCGCAGGAGGAAGAGAACCTCAAAGGGAGGGGAGGGAACCAATTCCTTGAGCAGCACCTCGTAGCGACTGTTCGAGGGAGGATAGTGGCTGTTGACGAAGTCGTAGTGACTTTCTACCGTCACGCCGCGGTAGTTGTATTTGCTGTGGTGATGGGCTTCGTTGCTGACTGTGACCTTCAGTACCTCGGCGGCCACCTTGTCGGCTTCGTCGTGACGGTCGAAAAAGTAGAGGTCCAGATCTCCGAATTCGCGCAGCTCCGGCTTCGGATAGTACTGTGCCGTATGGGTGCCTTTGAGCACCAGGGTCTCGATTCCGTGTTGTTTCATGATGCCGACAATCTCCTGCTGCACCTCCTCTTGGTAACGGTGCCAGCGTTCGGCCTTGTCGCGCTCCGCCAGCCAGGGGATCTTCACCTCGCGGGGCACCTCCAGGGCGGCCACCGTGTCGGCTGTCATTGCCGCCACATGGTTTTGCTGCATCAGCCTGAAAAGACGCCACCAGTGGTGGGCATCCATCAGTCCCACTTCTGGCACCATTCCTTCCAGCGCCCCCCGCACCAACCGAAACACTATGTCAATCTCTTTCATCATTTGTCCTTTCACTCCCCGTTCACCCCATATCCTAAACAGTATCCATAAACGTCCTTTGCACCCTATTGAAAATCACCACTCCCACCGCCAGCAGCACCACCATGAAGGCAAAGCTGTAGGCCAGCAGCCCCCAGCTGAACTCGCCCGCCCCGAGGAAGCCGTACTTGAAAGCCTCCACGATGCCTGTCAGGGGGTTGAGACTCATGATGAAATGCAGCTTGGGGTTGGTGATGGCACTCAGAGGATAGATAATGGGGGTGGCATACATCCACAGACTCACAAAATAGGTCAGCAGCAGCTGCAGGTCGCGATACTTGGTGGTCAGGCTCGAAAAGAGGATGCCAAAGCCCAGCGCCAAGCCTGCCAGCATCAGCACCAGCAAGGGCAGCAGCAGGGCGTAAAGGTTGGTCTGTATCCCGCCGGGGATAACCCACAGTTGGTAGATGGCGTAGACCACCAGGAAGAGGGCGAACTGGATGGCGAAGCGCAGCAGGTTGGAAATGACAGTGGATAGCGGGACAATGAGGCGTGGAAAATATACTTTGCCGAAGATGCCGGCATTGTCCGTGAAGGTCGCCGAGGTCTTGGTCAGGCAGTCGCTGAAGTATTGCCACAGACAGATGCCACCCAGGTAGAACAGCGGCTGCGGTAGCCCGTCGGTGGAGATATTAGCGATGCCGCCGAAGACCACCATGTACATCACCATCGTGATGAGTGGCTGGAGGATGTACCACAGCGGACCCAGAATGGTCTGCTTGTACTGCGTGGTGATGTTGCGCCGCACGAAGAGACCGCACAAGTCGCGGTAGCGCCACAGTTCCCCCACGTCAATCTGCCACAACTTCTCCTTGGGCTTGATTACGGTCGTCCAGTCGTTGTTCATGAAGAATGCTTTTTATGGAAAACGATATTCCCGACTATCCCCCAGAAATATTGCCAGTCGGTCTTGAAGGGATGCGCCAGGTAGGCCTCGAGGTAGCGTCGTTCGCTCTCCTGCACCTCCTCGAGGGTCTCCGGCGACTTCCGCTCGTAGTAGAACGGAGGCAGCAGGCCGGGCTTGGTGCGGATGCGCAACTCCTGCATCTCGGGGGTGTAGAGGTTGAAATACTGCTTGCTCAGCGGTCTCACGCCCACCAGCTTGATGTCGCCGCGCAACAGGTTCCACACCATCGGTAGCTCGTCGAGCCACACCTTGCGTAGGAAGCGTCCCCACACGGTGACGCGGTAGTCGTCTTTGAATTTGCCGCCGCTCTGCAGACTCTGGTAGCGGTAGATATAAGTCTGGATATATTCCGAATAGGTGAACATGGTGCGGAATTTGTGCACCACGATATCTTTGCCGTTCTTGCCCTTGCGTTGCAGGTGGATGATCGGCGAGCCCGTGGGCTCGCTGTCCTGCACTGGGGCTTTTACCTTGCGGGCCGTGACGAAGAACTCTCCTTGGCGGAACTGTTCGTCGACTACCTCGAAGCCGGCACGGTACAAACGTCCGAGAATCTCCACGCGGCTGAAGGTGCGGTTCTTGCCCTCCGTTAGGCTGTAGTAGAGATTCCTTGTGAGCCCCAACTTCGGGCAGACACGGTGCCACAGGTAGTGGCTCCCTGCCACCACATGGCGCACGCCCCAGGGATAGCTCGACTCTATCATCTTGCGTTTCAGCAGGGCCGTCATCGAATGGCAGCAGAGGTAGGCTCCGTCGTCCAGCATCTCGTTGGCCATGTAGAGGCATTCGTTCAGATTCTGCAGGGTGTGCAGCGGACGCGTGAAGAATACCACCTTCGGGTGCCTGCCTTCGAGGCGGTAGTTCAGCGCCTCCGGCGTGAGCGTCGAGAGGGGGATGACTGCCATATCCGCATGATTCTCTTTGTTGTCATGCAGCCACCTGAGCCACTCTTTTGGGGAGAGCCGAGACGTGGCGTCGAGAATCTCCTTCACCTCGGCATCCTCCACACGGTCTTCCACAAGCTTCGCCCCGCGGTCCGTTCCCTGTTCGGTGTAGGACTGGTCCGCGTCTAGCTCATATTGCAGTCGAAACAACGCTTTCTTCATTAATCTTTAACCGTTAACCTTTTCTAGCATACTGGGATGAATGTACGCCGTGGCTACGGCCACCACGCCGGGGATGGCCACCACCAGGCGGCGGTCCTTCTTGATGCGTTTGATATGCCCCTCAGCCCCCTTGAAGGGTCCGTCGGTCACCACCACGCGGTCTCCTTGGTGGTACTCGGGCTTGTCGTCGCCGAGCAGCAGCAGACCCTGGCGGCCGGAGGTCACCACGAAGCGGAACACCTCCATCTCGCGGTCGGGGATGGAGGCAGGCTGGCGGCTCTCCATGCGTGTGTAGGGAGCGGCCTCGTCGCGGTGGGCCGCGACAAAATGGCTCAGATCCTCCTCGCTGCAGCGCAGGAAGAACAGCGACCGGATGATGTCTGTCGGTGCGAAATACTCGAGCCCTCGCTCGAGGCAGTCGTTCACCAGCGGCATCACGCGGTTGTAGAAAATCCTAAACGCATACCAGTTTTTGTCCATAACCCATAACCTATAACCCATAACCTTCCTTTCTCCACACCCTGTGTGGAGCTCTTGGCAGGTTCATCAGTCTTTCGGGCTCTGATTCACGGGCACCCCTATCCCAAGGGTGTTGCCGCAACCCTATCATTCCCAGCGAGAAACAAAAAATCGCCCGCAGGGAAGTCTCCTGCAAATATACGATATATTTTATAATAAAGAAAAAAATATTTATGGTTCTTAAACATAAAAATGTTGTACCGACCCTCCCGTCTTGAGGGGGTCGGTACAATAATTGTAATGTGATAAGGTTTACAGTCCCAAGACGTCGGAGCCTTGGATGTATTTGATGTCGCGGGGGATGTTGGCGTCGCGAATCTTGTCAAGGTCTTTCTGGAGCTCGGGGCTGATCTTGCCGTTTTTGTCGCTGTAGGCTTTCGCGGCGTTCATGTCGCCGTCGCCTTCCATCTTGATGATGATGGCGGCCCACTCACGGGCGGCATTGCGGGCGCGGTCGACGTCGATGACATACTTGCCCTGCTTGTCACGAGTGAAGGCACCATGCTCCTTGAAGAAGTTGTAGCACATGATG
>JAEEGL011618354.1_pt1 | contig 26020 bp, 18 predicted proteins | sample 9134231 | NCBI WGS metagenome assembly JAEEGL01 (sample SAMN16246548, study PRJNA631951) | gut metagenome | biome: gut microbiome; feature: rumen; material: fiber-attached | host: Bos | place: Iran: Karaj | collected 2018-10 | reverse complement strand
TGCTTCGCAACCATTTTCAACGCGCAGCCATCATCACTTCAGCGCTGACAAAAAATCCGATGAATCCGAAAAATCCGTAGGCAACAAACATATTATCCGTTGATAAATCACTCCTCTGCTGAATCAAAATTCTTTGACCCTTAAACTTTTGGGTGTCAGTTTTGACACCCTTTTTTATGAGTGTAGAACCATACACTCAAAGACGGTTTTTGTGCAAAAAGTCCAGATTTTCTTTGGCGGTTTCCTAGATATTTCGTACTTTTGTCCCCACAGAGCAGACTGCCGCCCTCTGGGGAGGGCAGATGACAGCTGCTCAGGCAGAGAAGCGCCTGAATAGCTTTTAAGAAGGTAAGTCAAATCAGTGTTGAAGCAAGATGAGTGGTAAAAATGTGATTTCAGAGATCAGGAACGTAGCAAGTACGAAGATACCAAAGGGAGCGCAAGTGATACTCTTTGGGTCTCAGGCTCGTGGCGACGCTCATAAAGATTCAGATTGGGACCTGCTTGTTCTATTGGATAAAGATTTTATTACACAAGAAGACCACGACTTGTATTCCTATCCCTTTTGGGAGCTTGGTTGGAAAATAGATGCAATGATTCATCCTGCTGTCTATACGAAGAATGACTGGATTACCAAGGCAAATCCCCTTTTTCGAGCAAATGTCGAACGAGATGGTATTGTGATATGCTGAGCGATGAAGAGAGAAAAGACTTAATCCGTTATCGTATTGAAAAAGCATATCGGGTTTTTGGCGAAGCCCGCGATAACGCTAAGTTGGGACATTGGAACCTAACGGGTAATCGTTTGTATTATTCCGTCTTTCACATGTGCCAAGCTTTATTGCTAAGTGAGGGCGATACCAGTCGTCGGCATGCTGGTATGATTCATAAGATTGGTTTGGACTTTATCATGACTGGCAAACTGGATAAAAGCTATGGTCGGCTAATTTCCAGACTTTATGAATTGCGGCAATCGGGTGACTATGATGACAAATTCGATGCTACTGAAGAAGAGGTTTCTCCTTATTTTGAGCAGGTGGAGCATTTGCTTAAGGAAATGGAAAGGCTGATTGCTATATAGAGGAGAAACAAATCTAGCATCATCGCTACGAACCAGAATCCTTTGATCCATAGACTTTTGGGTGTCAGCTTTGACACCCTTTTTAATGAGTGTAGAACCATACACTCAAAGACATTTTTTGTGCAAAAAGTCCAGAATTTCTTTGGCGGTTTCCTAGATATTTCGTAATTTTGCCCCCACAGAGCAGACTGCCGCCCTCTGGGGAGGGCTGATGACAGCTGCTCATATAGCTTTAATGCTCAAACATGAATAAGGCTCCTAAGTTCAAATATCAAAAGCAGATTGAAGAATTGATGGCCCTGGGCTGTCAACTTCCAGATTTGTATTTGCCAAATAATATGAACGCATGTCGTTTCGCTTTTAATGAAGCTGGACGTCAGAATCATATACCGCAATATATGAGCAATCCAAAGCGCATGCTTCAAGATATTAATAAAGGGAAGGGAAATACTTCTCTCCTTTCGCTTTCATGTTTTTCTACAGCAGAAAAGGCAGAAACATTTTATATCAATCTTCTCAAAGCATTTAGGAATGTTGCGTCTTCTATAGGAGACTCACTTTCAGAAGGAGTACTTACCAACGAAGATGGTGTGAAGACGGTCACGGGCTCCAATGGCCATTTTGACTTCTATGAATATGAGAACTGCGACTTGAATAGGACTTTTCACATAACCAAAAATTTAATTGAGAATGAAGATGAAGAACTTAGAAGGATATAATATTGAATATGATTTTAGTCATTTCAGAAAAATTGCTGATCTGATATATCTGGATGGTCCGTTCCTTTCGCATTATGTCAGTCCTAAAGGTGATGATTATCTGTTTTACTGGGTTGACAGAGACGAATCTGACAACCGCTGGTTAGTACTTCGTGTCAGTTTGGCAAATCTTCAGAAATACATAGGTAAGAATATATCTCTACGTGAACTCATAGAGAATCCCAACGACGGCTATCTTTATTCAGTAGATGTGGATAATGATATTCTTTATCACGATGTAAAACTTGTTCAGCCATCATCTCTTCCAGAGGAATATCTTCCAGCGGCAGACTCCTATTATGAGTTTGAACCGATTGCTGCCGAAGATGCTGAGGAACTGATGACCTACGAACTGACCATTCCCTACAAGGAGCGCAACCGCTTTGAAGAAATCCTTCATAAGATAGGGATTCCTGTTTCTACGTTGAAGAAGGTAGTAAATAGGGCAGCCATTTTTTGAGCAGCTTTGTCTTAACTATTTTTATCGTATACTTGTATCTTTAGAGCTTTTGGGTGTCAGTTTTGACACCCTTTTTAATGAGTGTAAAGTTGTACACTCAAAGACATTTTTTGTGCAAAAAGTCCAGAATTTCTTTGGCGGTTTCCCAGATATTTCGTAATTTTGCCCCGTGCATCTGATGCACACATACATTTTTATTTGCTCAATCGCTACTCGAACTGGACCCTCGAAAAGCAGACGAGCAAACATAGGACGGGAGAGTAAACTGCTGTCTTATGACTAACATCCACTGAGGCTTGCGCCTAAGCGCAGGCTTCCCATAGGATGTTAGAGGCTGGTCCAGGCCTGAGTAGCGTATGGTGAAAGCCTGCGCTTTTCTTATGCCCAGAAGTTGGGCGTAGGTTAATCCTAAAACGAGATGACAACAAGCTATTAGTATTAACCAAATGATGTTTGAGCAAATGAAAAATAATCATTGCAGCAGCCGCAAATGTACTATTTTGCGAAATGAACTAAAAAGAACTAATTCGGATGATGCTTCATTCGGAAAATTGTCGTATTTTTGCGGCGAAAACTAGTTCAAGAGTAGTCCTTGAGGACTCTCCTGATGCCTAAAATAATGAATAGTGAAGAATAATGTAGCAAAAAACAATCGAATGTATAACTTATAATTTTAAAGTTTATGAAAAAAATTAAACTATCTTTTTTGCTTCTTGTGCTCATTGGCATGAGTGGTACTAAAGCTTCGGCTTATGATTTTTCTGCTGAAAATGATGATGGCGTGACCATCTATTACAACACGTCAGGCAGTAATGACGCTTATGTCACTTATAGGAATGGTGATTATAATAGTTATTCGGGCGTCGTTAGGATTCCCTCTACGGTTTCGTATGCTGGCGGTACAAGAACCGTGACGAGCATCGGTAGCTATGCGTTCCGTGGTTGCAGCAGTCTGACATCCATTGAGATTCCGAATAGCGTGACGAGCATCGGAGGCAATGCGTTCCAAAACTGTAGTGGACTTGCCGAGATGACCTTTAAAGGAACGAATCCACCCAGCATCGCAAATAATGCGTTTGATGGTTGCAATTGTACATTCCTTGTTCCAAGCGCCAGTTATGATGCATACATGAATGCCAATGGTTGGAGTGAGAAATATGAACATAACGTTCTCACAATTGGCACGCAGACAAATTATGATGTAAACGTGACAGCTCAAAATGACCGTTCTGGCATATATGTAGTAATAGGTGCAAGCAAATTGAAAAATGTAACGACATTGAAGCTGACCGGCACCATCAATGGCTACGATGTGATGATTCTGCGCGACAAGATGCCGAATCTGCATCGTCTTGATTTGACCGATGTAAACATTATAGCTGGTAATTATGAGTATTATTCGGGTTGTACGCAGACTTACGATAATGTGTTGCCTGCCTATATGTTTTATCAGCAATCCAATTTAAAGTCGATAAAATTGCCTACTTCGATAACTAGTATTGATAAATATGCTTTCTGTCAGAGTTCAATCTCTGAGATTTCGATTCCGAAAGAAGTGACAAGCATTGGTGAGAATGCGTTCCGTGACTGCGGTAATCTCAAATCTTTAAATCTTTCTAATTCTGACATTCAAAGTATTGGCTACCAAGCATTCCAATTTTGCCAGAGTCTTACTTCTGTAGATTTGTCGAATTCTTCCATTCAAAGTATTGCCAATAATGCATTCTATAATTGTTACAACCTCGTTACTGTAAACCTAACAGGATGTAACAACTTGACATTTATTGGAAGTGCTGCTTTCCAAGTGGGTTCTTTTAATAGTAACTCAAGTTTCTTATCCATCATGATTCCTCAAAGTGTACAAACAATTGGTAATGGAGCTTTCACCGGATACAGCAGTCTGAAACATGTGTATGTGCAGACCATTCTTCCGCGTGCCATCGGTTCGAATGTGTTCAGCCTGCCGGAAAAAGCCACCTTGCATGTTCCAGCCCTGAGCTATGACAACTACTACTGGGCTACAGGATGGAGTCAGTTCGCCAATATTGTAGAGGACGTAAATCCCGACTACTTCTTTGTGGATGATGACCTGAGCATTGGCAATGGAAAGGCTACTGACACACCCGTGGATGCTGACATAGCAGGAACGAGCGGCATCGTGGTGCAGGATGACAACCAGACGTTTGACGAGGTGACTGTAAGCAGCGACAATACTGGCAGCGGTACGCTGGTCACGGAGAACAACACGACCATCAACATCATCAATCTGAACATCACGGTGACTGCGAACAAGTGGCAGTTCCTGAGCTTCCCCTATCGCGTGAAGCTGACGGACGTGGTGGCTCCCGGCTTCTACGTGTTCCGTCGCTACGACGGCGCACAGCGTGCAAGCACCGGTGGCACGGGCTGGGCTTCGCTGGCACAGGAGACGGAATATCTGGAGCCCGGCGTGGGCTATATCTTCCAGAGCAGCCAGTCGGGCACCCTCGGCATCCGCTCGGAGAACCCCGACCTGAAATGGGGCACGGGCAAGACGAACCCGCTGAGCGTCTATGCGACGGACAACATCGAGCACGCCAGCTGGAACTTCGTGGGCAACCCGATGCTCTGCTACTATGACATCGACGACCTGCACACCACGGCACCGCTGACGTTCTGGAACGGTTCGAGCTACGTGGCACGCCGACCGGGCGACGACAACTACCAGATGAAGCCCTTCGAGGCCTTCTTCCTGCAGAAGCCTGACGGTTTGGAGCAGCTGACCTACGACAAGAGCGGACGCATGACCTACAAGCAGGCACAGGAGCACCACAACAACAAGAACAACAACGCACGTGCCGCAGAGCGCAGCGAGCGCTTCCTCATCAATCTGTCGCTGACGCAGGGACAGTGGGAGGACGAGGCCCGCGTGGTGTATAACAACAAGAAGACCACCGCCTACGAACCCGACTGTGACGCAGCGAAGTTCATGAGCACGATGAGCGTGCCGCAGCTCTACGCCATCGAGGGCAGCGTGCAGATGGCCATCGACGAGCGCCCGTGGGGCGAGGTGCAGCTGGGCTTCATCGCCACCGCTGAGGGTGAACACACCATCACCGCCACTCGCTTGGGTGCCAACGTGCTGCTGCGCGACAACCTGCTGAACATCACCCACGACCTCTCGCTGGGCGGCTACACCTTCACCACGGAGGCCGGTACGTTCAACGACCGCTTCACGCTTGTGCCTGAGGCAGAAACGACGGGCATAAATGCCCTGAATGAGAAAGGAGAAATGAGAAATGAGAAATTCTTCGACCTGCAGGGCCGCCGCACCACGGATGCCGCACAGAAGGGTGTACGCATCGTACGGAAGAACCACGAGACGCGTAAGATCGTGAAATGAGAATAACGACCACGTAATTTTTAACGAACACGGATTACGCGGATTGAACGGATAAAAATGAAATAAACACGTGAATTTTAACGAACACGGATGGCACGGATGAAACGGATGTCTATAGAATGATTAAAAATCTGTGGAATCAGTGTAATCTGTGTGGCAAAAGAAGAAAAATCCGTAAAATCCGAGAAATCCGTGTTCAAGAAGAAAAAGATTCGTGGTATAAGAAATAATCTGTGAAATATGAGTAATCAGTGTGACTAAAGAAGAAAAGAGTATGATGAGAAGAATGAGATATAGCTGGATCGTGAGCCTGCTGCTCCTCCTGTGTGGGGGAGCGGCACTGGCCGACGACTTCAACCCAGCGAACCCGCCCGACCCGCAAAGGCCGCCCGAACCCGTGACGCCGCCCACGCTCTATCAGGTGACGGTGAGCACCAACGCCGGCCAGTATGCCTCTGGCGGAGGCAAGTATGAGGAGGGCAAGAGCGTTTATATCAACACGAGCGCCTCAGCCACCGGCTTCGAGTTCAAATACTGGACGAAGAACGGCGAGCAGTATTCTACCAGCAAGTCGTTCTACTACACGATGGAGGCTGCCGACGTGAGTTTCGAGGCCGTCTATGTGTTCAACCCCTCGAACCCCGTCAATCCCGTGGTGCCAGAGGACAAGCCGCTGCCACCGCAGACCTATCGTCTCACGCTGGAGGCGAACCCGACGGGCGTCTGCTCGTTTAACATCGCCAGCGGACAGGCCTACACCGAGGGACAGAACATCTACCTGAAGGCCTCGACAGGACAGGGCTTTGTGTTCCTGGGCTGGTATAACGGCGAGACGAAGATAAGCTCCACGCAGAGCTTCTACTTCACGATGCCCGCCGTGAACACCACGCTGCAGGCACGCTATGTGTTCGATCCTGACAATCCTGCCAACCCGTCGGAGCCAGAGCCTGAGGCACCTGACCCAGAGATCGACAACACCGTGCGCTACACGCTGACGTTCATCGTCGATGGCGTGGTGCTGCAACAGGAGGAGCTACGTGAGGGCACGCCTATCGAGGCACCTGAGGCTCCCGCGAAAGCTGGCTATCAGTTTGAGGGCTGGGAGCCGACCGTACCAGCTACGATGCCCGCCGAGGACGTGACGCTGACGGCTGTGTATAGCAGCCTATATGCCACCATCACCATCGGTGCAGCAGGCATGGCGACCTATAGCGACAGCCGCGACCTTGACTTCACCGACGTGGAAGGCCTGAAGGCCTACATAGCCAGCGGCTTCAACCCTGAGACCAGCGAACAGACGCTGACGAGGGTGAGGAAGGTGCCTGCCGGCGAGGGACTGCTGGTGAAGGGAGCGGCAGGCAGCTATCAGGTGCCCTACAAGAAAGTGTCGGCCTTCTATGCCAACCTGCTCAAGGGCGTGCCTGTGGCTACGGTCGTCAACCCCACCGACGGCATCTACACGAACTTCATCCTGGCGAACGACGAAGTGAAGGGCGTAGGCTTTTACCCGCTGTCGAAGTCGGGCACAATCGGGCCCAACAAGGCTTACCTGCAGATACCCACGGCCGCCCTGCCCGCAGGGGCACGCGTCATTCGCATGGTGTTTGAGGATGAGGAAGACGTTACGGGAATCAGCGCTACGCTAAATGATAAATCAAAAATGAAAAATGATAAAGCCGTCTATGACCTGCAGGGCCGCCGCGTGGCGAAGCCCGTTCGCGGCCTCTATATCAAGGGCGGAAAGAAATTCATAAAGAAATGATGAAGAAGAGTTATTTGACACCCACGATAAGGGCAGTGAAACTGGATGACCATCCGCTGCTCGACTCCATGTCGGATGAGAACATTGACGTTCCCGTCGATCCAGGCAAGCCCAAAGACCCAAGCGAGACGCTGTCGCGTGATGACCGAGGCTTCGGCCTTTGGGACGAGGAGTAGCATCGGACTACAGGATTGACAGGACTTCGCAAGTTGTGGAAAGTCTTATAGATTGTGATGGAATCTATTATAGAAATTGTTTGTTCGTTTGTTATTCTGTCAAAATCGTTACTTTGTCTTTAGATTCAAAGGGAAATCTAATATAAATGCGGAGGCTCGTGGCTATAACCACGGGCCTCGCTGTTTTGATAAAGAGGCTGGTTATTTTGAAATAAGGGCAGGTTATGACTATCCAAAGGCAAGGTTTGCTCCGTGGAAACTATCGGTTAGGACTACCCAAAGGCTGTCGTTGCTCCGTGCATCTGCCTTTCCTGATTTCAAGTGCGTTTTAACCAATTTCAAATGCATCTGAACCAGTTTCAAATGCATCTGACATTGCCTTGCAATACGAAAAAATAAGGAATTCGAAAATGTCCCTCACATACTCACATAACACCCCTCAAAGGCCGATGTACAAAGGGCTGGAGGCACGTGAGGGACATTCGTTCTCCCTCACGTTGCCCTCACATTTTTGGAACTCGCCACTCACAAGATGATTAAAAATCATTAATATTAGCGCAAAAGAGAACAGTAAGGCGTGGAAAATCCTTAACTTTGTAGCATTTTAATAATTAAAGATAAGAAATGGTATTACGTAAGATTTTCGCTGCCGCTGTACTGCTTTGGCTTGGTGCGGCAACTCTCATGGCTCAGCAGATGCCTCCTATTCCCGTTGACAGTGACGTTCGCATAGGAAAACTGCCTAATGGACTGACCTATTATATTCGCCACAATGCATGGCCTGAACAACGCGCCGAGTTCTACATTGCCCAGCGAGTGGGCTCGATTCAGGAGAACGATGACCAGTGCGGTTTGGCTCACTTCTTGGAGCACATGTGCTTCAACGGAACTGAGCACTTCAAGGGCAACGACATCGTGAAGTGGTGTGAGACCATCGGCGTGAAGTTCGGACGCGACCTTAACGCCTATACCTCGATTGACCAGACGGTGTATAACATCAGCAATGTGCCCACGACACGCGAGGGCATCATCGACTCCTGTCTGCTGATTCTCCACGACTGGGCCGACGGCCTGCTCCTCGAGCCGGAGGAGATACAGAAGGAGCGTGGCGTGATTCACGAGGAATGGCGACTGCGCACCAGTGCCACCATGCGTATGCTGGAGCGTGACCTGCCCCGTCTCTATCCCAACTCGAAGTACGGCCACCGCATGCCTATCGGTCTGATGGAGATTATCGACAACTTCCAGCCCCAGGTGCTGCGCGACTACTATGAGAAGTGGTACCGTCCTGACAATCAGGCCATTCTGGTGGTGGGCGACGTAGAGGTGGATAAGGTGGAGCAGAAGATCAAGGATTTGTTCTCGCCCATCAAGATGCCCGCCAATCCTGCGCCCGTGGTGGTTGAGGCTGTGCCTGACAATGCTGAGCCCATCGTGGTGGTCGATAAGGACAAGGAGATGCAGTACTCTATCGTGGAGGTAATGTTCAAGAACGATCCCATCCCCACCGAGATGAAGGGGAACATGCAGTATCTCGCCATCGACTATATCATCCATGCTTGCACAGGCATGCTCAACGACCGTTTGGCCGAGCAGGCTCAGAAGCCCGACTGCCCCTATCTGCAGGGCTCTACAGGCTATGGTCAGTATTTGCTGTCGAAGTCGAAGGACGCTTTTGAGATTGACGCCCTGCCCAAGGAGGGCCAGACCGAGGCTGCTCTGAAGGCAGTGATGATTGAGGCACGCCGTGCCGCTGAGTTCGGCTTTACTGCCACGGAGTATCAGCGCTACAAGCAGAACTTCCTGAGTCAGCTCGACAAGCAATACTCCAATAAGGACAAACGCTACAATTCCCAGTTCGTGAAGGAGTATGTGAACCATTATCTCGACAATGACCCCATTCCTTCTATCGATGACTATTATCAGGTGATGAAGCAACTTGTGCCCATGTTGCCTTTGGAGGCTATCAACCAGTCAATGGCCGAACTGAAACTGGCTAATGACTCCAACATGGTGATACTCAACATGAACCAGGAGAAGGAGGGGGCCGTCTATCCTACCGAACAGTCGCTGCTGAAGGCGGTGAGCGATGCCCGTGCCGAGAAGATTGAGGCCTATGTAGATAATGTGAAGAATGAACCTCTGATTGCCCAGCAGCCCAAGGCCGGCAAAATCGTGAAGGAGGTGGCCGGCAAGAAGTTCGGCTATAAGGAACTGACGCTCTCTAACGGTGCTACAGTTGTGCTGAAGCAGAGCGAACTGAAGAAAGACCAGGTGATTCTCGCTGCTGAGGGCTTTGGTGGATCGTCGCTCTATGGCGCACAGGATTTTGCCAACATCAAGTTGTTTGATGATGTGATTGAGGCCAGCGGACTCGGCAACTTCTCTCACACTGAACTGGAGAAGGCACTGGCAGGCAAGATAGCCTCGGCCAGCATGATGCTGGGCACTCAGCGTGCCAACATCACTGGCTCATCTACGCCTAACGACGTGGAGACCCTGTTGCAGCTCGTCTATCTCACCTTCACCAAGATCAACAAGGATCAGGAGTCTTACGACAACATGATGAAGACACAGGAACTGGTGCTGAAGAACAAACTGCTACAGCCCGAGGCAGTGTTCAGCGACTCGCTGTCGCTCACGCTCAGCAACCACGACAAGCGCTATGCTCCACTGACCATCGATGACTTGAAAAACGTCAGCTATGACCGTGTGCTGCAGATAGCTAAAGAGCAGACCGCCAACGCCGCTGCCTTCACCTTTACCATTATCGGTAACTATGATGAGGCTCAGCTGCGTCCGCTCATCGAAACCTATCTGGCCTCGCTGCCTGGCAATGCCAAGAAAGTGGTGAAAGGAAAGGATGTGGAGTCGATGTTCAAGGGCGAAGTGAAGAACGACTTCAAGCGCAAGATGGAAACGCCCAAGGCCATCGCCGTGATGACCTGGCTGAACGACAAGATGAAATACACGCTGGAGAATATCGTGCGTGCCGACATGGTAGGACAGATTCTCACCATGATCTATACTGAGAAGATTCGTGAGGAGGCTTCAGCCGCTTATAGCGTGATGGCACAGGCTGGTCTGAGCCGTGATGATTTCCGTACCATCGGCCAGGTGTTGGTCTATTGTCCGATGAAGCCTGAGAAAGGCGACGTGGCTATGAAGATCATGCTTGACGAGGTGAACAACCTCGCTCAGACCGTCGATGCCGAGAAACTGGGCAAGGTGAAAGAATACATGCTGAAGAACATCGACGATCTGGCCAAGACCAACAACTACTGGATTCGCACCATTGGTCGCCTGCGTGACTACGGCGTGGATGCTCACACCGAATACAAGCAGACCGTGGAGGCACAGACCCCAGCCAGCATCGCTGCTTTTGTGCGCGAACTGCTGAAGCCAGGCCATCGTGCCGAGGTTGTCATGTTGCCTGAAGAGTAAACTCTTTTATATTGTATAAAGAAAGAAGATGAAGATGCGTCAACTATTTTTCTCGTGTTGCTGGCTTTTGGTAAGCGCGATACACGTTTCTGCACAGACCGATTTCAGTCAGCGACAGCTGACAATGGATGATGGACTGCTCTCTAACTCGGTGAGGATAGTGATGCAGGATCAGCGTGGTTTCATGTGGATGGGCACGGACAACGGCTTGTGTCGCTACGATGGTAGCACGGTGAAAAGTTTCGAGCTTCCTGGCAAGGCCAGCCAGATTGTGACTGCGCTGCTCGCCGACAGCCGTGACCAGCTGTTTGTGGGTACCAGCAAAGGGGTGTTCAGCTTCTCGCTCATCAACGAGCAGCTCGAGGAACTGCCTTTGAACCTTTCGAAGTCTGTGTCAAGCATGGCCAAAGATCAGGATCAGAACCTGTGGCTGTCAACTCACGGACAGGGTCTGATTTGCTATCAGCCTACCGATGATGACCGTGAAAGCATGAAGTCCTATCCATTGAGCGACTGCGGAGGCGAGGTGAACCAAGTGTATGTCGATGCCAGTAATCAGGTCTGGGCGCTGTGCAGTCAGGGCATCGGTGGCCTCTGGCGACTCAACAAGACCAGCGACACCTTTGAGCCTGTGCCTGTGACGAACGCCGTGGAGGCACCCACTGATCCCACCTATATGCTGCAGACGAGCGACGGACGCCGCTGGGTGGCCACTTGGGATCATGGTCTGTGGCAGTTGGCTGACGACGGAACAATGGTGGCGATGCCCGTGCCTGTTACAGGTCATAGTTACCGCATCCACTCGCTGGCCGAATATTCCGCCCGCGAACTGCTCGTTTGTAGCGATGACGGACTGTGGCTCTTCGATACTGCCGAACGCACCTTCAGTCTCTACTTGCCGCACCGCTTCGTCTATACTGCCATGCATGATGCTGAAGGAGGACTCTGGGTGGGCACGCTCTATGGTGGCGTGACCTACGTATCGCCCATCGCCCGCCGCTTCGAAGCCATGCCTGGCGGCATCATCAACGGCTTTGCCGAAGACCGTCAGGGGCGCATCTGGGTGGCCACTCATGAGGTGGGCATCAACTGCTACAGCCGCAACCATCGTCCCATCGACTTCAAGGGACAGGAGCTGCTGCAGCGACTGACGGTTCTTGACGTGTGTATGGACGGCAATGACCTTTGGATCGGTACCTATCTGAACGGTCTTTATGTGTTTAATACCGCCAACGGACAGTTGCGCCATTTTGAGACAGGCCATGCCGACCTTCAGGGCGCTAGCGTCAATGCCGTCTATTCTGATAGCAAGCGGCGTATGTGGGTAGCCACCAGCGAAGGGCTCTTCTGTTACAACCGCGAAAAGGACAACTTCAAGCAGATGGCCAAGTTCACCTACGTGGTGACTGACATCGACGAAGATAGCGAGGGACGCATCTGGGTGTCAACGCAGGGCGACGGTCTGCTCCGTCTTGATGCCTCCGGCCAGTTGAAGAGTTATCATCATGAGAATGGTAGCGAGGCAACGCTGAGCAATGACATCGTCAACAGTCTGCTGATAGACAAGGCAGGCAATATCTGGGTGGGTACGCAAAGCGGCCTGTGTCGCTATGACAAGGCTATCGACAATTTCCGTCCGATTGACCTTGACGTGCCTCGTAAGGCTGTCGCTTCCATTGCCGAAGATCAGGACATGCTCTGGTTGGCTGGCGACTTCGGTGTGCTGAGGTATAACCAGAAGGAGGGTCTGCAGCGCTTTACCCGTCAGGACGGTCTTGTGAGTGAGCAGTTCCGTCCCAATGCGGTGCTGAAGGCCAGCGACGGCTGTATCTATTATGGTACCATCAGTGGCTTCAACTTCTTCTATCCCTATCAGATTAAGGTGAACCAGCTGTTACCGCCTGTCTATATTACCCAGTTGGAGATTGGCACTTGGCACACTGAGGTGGGTGGTACCTGGCATCTGCCCAAGTCGCTCACCGATATTGAGAAGCTTGACCTTTGGTACAACGAAAAAGTGTTCTCTCTATCGTTTGCCTCGCTCAGCTATTGCTCGCCCGAGAAGAATATGTATGCCTATATGCTCGAAGGCTTCGACCAGAAGTGGAACTATGTGGGTAATGAGCACAAGGCCACCTATACCAACCTGCCGGCAGGCACCTACACCTTCCGTGTGAAGGCCACCAACAACGATGGCATCTGGAGTGACCATGTGGCCACGCTGAAGATTGAGGTTCACCCGCCTTACTGGTGGAGCACCTATGCCAAGATTTTCTATGTCGTGCTGGCTATCGTGCTGATTGTTGGTACATTGCGCATGCGCTTCAAACTCATTGAGCGCCGCCATCGTCGCGAACTGAGTCTTCTCAATGAGAAGAAGGAACAAGAGATGCGTGAGGCACGCATGGAGTTCTTCACCACCATTGCTCATGAGATCCGCACGCCTGTCTCGCTCATCATCGCTCCGCTGGAACAGATGAAGGCGGAACTCACCCAACACCCAACACCCAACACCCAACACCCATCACCCATCACCCAGCACCTAACCATCATCGACCGCAACGCCCACCGACTGCTCGACCTGGTCAATCAGTTGCTTGACTTCCGCAAGGTGGGGCAGAATCAGGAACTGAGCTTCTCCACGCAGAACATGACGGAACTGCTCAATGCGGTGGCCGACAACTTTGCGCCCGCCTTCAAGAGTCAGGGACGCAGGTTTGTTGTTGATCTGCCCAAGGAGAAACTCATTGCCGCCGTCGATGCCGAGGGTATCACTAAGATGGTGAGCAATCTGCTTTCCAATGCCAATAAATACACCCGCGATACCATCACGCTCAGCTGCAGGCCGTCAGATGGCAACACGATGACCATTGAAGTGGGTGACAACGGTATGGGTATTGCAGAGGCCTATCGCAAGCGTGTGTTCGAACCGTTCTTCCAAGTGGCTGGCAGTAAGGCAGGCACAGGCATCGGACTGAGCATCGTGAAGCGCATAGCCGAGGGCCATCACGGCACCGTCAGCGTGGATTCTGCCGAGGGTAAGGGTACCACCTTCCGTGTGGTGTTGCCGCTGAGTCAGGAGGTGGTCAGCGAAGCTCCTGTCAGTCAGCCGGAGACTGAGGAACAGTCAGCAGCCCAAACGGTTTTGACCGACCAGCCCGTGGTGGAGGAGAAAAAGAAGATGCTGATTGTCGATGACAATGAAGATATGCTCACCTTCCTCGTTACCACTTTCATGGACAACTACGATGTGACGGCCGCCCACGATGGCGAAGAGGCGCTGGAACTGTTGCGCGAGTCGCTCGTGGTGACCGATGGGCAGACGCCCACCACCACCTTCGATATCGTCATCAGCGACTGGATGATGGAACGCATGGAAGGTCCGGAACTGTGCAGCCGTCTGCGCCAGCATCCTGCTACAAGCCAGCTGCCCTTCATCCTGCTCACGGCCAAGACCGACAGTAATTCCAAGGTGCTGGCCATGGAAAAGGGTGTCGATGCCTTCATTGAGAAACCCTTTAACGTGAAGTATCTCGATGCCTGTATCAATAACCTGCTGAAGAAACGAAACAAAAACTAACAATAGATTTCACGATTAATTATGGAAAGAATCAAGAATTTCAATGAACTGGTGAGCCACCTCAAGTCGCTGCCCGCAAGGAAGCGAGTGGCTGTGGCTTTCCCTCACGACGAGACCACCTGTCAGGCTGTGCGCATGGCACTGGAAGAAGGTTTTATTGAGGCCATCCTCGTAGGCGAGAAGGCGCAGATTGAGCCTCGCTTTAAGGGACTGGAAGAACATGTGACCTACGTTGAGGCCAGCGACCCCGATGAGGCCTGTCAGAAGGCAGTGGCACTGGCTCGACAGGGTGAGGCCGACGTGCTGATGAAGGGACTGGTGAATACCGACAACCTCTTGCGGGCCATCCTTTCGAAGACCGACGGACTGCTGCCTCAGGGACGTGTGCTCACCCATGTCACCTGTGCCCACCTGACCGACTATGCCGACCGTCTCATCTTCTGCACCGATGTGGCAGTTATCCCTTACCCCACAGCCGACCAGCGGCGCGAACAGCTGCGCTATGTGCTCAACATCTGTCACATGATGGGTATTGAGGAACCTCGCGTGGGACTCATCAATTGCACGGAGAAGGTCAACCCTAAGCACTTCCCCTTTACTGTCGAGTATCGCGAACTGATTGCTGAGGCAGAGCGCGGCGACTTCGGCCGTTGCATTGTCGATGGACCGCTCGACCTGAAGACCTGTTTCTCGCCTGAGGCACTCCATAAGAAGGGCATCGACTCGCCTCTGGAGGGTCAGGCTGACGCAATCATCTTCCCTGATATCCAGTCAGGCAATGTGTTCTATAAGACCATCACCTGCTTTTGCCATACAGAGACGGCTGCCGTGCTCTGCGGCCCACAGGTGCCCGTGGTGCTGCCTTCGCGTGGCGACTCGCCTAAGAACAAGTTCCTCTCACTGTCACTGGCTGCCTTGCAATGAACATCCTCGTCATCAATCCTGGCTCTACATCGACGAAGATGGCAGTCTTCGAAGACGAGAAACCGCTGGTGTTGCGTAACATCAGCCACTCGCAGGAGGAGCTGTCGCAGTTTGATGACGTCATCGAGCAGCATAACTACCGCAAGCAGCTGGTGCTCGACGAGTTGGAACGTGTGGGGGTGCCCCTCGACTTTGATGCCGTGATAGGGCGGGGTGGACTGGTAAAGCCTGTTGCCGGCGGTGTCTATGAGATTAACCAGCGCATGCTCGATGATACCTATTCGGGCATTGCGCTGCACAATCACGCCTGCAATCTGGGCTGTCTCATCGCCCATGAGATAGCCAGCGAGATACCTGGCTGCCGCTCGTTCATCGCTGATCCAGGCGTGGTGGATGAGCTCAACGACTATGCCCGTATCAGCGGTTCGCCGCTGATGGGGCGCATCTGCATCTGGCATGCGCTGAACCAGCGTGCCATCGCCCGCCGTTTTGCCCAGGAGATAGGGCGCGAATATGAGGATCTCGACCTCATCGTCTGCCACATGGGTGGCGGCATCAGTGTGGCAGCTCACCAGCACGGACGTGCCGTCGATGCCAACAACGCGCTCGACGGTGAGGGGCCCTTCTCACCTGAAAGGGCAGGGTCGCTGCCCGCTTGCGACCTGATACGACTTTGCTATAGCGGTAAGTACAATGAGAAACAGCTGTTGAAGCGCATCGCTGGCAAGGCTGGTCTGAACGCCCATCTGGGCACCACCGACGTGAAGGAGATCCTGCGGCGCATCGAGGATGGCGACAAGCATGCCGAGCTGGTGCTCAACGCCATGATCTACCATGTTGCCAAGAACATCACGGGGCTGGGAGCTGTGTTCTGCGGCAAGGTCGATGCCATCTTGCTCACGGGTGGACTGGCTCGTTCGGAATATATCATCAGTCGCCTGCGCCAGCGCATCGAGTTTCTGGCTCCCGTCTATTGCTTCCCTGGTGAGGACGAGATGGAAGCCTTGGCCTTGAATGCCCTCGCCGTGTTGCGCGGACAGCGCGAAGCGAAGGAGTATGACTGAAGGCTGGAGAAGAGTCGTGACCTTTGTGTTCCTCTCATGCGGTCTGCTGGGCATGATGGCGCAGGGAACATTCGAGCGGGTAGGGCGCACCTATGGCGATGTGGATATCTATTTCTGGCTCGACTCCGTCGGCCCTCCCTCGACACAATCGGTGGCCATGCGCGTCTATGGGCAGCTGCCTCATCGTCAGGCTACTTTCACCATCGATACAGGAGCCAGTATCAACGTGCTCTCACCTCGCATGGCGCAAGAGTTAGGCATACAACCTGATACAGCCGACTCGTCGGTCGTCGAAGGCATCGGCACGACAACGGCCCGTCTTGCCACAGCCGACTCGCTCCGTCTGGGCAATGCACTCTTCCTCAACGTTCCTTTCCATATCGTCGATGTGCTCACAGGCGACTCGCTCGTTGATAGCTATCTCACCCATCTGGAAGCCATCCTCGGACGTCCGCTGCTTGAAGCCTTGGGCACCACCACTTTCGACTTCGAGAGCCGTCATATTACTGCGCCTGAGCACCCCAAGAAGCGACAGAAACGCACACGACGCTCCAACCTCTCCATTGATGACAACTGTCTCACGCTGACCCTTACCCACAAAGTTGACAAGCACGTTACTGACACGCTGCGACTGCTGACCGACTTTGGAGCGACTCACACCACGTTGGGACCTGACTATTTCTTTCGCCATCCCACTCAGTTTCAGACAGTGCGTCCTGACACCGTCTATTTCGGAGGCATTGGCGGCTTGACAAAGGTGCTGGAGTATCGGCTCACCGACTTCCCCTTATGGATGAGCAAGCGTAAATCCGTTCTCGTGCCTTCGCTCACCGTCAGCGCGTCACCCACCTATGAGCCCCGCTTGGGTCTCGACTTCTTCTCCCATCTGCGCTCCGTCACCATCGATTTGCGTCGTTGGCGGCTCATTCTCGAGCCCTATAAGTGATGGATCATCTCCAATGACAAGAAAGGCTTTCCATGCCTTTGCGCAAATAATTCCATAGGTGGCAGTATTCAGATGTTCGTAACCGCCTAATTTACAGCTGTTTCCGTTTTTGATTTATTCGTATTATTTCCATAGGCATTTAATTCGCCTTTCGAAAAAATGTTGTAATTTTGCAGTCGGGAAATAACGAATAAATTGTGTTTATGAGAACATTCTGCATATTCATCACAGGTATTCTGTTGGTTGCTTATAGTTGCAAGCAGCAAAATCAGCATCCGCTAACAGCACAGGCTTGTTTAGAGGAAGCTGAGGCCGCGTTGGCCAGCGATAGCATCCGCCTGGGCGAGACGTTGCTACGAAAGAGCATCCAGCTTTCGGAAGCATCCGAAGACTGGCACACCAATTATATCGCGTACCAGCGACTGGCTGAGGCACTTTCGCAGAGCAATCCCGAAGAGGCTCTACGGCTGATGAAGAAAGCCCTGACTGTTTATGAGCAACACCCCGACGAGGTAAAGAATTATGTCATCCTGCTCGACTATGCTGGTACTTACGCTGCACAAGTGGCATTCATCACTGAGGGATCATACGACGAAGCACTCGATTTCATCCATCGCGCATACGATATCGCTGAGAAGAACCAAATGACGGAACAGATATGCCAGACGTTGACCAGTCTTGCCAACATTGCATGGGCAAAGGAAGACTATCGACAGGCACTCGACTATGCCCGTCAGGCAGAATCCGTAGCACCTGCCGATCTGCGAGCAGGCACATTACAAGTGCTCGCGCGAACCTATCTTAGTTTGAACCAGCTTGACTCAGCAGAAATCGTCTATCGTGAAATAGAGCTGGGTGATGATGTTCATCTGGCATATATCGTGCAGAGTAACCTCGCAAAGATTGCACTCCGCCGGCTGAATGCTTCAGAGGTGGAGGATAGCGTGGAAGAGGCTTTCGAGCAAATAGAGAACTTCTATTACAAAGCGCTTGAGCAGAAAGACCAATATTATCAGGAAACGCTGCGTCAGGAGATGGAGAACCAGCAACTCGAATACCACTCACAGATGTATAGGCGTACGCTCCTGATCACAATCATTGCATCGCTCATCGTCATCGTAGCGATAGTGATGGTGGTACGGTATCGGATGCGGGCGCAGCGGCAGGAGCGTGAATTAGAGAAATCAAAGCTACAGAACGAGCTTGTCGTCCGCGAACAGGAGAAACTGCAACTGCAGCGGGAGGCCACGCACCAGAAAACTCTGTTACATCAGGCAAACGAAGTGGTCGCCTTCCTGCAGAACTACATCATTGAACGTTCGGAGGTCATCAATAAGCTCAATCAGCACGGCGATTCACGCATCATGCTCAGCTCCCACGAATGGAGCGAGGTAGAGCGCACGCTCAATGCCATCGACAATAACCGCTTTGCCAACCTCCGAGCGCAATACCCCAATATGCAGGAAGATGACATCCGCCTGTGCATCCTCACCCGCTTGGGTCTCAGCAACCGCACCATCGGCAATATCTACTGCATCACCATCTCAGCCGTCCAGCACCGTAAGCTCAAGCTGAAAAAGGATGTGTTCGGAGAAACCAATCCAGACATCACGCTTGAGCAGATACTAAGGAGTTCTTGTACAAGCCCGCTCAGCGACAAAGAAGACGCTTGCTACCATCGGGACGCAAGAAGCAGCGAAGCCGAGCAATAACTAGCACATCTTTCGCTGTATCCTTATGCTCAGTTTATAAATTAACAACAGTATTTCCTATAAAACTAAATGAGTTATGAAGAAGTTATTTTTTCTGTTAGTGAGTCTATTCACAGTTATGGGTACCTTTGCACAGAATGAAGACATGCTCAGCACGCCGCTGACGCTGGAAGCTATCGAGGCGGGCACCATTACGTTTAACAATCAGGCTGAAGGCCCTGTGACCTATCGAGTGAATGATGGTGAGTTGCAGACGATTGAGAGTAAGACAGAGGGCAAGATAGCCGTAGAGGCTGGTGATAAGGTTGCGTTCTTTGGCGACAATGATAGATATACCACTGATACAACCCGTATTAGTGAAAAGAATACGCAAATAAAAAGTTCACATCAGTGCTATATGTATGGCAACATCATGAGCTTGGTAAATTCTTCTACCTTCGCTCAAGAAAAGAAGTTAGTAAGGAATTATACTTTTTTCGGACTGTTTTACTCTAATCATAAACTGGATATTCATCCTTCGCATCAGCTCCTATTTCCTGCCACGAGGCTGTCGGAAGGATGCTATTCTAAAATGTTTTTAGCATGCTCATTGACCAAAGCTCCCGAGCTACCCGCCACGGAGTTAGCACTTGGATGTTACTATGGTATGTTTGAGGACTGCACGGAGTTGACCGTAGCCCCCGCATTACCTGCTACGATGCTGAAGAGTTATTGCTACGGCAGAATGTTTGCTGGTTGTTTTAATCTGAAGGAGGCTCCCGAACTACCTGCCACTACACTGGCTGAATTTTGCTACGATAAGATGTTCCGAATGTGCCCGAAGCTGACTAAAGCCCCAGTACTACCCGCCACGACGCTGGCTGCTAATTGCTACAGCAACATGTTCTATGGCTGCACTGGTCTGACCGAGGCTCCCGCACTGCCCGCCACAACTCTTGCATCAAATTGCTACAGCAACATGTTCAGAGGTTGCGCAGGGCTGACTAAGGCTCCTGAACTGCCCGCCACGACGCAGGCTGCTAATTGCTACCAAACCATGTTCTATGGCTGCACTGGTCTGACCGAGGCTCCTGCACTACCCGCCACGACGCTTGCCTCAAATTGCTACAGCGGCATGTTTTCTCACTGTATCAATTTGAGGAGCGTGACCTGCCTTGCTACTGATATATCTGCAAATGAATGCACTAATGAATGGCTAAAAAGTGTTGCCCCTATTGGAACCTTCACCAAGGCCGCTGGTGAAGAATGGCCAACTGGCGTAGATGGCATTCCCGAAGGGTGGACGATAGTTGACTATGACCCGACGGGTATCAATTCCACAACGACTGGCAGCCCAATGCTCAAGGATGGAAATAGTTGGCGATATATTAAGAAGGTTCCCGACTGGAATGTTGTGGACACTGTTGTAAGTAACACTATTGAATGCGAATTGGTCGTGGCAGGCGACACTATTGCCGACGACCATCAATGCAAGAAAATCTACTATCGGGAAGAGGGCGTCAATCGTCTTGTATGCATAGCCTATACCATAGAAGGTAAAGTATATGCAAAAAGCCTTGTTCCAGAGCTGTTCGGTATGGAGATGAATAATTATGACAATTGGGCGCTTCTATATGACTTTGATGCTAAGGAAGGCACTCGAATGGCTATTGGGGGAAGCCTGAGACAATGCACTCTTTACCTCATTGGAAATTTTACTATAAATGGAGAACTGCAACGTTGCCAAGTATGGGAAACGGAAAGTGGAAAATATCAAGTAGTAGTTGAGAATATTGGCTGTGAAGAAGGGCTATATTGGTTTGAGAACATGGCTAACAATGGCGTATCAACAGTCTTTACGGGATTTTATCAGGATGGCCGATGCATTTTCCCATTGGATAGCTTCCGGGAAATCATGCCATCACCTGATTATCGCCCGTTTGTAGAAGATGGCAAGGTGTGGAAGGTGGGCTACGGCTCGGATAATCCTGTGCAGCGAGTTGAGTACTACTATTTCGACGGCGATACGATTATTGGCGGAAAGGTCTGCAAGCAGATGATGCGCCAGCGGTATGTCACTCCTGATTATGCTGATTATGATGTCATTAAGCAGCTTCCATTGTTAAGCCCTGTTAGTGTGTGGTACGAGGCGGACATGAAGGTGTATGCTTACGACTCGGCAAGTCAGCAGTTTCAGTTGATGTACGACTTCTCCGCCAATGCCGATGACACCCTGACGATTAACAATCAACTCTATGCAATCGGCCCTCGGCTGACTGGTGGATTAAAGGGCTTTAAGGGCGTATATCGAGAAGTAGGGAACCATATGTCCTGGTGGAATGGCACTTGGTTAGAAGGCGTGGGCAGTATTGAGGGACCAATATTCAATGTCTATTATGGAAAAGAATATCATGGTGGGGCGTTCCTGATGTCATGCACCGTCGGTGATGAAGTGATCTACCTCAACGATGAGTTTGAGGATGGAACCGACTCTATAGCTGCGGGGGCCAGGAAAAGTCGATTTGACTTCACCCATATCGCTAAACCGCGCCCCAAAGCCCCTAAGAAAGTGATTGCCGATAGTCAACGGGACGACGCAATGCAGTCGCTATATGGCGAATACAACAATCAGCAGCTAAGCATTCGTCTTGACCCGCTCGATGAAGCTTATCTTGTTCGCATTACTGATTCATCAGACAAAGTCCTTTACGAGAAAGCCGTTAACGCGGGTAACATCATAGGAATCAACATCGACATCTCTGCCTATGCTAAAGGCCGTTACACCGTGACTGTGGAGAATAGCCGTGAGTCCTTCATAGGTCAGTTTGAGGCACAAACGACAGGAATTGTAGCGGTTAAAGGTAAGGGAATGGAGGCAAGAGGCGGTATCTACAATCTTCAAGGCCAACGAGTCCGCACTTTGCAAAAGGGATTGAACGTCGTCAATGGAAAAAAGGTCATAGTCCACATTTGAGCGACTGTTGAAATCTTGAATGGCGAGATTCAGTAACTGATGCAATTTAATTCTCTCGTTTTCCTGCTGTTCCTGCCAGTAGTGTTTGTGCTCTACTGGCAGGTATTCAAACCGTTGCGGTGGCAGAACCTGTTGGTAGTTGTAGCCAGCTATGTGTTCTATGGCTGGTGGAACTGGCGCTTCTTGGGTCTCATCGCCTTTACCTCTTTATTCAGCTATGCGTGCGGACTGCTTACAGAATGCTACCGTCAACGGCAGCGGGCACGGCAAGTGGTGTGTGCGTGCTGCATCGTGGTGAACCTGCTGATTCTGGGTGTGTTCAAATACTATAATTTCTTTGCCGATAGCTTCTGCGAACTGCTTGGATTGTTCGGATGGAAGACCGACTGGGCCACGCTCCACGTGGTACTGCCTGTGGGCATCAGCTTCTATACGTTTCAAGCCTTGAGCTACATCATTGATGTCAACTGCGGCCGTATCCGTGCCTGCCGTGATGTGACAGCCTTCCTTGCCTATATCAGTTTCTTCCCACAGCTTGTGGCAGGACCTATTGAGCGGGCAAGCCAATTGTTGCCCCAGTTCCAGCAGAAACGTAACTTCAACTATGCTGATGCTGTGGATGGTTGCCGACAGATGCTGTGGGGCTTCTTTAAGAAGATGGTCGTTGCCGACAACTGTGCTGCAGTCGTCAATACCGTGTGGGCCAGCTATCCCTGTGAACCGTCAACGGTGCTAATGGTGGGTGCCGTCCTCTTTACCTTTCAGATCTACTGCGACTTCTCAGGCTATTCCGACATTGCCATCGGATGTGCCCGCCTGTTTGGCATCCGACTGATGCGCAATTTCTGTTTCCCCTATTTCTCACATGACATAGCAGACTTTTGGCGGCGCTGGCATATCTCTCTGATGACGTGGCTGCGCGACTATGTCTATATTCCTTTAGGAGGTAACCGTGAAGGGCGTTTCCGTACACTTCGCAATACTTTCGTGGTATGGGGTATCAGTGGCCTGTGGCATGGCGCAAGTTGGACTTTCGTTTGCTGGGGATTCTATCACGCGACATTGCTGACGATCTATCGCCTGATAGGCGTAAAAATGAGGAGTAGTATTCTTTCCGTGGCTTTCACATTCTTTCTGGTGGTTATCGGGTGGGTGATCTTTCGTGCCCCCACACTGAATGATGCCTACAGCTATCTGTCGCAGATGCTCTGTGTTATGGAGTGGAACCAGAATCAGACTGTGTCTCGGCTGATGCCTTTACAGTCGGCACTAACCATTTCTGTCGCTGGTATCATCTTCATGCTTCTCTGTGAATGGCATCGTCGCCATTGCCTGCATGCTCTTCAGTTTGCAGTGAATAGTTTTGTGGGGCGACATACAAGCGTGCGATATGCCTGTTATGAGGTGTTGGCCATGTTTACCATTGCCTTCTCAGGATCACAATCGGAGTTCATCTATTTTCAGTTCTAGGCATATTGTGTTATGAAAAGATTCCTCAGGCGGTTCTCCTTCCTTTTCCTATTGTTCGTCGCCCTTCATCTGGTGCTGTTATTTGCCATTCCTGCCGACCACAACCAGTATCTTAATGCCTACAACCACAAACAGCGGTTGCTCAACGAAGTACCCTCGCCACGCATCATCTTCATGGGTGGCAGCAATACTGCTTTCGGAATCAACTCACGGATGGTTGAGGACTCGTTGAAACTCCCTGTTATCAATCATGGGCTGCATGGTGGCATCGGACTGCGTTTCCCCATGACAGAGGCGCTGCCAAGTCTCAGACGGGGCGACATCGTTGTTTTGCAGGCAGAATATTCCATCTTCTTCGAAGAAACCTGTAATGCTGAGACCATGCCTAAACTGATGGCAGCTACCCGTTGGCAAGGTGCAGCCCGCCTTTCGGCAGCAGAATGGAATTCCGTCCTTTCTGGAACGCCCATGCTGGCGCTGAGCCATCTGAAGCGCCTCCTGCTCTATCCGTTCAGACATAGTTTCGATACGCCTGAGCCAAATGACCACTTCGTCTATACCGCCAGCGGCTTCAATGCCTATGGCGACGAGGTGAGTCACTTACAGTTCCCCTCTACTACCTATGTTGCATCCTCTTATAGGGAGGCACGGCCTGTACGACAAGAATTCATCAGCTGGCTACATGACATTCTCCACGACATGGAGCAGCGGGGTATCAAGCTTGTCATGCTGCCGCCAGCTTGTGTGGAGTCATATTTTAACGGACATTACACCAGCGAAATTGCCGATGCGCTTCAGTCAATAGACTATCCCTATTTTGTGCAGCCCGAAACGATGACCGTTCCTGACAGCTTCGTCTTCGATTCTGGCTATCATCTGAATGCTCAGGGCATAGATCTGAATACCCGCAGAATCATCGGAATACTCGTCAAGCAAGTGTCGTTCGTCGAGTCGTATGATAGTCGAATTTCACATTAAGTTGTGATTCCGACTGAAAGATTGGAAAAAAGCATGAAACGACGAAGGAAAATCACAATAATTTGTGAATTGGCAACTTCAGTTTTCCCTTGGTTTTCAATCATTGGGGCTTTGATATTTTTCGTTAACATTTTTTAGGCGTAAAGGGTGCAGGAATCTGCACCTTTCTGCGTTTAGCGTATAGTTGAACTACTAAACAATATGCTTATGAACCATTATTTCTACAAATTGATGATGATTCCGTGCTTCGCCTTGCTAACCCAGGCGATGACATGTGATTTGGAGGATTATGATTATGAACGCTATGCAATAAATAAGGATGGTATTCCCGAATACATTTGGACTAAAACAATATCGAAAGACTCTGTTTATGCTACTTTAAATGGATATGGTTGGAAATGGGTTTCTGGAGGGCGTATTAATGAGGATGGTCGTGAAGAGCAATTGAATTATTCAGGGAACGGGCGTCCTGTAGACTATTTTTTTAAGGAAGATTCTGTCTTCATTTTTAAATACTATCAGGACAAAAACGTTCTTGTTACTGATACTTTTCGTTACGATGAGAAGACAAATCTTATCATGAGCCCTTCAATTAGTTATATGCAAATATCCACTATATCTTATTATGGACTTGAAACAATAGAAGAGGTGGAGGGAATTGGCTATTGCGCCAATTACTATAATAGAATGATGCCACATGAGTTGAATGCTAAATTGTTGGGCTTTACTGAAACAAAGGAGTGATGAGGTGGACGATAGTAATATGGTTGCTTCTGGCATTTTGGGAACATGTGTCTGCACAAACAGATTCACTATGCTCTTCTCGTCTGGCTCCTTTTGTTAAGGTAGGATATACTGCCGGCTTCATGGCGGGGGGAGACGCTATTAAAAATGGCAGTAACAAGGGACTCCATTTTGAGATAGGAACTCAGATTCACCTTTCTCAACGTAATAATGAAGAATTTCTTGTGGTGCCTTCATTGCGCTATATTGAGAAAGGTGATAGATGGGTTCATGAAATGGGTACAATTAGTATTTGTTTGAAATATCTTGAGATTCCTCTGAGATTTGTTTATCATGTTGCGTTTGAAAACCATAAAGGATATCTGTTGATGGGAGGTGGCCCATATGTTGGTTACGCTTTGTCTGGCAGTATTTCGAGTAATGATCGTTTATATATTTATAATGGATCATTAGTGTCCCGTTAAAATCGTGACGAGTTAAATATTAATCAAATAGCCCCGGAATGAGGGGACCAAATTGTTCTTTGACATTGTTGAATTTAGTCTTTTCAAACAACTCTTTCAAAGGAGTCTTGTCTGTCAGTGAG
>JAEEGL013979509.1_pt1 | contig 26025 bp, 21 predicted proteins | sample 9134231 | NCBI WGS metagenome assembly JAEEGL01 (sample SAMN16246548, study PRJNA631951) | gut metagenome | biome: gut microbiome; feature: rumen; material: fiber-attached | host: Bos | place: Iran: Karaj | collected 2018-10 | reverse complement strand
TTGGTATTTTGTAATGATGTAATTACTTAAGAATCAGATATTTGTAACTGGTTTCTATCTAAAGATTCTAAATTTGATTTTGCGCCAATTTTGCGCCAATATTTCCTGTTTTAACATAAAACCGTTGGAATTTAAGTTAAATTTAAGTTAACGTCTTGATTTAAGGATAAAAAGAAAAGCCTTGTAAGTTGTTGACCTACAAGGTTTTATGAGGGTGCCCGGACGGACTCGAACCGTCGACATTCAGAACCACAATCTGACGCTCTAACCAACTGAACTACGGGCACCATTTTTAAAGATCAACTGCCTCACCTTTCGGCTTAGCGGGTGCAAAGGTACGGGATTTTTTTGGATTGACCAAATAAATCCCGTACTTTTTTCCTAAAATCTTTATTTTGCAGGCTGGGCAGGAGCTGCGGGGGCCTCTGAAGCGGGTGCTTCAGCTGCAGGAGCAGCAGGCTGGGCAGCATCGTTCTGCTGACTGGCACCAAAACCAGGCAGGTTCTGAGGGTTGGTAGCAGGAGCCTGATAGTTCTCCATCACCGAACCTTCGCTTGCAGCCTGAGGAGCTACGTATGCGCAGGCAACACTGATAATGACCATAGCGGCAGCGAGACCCCAAGTGGTCTTCTCGATGAAGTCAGTGGTCTTGCGAACACCACCGATCTGATTGTAGGAAGAGAAGTTGGAAGCGAGGCCTCCACCCTTTGATTCCTGGATGAGCACGATGCCGATCATCAGCAGGGCTGCAATCACGATAAAAATTACTAATAATGTGTACATCTTTTTTACTACTTATTTTTATTATTATTTATAATCAACTTCTCCAAAAATCGGATTTGGTCTGCAAAGTAAGCATTTTTTTTTGGAAATTGCAAACTTAATCGACGAATAATTTCTAATGCCTTCGAATATCTGCCCTGTTTTATGTAAATTCGGGCCAAAGTTTCAGTAAAATACTCTTCTTCAGCCACTTCTTCGACCTTTTCGGGTGGTTCTGGGACAGAGATCGCTTCTGGTGCCTCCTCTTGGAGTACGAAGCGCCCTTTGTCACTATTTATGAATGTGTCGATAAGCTGTTGTCCGCGCATCTCGGGCACCTCTTCGACAGAGGCATCAGCACCCTCTGTTTCCAGCAGATAAGCCACATAATCCACGGCTGCATCGGCAGGTGTGGGCTTGCGTTTCTTCTCCTTCGGAGCATCCTCTTGGGGGATGGAATCGAGGAAGCTGTCGATGAGAGCAGAGGTACGGCTCGCTGGTCTTGCAGTACCAGACTGGTTAGACTGACTCGTCTGACTGGGATGACCAGGGCGCAGGCGATAGTGGGCAGCCTCCACCATATCGAAGAGCACACGACGATCGGTGATGTAGATCGCTGCACGCCGCAACTCCTCATCGAAGGTGGGGTCGTGGAGCAGATAGAGATTCTGGAGCATCAGCAGACGGGCCGTCTGATAGTAGGGATACAGCGCCAGCAACGACCGCAACTCGTAGAGCGTATCGCGGTCAAGCCGTTCAGGGTGCTGTATCAGTTCTTTAATCTCCATCACTTCTCACTGTTCACTTTTAACTTTTCACTTCTGAATTACCAGTTCGCTACGGTGGCATTGAATATCTGGTCGCAGATATCTTTCACCATCAGGCTGACAAGCTCTTCCTGTACAGCGTTCAGCGACTGGGTTGTCTCGTAACTCTGCGAGGCCGAGAACTGCTGTTCAAAGTCTTCTCCGTGGTTGGCGTTGTTGGTAAAGCGCACATTAACGGTCATTGTGAGCTCCGTCTGAGCGGAATAGCCCTCGCTGGATACCGATTTATTACGCTGCTCGTATCGGATAATCTCACCCTCAAGCTTCAGGTCGCCATTACGTCGTACCTGTTCCAGTCGGGTGTGATTGGCATACTGATCCTTCAGTTCGTTGTTGAACATTGGGCCCATAGGACCCCATACATAGCTGGAACGAATGGGGAACTCAGCTATCTGGATGGTCTTGGTCTTTGAATAGTCGATGCTAGCTCCATTGAACTTATAGCTCACGGAGCAAGCGCTTATGATTGTTGCTGTTGCAACAATCACAACCATCTTTAATTTACTGAACCAACCCATATTGTTTAAGTCTGCGATAGAGGGTTCGGTCGCTGATGCCAAGTTCCTGTGCGGCCTTACGACGATTGCCGTGGTTGCGCTCCAGGGCTTTTTCGAGCATCTGCTTACTGATATCATTCAAGTTGAGGTTCTCGGGTTCGCGTTCGGGCTCGATATACTCCTCGGCGATGGCGTCCTCGACAGTTGACAGTGGAGAGGTGACGGTGGAGAGTTGAGTCGTGGAGAGTTGAGTCGTTGATGGGGTCAGCGGAGTAGGCAGGGGAGCCGCTGTCTGCTGACCACTCTGCACCTCGTCGAGCTGTTTCTTCAGACTGCTCATCTCACGGCGCATATCGTTCACGTTGCCACGCAACTCGAAGAGAATCTTATACAGGATCTCACGCTCGTTCTCGAAGCTATGATCGCCACCCTCGCGATGGATCGGAGCCAACTGGGTCGTCTCCTGATCTTGCGGGATGAACTTTCGGAGCACATCGGCGGTGATGGTACGTTCGGGTGAGAGGATACTGATCTGCTCGGTGATATTCTTCAGCTGGCGGACGTTGCCCGGCCACTTATAGCGCATCAGGAGCTGCTTGGCATCATCGTCGAGCACCACACGATCCATCTTGTATTTCTCGGCCATCTGCATGGCAAACAAGCGGAACAGCAGCACGATATCCTCACCACGCTCACGCAAGGGCGGTATCTGGATGGGGATCGAGTTCAGACGATAATAGAGATCCTCACGGAAACGGCCTTCGCTGATCGCCTGACGGATGTTCAGGTTGGTGGCAGCCACGATGCGCACATCGGTCTTACGCACCTCCGTAGCACCCACAGGGATATACTCTCCCGTTTCGAGCACACGTAACAGTCGGGCTTGCGTAGCCAGGGGCAACTCTCCCACCTCGTCGAGAAACAGTGTGCCTTTGTTGGCCACACCGAAGTATCCGGGCGAGTCGTTGATGGCACCTGTATAAGAACCCTTCACGTGTCCGAACAGCTCGGAGTCGATGGTGCCCTCAGGGATAGAGCCGCAGTTGATGGCGAAATACTTCTCACGCCGACGCGGTGAGTTATCGTGGATCACCCTTGGCACAATCTCCTTACCCACGCCGCTCTCTCCGACGATGAGCACAGAAAGATCCGTCGGCGCCACCTGGAGTGCAACGTCGAGCACATGGTTCAATGCCTCGCAGTTTCCTACGATATTGTACCGTTGTTTGATCCCTTGAAGTTCTGTAGTCTTCATTTTGAGCTGACAAAATTACACATTATTTCTGAAACAACTGCAATTTTGGCAGAATTTTAACGGAAAATCACTTTTCAAGCGGTGTTTTGAACTGATCCTTCGCCCTCATTGTAAAGCGAGCCTTGTCGCCATCCTCACGTTTTTCGTGATATAACTTAGGCAGTTGGTTGGCCAATGGCGTATCATATTCCTCGCGGAAACGGAACATATCGATAGCCGTATAAATAGCCTGACGCATGGATTGCGGATCAGCCATATTTTTACCTGCAATATCGAAGGCAGGATCCAGATCGGGCGTGGTACAGATGGCCGAGATACCAGCCTTGAGCTTCACGCCATAGTCCTGTGCGAGTGTACGGAAGGGGAGTACGCCCTGATCGTCGTACATCGCCAACACACCGTCGAAGTAGTCGTAGAGATGGTTGCCGAAGAACTCGTCAGCGAGATACGGACCAAACACCGCCATCGCCTCACCATTCAAAGTGTTGATGGCTGGGGTGATCACCTCCTGTTCCTCAGTCCCCTGCTGGGGATTCAGGGCCAGCACGGCGATACGCGGGTTGGAGATACGGAAATCGCGCTTCAGACTGGCATGGAAAATCTTCGCTTTGTCAACGATCTTCTCAGGGGTGATGGCCTGAGCCACTTCCTTAATCGGCAGATGGGTGGTTACCAGACCGATACGCACGCTTTCGCTCACCATGATTGTCAGCGACTTATCCTCTTTGGCGGGATGGGGATTCGGACGCACCGGACCCATCACCAGCACGTCGTAAAGACCCTTGATCAGATCTTCCTTCGCACGGACCACAGCCTTTCGGGCGGCCTCAGCCGACTCGTCGGTAGGCTGCCCTAGCTCCACCTTCACCTCATCATCGAAGGTTGTCAGGAGATTCACACGATCCTCGCGCACATCTTCGGCAGAGTTGATGATATTATACTGTGTCTCCAGTTCCAAAGCCTTCCGGTGATAGGAAGCCACCTTGGGCGAACCATATATAATAGGTGTACACAGCTCGAGCATCATCGGATCCTCGAGTGCTTTCAGAATCACCTCATAACCGATACCGTTAGTGTCACCATGCGTGATGGCCACGCGAATCTTTCTATTCTCCATATCTCTTCATTCTTAATTCTTCATTCTTAATTTCTTGTCAGTAGACAAGAGGCCGCACGCGGCAAAGATATCCTGTCCCCTACTCGCGCGGATGGTGGTAAACACCCCATGACTCGTCAGATAGTCGCGCAACGACTCCATCCGTTTCTCGTCAGCCCCAGGCAGATCCACATCAGGAATCTCGTGGAAGCGGATGAGGTTTACCCTGCATTCCAGACCCTGCAACAGCTTCACCATCTCCCGTGCATGGGTCGTGGTGTCGTTAAGTCCTGCAAAACAGATATACTCAAACGAGCACCGCCGTTGGTGGGTGAAGTCGTACTGCTTCAGCAGATCCACCACCTCAGTGATCGACATCTGCTTCTCGGCGGGCATCAGCTTCTGACGCTGTTCGGGCAGTGGTGAGTGCATCGAGATGGCCACATGACACTCGCTCTCATCGAGGAAGCGCTTCAGTTTATGCTTCACGCCCACACTCGAGACAGTGATACGCTTCGGACTCCACGCATAACCATAGTCGGATGTCAGAATCTCCGTAGCCCTGAGCACGTTGTCGAGGTTGTCCATCGGCTCGCCTTGTCCCATAAACACAATGTTTGTGAGACTATCGCGCTCGGGCAGGGCATAGATCTGATTCAGGATATCACCCGCCGTGAGACTACCCTCAAAGCCCTGCTTACCCGTCTGACAGAACAAGCAATTCATTTTACAACCCACCTGACACGATACACAGAGCGTGGCACGGTCGGCATCTGGTATATAAACGGTCTCGACAAACTTGCCACTCGCCACGGGGAAGAGGTATTTGACCGTTCCGTCTTTCGAACGCTGACAATCCAGCGGATCCATCGCTCCAACGGTGTACTGCTCCTTCAGGCGTTCGCGGTTAGTCTTTGAGATATTCGTCATCTCATCGATGTCGCGGACGTGCTGCTGATAGAGCCACTTGGCGATCTGGGCAGCTGTGAACTGGGGCATCCCCAGCGCCTTCACCGCCGCCTTCAACTCATCGAGGCTCATCCCCAGTAAAACCGTCTTTTCGCTATCCATTCTGTATAATTTGGGGACAAAGGTAGTGCAAATCGAGCGAAAAACCAAATATATTTGGCTTTTTCCCCCTAATTATTTGGTATTCTCGGAAAAAATGACGAAATTTGCACCTTATTAATACTAATTATACCCCATGAGAGAAAAGATAGACTGTTTTCTACCTTGCGACGACCTTGAGGCTGCCCTTCACACCGTGAATCAGCTCCGAGGCAACAAGACTATTCAGCATATATTCCTGCTCGTGACTGATCTGCTGTCGGCAGAAGACTCGAAGCGGGTGCCCGATTGTCATCAGATTCTGGTAGACAATCTCCAGAGCAGCAACACCATGATGAGCATTGCCGAGAACGCCAGTGCCGACTATGCGTTGTTGAAGACCACCCCGCGCGAGTTGCAGTTGGGTGAGCGTGCCCTGGAGCGTATCCTCCGTGTGGCCTCTGATTCCGATGCAGCCATGGTGTATGCCGACCATGACGATATCATCGATGGCGAGCGCAAGGCGCACCCTGTGATCGATTACCAGATGGGTAGCATCCGCGACGATTTCGATTTCGGATCACTGATGCTGGTTAAGACACCCTTGCTCCACACGTTTGCCATGCAGGCTGGCGAGCACGACTATCATTATGCAGGACTTTATGCCTTGCGCCTCTTCCTGAGCCGCAACGGACAACTGTTCCATATCAACGAGCGCCTCTATACGGAGGAAGAGACGGACACCCGTGCCTCGGGCGTGAAACAGTTCGACTACGTGAACCCGCGCAACCGTGAGGTACAAGTAGAAATGGAGCATGCAGCCACCGCCCATCTGCAGGAGATCGGCGCGAAGATCGACCCCTCGTTCTATCGTCGTCCTGACTTCAATGAACAGGAGTTTGAGATGGAGGCCTCGGTCATCATCCCCGTCTACAACCGTGAGAAGACCATCTGCGACGCCGTAACAAGCGCCCTCAACCAGAAAACGAAGTTCAAGTTCAATGTCATTGTGGTGGACAATCACTCCACCGATAAGACCACCGAGCTCCTGAAGGGCTTCCATGATGAACGCCTCGTGCATATCATCCCCGAGCGTACCGACTTAGGTATCGGAGGCTGTTGGAACCAAGCCATCAACGATGACCGTTGCGGACGATTTGCCATCCAGTTGGATAGCGATGATCTCTATTCGTCGCCCAAGACCCTCCAGCAGATTGTCGACTCGTTCTACAAACAGAATGCAGCCATGGTGATCGGCTCATACCGTATGTGCGACTTCGAGTTGAACACCCTGCCCCCAGGACTCATCGACCATGCCGAGTGGACCGATGAGAACGGTCCCAACAACGCCCTGCGTATCAACGGTTTAGGAGCGCCGCGCGCTTTCTTCACGCCCTTGTTACGCCAAGTGGGCTTCCCCAACACCTCGTATGGCGAGGATTATGCCCTCGGTCTCATCTTCTCGCGTCATTACCGCATCGGACGTATCTTCTCCGAGCTCTATCTCTGTCGCCGTTGGGGAGGCAATAGCGACGCCGCCCTGAGCATCGATAAGATTAATGCGAACAACCTCTATAAGGATCGCTTGCGCACGCTGGAGATCCTGGCCCGTCAGCAGATGCTGCAAGGCAAACAGGAACTGATGAGCGACTCACCCCTGTTGCGCTTCTTCAACCGTCAGTTGGAGAAGTGGGACGATGCGCGTCGTCGCTACCACGACCTGCGCAATGTGAAGACGCGCGAGTTGGCGGTGGGCGCCTCCAGCATCCAGGTGCAGTGGAACCCCGCCCGCATGATATCCACAGGGGCCAGTATCGACAAGAAGGCACTGGCCGAGCGCCCTTGTTTCCTCTGTGAGCAGAACCGTCCGAAGGAACAAGTCAAGAAGGCGATCGACAATCAATACGACTTGCTCGTCAACCCCTTCCCTATCCTACCCATCCACTTCACCATTCCCAGCGTGAAGCACGAGCCCCAGCTCATCCGTGAGTCGTATAGTGAGATCCATAAGCTGCTCGACGAGTACCCAGAGATGCTGGTGTTCTATAACGGCCCCAAATGCGGAGCTTCGGCACCCGACCATGCCCATTTCCAGGCTGGAACGAGCGGACAACTGCCCCTGCAACATGCTTGGCAACGCTTGAGTCGGAACCTCACCACCATTGTAAGTCTGAACGACGATGAGGATATCTCGCTGATTGAAGAATACCCTTGTGCCGCCTTGCTCATCCGTAGCCGTTCGTCGTATGGCGACGAGCAACTGTTCCGTCGTCTCTACGAGGCCCTGCCTCAGCATGAAGACGAGACGGAGCCCATGATGAACATCATCAGCTGGCGCAACGACGACAAATACTTCTCGGTGGTCTTCCCACGAGGCAAGCACCGTCCCGACTGCTATTATGCGGAGGGCGACGAGCAGTATATCATCTCCCCAGGAGCCCTCGACATGGCCGGACTTATCATCACCCCGCGCCAGGAGGACTTTGAGCGCCTCACCCCCGAGAAAGCCTTAGGCATTCTCCGTGAGGTATCACTCACCCCCGACGAGCTTCAGCAGGTCATCGATAAACTGAAAGCCTCTCACCTTACTTTTAACTCTTCACTTCTCACTTCTCACTTCGAGAAGGAGCCTAACGTCTCCGTAGGCATCGTCAGTGGAGAGAAGATCTCGTTCGTGCTCAATAGCGAATACGTGGCCAAGGGCGAGGTGATCACAGGACCACAGACGGTAGAGTTCTCCGAGGGTGGTATCCTCTGGCGGGGCACCCAATATCGTCACCTCACCTTCACCCCACAGACCGAAGGGGCTTCGTTCTCACTCAACGATGTCACTATTGGCGTCAACTTCCACTGGGAGCGTAAGGAGCAACAGACCTTCGAGGGCACGTTGCGCATTGTGGTAGAGGCTGATAAGATTGTGGCTATCAACGAGTTACCAGTAGAGAAATACCTCACGAGCGTCATCTCCAGCGAGATGAGCGCCACCTCCAGTCTGGAGTTCCTCAAGGCGCACGCCGTCATCAGTCGTTCGTGGCTGTTGGCACAGATAGAGAAGCGCCGTCAGCACGAAAAAGGTGGCGACAGCTTCTTCTCGTTCATCAAGAAAGACGATGAGCTTATCCGCTGGTACGATCGCGACGACCACACCATCTTCGATGTCTGCGCCGACGATCATTGTCAGCGCTATCAGGGCATCACCAAACAGAGCAGTCCCGCCGTAGAACAAGCTATCAGCGAGACGCGTGGTAAGATTCTGGCCTACGAGGGTGAGATTTGCGACGCCCGTTTCCACAAGTGCTGTGGTGGGGAGACCGAAGAGTACCAGTATTGCTGGGAGGATACGCCCAAGCCCTATCTCGTGAGTATCCAAGACCCCTATTGCAACACAAAGGATCAGAAAATCCTCTCGCAGGTGCTTAACGACTTCGATCAGGAAACGCCCGACTTCTACCGTTGGATGGTGGAATATACGCAGGAAGAACTCTCCGAGCTCGTCAATCGCAAGCTGAAGGACGACTTCGGACTGATCACTGATCTCATCCCGTTGGATCGGGGTAAGAGCGGACGTATCTGGCGCCTGAAGATCGTAGGTACCAAGAAGACCTTCATCATCGGCAAGGAGCTCGAGATCCGTCGCGCCCTCAGCGAGTCGCACCTTCTCTCCTCTGCCTTCGATGTTGAAAAAACTCCTTCTCCCCTCGGAGAGGGTCGGGGTGAGGTTTTCGTCCTCAAAGGACGTGGCTGGGGCCACGGCGTAGGTCTCTGTCAGATCGGTGCCGCCGTTATGGGCGAGCAAGGCAAGGCCTACGATGAGATCCTGCTCTTCTACTATCGCAACGCCGAGATTCAACGTCTCTATAATTAATCTTTCAATTTTCAAACTTCAATGAAAAAGTCCCCTTGGGCCTGGGTGCCCTCCCTCTACTTCGCAGAAGGTCTGCCCTACGTGGCTGTGATGACCATCTCGCTCATCATGTACAAGCGTCTCGGTTTGAGTAATACCGACATTACGCTCTACACCTCGTGGCTCTATCTGCCTTGGGTCATCAAACCCCTGTGGAGTCCGTTTATCGACATCATCAAGACCAAGCGCTGGTGGATTGTCACCATGCAGTTGCTCATCGGCGCCTCCCTCGGCGGTGTGGCCTTCACCATCCCTGCACCCTACTGGTTACAGGGCTCACTGGCCTGTTTCTGGCTGATGGCCTTCTCGAGTGCCACCCACGACATTGCAGCCGACGGGTTCTATATGCTCGGACTCAACCAGCACGATCAGGCTTGGTTTGTGGGCATCCGCTCCACGTTCTATCGCATCGCCACTATCGTAGGGCAGGGCTTGCTGGTCATGCTCGCTGGTAACCTCGAAGTCGTCACGCGTAACATCCAATACTCCTGGAGCATCACATTCTACGGCATGGCGGGTCTCTTCATCGCCTTCTGGCTGTGGCATCATTATATTCTGCCCAAGCCAACGGAAGACAAAGGTCTTGAGAAGATGAACGGGCATCAGATCCTGCTGGAATTCTGGCATACACTGAAGACCTTCTTCCAGAAGCCTCAGGTATGGGCGGGCATCTGCTTCATGCTCTTCTACCGTATGCCCGAAGGCTTGTTGGCCAAGGTGAGCGCCCTCTTCCTCATCGACACCACCGCAAAGGGCGGACTGGGTCTCTCACCCGCCGAATACGGCTTGGTACAGGGCACGGTGGGTGTCATCGGACTGACCCTTGGAGGCATCCTCGGTGGTATCCTGGCGAGTCGCGACGGACTGAAACACTGGCTCTGGCCGATGGTGATGGCTATCACCCTACCCGACCTTGTCTACGTCTACCTCTCCTATGCCCTGCCCGAGAGTCTGGGTATCGTCAATGTCTGTGTCTTCATCGAGCAGTTCGGCTACGGTTTCGGTTTCTCAGCCTATATGCTCTACCTTATATATTATAGTCAGGGTGAGTACAAGACGGCCCACTATGCCCTCTGCACAGCCTTCATGGCGCTCTCCATGATGATCCCAGGCCTCTTTGCCGGCGCCCTTCAGGAGAGTGTGGGCTATCCCGCCTTCTTCCTCATCGTAGTGGGTGCTTGTGCCATAACCTATATCGTCACGGCCCTGTTGAAGATCGACCCCGAATTCGGAAAGAAACAGAAGGATTAGGGAAAACCCTATGCACGTTTAGGATAATTCTCTTGCATAGAGGGAAAAATATCCCTATCTTTGCACCAAGATTAATAACAATTTAAAACGTTACGATTATGAAGAAGATATTTAACTACATCCTGATGATGGCCATGATGGCCACCGCAGCAGTGAGCTTCACTTCTTGTGATGACGAAGAGATCGCCTACACCCTCGAAGGCACTTGGAAGGGCAATATGTATATCTCATCCTACTATGACGGTCATACATACGATGCCACCTACACCGAGATTACCTTCCTGAAGGATCCTACCACCTACTCCAGCGGCACCGGCTATTGGGTAGACTACTACGACAGCGATTCCCCCTGGGGTAGCTACATAGCCAACCATATCGAGTGGACCGTTGACTGGGGTGACATCAAGGTCTACTTCATTGAAGAAGGTACATCAATGGTGATCAGCGACTACCACCTTGACGACAGCCGCTTCTGGGGAACCATCAACGACGGCGGCAGCCGCGTAGAGTTCGAGCTGTACCACACCTCATCGCCCAACTACAACGGTTACAACTGGGGCTACTCTAATCACTACCGCGACTATTACCGCACGCGTGGCGATGGCACCACTCCCGACAAGCCCGTCCGCTTCGTCAGAGGAAAATAACAAATAAAAAAGCTTCCGAATCCGGAAGCTTTTTTTTCACTTTTCACTTTTCACTTCTATCAAATCCCTGCGCCGTCGGTGAATGCCACGTCGACCGCCTTCGACTGTAGGATCCTCGAATACGGAGGCACATCATGTGTCAGCCAGATGTTACCACCAATCACCGAATGATGCCCGATGGTGATACGTCCTAAGATCGACGCATTCGAATACACCGTTACGTGATCCTCGATAATCGGGTGACGCGGCACATTCAGCATATTACCGTTCTCGTCGTACTTAAAGCTCTTTGCACCTAAGGTCACACCCTGATACAGACTCACATGGTTACCAATGATCGTCGTTTCTCCGATCACCACACCCGTGCCGTGGTCTATCGAGAAATACTCACCGATCTGCGCCCCTGGGTGAATGTCGATACCCGTCTTCGAGTGGGCCAGCTCGGTGATGATCCTGGGTATCACGGGCACCTTCAGCTCATGCAGTCTGTGGGCCACACGGTAATGCGTCATCGCGTTCATCACGGGGTAGCAGAATATCACCTCCCCATAGTTGCTCACCGCTGGGTCGTTGTCGAACATCGCCTGTACATCGGTATACAACAAGCGCTTAATCTCCGGCAACGTATCGATAAACTGCAGCATCAGCCGTTCCGCCTCGTCGTACACCTGAGCCTTCGTGCGAATCTGCTCACAGTCCTCACAAAACTGCAGACCGTGGGCTATCTGCTTCGTCAGCAGCGTGGCCAACTCCTCCATGTGTACACCGATCCTATACGAGCGCAGCGCCTCATCGGGCTGGCGTTTCTGGAAATAGTCGGGGAAGATGATGCTCTTCACTAAGGCCACGATCTGCTTCACCATCTCTACCGATGGCAGTGGAGCCTCTGTGGCGGGCATCATGCTCACCTCTTTCTCCGTGTGCTTCGACAGCAGCGCCACATTCCTGCGCAGCGTGTCATTCATCTCATTTGTGTTCATATCGGCTACAAAAGTAGTAATAACTTGCCGAATAACCAAATTTTATTTGAATTTTCCGCTTCAGAAGTTAAAGTGGATGGTGTCGTTGTCCCAGGTGTCGAGGATCTCGATCTTGAAATCGCCCCCATAAACAGGTGAAAACAGATAGCCTCGACAAAGCGTGATCTTGTTGCGCAACACAGGGATATTCTCGATCTCCCGCTCCGACACCACACTCACATCCGAGCCCCTATAATGATAGGTGGTGGCCGTTACTTTCAACAGATCGTCATCGCCATGGGGGATGGTGTAGATGTCAAAGTGTTTCTCGTTATGCTTCACGGGATAGTACTGCGTCTGTTTCGAGTTCACCACACCCCAACCACCATCTACGGCATCGAGCGTTCCAGAGCCACCCGTATAGTAGAACCGGATGCTGTCGGCCTTGGCTGGGATCTCGTCCTCAAACTGGAACCTTACCATCGACACGATGCGCTCCAGGGCCAGTGTCTGGTTGATATCCTCACCATTCACCACCAGACTGTCGGCATAGAAGAAGGTATCCGTGAAGCCCGTCTTGTTCGTAAAACCGATCTTTCGGGCGTTCGTCGAGGTGGGGTTGCCGTTGCTGCTATGCGCCAGCACCACGAGGAAATAATGACCTGAAGGCAGAAAGAAACCAGCCTCACCGAAGTCCTCGTCGCCAAACACCTGGTTCAGCTGACGGATACGCTCACCGTACTTGTCGTACACCAGGAAACTGATACGCGAGCAATAGTCTGCCCCAGCCCTCGTCGAGGGAAACGGCACTTGCTCGAAACGACTCACACGCAACGTCACGTTCGGTCGTTCATCGCCACCCTCAGCGATAGACATTTTCTCACACGATGCTACAGCGAAGAGCATCACCACACACACAGTTGCCATCAAATGGCGGAGTTCTATGAATCTCATAGTGATTACTATTTAAGTTTGACAATATTTATATCGGGTACAAAGGTACAAAAAAAATTCGAACCAACCAAATAATTTCGCAACTTTTTTTCATTTATTTCAGACAGGTACACAGGTACACAGGTACACGGGTACTTTTTAGTTTACGCTGTGTAAGATTTCGTTTTTCAAACAGGACTTGTACACTTGTACACTTGTTCATTTATAGAATTCATATATTTGATCTATAAACAATGATTCTATTAATTTATTATATATTATATATATATTATAATATATATATAATATATAATAAATATACTAAGAGGTAAGGAACAAAAACTGAAAAAGTAAAAGAACAAGTGTACAAGTGTACAAGTCTTTAATTCAAAAGTACCTGTGTACCCATGTACCCGTGTACCCGTCTTGGACATAGATATATAAAAAAGCATCAGTGTTAGAGATTTATTTACATTTGATCCACTATATATTCCCTCTCAAGAAATCTTGAAGTAAACAAAAACTTTAGTCGGAGTAAAACGAGGGTTTACACGGAGTAAAGTCCAGACTTTAGTCGGAGTAAACCCCAACCCCTCTCCAGACCCCTATTTATGGCATTTTCAGTCCAAAAACAACATGTTGAATATATTTAACAATGCAATTTCTATCAAAGTTTTCTCTGAAATTATTTGGTAATTTCGGATTTTTTTTGTACCTTTGCAGCACTAACTTAAACCAATAAAGCGTATGAAGACCCTAACAAGAATGCTAATGACAGCGGTGCTGCTAGTGATGGGGCTGACGGCCTCAGCACAGAGTTATATTAGTGAAGTGAAACTGATTGGTGGTTCGGCATCGGAAGTGAGTCGGCTGGTTTCGAACAGCAAACGTAACGGATGGACGGTAATCGAGAAGAACCTGAACCAAGGTACAAGGGGCGACGTGATCTATCTCTGCTACAAGACCAGTCGCAACGTGGGAAACGGCATCACAGACTTGTACCTGAGCTCCAAGAACAATCCCGTTTCTTCTTCGTTAACGGCCAACGGAAAGACCTACAACATCTGTCCCTACGAGGGAGGTGGTCATTTCGTAGGCATCAAGGGCGACCTGAACAGTAATAACGGTGGGGCAGACATCCACCTGTATTATACCAAGGCTTCGTTTAACGACAGACGTGTTCTGACGGACATTCAGGTGAACGCCAATCGGAGCGGCGCTATCGGACTGGATCAGAGCTCCACACCCTACGACCTGAACAAGGGTACTGGTGGCGCAGACGTGTTTATACATATCTCCACTTCTGCATCTGGCTCTAATAATTCCGCAACGACATCTTCGGCCTCAGGTTATATCAGTGAGGTGAAGCTGATTGGCGGCTCCTCGTCGGAAGTGAGTCAGCTGGTTTCGAACAGCAAACGTAACGGATGGACGGTGATCGAGAAGAACCTGAACCAAGGTACAAGGGGCGACGTGATCTATCTCTGCTACAAGACCAGTCGCAACGTGGGAAACGGCATCACAGATTTGTACCTGAGCTCCAAGAACAATCCCGTACCTTCTTCGTTATCGGCCAACGGGAAGACCTACAACATCTGTCCTTACGAGGGTGGTGGTCATTTCGTAGGCATCAAGGGCGACCTGAACAGTAATAACGGTGGGGCAGACATTCACCTGTACTATACCAAGGCATCGTTTAGCGACAGAAGCGTCTTGACGGGCATTCAGGTGAACGCCAATCGGAGCGGTGCCATCGGACTGGATCAGAGCTCCACACCCTACGACCTGAACAAAGGTACTGGTGGCGCAGATGTGTTCATACATATTACCCGATAAAAATGTAAAAAAGTAAAAGGTAAAAAGGTAAAAAAGTAAAAAACGTATGAAGACGATAACTAAATTGATCATGACAGCAGTGCTATTGGTAATGGCACTGACGGCGAGGGCGCAAGGACCCGTTACTACTGCGACCATTGATAATAAAGACAACAAAAAACCTGCTGACAAGAATGTTACGCTACCAAACTATAAAGGTACGATGACACGCCATGGAACGAAGATGGAATATATATTCCATGGGGGACTTGTGACCAAAAAGGAAATAAAAGGTCAAGGCACTTATCATATGATTGTGAGTATTGGCGGTCAGGTTGAGGCTGGCAAAACAGTGACGGCTTCTTTCAAAAAACTCATGGACTATAGTAAATTGGAAAACCTTGTTAATGTGTCCATCTCTGCCACAACCACCGACGGAGAGATCATAGGGCTTGATGACAAGTCGGGGAAACAATCAGCATCTGTTTCAGCCAAAGTTCCCACTAATGCCAAAGAGGTAAAAATTTCAATGACATTTACAGGTAAGGCGACTACCTGTAATTGTTTCATCACATTGGCTGTTGTGAAGAAGATTGAAACACAAGCCAAATCCTTTAAGTGGAATGATGAGGCAGAAGACGACCGTTGCAGGCATTGTAAGGGTCAGTTCAGTTACTATTTCCTCGCCGGTGGGAATCCAATGGCTTGGTATATTCATTATTGCAACTCATACCGAAAGGAGTCTGTACAAGGTTTGGGAGATAGTTACTACTCTGCTATCTTCTATAACGATGTTCTTGAAACAGGCAGCGAGAAAATGGTATTGGATTATCGTGACGAGGAAAGAGTACTAACCCTCATGGAGAATACAATGGCACATCTGAGAAAGCGGAACACCGATGGTACAGACCGCTGGGAGGTGCTCAAGGGAACCATCGTAGGAAAAGGCCTGAAGCATGCAAAATGCGAGTTCGAGATGTCGTCGTGTACAGCCAAGCCGACGGGCACCACCTATGTACTCCAAGACGATGGCAAGACCTCGCGCGTGTACCTGCTCCAGGGTTCGATGGAGGTGAAAAGCAAAAAGGGATCCAAGAAACAGACGCTGAAACCCGGACAAGCGGCTACGGTGAATAGTCAAGGACAGATGAGCGTGAGTAGCTTCGACGTGGGCGCCATGGCCAAGAAATATAACATCTCAGGGGTATCTACCACCACGACAACAACCACAACCACCTCCCCAGACAAGAATGATCGCTATGAAGTGAAGTGTGCCGTGGTGAAGTATAAGTACACGAAGGGGAAGGAAACTGGTCAGCAAGAGCGCGCCTTTGACAACTACGGAAAGTTAGAGCGACGCCACGAAAAGACGTCGAAACTGGAGACCTATCTTTATATTCGCGACAACAAGAACTACAACCTTGACGTGAAGAAAAAAACCATGACGGTCAAAACAGACAACCAGCTGAACTTCCGCAATCCCAATGATTCCAGGATCAAGAAAACGGATAAGCGGAAAACAACTACCATATTGGGTAAGACCTGTACGCTCTATCAGACGGAGAAAAGCGACTATTGGGTGTGGAAGGGCATCGTGCTGAAAAAGGTGGATCGCAAGGAGAACGGCACTCAGGCCATCATAGAGGCCACGTCGATCCAGACGCCAGCCTCCCTCCCCGCCTCGACATTCGAAATCCCCAAAGGCTATAAAACAACGAAGTAAAGGATGAACAAACGTATGAGAACAATTACAAGAATGCTGATGACGGCAGTGCTGCTGGTGGTGGCGCTGACAGCGAGTGCGCAAATTTCAAATTGGGTTGTTGTACCTAAGGAACCTACAGATAATCAAGAGAAGAAGAAAAAGAATGAGGAGAAGAAACCTACAGATTCTAAGGAATCTTCGGGTTTATCAAGTTATAAGGGCACCATGGATTTCCTGGGGACAGAGATGGAATATACTATCACGAACGGAATCATTACTAAAAAAGAAGTAGATCCTCGCCCCTCTAACAGCATGGAGCTGAAGATTAAAGGTCAGACTGAGGCAGGTAGTACCGTCTCGGCTTCGTTCAAAAAAAACGCTGAATGTTTAACAACAAACAACAAGGTTAATGTGAGCATCCAAGCCGAAACGACCGACGGGAAATCCATATACCTTCAAGAGAAGTCTGGAAAAGAATCAGCGACCGCTTCGGCCAATGTTCCCAATAATGCTAAAAAAATCATCATCATCATGAGCTATCTGAAGGGAACGGGGTATATCAATTGTTTCGTCGAATGGGACGTGGTAAAGAAGGCAGATGCCACAGGAAATAAATACTTGAAATGGCATGATTTCTCGGCAGACAACTATTGCGAGTACTGTGGAAAGCAGTACAGCCACTATCGTGTCAGCAAGGTAATGGATGATGCAAGTAAAGTTGTGGATGAGGGCGACGTACACATCTATTGTTTATCCGAGCCCAAGAAATCTAAACGAAAGGCTAAAGCTGGCTTGGATATTTTACACTACAACGATTATATATCAACGGGGAAATACACGACGGCGGTACTGGACAAATGTGACAAGAAAGAAGTCATTACCATCATGGAGAACTCTTTGCTATTTCTAAACAAGCAACTCTCCAACGGGAAAGACCACTGGAAGATTGAAAAGGGACGCATCGTATGCAAGGACCAGAAGAATGCTGGATGCGAGTTTGAGATGTCGACGTGTACAGCCAAGCCGACGGGCACTACCTACGTGCTCGAAGACGACGGCAAGACCTCGCGTGTGTACCTGCTGGAAGGCTCGATGGAGGTAACAAGCAAGAAGGGGTCTAAGAAATCGACACTGAAACCTGGCCAAGCAGCTACGGTGGACAATCAAGGACAGGTGAGCGTGAATAGCTTCGACGTGGGTGCCATGGCCAAGAAATATAAGATTTCAGGTGTATCTTCGACCACCACGACCACCCAGGACAAGGACGCCCGTTATGACATAAAGTGCGCCGTGGTGAAGTATAAGCAAACGAAGGGGAAGGAAACCAGTCAGCAGGAGCGCTGCTTCGACAACTACGGAAAGCTGGAGCGTCGCCACCACACATCTTCAAACAAAGAAACCTTGATGTACATTCGCGACAACAAGAATTATACCCTGAACGTCAAGAAGAAGACGATGACGGTGAGTGCGGACGAGCAACTGAACTTCAACAATTCCAATGATTCCAGAATCAAGAAAACGGACAAGAAGATCACCATCTTGGGTAAGACCTGTACCCTCTATCAGACGAAAAACACCGACTATTACGTGTGGAAGGGCGTCGTCCTGAAGAAGATAGAACGCAAGAATGGCACTATCATGGAGGCCACGTCGATCCAGACGCCAGCCTCCCTCCCCGCCTCAACATTCGAAATCCCCAAAGGCTATAAAACAACGAAGTAAAAAGTAACAAACAAATAAACTATAAGCGTATGAAGACCATAACAAAAATGATGATGACGGCAGTGCTGCTGGTGGTGGCGCTGACGGCCTCAGCACAGGGTGCCACGAAAGGTACTGTCAAGTCCAGCGATAAGCAAATGGAGATGGCTTACTACTTCGAGGGCGGTAAGGTAACGAAACAGAGCAGTAGTGCCGGTAGAATCAGTTATACGTACGAGGTTGAAGAGGGAGCAACACTGAAGTTCTACTGCAAAAAGGTAAAGGGAACTGACGAGCTACGTATTGTCATAGACGGGAAAGAAGCCAAAGGCCAAAGCTCCGCCTCCATGACCTATCAGGTGCCTAAAGGAATCAATCGATTTAGCGTTTGGCTTGAAGGTACTGCTGATTATGATCTCGCAAGCGCTATTGACGAGGACGATGGGGAAATCTCGGTAGGAATCGAATGTATCGTGAAGAATGGTTCGAGTTCGGGCAGTTCGACAAATTCATCCAGCAGCTTATCAAGTTACAAAGGCACCATATCATACCTGGATACAAAGATGGAATATTCGTTATCAGGAGCCATCGTGACCCGAAAAAAAGTAACAGATGAAGGTTATTCCTCCAATGTCATGCAGGTGGAGATTATGGGTCAGACTGAGGCTGGTAGTACCGTGTCGGCTGCATATAAGAAAATTGCGGGATGTGTTAAGGAAAAGGCGGGTGCGAATGTGTCCATCACTGCCTATACTTCCGATGGGAAAACCATAAGCCTTCAGAATAAGTCTGGAAATGGATCATCAACTGCTTCTGGCAAAGTGCCTGATAAAGCCAAGACCATTAAAATATTCATGAGCTATCAAAATATCAATTTAAGACAAATAAACTGTTCCGTGACCTTGGAAGTGATGAAGAAGGCAGATGCCAATAAAAACAAGTTATTCAATTGGAATGACGAGTCGATAGCCAACCATTGCGAGTATTGTAAGGGGCAGATCAGCAACTATAGTATCAATTCTACATCTTTTAATGCCTACGTTTGTTGCAATAACCATAGGAGCGAACAGAAGAAGTATGCTCGAAAGATTCATGACTGGTTTGATTTTATCTACTACAACGATCTTATCTGGACGGATGGTTCTGGTCCGATTGATATCTTCAACAAATGTGGGGACGTAACAATTACCATCATGGAGAACTCTTTGATACATCTGAAAAAGCGGACGAGCGATGGTAAGGACATCTGGGTATTGGAAAAAGGAAATATCGTGGGTCAGGGCCTGAAGCGTACAGACTGCGAGTTCGAGATGACGTATTGTACAGCCAAGCCAACAGGTACCACCTACGTGCTCGAAAACGATGGCAAGTCTTCGCGCGTGTACCTGCTCCAAGGTTCGATGGAGGTAACAAGCAAGAAGGGGTCTAAGAAATCGACACTGAAACCAGGACAAGCGGCCACGGTGAACAATCAAGGTCAGATGAGCGTGAATAGCTTCGACGTGGGCGCCATGGCCAAGAAATATAAGATTTCTGGTGTATCTTCAACCACAACGACCACCCAAGACAAGGATGCCCGTTATGATGTGAAGTGTGCCGTAGTGAAGTATAAGTACACGAAAGGAAAGGAAACCGGTCAGCAAGAGCGATCCTTCGACAACTACGGAAAGCTGGAGCGTCGTCACTTTAAGTCGTCAAGCAATGAGACCTTGATGTACATTCGCGACAATAAGAATTACAGCCTGAACGTGAAGAAGAAGACGATGACTGTGACTGAAGACGAGCAATTGAACTTCAAGAATACCAACGATTCAAGAATCAAGAAAACAGATAAGAGGAAAACAGCTACCATATTGGGCAAAACCTGCACCCTCTATCAGACAAAAAGTTCGGATTATTGGGTATGGAAGGGTATCGTGCTGAAGAAGATCGAGCGTCTGAAGGACGGCACTCAGGCCATCACAGAGGCCACGTCAATCCAGACACTATCTTCCCTCCCCGCCTCGACATTCGAGGTACCAAAAGGATACAAGAAAAAGTGAGAAGGTGAAAGGGTGAAAAGGTGAAACAGTAAAGCCTCCCGATCGGGAGGCTTTATTTGTTTTACTTATCTCAATGTTTCAACACACGAAACGGTAATCTCTTGTCCCATGATGTTCGTGTGGTTGGTGTAGTCGACGACCTTAGGCCATCCGTTGGCATTGAGTTCGATGGTACTATTCTCTGAGGCATCGATATACAGAGAGCCAGATTCCAGCAACGCGTCGACACCAGACTTGAACGTCTCTAACTTGTCGGGCTGAGCCTCTGCTACCTTCTGAATTATAAACGCCTTCAGATCCTCTTTGCTCATATTGCACTCGGCATGACTGGAGAACTTGTTGGCGCCCAGCACTTTAAAGGAACGTTTCATCTTGATATCCTGCGCATTCACATAGGTATCCTCCATGCCATCGGTAATGGTCTTGCCACTCAAGAACAACGGGTTGGTAGGCGTTCCTACGATACCCTTCATCAGCACCTCCTCGGTAACAGAGGACATACACTGCTCCTTCATCGCCTCCTTGGTCATCACGTTGGCCACTTGCGGGTTCTCGGTAAAGATACGGTCTACCAGCGACTCGATATAATTAGCGCACTTCTGTCTCACCTCACCGAAGTTTACAATCTTGTGGGGTTGTCCCTTGGCATTCACCGCCATCTGGATCTTCACGCCTTTCAGCATCCCCTCTGTGATGTTCATCATGATTGACATCAGGTCATCGCCGGCGCTGCTGGTCATCTCCGTCATCGTCATGTCAACGATATAACCGTCGCCCGTTTTCTGACTCACATAGAACTCCATGGTGCTCTTGGCCGTCAAGGGCTTTTGCGTGTTCTTCGTATCCGTCGCGCAATCATACACAAACTTGTCGCCAACACTCATCTTTGGCAACACTCTCACTTGTGCCTGCATCCCCAGGCCCATCATCAGCACCAAGCTGACCAGAATCATTTTTTTCATAACTTTATTATCGTTTGGGTGCAAAGATACGATTAAGTGAGCAGAAAACCAAACGTTTTCCCCAAAAACTTACAAACACCCACAAAAAAACAGCCCCCCGCATAGCTGCGAGAGGCTAGAGTTATTGTTTAGTGGACGGGAGATTATTCTTGATCATAATAGCATAATGCAGGATATTTAAATTCTGTAGATAATGCCACATCGTCTTTCATGCCAACCACATGACTAGGGAGCACTTTGGTTTCTATATCATATCGTAATGTAAAATCACGTTGTCCAGGGTATTCACTAAACTCACTACTGACATCCTTAGATACTTTTATATTAGGATCCGCAGGATCTCCACCTTTCTTTAGTAAATAATTAAAAACGCTATTAGTATATCTATCAATAACACTCTGCCATGTTTCACCTGCTTTGTACCTAACAACTAATTCATCCACTAGCCTATAACCTTCCACAGGATATGAAGGACCAGCGTTTCTCGTCCCCGCCCTACATTCAAGATTCTCTTTATACCCCAATTGTATAGTAGCCTTATCTGGGCAGGAATTCGTAAGAGTGCCTTCGACACCATTAACAGAATACGTACCATCAGAGGTCGTATTATAACCAAAATTATTTATAATATAGAATGAATTGTCTTTGGGATTTAAGATAATCTGGGAGGCAAGAGAGGCCTCTTCACCCCTAACATCTAACACAAGCAAACCGTTTTCATCATCATAATCTAAATGATAGCGCATATTATCAGCCTCAGGCCCATCATACTCATAGCCATCTTCCCCTTTCTTGAAGGTAATAGTCTGTTCGCCATTAAGGTTGAACGTGATGGTAATAACAGCACCATCTGCAAGCGCATCTTTGAGTTGTGCCGCTACAGCATTTGTGTTAGCAAGCTCCTCTAGTGGGTTATCAACGTTACCACAGCTAGAAAACACGAGAGAAAGACACATCAGTGCTCCACTCATCATACCTAAAACTTTCTGTTTCATACTGGTTGAACTAATTAAATTTATAAATGTTTGAATATGATGGCGCAAAGATACGATTAAGTGAGCAGAAAACCAAACGTTTTCCCCAAAAACTTACAAACACCCACAAAAAAAGCCCCCCGCGACTTGCGAGAGGCTGTATCTTGTGATTAAAATATTTAATTATCTATAGCTTTCAACCTTACTATATATGGACCTGCGAAATCTGCGCCAGCTTTCAATCCAACCTTATGTGTTGGAAGAGCATAATAATCAATTGTCATATCCCCTTCTGACACATCATACCACAGAGGTCCTGCATTATTATAACCATCAAATATTTTAATAATATCATATTGATCGTTACCGATAGTAGCTGTGGCATTTTTTATCAGAATATCAAGATCAGAAATACTATACCTATCAACAACATCCTTCCATGTTTCACCCTTTTCTTTGTTGTAGTAAACGACTATGTTCCCCATTGGATTCCATGTCGCCGTAGTACCTCTCGTATGCATGGAACCGCCACTGACTTCGTATAATACACCATATTGCTGGCATTCAATAATAGCCTTGTCTGGGCAGGTATTCGTAAGTGTTCCACTGATGTCATTGACAGAAACCTTTCCATTAAAGGTGGTGTTTTGACCAATATCATTAATTATATAATATGATTCGTCTTGTGGATTAAAGAATATCTGGAAAGCAGCAAGAGCGCGATCTCCTGCTGCTTCAGGATAGCGACAGGTGAGTACAACTTGTTTTTCGTCTTCAGTAAGGCGAAAACTGAAAAGATTAAGATCAGCATTTTCACTCGGCTCAAAAGATTTAATAACAAAGCCGTTATCACCATCATTTACGATAGTAACAGTACAATCCACATCATTCAATGTGAAATTTACAACGAATGTAGAATTCTTCTCCAGGATGTTCTTGAGTGCGAAAGCTGTTGCAGGATTCGTATTGGAAATAACTTCCAACGGATTGTCGATGTTACCGCAAGCGGTAAAGGTTAGAGTCAGGAGCCCGAAAAATGCCCCTCCCACTAGATTAAAAATAGATTTTCTCATAATCGTAAGTTTTTAAGTTAAAGAATAGTATAATTTTAGTGGAGCTGGAGGCAGCCAAACTAAATTCTGCAATTTCATGTAATTGCGTGTAAAGCTTAAACCACCGCTCCTTCTTTTTGGCAAATTTACTTCAAATTTGGCAGACTTTTGTCAAATCCGTTTATTTTTTAAGTTTTGTTAGCATTTGCATAGCAAAAATGAACCCTTTAATTTTGCAGATGTTCTTGGGGACGCTTGCCATTGTGAGACGAAAAAGCCGTATGGTTCTATTCCAACTCATCGACTTCTGACAATCTCACATAGTGTCTAAATAGCAGTTTCTCAGGAATGCGATCTACAGGACATTTTGGGACAACAAAAACAATCGTTCTAAATAGCAGGCACCCCTTGGGGACGCTGTTTGGGGACGCTATACGGCTATTGGGGACGGGGACGCAAATTCTCTGGACAGATTTATTGGGGACGCAAAAAGCAGATTAACATCCTTAAACTACGATGGATTTATCTGAACCCTAACATCTTAACGTATTTTCAGTGAAAATACGGTCATTTCCCGTTCAAAACGCCAAAATTGTCAAGAATGTGGATTGCTATGGGGTTGACTGGAGTTTGTGTAAAACAAGAGTCCCCACAAACATTTTTATCAAGTAAAGATGAGCAGTCGAAATCTTCTGGGGACGCAAAATCTGGGGACGGGGACGCATGATATACATTATTATAATAATAACAACTTAAAAATCAAGAAAAGATGAGTAATCAAGTAGATGTGAAATTCAGATTGAAACAAAGGAAGGCCAAAGGTTTACAATCCGGGAACCTGACTACAGAGAATGTTCTCATAACCATGAGAGTAACATATCTCTCTATGCGCCTTGAATTCTCAACAGGGTATCATATTGATGCACCTCGATGGGATCAGCAATCGGAACGTGCCATAGGGCCTAATCGTGACGGTCAGTCTGCCGACGAGATTAATGGCGGCATCATGAGACTGGCCAGGAATGTCAGGGATGCAGCTAAGATGTTTGAGGAGATGGAGAAAGTTCCAACCCTGGAAGAATTCAAAGAGACTTTTGAGAAGATCAGAGGTGAAGAACAGCAGCATATCTCCACCAGCAAGCAGGATAAAGATGCTGTAAAAATACCTTTTGAGAATCCGGACAAGAAGAAGTCAAAACAGGACAACATCAATTCAAAACTAAAAATTAACAATAATTATGAAACCAAGTCAAAAGCCGAAATTAACAAATCTTTAGGGTTCTTTGAAGTGTTCCATGAATTCGAGAGATGCAATAGTCGCTTGCATGACTGGACCGAGTCAACCTTCAAGAAGTATCATACACTGCGGAACAACCTGGTAGATATGCGAGACTACAAAAGAAAAGCAGGTCTAAAGTTCTTTGATTTCACATTTGAGTATTTTGACGAATATGGCCTGCAGGATTACATTGATTTCCTGAGAAACAATAAGAACTACATGAATTCGAGTGTAACCAAGAACCTCTCATTAATCAAGGTTGTCATCAGATGGGCATATAGGAGGGGATTCCATAACAACAACAAGTTTGAGACATTCAAGCCCAAGATGAAGACAACGCAGAAGAAGGTCGTTTTTCTAACAAAGGCAGAACTGGATAAGATTGAGAATGCCGACTTACCTGAGACGAAACTGTATCTCTATCGCGTCCGTGATGTCTTCCTCTTCCAATGCTATTCTGGTTTGCGCTATTCGGATGTTGCCAATCTTAAGCGTTGTGATGTACACGATGACTTCTTTGAAATCACGACAGTCAAGACATGTGACAGTCTGAGAATCGAGCTAAACAAGCATACTAAAGCGATTCTTGACAAATACAAGATGTTTGATTTCCCCAAGGGGAAAGCGCTTCCTGTCATAAGCAACCAGAGAATGAATGAGTATGTTCATGAACTATGCGAAGAAGCAAAAATCGATGAACCCGTCAGACAGACCTACTATAAGGGAAATGAGCGTATTGATGTTGTTCTTCCAAAGCATAAGCTTGTTGGTACTCATACTGGAAGAAGAACTTTTATCTGTAATGCGTTGGGAATGGGGATTCCGCCACAGGTAGTCATGAAATGGACAGGCCATAGTGGATATAAAGCTATGAGTCCCTATATTGACGTAGCGGATGAAATGAAAGCAGAGCAGATGAAGAAATTCAATGAGTTCCTATAAATCAAAATAGAAGGCCTTCAAGCCTTCTATTTTGTTTTCTGTGGAAGTGGAGAGAATCGAACTCTCGTCCGCACAAGGAAACCATACGCTTTCTACATGCTTATTCTGGACTTCATTTTCGTGATGCGACAAGACCCAGACCACCAATCGCACCCTTATCCCCTAAAATTTCATCCTGCCATCGGGGCCTGACAAAACTATTTCCGATTTAACCTGCGCCGCTTGATCTTTGGATTCGGAACAACATCCTCGGAGCGACGTCTCGTTCTGTCACCTGGTGACGGAATTAAGCCTCAATCTACTGTACTTCGATTAGGCAGCGAGAGCATACTCATTGTTGCCAATTAATTTTTCGACCGACTTGATTATGGAGAA
>JAEEGL016459318.1_pt1 | contig 26026 bp, 20 predicted proteins | sample 9134231 | NCBI WGS metagenome assembly JAEEGL01 (sample SAMN16246548, study PRJNA631951) | gut metagenome | biome: gut microbiome; feature: rumen; material: fiber-attached | host: Bos | place: Iran: Karaj | collected 2018-10 | reverse complement strand
TGATATGCCCATTAAGGCTAAACTGGCCATCATGGCGCTTCCTCCTCTGGAAACCAGCAACAGCGGTACACCCGTAAGAGGTATGAATGCGGAAACACCGCCGATATTGAGGAACATATGTACAAAGAAATATGTAAAGGTACCTATGAGTACAACTTTCTCTTTTTCTGATTTGACAAGCAGAGCATATTTAACCAGACGGTAGAATATAATGGTGTATGGAATAAAGATGCAGGCTATGCCTATAAGGCCCAGTTCTTCAACAATTACAGGGAAAATATAGTCAGCACTCGCTGATGCCAGATATCCGAATTTCTGTATGGAGTTACCAAGGCCGATTCCCGTTAAATTGCCTCTGGACATTCCCAGAAGACTGTTAAGCAGTTCCTGTGAATAGCCGAAACGGTCCCACAGAGGATTACCGGCCGAAAGGAATCTGTAGAACTGATACGAAACCTTGTCCCATATCTTGCCAATGACTGCATTGTTTGCCATAAAGGCTCTTAATTCATCGGAAGTCAGCCACATTCTGAACCCTTCCGTCATAAACAGAGCAGTGAGCACAATACCCAGTACAGCTATGATCAAAATACCTATTTTAACCGGCTTGAACAGTTTGTGCGAAGGTACCAGGAAACAGATTGCACCGATGGCCAGACAGGCAAAACCACTGCCGAAGTCATGCTGGTAAATTACAATAAGGAAAGCAAAGGCCAGGAAAACAAGTACGGGATAGCGGATAATGGTCCATGCCTTTTTGACCTTTGTCGTCTTAATGTCACACATGAAAACAACTATCGTCATTACCATGAGCACCTTGGCAAATTCCGAAGGCTGAAGACTGAGAGGACCAATAAGGATCCACGCATATGATCCGCCTATGGAGCCGAATGCTCTTGTTACTATGAGCATGCCGATCTCTATTACCAGCAGAACAAGTATCCACTTATTCAACAGTTCAAAGCTGAATAATTTGATCATAATGAAATAAATAGCATATGAGATGATCAGGAAAGCGACCTGTCTAACGGCTGCTGACATGACTTCACTAATGATATTGGTTTTGCTGGAAATTGAAGCTGAAAGAACCATTATCGTTCCAAACAGCGTTAAAAACAGCACGCATGCCGTCAATATCGGATCAGTATATGTAAAATGGCGTCTTTTCTTAACCTGTTTTGTTTCAGTCATTTCCATTCCTCCTGCTTATTATAGCAAATCTTTATGTATGACGGCCAATTTTATTTGTATTCAATACGAAAATGTGTATAATGAGGGTAGAAAAAGACAGAATATAATGCAGTTTGGTTATATCCTCCCTTTTTATTTTGACAGGAGACTTGTTATTATGCGTATAGACTCTACCACCATCATACTTGATGGAGATCCAATTTTAAGACAGAAAGCCAGTGAAGTCGCCCTGCCCTTATCAGATGAAGACAGAGCACTTCTCACAGACATGATAGAATATGTCAGAAATTCCCATGACGAAGAATACTGCAAGGCCAACAATGTCCGTGCATCTGTAGGCATTGCCGCTCCACAGATCGCCGTCAGCAAGAAGCTTCTGGCTATTTCCATTGAGGACGGAGAAACTTCCGTCGAATTTGCTTTGGCAAACCCCAAGATCGTATCAAATTCCACTCAGCTCTCCTATCTGGAGAACGGTGAATCATGTTTAAGCGTAACACCTGATGTCGAGGGAATAGTCCCCCGCTTTGCGCGCGTTACAGTACGTGCCTACAACATGCTGACGGACAGGCTGGAAAACATCAGACTCAGCGGTTATCCCGCCATTGTCATGCAGCATGAGATCGACCATCTCTATGGTCATCTTTACTACGACCACATCAACAAGAACGATCCCTGGCGCAAGATACCGGGCGCTCAGATAATCTAGAACGGAGGTATTAATGTCCTTAGTAAAATACTATAATTCCAGAACCATTGACCGCTATCTGCCGACGGATACGATTGTTTTTGCCTTGGGCGGTTTAGGCGAAGTAGGAAAAAATACCTATTGCATTGAATGCGATGATGAAATAATAATCATCGATGCCGGACTCATGTTCCCTGACGATGATCTTCTGGGAGTTGACTACGTCATTCCTGATTATACATATCTAATAAGAAATCAGACCAAGATCAAAGGTCTGTTCATTACACACGGCCATGAAGACCATATAGGAGGCATTCCATACCTTCTCAAAGTCTGTGCTATAAGTGACATCTATGCGCCTCGTTTTGCAGCAGCTCTGATTGAAAAGAAACTTGAAGAGCACCATATGAGCGGACGCACAAACATCCACGTCATTACCAGTGAATCACGCTTTACCAGTAAAAACTTCCATATCGGCTACTTTGACATAACCCACTCCATTCCGGACTGTCTTGGTCTGGCCGTACAGACACCTAATGGATGGATAATGTCTACGGGCGACTATAAGTTCGACCTTACCCCTATCGGTTCCAATGCCGATTATCAGAAAATATCCTACATGGGTGAATTCGGCATCGACCTTTTACTGGCTGACTCAACAAACTCAGCTGTACCTGGCTTCTCAATTTCCGAAAAGCAGGTTGCCAAAAGCATTCTGGAAATAATGGAGAAAACCAGAGGCCGTCTGATCATAGCCACTTTCTCCAGCAACGTGCACCGTATCCAGCAGATCATTTCTGCAGCCATTGCCTGCGAGAGAAAGATATGCATCATTGGCCGTTCAATGGAAAACGTCGTTCAGATAGGCATTCAGCTGGGCCATATAAAGGCTTCTGAGGATGATTTCATAGATCCTTCAGCATTGGACCAGTACCGTGCAAACAAGCTCTGTGTGCTCTGTACGGGCTCTCAGGGCGAACCAATGGCAGCCCTCAGCCGCATGGCAAGTTCAACACATCGCTTTGTAAACATTATCCCCGGTGACACCGTAGTATTCTCCAGCAATCCGATTCCGGGCAACGCTACAAGCGTCAATGACGTAGTCAACAGTCTTACCAGACTGGGAGCCACGGTTCTGACCAACTCCATGCTTAACAACCTGCATACGACCGGCCATGCCAACCAGGACGAACAGAAGCTGATGCTTCAGCTGGTAAAACCGAAATTCTTCATGCCGATGCACGGTGAATACAAGATGCTGAGAATGCACGCCGATACCGCTCAGGAAGTCGGTGTAGACCCCAGCAACATCTTCATCTGTGCCAATGGCGACGTATTGGTTATGCGCGACCATGAAGTCTTCCTGTGCAATACCAACCGTATTCAGACAGATGACATCTACATTGACGGTACCGACTCTTCAGGCATAGCTACGGCAGTACTGAAAGACCGCCAGGTGCTGGCAGACAATGGTCTGGTATCCGTTATTGTTACAATAGACTCACGCACCAATGCCATACTGTGCAGGCCAAATATCGTTTCCAGAGGATTTGTGTTCATTAAAGAAGGACAGACTCTTCTTAAAGAAGCTGAACTGGTGGTATATGAGGCTTTAAGGAAGAAAATGGCGCAGAAGACCACTTTCGGCGAACTGAAAAACTGCATAAAAGAAGCACTTGAGCCATTCCTTTACAGCAGAACTCACCGTAACCCCATAGTCATTCCGGTCATTCTTAACCACCGGGATGCCATGGCACTGATGGCTAGAAGATAATTCAAAACAACAATAAAAAGTCAGTACTGACTTTTTATTTATGCTAGAATAGAAACATGAAGAAAAAGATTATTCTGATACTTGTATTGGTATCCATTATACTCATTACCGGACTTGCGTCTTACATCAACGGCCGGTTTATCAATCCGACTGATTTTGATGTTACCTATCTCGACATAGAGAGCGAACAGATTCCCAAGTCATTCCAGGAACGTAACATACTGTTTATCTCTGATTTGGAATACGGCTCTTTCTTTAACGAAGACCGTTTAAACAAGTTTATTGATCACGTTAACCGTCTGCACGCCGACATCGTCATTTTTGGAGGAGATCTGTTTGACAGAAATTTCGTACCAATGAGCGAGGATGTTACCCTGCTGATCACTAAGCTTACTTCCATCAAAGCCGAACTTGGTAAATTTGCGATACTGGGAGACTATGATCAGACCACCTCGGAAAGATCAGCTCTGGTAACAAAGATCCTTTATGATTCTAATTTCGAGATGTTGCAAGGCAACAGCATTGCCCTGCATTGCGGAGAGAGCGAGTACATTAATCTGGTTGGCTTTAATTATACTGAAGACTTCATAGACATGACTGAATCATTCTCCAATACGGTTCCTGAAGACTATACTATAGCCGTCATTCACGGAGCCAGAATGATAAGTTACCTGCCTGTAGGCACAACGGACCTGACGCTTTCCGGTCATAGCCACCATGTACAGATCAACCTTCCGTTTATGGTTGACAAGACTTATCAGAACACCGGCGGATACGCTCACGGAAAATACAGTACCCAGAAGACCCTCCTATACGTAACAAGAGGTGTCGGTACAACTAATAAGGATTTCCGTATATTCAGCGATCCCGAAATCGTATCAATCAGACTCAAGAAGCTTTCCTCAAAGTAAACTATTATCAAAGAGACCAGGCAGACAATCATGTATAAGGTCTCTTTTTTTTGCAAAAAGAAGCGATACATATTTACCGTACCGCTTTTTAATCCGATTATCTATTAGATAATGACACTTATTATTTTCCGATGGCTTTCAGGAATCCATCGATTATATTTCTGTATTCTTTTGGAGCAAACAACACACTGGCTGCGTGGGTCGCTTCAGGAACAATATGCAGTTCACTGTAGCCTTTCGTAGCCTTCTGCATGTTCACACTGTGAAACGGCAGTATGAAGTCGTCTTTTTCGCCGTGGATGAAGCAGATTGGAATGGTGTTATCAGCGAGACTGTCAATAGGACGCATATCATCAATGAAGTACCCGTATCTCAGTTTAGCTGCGATCGATGCCAGCACGATCATGGATCCCGGCAGATGCATTCCTCTTAAACCGCCTACCATTACGCTCTTGATTTCGCTGAAACCGCAGTCGGCAACAACGAAGTCAATTTCAGGTTTATATTTCAGGCAGGCAATGGATGTTGCGCTTCCCAGAGATTCACCCTGAATACCCAGAATCTCTATATCATCATAACGTTCCCTTGTATCGTTTATCAGAGCAGTAAGGTCTTTGCTTTCACGTATTGAATATGTACAGAAAGTAACTTCATTTTCTCCGTGTCCTCTTAAGTCATACAGTATGACATTAAATCCCAGGCTCAGCCAGGTACGGGTGTATTTCAGTGAGCCAATGTGGTTGTCTGTATAACCGTGTGAAATAATGACATATTTATGAGACGGTTCAGGATTCTTCAAATACTGAACATGAAGAAGATAACCGTCATAGCTTTTAACCGTATAATCTACTTTTGGCATTGGATCATACCAGGATATGTCGTAATGATCCGCCTGCCACTTACGGGCTTCTTCCAGAGTCTGTCTTCTGATCGTCATCGAATAATTTGCCAGATAAAAACCAAAGGCCAAAGCAATAACAATGACAACAGCCAGCGCTATAAACACATATTTCATATTAACCCCCTGCGGCAACGATACAGTCACCGCTTTCCATCATTACCATTCTAGCAGAAAACCGTTATTGAAAAAAGAAAAGATGTCCTTAGACATCCATGTTTCTTATGTAGTCTCTGAACTGTTTCAGCGTACCCTGATGATCAGCGTTTACAGGAAGATTCTTTTTATTTAAAAGACAATCTGTGATCAGATACGTTTCAAAGCCCAGCTGACCCGCAATCATGTCCTCTTCAACATCGTTACCAACCATCATTGATTGACTCGGGTCAATGTTATGTCTGGCAATCAGTTCGCGGTAATAATCAAGATTCGGCTTGCAGAAGCTGCTGTTCTCGTAAGTTGTTATTTCCTTGAAAACGGACGCATCCATCCCCGCCCATCTGATTCTGTTAAGTGTAGCTTCGCGTGGGAAGAAAGGATTGGTTGCCAGATAGATATCAAATCCCTTTTCAACACATGCTTCTATTATTTCTCTTGCATAAGGTGCAGGTTGTGTGGCATCAATGGCATAATTAAATTCATTTGCGTAGAACTCCCTGAAAATCGGTTCATATTCTTGCCTGCTGATGCCATACTCAGCCGTGAAGTATTTCCAGAAAGCTTCCTCGTTTGTACAGGAGCCATCATTATTAATCATCATGGCAGTGCCCTTCCAAATTGTGGAAACGAGTCTGTTGCTTTCAAATCCGTATGGAGCCATCTTGCGGCATAAAAAGCCGAAATAATAGCAGGTGAATTCATCTTCATTCATCGGCAGCAAGGTGCCGTCAAGGTCAAACAGTATACTTTTCATGATAGGAATTATAACAGAGTTTCCGGTTAAACGACAAATGGACTGCCCACCGGACAGTCCATTGTGTTTATTATGAATTACGATTATTCCTTTTTCTTGTTATCGCCTATTGATAACAGTACATTCAGCAGGATACCGAAAATTGAAGCGCCTGCAACACATGGAATTGACATTCCGAAGAATGGGATGCTTCCGCCGAAGGCATACTGGCCGCCTAAGCCGATGATCATGATAGAAGCGATAACTGCGATGTTCTTGCTGGAGAACATGTCAACGCCCTTGTCGATCATGATGGCAACACCCTGAGCAGCGATGGCACCGAACAGGTAAACTTCAAGACCGCCGATAACAGGCTTTGGTATAGCGTAGATACCCTTGATCAGTGGTGTGAAGCAGGAAACGATCATGGCGATTACTGAGGCAACTGTCAGTACAGGTACTGAGAATACTCTGGTGATGGCCATTGTTGAAATGTTTTCGCCGTAGTTTGTTCCGGCAGGTCCGCCGATGACACCGGCGATCATGTCGCAGATACCGTCACCGATGAGGTTGATGTCCAGCAGGTCAACAAGATCATATTTGGTCTTGACGCCTTTTTTCTTGGCTACGTCCTTGACATAGATATCAAGCTGATACATATGTGCTGTAGATTCAGGAATTGTGGCGATGGCAATCGGCATGATTGCTACAAGAGCCTTAACTGAAGGTGTTGGTAAGCTGAATGCCGGAATGGCGATTGGGCCCATCTTCCAGATTGAGTTAAGAGCTTCATCTGAAATGCTCTGGAACAGATTCAGTTCATTTCCGCCGATGAAGTAGAACAGAGCTGCGGCTATACATCCAGTAGCTGCACCTAACAGTAACGGGATCTGGCCTAAGAAGCCCTTTAGATACTTGGCATATATTACTGTTGAGAAGAAAGTTACCAGTGAAACGACCAGCCATGCATTCTGGAATGCAGCTGTTGTCCCTGGAGCAACTGTGATTGCATCACCTAGGGCACTTCCAGCAAGAGTCAGGCCTATGATCATTGAGACAGGTCCGGTAATGCTGGCAGGCAGGATTTTTTCAACTGTTTCCTTACCGAACTTTCTTACTAACAGACCGGCAGCGATTGAAACGAAACCGCTCATGATAATGCCGAACTGGGCCTGTGAGATAAGAGGTGTAGGTAAGACACCTGTAGCATGCCACTGAGCGATCTGCTCAGCTGTTCCTTCAGAAGCAGCAAGACCCATTACAGCAGCCAGATAAGCAAAGCTTGAGCCGTAGTATAACGGGATTCTCCTACCGGTAATGAAAATAAAGCATAATGTTGCCAGGCCGCTGGCGAACAGAGTTGTTGATACCTGGAAACCGGTGATCAGGGCAACGGTGATGGTTGCCGGGAACATAACGATTACCTGCTGTAAAGCATAAAGTAACAGTTTTCCAAGTTCAGGTTTCTCATCTGGCAAGTAGCCATAGACTTCGTTGTTGTTGGTCATAGAATTAATCCTCCTCTTTTTCCAATATGCAGACATTCGACACACCGTCTGTCTCCCTTAAGTTAACGGTGACGACTTCATTAAGTGAAGTCGGAATGTTCTTACCAACATAATCTGCCTTGATGGGCAGTTCGCTGTGTCCTCTGTCAATCAGTACACACAGCTGTATTTTGGCGGGACGGCTCAGCTTCATGGTTGCTTCCAAGCCGGCTCTGGCCGTACGGCAGGTAAAAATAACGTCATCAACCAGAACAACCGTCTTATCCTCAACTGGAAAAGAAACATTCGTCTGATTAATGACGGGATCAATATTTATTTTGGAAAGATCATCGCGGTACAGAGAGATGTCAAGTTCACCGACAGGGACTTTAACGCCTTCGATTCTCTCAATGTTGGCAGCGATTCTCTGAGCAATGGGCACGCCGCGTGTCTTAATGCCTAAAAGGCAGAGATTATTAACGCCTTCATTTTTCTCAATGATCTGATGGGAAAGACGGACAAGTGTACGGTCAATGTCACTGCTGTTCATGATCTGAGCCTTGAATTTCATAACCTGAGTCCTCTCTTTCCTAACTTAAAGGGTCTCATCGCGCACGACAAGACCCTATTACTCCTAAAGAAATATATAGCAACTTGCCGGCATCACAGTACCAACTTAAAGTTATCGTAATTATCTAACCACACTTACGTGTCTGTTGCAAGAGTTTTTTACTTGAAAACGTTTCCAAATGTTAATTATTTTTTTCACAAGAAAACGGTACTTTCTGAATGAAAAATACCGTCTCTTTTTAGTATAAAATACTATTCTTGTACTTCTTTTTCTGTACGGTTGATGATGACTTCGATCTTGTCAATGGAACGTTCATCCATGCTCTTAATTGTAAATGTCGCATCTCCGATCGTGACACTGGCATGGTCATCTTCATCCGGTACATAGCCGAGCTTGTCCATCAGAAGACCGCCAATGGTATCATTCTCGCTGTCATCTAGCGGTACGCCGATCATCTCGGAAACATCATCGATAAGCGTAGCTCCGTCGACTATGAAATGGTCTTCGGTGATTTCCTTGATCTCTTCTTCCTCATTATCGAATTCATCCTGAATGTCACCGACGATTGATTCAAGAAGGTCTTCCATGGATACGATACCGAAGGTTCCGCCATATTCGTCCAGAACGATGGCGACCTGAACCTTGGTCTTCTGGAATTCTTCAAACAGATCATCGCATTTGAGGTTTTCATATACGAACATCGGTTCTCTCATGTAATCGCGTATGCTGAATTCCTTGCGTTCCTTTTCATCTACCAAAAGATGAATGAGGTCCTTGACGTACAGAACACCAACGATGTCATCAATGTCTTCTTCATATACGGGGATTCTGGAGTGTCCGCTGGAGCTGAACAGCTGCAGGGTCGTCTTAAGATCCGAATTAACAGATAAAGAATCCATGTCGGTACGGTGAGTCATGATCTCGCCAACGGTACGGTCATTGAATTCAAATACGTTGTTGATCATGTCCTTGGCATCATTTTCGATTAAGCCCTTTTCATTTCCGGCATCGACCATGATACGGATCTCCTCTTCCGTATATTCCTGCTGACCGTCTGTTTCCTTAATTCCCAGCAGCTTGGCTATGCTGTTGACAGTCGTAGAAACAAGCCAGACAGCCGGCTTAAGAATCGTATATACAAAACTTAGTGAACCGCAAACGCCGAAAGCAACCTTCTCAGGATTTTTCATGGCAATTCTCTTTGGAAGAAGTTCACCGAAAACTAGTGTAATGAACGACAGCAAAACAGTGATCACAAAGATCGCTATCATTCGTAATAATGATGGGTCTATAGCAACGTTTCTAAACCAGTAGACAACGTAATCAGCAAATGTATCTGCCGCAACGGCACTGCTCATGAAACCGGACAGTGTAACACCGATCTGGATGGTAGCCAGAAAGGTTGTCGGTTTCTTGATCATCTTATATAAAATTCTGGCCTTTCTGTCCCCTTCCTCAGCCATCTTTTCGATCTTTGCATCGTTAACCTGAACGATTGCCAGTTCGCTGGCAGCGAAATAGGCATTGACCAGTATAAGTACTAATAATAAAACCAGGTAGCCCATGATATTTTCTTCGGGCATTTTCGTCTCTCCAATTGTAGTCAAACTGTTTCTAACCCACGTAAGCGGATCCATATAAATCGATCATCTCCTCTAAAATTACAGAGAGAATTGTATTAAATATTATCGTATATGTCAAGTTTATTACTGTTAGCGGCTGAATAATAAAAAAAAGATCAGATGTTTCTGAAGAACCTGATCTCCTGTAATGTCTCTGCATCATCCTGATAGCGGTAAGCGCCGTCATTCTTAAATCCCAGAGCCTCATAGAAAGCCATGGCAACCACATTTTCCCGTGTGACCCAGGCAACAACCTGACTGTATTCGTCTCTTCTGAGCTTTCTGATTGCTTCATGCAGCATTCTTCTGCCGTCGCCTGTTCTCTGGTATTCCGGCTTAACGTACAGATAGTATATTTCTCCGGTATCTTTAAGAATGTCACTGTCCCTGCCCGGTCCGTATTTGCAGAAACCGACAAGTTCGTTTTCATACCAACCGGTAATTACATCGGAACACCTGGTACGTTCAAACTCACTGATGCAGTTCTGCAGACACTCATCTTCAGCAGACGATTCACCGTAAGTTTCCTGATTGCACTGAAAAAGTAGCTTTCCAAGTCTGCGTGCATCTTTAGGCTGGGCAACTTTAAGAGTGATCATGGTGCATACCTCCAACAAAATAGATTATAGCAGAAAACGCTTTCGTTTCACAAACACTTTTTTATCACATTGTTTTCACTGAAATTTTGTTTTTTAGTCAGTTGCACCACAAACGCTTTTCTCATTTATGGCCTAACATATTTACAAGTAAAGGAGGACGAAAAATGGATTATCAGTACATATTTGAAAGAGTCGAATCCAAGTACGTTATTACCACTGAACAGTATAAGGACTTACTTGAAAGATGCGGATCAAGAATCAGATCTGATGTATTCCCGCATAGTGACATCACTTCTATTTATTTTGATACATCAGATTTCCTTCTTGCCCGTAATTCCCTTGAAAAGCCGGCGTTCAGAGAAAAACTGCGCTTACGTTCATACGGTACCGTCAGCAATGACTCCAGCGTCTTTCTTGAAATCAAGCGCAAATACAAAGGAGTCATATATAAAAGACGCCAAGACATGACGTATCAGCAGGCCAGAAACTACATTCTTTTCGATAAGATGCCCTGCTCCACGCAGATTATGCAGGAAATCGATTACCTGCGTAACAACAGATACTCACTTGAGCCTGCATGTCTCATTAACTACCAGAGAGATTCTTTCGCAGGTACAGGTGGATCTGACCTGCGTATCACCTTTGACTACGATATCATGTTTGCCACAGACGGCCTGTGTCTTACAAACCGCAATCTCAAGCCGCTGACAGATAAAAACATGATCATCATGGAAATCAAAACACTCGCTGCCATGCCCCTGTGGCTGACAGCAATACTGAATGAAATGAACATCTACCCGTACAACTATTCAAAGTACGGCATGGTTTACCGAAACCACATTGCGAAAGGAGGCATAACATGTTCGAATTATTCTCACCAATCTTCACAGACTCATTTGGTCTTGTCGACTATCTCATCTGCTCATTAGCTTCTCTCTGCCTTGGCGCAATCTTAGCCATAGTACACGGAAGAAGCCTCAAATCAAATCCCAGCTATTTATTAACAGTTATCCTGATGCCGCTGGTTACCCAGACTGTCATCATGATGGTTAACGGAAATGTGGGTACAGGTATCGCTGTAGCCGGTGCATTCGGCTTTGTCAGATTCAGAAGCATGCAGTATAAAGCTGAGGACATTCTTATCATCTTTGTGGCAGTCGCCATCGGACTGGCAACATCGATTGGGTATGTAGGCTTTGCTACACTGTTTACCCTGATCGTATCGATACTGCTGTTTGCTTTCAGCAAGACAGCCAGCAACGGTTTAACATTAACCCATCGTGAACTTAGAATTACAGTTCCGGAAGGAGTCAATTATGAAACAGAATTTGCTTCAGTGCTGGATAAATATACCAGCAGCTATGAACTGCTGAGCGTAAAAACAACCAATATGGGAAGCCTTTACCGCCTCAGCTATGATATATTGTTAAAGGATTTCCAGTTAACCCAGGAATTCATAAATGAACTCAGAGTAAGAAACGGTAATCTGGAAATTTCCTTAGGAGTTTTCCCGGAGGTAACAGAATAACATGAAAAAAAGAAATATACTACTGATTACGTTGTCATTGTTCATGATGATAACACTGACAGCCTGCTTGGCAAAGCCGGCTGATACACCAAACAACAATACTTTCCCTTCCCAGCAAGGACAGAATACCAGCCAAAACAGTGGCCAGAATTCAACGGAAACCATATCAGATCCTGTATCTTTGGAAACATTTGATTTCTCACTTAGCAAGAAGGACAAGAATACTGAATATGATGAAACAGAAGCTACAAAAATCGTCTTCTCGTCAACCGGCATAACAATTTCAGGTTCCGGTGCCGAAACAAAAGACGGTATAGTCACGATCAAAGCTGAAGGAACCTATATCCTTAGCGGTTCAGGTGAAGGAGAAGTACTTGTAGAGCTTGATGGCGAAGACGCCAAGGCTCAGTTAGTACTTATAAACCTGGATTTGAGTAACTCTAATGGTCCTACAATACTGGTTGGTTCAGCTGACAAAGTCATCATCACGATACCTGAAGGCACCGAAAGCACTCTGAGTGACGGTACAGTCTATACTGTTATCTATGATGAGTCAGAAGTCGATGCCGCAGTCTTTTCAAAGGATGATCTGACAATTAACGGTACCGGCATACTGAATGTTTCAGGCAATTATGCACACGGTATCATCAGCAAGGACGATCTGGTAATCTATCAGACAACCGTTAACGTAAATGCGGTCAAAAACGGTCTTCAGGGCAAAGATTCCCTTCTGTTGGTTGACTGCTCAGTAAATGCCAAAGCAGGTAACGATGCCCTTAAGAGCAACAATGATGAAGATGCAGATAAGGGATATGTCTACATTTCCAATTCCAACATCGCAGCTGAAGCAACCGATAAGGGCATTATCGGAGAAAAGCTGGTCTACATTGAATCCGGTAACATCAATGTTAAGAGCACTGATGACTCAATTCACAGCAACAGCACCATTCAGATCGATGGCGGCAGCATCACAGTAAGTACTGACGATGACGGAATTCATGCTGATGCATTGATAACCATCAACGGAGGAACTATCAATGTCGCCAAGGCACTTGAAGGTATTGAGGCTCAGGTAATAACCGTGAACGATGGCGATATCCATGTAAATGCCAGCGATGACGGCCTTAACTGCGGAGGCAGCAGCAATACAGCCAATACAGGTTCCAACCCATTTGGAGGCAAACAGATGATGGATACCAACAGCAATGCATACCTCACCATTAACGGTGGAACGCTGACTGTAAGCGTTCAGGGTGACGGGCTTGATTCAAATGGCTATCTGACTATTAACGGTGGAACCATCTATGTCAATGGCCCAACCAACAGTGGTAATGGTTCACTTGATACAGGTATCTCCAGCAGCATTACCGGAGGAACACTTATAGCTTTGGGTTCCAGCGGCATGAACGAACGTATCACCAATGTAGCTCAGGGTACCATTATTGTTGATATTTCTTCTCAGAAAGCCGGCTCTCTGTTTGAACTGGTAGACGAAACCGGAAATGTTATAGTGTCATATACTGCCGAAAAGAACTTCAGTAACGTTACGGTATCTTCACCTGATATCAAAAAAGGTGCAACATACACCATCAAAATCAATGGTAATGCCGTTACATCCGTTACAATGGATGACCTGCAGTATTTCAATGCTCAGGGTATGGGCGGTCAAGGCGGTCCTGGCGGCAATCGTCCGGGAGGCAGATAAAAAAAGTTCCAGTGAATATCACTGGAGCTCTTTTTTTATATGTTCTTTACAAATGCTACGTAAGCGTTCTTGGCTTCCCATACATCAACCTTGCTGATGACTTCCCAAGGTGCGTGCATGTTCTGAACAGCTACACCGCTGTCAACAACCAGCATGTTATACTTAGCCATGATATAGGCAATGGTTCCGCCGCCACCGGCATTTACTCTGCCGATTTCAGCTGTCTGCCATGAGATATCTGCTTCGTCCCAGACTTTTCTGATTTCAGCTATGTACTCAGGGTTGGCATCATTGCTGCCGCCTTTACCGCCTGATCCGACATACTTGTTCATTACAATGCCGTAGCCGAAGAAACAGGTATTTTTCATTTCATTGACTGACGGATAGTTAGGGTCATAAGCAGCACTTACATCGCTTGACAGCATCTTGCTGTTAGCAAGGCATCTGCGCAGTTTAAGATCGCTGTGGCCTTCCTTAAGTTCAAGTATCTCTGCCAGGATGTTCTCATAGAAATATGACTGCATTCCCGTGGCACCGATAGATCCTACTTCTTCCTTATCAACCAGCATGCATGAAACGGTCTTATCAGGATTTTCGACTTCCATCATTGCCATCAAGGAAGTATAGGCACATACTCTGTCATCGTGGCCGTAGCCAATCAGCATACTCGAATCAAGTCCGTAGTTTTTGGCACATCCTGCCGGTACGACTTCGATCTCGGCTGACAGGAAATCATCTTCATCGATCTTGTACTTTCTCTTGAGAAGTTTAAGGACATTGGCCTTTACGGCATCCTTTTCTTCCTTTTCCAGTGGCATTGAACCGATGGTAACGTTCAGATCTTCCCCTTCAATTACTTCGGCAGCCTTCTTCTGCATCTGCTGACGGGCAAGATGAACCAGCAGGTCGCTGATTCCGACAACAGGTCCCTTTGGATCTTCGCCGATAACGACATTGACTACTGAACCGTCTTTCTTGCAAACAACACCATGTAAAGCTAAAGGAATGGTTACCCACTGATAGCTCTTGATGCCGCCGTAGTAATGAGTATCAGCCAAAGCAATTTCGTGATCCTCATAGAACGGATGCTGTTTGAAGTCAAGTCTTGGTGAGTCAATGTGGGCTCCCAGAATGTTCATGCCGTTTTCCAGCGGCTGTTTGCCAATGACAAACAGAGCCAGGTCCTTACCCATGTTATTGAGGTATACCTTGTCCCCTGCCTTCAACGGCTTTTTATTTTCAATATAATCTTTGATATTTTTGAAACCATTGGCTTCAGCAATCTCAATGCCCCTTGTCACGCATTCTCTTTCTGTCTTGCAGTCTGAGATGAACTGACGATAACCCTCAGCGAAACTGAAGATCTCCCTCTTCTGTTTCTGGTTATACTTTTTCCATGCACTTTCCATAAATATCGTTCCTTTCTACTTGGCAAGTTCCTTATTGTCAATTTCCTGCTTCATGTTGTTCAGGAAATCTTCTCTGACAAATGTGTATGATTCCTTCTGTCCGTGTCTTCTGATCGTGACGTTGCGGTTTTCAACTTCCTGGTCTCCTATAACTATCTGAATAGGCACCTTCTTGACCTGGGCTTCTCTGATACGGTAACCCAGCTTTTCATTGCGGTCATCAAGATATACTCTGAAGCCGAGTTTCTTCATATCAGCCAGGAGTTCATTACAGTAATCATTGTGGATATTCGGATTGACCGGTACAATGGCGAACTGTACAGGTGCCAGCCATAACGGCAGCTTGCCCTTTGTTTCTTCCAGATAGAAGGCAATGAAACGGTCCAAAGAACCAAGAATGGCTCTGTGAATTACTACAGGAGTCTGTTTTTCGCCGGCTTCGTTAATATACGTCAGTTCAAATCTTCTCGGTAACAGGAAGTCCAGCTGTATCGTGCTTAAGGCTACGGAGTTGCCTACCGCCGGCTTTACAAGGACATCGAGCTTCGGCCCGTAGAAAGCAGCTTCGCCTAACTCCTCGAAATAGTCAAGGCCAAGGTCATTGAGTACGTTTCTCAGTGAGCTTTCAGCCGTATTCCACATTTCATCATCATCAAAGTACTTTTCCTTATCTTCTGGATCTCTTAATGACAGACGGCACTTGTAGTCTGTAATGCCGAAATCACGGTATACTTCCAAAATCAGGTCCAGAACGCCCTTGAATTCACTTTCGATCTGAGCAGGCGTACAGAAGATGTGGGAGTCATTCTGAGTGAAGCTTCTGGCTCTTTCAATGCCCTTTACGGCACCCTGAGCTTCATAACGGAAGTCATTGGCGATCTCCGCAATTCTGATAGGCAGTTCTCTGTACGAATGCGACTTGCTGCCATAGATCACCATGTGATGCGGGCAGTTCATTGGTCTTAAGACATAAACGTCATCGCTTCTTTCACGGTCGATGCGTTTTTTGATCTGTGCAACCGTCATCGTATTTTCTTCTTCTTCACTTATGTTATACATAGGAGCGAACATGTCATCCTTGTAGTGATCCCAGTGTCCGGAAGTCTTATAGAGTTCGACACTGCCCAGGTCAGGAGTATGAACGTGCTGATATCCCTTGGCAATTTCCTTGTCCGTAATGTAGTTATTCAGTGTACGCCACATTGTGTAGCCGTTAGGCAGCCATAAAGGAAGACCTTTGCCGACAAGATCGCTTAACATGTATATCTCCATGTCACGGCCAATCTTTCTGTGGTCTCTTTCCTTGGCTTCCTCAACAAACTTAAGGTAGGCATCCAGATCTTCCTGTGTCTCAAAACAGATACCGTAGATTCTCTGGAGCACCTTATTGTGGGAATCCCCCTTCCAGTATGCACCTGAAAACTTTGTCAGCTTAAAGTATTTTATCTGCTTGGTATTTTCAACATGCGGTCCGCGGCAGAGGTCAACAAAATCACCCTGTCTGTAGCAGGAAATAACGGTATCTTCCTCATTCATGTTATTGATGAGATCGATCTTGTACGGATCGTCCGCAAACCTTTCAAGTGCTTCAGCCTTTGTCACTTCTTCCCTGACGATCTTCTTGGCGTCTTTTGAGCATTTCTTCATTTCCTTCTCGATTCTGGCAAGATCTTCTTCGGTAATGGCATCGTCACCAAGATCGATGTCATAATAGAAGCCATCGGAAATGACCGGCCCGACCCAGAAACGGGCGTGCGGATACAGATGTCTTACAGCCTGTGCGAGTAAATGGGCACAGGAATGGTTGAGGATGCTCAGTTCCTCATGTTCCTTGATGTTCAGTTCGTTCATTTTTAGTTCGCTCATATGCAAATCCCCCTGAAAATATAAAAACGCCCTCTAAAGGACGTTTATTAACGCGGTACCACCTTTATTCATGTCCGTTGGACATGCTCTTAATTGACTGTAACGTTGTCAGCGGAGCTTTTTCAAAAGCCCAACTCCGAAGCGGTAAGCTGTCTGCCGTCAGACTGTTTGCACCAACCACAGTCCTCTCTTATCAGGTTTACAACAGCTATTGTCTTCTTCACAGTTGATATATGAATTAAACTACTTTTGATAGAGATTGTCAAATATTGATATAATATTTTAGTAAAGCAATTCATTTTGGAGTACAGTTTATGAAAACCATTTTTAACAGACTAATGATCATAATACTTCTTTTGGTGATATCATTACCCGTATTTGCAGCTGTGCAGGCCGAAAGCAATGTCGGTCAGTGGAATCTTACAGCCGAGAAAACAGGTATTAAATGCACCGGTGTATATAATGTCTCAGGCTATGGCGTCGTCAGCTTTAACTCTTATTATGAACAGGACATGTCCGGAACAGACTGGCCATGGTATGGACTTGTTGATTCAAGCGGACACTATGTTGTAGCAGCCAAGCCTGCCATGGAAGACCCCAGGATGAATACTTTTGGCGATACATTCTTTATTTCTGAAGGAATGATCTGCGACTACAGACGCGGATATTACAATATGGACGGCACCAAGGCCTTTGATATGTTCATGTACAAGCCCTCTGAAATAAACGAAGGGTTTGTTGACGATCAGGTAGCCCTGCCATTCCATAATGGCTATGCACTCATTCAGTATAACATTAATACTTACCGTACTGACGGGGGTCAGGGCTGGGTCAATTCCGATGGTTCCCCTCTTTACCTGGTGGACAAAAAAGGCAATATTATCAAAGAGTATCTGCATATTGACAGGATGTATTATGGAGGCGATGGTCTCTATCTCGTTACTGATTTCTATACCTACGCTCAGTATTATGACTACCAGGGTAATCTGAAATTAAGTTTAACCGGTGAAAGATACGCCCGTTTTGGTACTTTCCATAATGGTTACTGCTGGGTCGGTGCCGGCATGATGGGCCCTTACGGTTTTGTCAATATGGCAGGTACGGAAGTAATACCATGTATATATGATAATGTCGGTCTGTTCCACGACGGTCTTGCCTCAGCTGAATTAAATGGTAAATGGGGCTACATTGACACTACCGGAAAAGCTGTTATTCCAATCGAATATGATAAGGCTTACGGTGCCGGTGACGGTCTGGCAATGATTGGCAAAGATGGTAAATTAGGTTTTGTAGACTATGACAATAACATTGTCTACCTGGAAGACTGGGATGATCTCAGTTCCTTCGAAGGTGAAGTTGCATATGGCGTCAAGGACGGAGAACTGTACATCATCAAAAACGGTCCCGCAAAAAAAACAATAAGTCCTTTGACCATCGTAGCAGTTACCGGTATAGGCGGTGCTGCCGTAGGAACAGCATTATTGCTAAGCGGCAAATTGGCCGGCGGTACTGTGGCAGCAAGAGCTGCAGGTAAAGCTGCTGAGAAAGCTGCTGCCAAAGCCATTAAGGTAAAACTCGGACACAGAACCCTGCTTGTCAGCAGCAGCAACGAAAAACTGATCAAACTTCTGAAGAACCAGCCAAACCTGAAGATACGCACCTGTGAATTCACTGAACTGGCTCAGAAGATCAAAGACATCAAGCCTGATATGATACTTGCTGAAATCAGTTCTGACAGTCAGCTGGAAGAATATGTCTCGAAATTTATATCAGACGAGAATAACAGTATTAAGCATGGGCTGATCATAAACGGTGTCTTAAATGATGAATCCAGAAACACCCTTAACCAATTGAAAAATAATGGAAAAATCGTTTCCTATGTTGACAGTTCTGTTAGCCAGTATAAGATCATGACAGAATTAGTTCTGCCGGTACTGAAGCCACAGGTATCATCTGATGCTTCCTTGGCCAATATCGGCAGCGTAGCTGATGCGCTTGGCATTCCTGGCATCTCAGGTATACTCGACCTGTACGCAACCGGAAGAGACCTAAAGACCACAATTGAAGAAAGTGATGGAGACATAGGAATGGATGAAACTGTTTCCATAGTAGACGACATAGCCTCAATACTGGGTATTGAGGAAGTCAAACAGGTCACTGATTTCATTAACGATGTCAAGAAGATCTCAAAAGCCGTAAAAAACGACCGTGGTGCCTATGAAGCCAAGGAAGGCTTGAAAGGCGCTAAAGACATTTATGATACGCTGAGCGATAAATAGAACAAAGTAAAAAAGCCCTGACGGGCTTTTTTATTGTTTAAGTTATTCGTCTACTTCCGCAAATCTCATTGTATTGGTATTGCCATGGCCGCTTCTCCAACCGGCACAGATGATATAAGTGCTTCCCTTGCCCAATTTCATTTCCTTGGCAACATCCTGAGCCGTCTGGTCATATAAGTCTGCATCTGTAATGTTCGGAGCATATACAGGATATACGTCTGAATACAGTGACATACGACGGCAGGTCTCCAGTGAGTTGGTAGCCGCAATGATCGGAGCTACCGGTTTATACTTCATAAGTCTCTTTGGAGTACCACCGGTTTCCGTAAAGGCCATGATGGCAGAAACGTTCTGCATTGCCAGACAGCTTTCCGCAACGGAAATACCGATGGCATCACTCATGGAACGGTTGGTATTGGAGATGGCGTTGCTGAGGTAAGTTCTGTAGTCAAACAGCCTTTCACACTCTTCTGCAATGGTTGCCATTGTCTGAACAGCTTCAACCGGATAGTCGCCGCTGGCGGTTTCTGCTGACAGCATGATGCAGTCAGTACCGTCAAATACGGCGTTGGCTACGTCACTGGCTTCAGCTCTGGTTGGACGAGGATTGTATGTCATGCTTTCAAGCATGTGAGTAGCGGTAATTACCGGTCTGCCCATCTTGTTGGCAGTTTTTATAATGTGCTTCTGATACAGCGGTACTAACTGGAAACTTACTTCAACGCCGAGGTCGCCTCTGGCTACCATTACACCGTCAGCTACGCTTAATATGGCATTAAGGTTATCATAGCCCTGCTGGTTTTCAATCTTGGCGATGATTTCAATTTCATCATGACCTTCTTCATGCAGTATTCTTCTGACTTCCTTGACATCTGAAGCTCTTCTGACAAAGCTTGCCGCAATGAAGTCAACACCGTTTCTGGCTCCGAAACGGATGTCAGCTTCGTCCTTGGGGCTGATGTAGTTGAGATGCATAACCATTCCAGGTGCGTTGACTCCCTTTCTGGTCTGAATCAGGCCATTATTGTATACTTCACAGATAAAGCCGTCTTCCAATTTCTTTTCAACAATAAGAGAGATTTTTCCATCGTTGATCAGAATGCGCTTGCCTGGCTTGACATCATCATAGAGTTCAGGGCACATGATATGGAATCTTTCATGGTTACCGACAACTTCTTCTCTGACGACCTTGACCTTATCGCCCTTTTTGAACTCTACACCACCGTCTTCCATTTCACCTACTCTGATTTCCGGTCCCTTGGTATCGAGCATGATGCCAATGTGCCAGCCGTACTTCTTGTTTAGTTTGTGGATCTTTTTGATTTTCTTTAGATGTTCCTCATGAGTCCCGTGAGAGAAGTTCAGACGGGCCATGTTCATGCCGGCATCATGCAGTTTAACTAACATTGATTCGCTTTCACTTGCCGGGCCGATAGTACAGACAATTTTCGTTCTTCTCATAAATTTACGCCAACCTTTCAAACATTGTGTATAAATCCTGCTTAAATTCACGCGGCTGAATGAGGGCTTCAGCAATCGGAGTTGAAACGATCTCATCATTTCTTATGCCGATACATCTGTTGGAACCGCCATTAGCCAGTACTTCAACTGCATAGTCACCTATACGTGATGCCAGTAGTCTGTCAGCAGCTACAGGTGAACCGCCTCTCTGGATATGGCCTAATACGGTAGCTCTGCCGGCAAAGCTGGTTTCTCTGGAAATGATCTCGGAGAGTTTTTCAACATCAGTCAGCTTTTCCGAAACGATTACGATGGCATGACGATGCTTCTTGATCTCGTCGAAGTGTTTCAGACGGGCAATTACCTCTGCCTGGTCAAAACCTACTTCCGGAGTAATGGCAATTTCTGCACCACAGCAGATGGCTGAATACAAGGCCAGGTCGCCGCAGTGGTTGCCCATGACTTCTACTACTGAGCATCTGTGATGGCTTGCTGAAGTGTCTCTGAGCTTATCAACAGCATCCAGAATGGTCTGTAAGGCTGTATGGAAGCCAATGGTAAAATCCGTACCCGGACAGTCGTTATCGATTGTCCCCGGAATGCCAATGCAGCTGATTCCCTTCTTGCACAGGGCACCGGCACCTCTGTAGGAACCGTCACCTCCGATGACTACCAGTGAGTCCATGCCGACCTTTTCCATCTGAGCAATGGCTTCGTGCTGAACATCATCATCAATGAACTGCGGCATTCTGGCTGTACCAAGTATGGTACCGCCCTTAAACAGAATATCGGATACGCTGCCTTTGTTCATTTTATAATAATTACCTTCAACAAGACCCTTAAAGCCATCCATGATACCGTAAACTTCAAATCCTCTGGCTAAACCGCTTCTGGCTACTGCTCTTATTGCAGCATTCATGCCCGGTGCGTCGCCGCCACTTGTCATAATACCTATTGTTCTTTTCATAAGTCCCCCTTATTGTCTGCGACTTGTTCCTTCCATTCGTATTTCAACACTCAGGCTGCCGATCCTTTCCATGATACGGCCGCTCTTTATTTCATCGGTCTGTCCGTTCTGATTCACGGACAAACGCTTTCTTAACTGTTCAAAGCTGGAATTGCTGGTGAAATGCGTGTGCTTTCTGTTTTCCATTCTGTAGTCCAGCAACGGCAGCAGAAGATCATCCCTGACCCAGTTGGTCACATTCTCCGCTCCGATGTCGTCCAGTACCAGGCAGTCACATCTCTTCATGCGGCTGATCTGTCTGTCAACATAATCGCGGTCATCTACGTCCTGAGAGCCAATGCTGTTACGGGCATTTAGTGCGAAAGTCGGCCAGTGCACAAAGCACACCTTCTTGCCTTCCTTAGCCAATGCATTTGTCATGCAGGCTGCCAGGTAGCTCTTTCCAACTCCGAAATCGCCCCACAGATACAATCCTTTTTCCGGTTTCTTTTCGATCCATTCCCTGACAATCTCGTAGATGTCAGTATACTGTCTGGATTCCCCGCTGAGATCTATTCTGTTGATATCAAACGCGAGTGCTTTTTCAGAAAGATCACAGATCAGATAGTTCTTACGGTGATCTATGACACTGTCTTTCTCCTTGAGCCAACGGCATTTTTTCAGGCTTTCCATCGGAGCTCCTCCGATGAGTTCCAGATTCTTGAAATACCCCTGAGGAGTATTGGAACATACCCACAATCCAGGACAGTTGCGGCATGATTCCAGTGTATTAAGCCAGCTGTCAAAGAGATACGGGTTCTTTTTTATATAGTTCTTTACTTCCTCATTCGAGTTTATTGCTTTCTGAAGTCGCGGGTCCTTGAGCAGTCTGTCAATGATGTCATCATTGAATTCCATTCCTTCAGGCATTGAAAATCTTAACTTCTCCATTTTAATCACCTTCTCTGAACAGCTTTGCCCTTAGACTCTTAATGTCCTGCTCGGGCAGTTTTTCCGCCGCTTCCATGCGGAAGTCAGGCAGATTCTTACGCTTGGGGTTCTTGGCTGATACATATTCTGACGCCTTTTCAACGGTATCGATCTTATGCAGAGCCCAGTCCTTGGCTATCTTTTCGCAATAGCTTTTGGTAACCTTTTTGTCATTATTCTCATAGGCATAACGGAACAGGTAGTTCATGACTTCCCTGCTCATTCTGAACTTTTCCTTCAGACTCTCTACCAGCCTTTTCTCATTCTCGTTAATTGACAGTTTTCCCTGCAGATTATACAGGTAGTTTATATTGGTTACACTGTAGTCATCTATATCACTGGTTGTATCGGCTACCTTGGCACCCAGACACATTGTTCTCAGTCTCTTGACATCAAACGTACAGGTGTCAAAATCCACAGCCTTGCCTACCAGCTTGATCATTGTTTCAACATCAATTCCATAAACAGTACCCATCTGTGCAATGGTCTTCATATTATCCGGCGTCCGCAGTATTGAAGGCATTACAATTTCACGGCATTCCCTGTTAAAACGGGCAATATCGAATTCAATGGTCTCCGTCTCATACAGTGTTTCTTTCAGACTGGAGAACAGTGTTTCATCGTCATCGGTCCAGTCCTTCAGGACGGAAAGGTCAAGTTCACTGGTAATGTCCATGTCATCATCACCGAATTCCGGTTTCTGCTCAAAGTAGCCGCTTACCATTTCATAAGCTTCTCTGCCCAGTTTTTTTATGAAGATGCGCCCAAAGGCGTCCTGACTGAGGAAAACAGGTCCTGACAGAGGAGCCTGCAGGGAAAAGCGGAAAACACCGCTGGTGCTGTTAAAAAAGGTCTTCAGGAGCTTGTACTGTTCCAGTTTCTGCAGAGCATCAGCCAGTTCCACGATGCCTGTTCCGGTAAGTGTACAAAGATGACTGATGGAGTCGGAATCAGCATCCAGCGTATGCAATAGATTATATACTGCATATGCACCGGGTCCGATCAGCGGGAGATATAAAAGACTCAGACACTTCTGATAGTCTATGTTCATTACTGAAGGTCTGGTTACTGTGAATATATCGTTTCCTTTAATCTCCATTGGATTCACCACTATTCTTATATAATTTTACAATACTGCTCAGCATTTTTTCAACGCGCTGGCTCAATTTAGGCAGGGTTGAATCATTCATAATTACGATGTCGCACAGCTCAGCTTTCTGGGAATCATCCTTCTGGATGCCAAGAACTCTGTCGATATCCTGCTGGGACATCTGACGCGTCTGTTTCAGTCTTTCTGTAATGTCTTCCCTGTCACTTCTGACAAGAATGTTCAGATCAAATCTTCTGTACCAGTCTGTTTCAAACAGAAGAGGTACTTCCACAAAAAGTGCCTTCTCTGTGCAGTGGTTTTCATATTCATCCATTATCGTATCCCAGATTCTGGCGTGAAGATAATCTTCAACTTCTTTTCTGATATTTGCATCACTGAATATTCTGCCTCTTAGAACATCCTTGGAGAACTCTTCCTTCTTACAGGATATTATCTTTGAGAGTGCCTCTATGGTGCTATCATGCTTCAGCAGTTCAGCGTTAATAGCATCACAGCTTAAGACAGTATAGCCCTTTTCCCTGATCATGGCGCATACAGTGGACTTACCGGAGCCGATATTACCGCTGACAGCTGCCAGTACCGGCCTTGCTTTCTGACAATTCGGGCAGAAATAGGTCCCCCGTCCGTTGAGACTGATTTTTTCTATAACAGTACCGCATTCAGGGCACTGTTCTCCCTTTTTGCCGTGTACTTTAAGGTTTATCTGAAACAATCCGGTAACGCCTAATGAAGATGTATAGCTTCTGATGGTCGTTCCGCCTTGCTTGATAGCAGCTCTAAGGATATTTCTGGATGCCTCAATTATCTCTTTCCACTTGTTAAGAGATATCAGACATGCCGGTCTGCAGGGGTCAATATTCACCGCATGGCATATTTCATTGGCGTATATGTTTCCTATGCCGGCTATCATTTCCTGATCGAGGAGCTGCGTCTTTATCGGTGTGGAAACATTACGGCAGTATTTTTTCAGTTTGAATTCCGTCAGTTCCTCGTCGAATGGCTCAAATCCGAGTTTACTAATTGCCTCCATGGTCTGATCTTTACGGTACAGGTAGAACCTTCCAAACTTTCTGACATCGTTATAATGAAGTTCTCCCTTATCAAGTTTAAAGATAATATGGGTATGTTTATCGGGTTTAGTTGTTTCCCGATATACGTAGAACTTTCCTTCCATGCGCAGATGAGCTACCAGATTATAGTCATCCATGCCGAAAATAAGGAATTTACCTCTTCTGCCAAATGAATTGAATCTCTGGCCTTTCAAACTGTTCTGGAACTCTTGCTGATTCATGCCGAAAATGATGTTCTTCCACAGTACATCTACTTCTTCTATGCGGCGCCCCTGAATCTTGTGTTCGAGCGTTCTGACGACAGTCTCTACTTCCGGCAATTCAGGCATTATTTGACCTCCAGCCAGTTATTACCGCTTTCGGCTTCAGCCAGCAGCGGTACTTTCAATTCCATGGCGTTTTCCATTTCTTCTTCTACCAGTTTCATGACTATGTCCTTTTCCTCAACAGGAACATTGAGAATAAGTTCGTCATGTATCTGCAGAACCATGCTTGACTTCAGGTTTTCCTTCTTAAGACGTCTGTACACATTCAGCATGGCGATCTTTATCAGGTCAGCAGCGCTTCCCTGAACAGGAGTGTTCATGGCAGCCCTCTTTCCAAACTCCCGCAGTGAGTAGTTTGAACTGTTGATTTCAGGTATCTCACGCCGTCTGTTCAGCATTGTTGTAACGTAACCTTTTTCCTGGCATTCAGCAACGGTCCTGTTCATATATGCCTTGACGTTGGGATATTCACTGAAGTATTTTTCAATGAATCTTCTGGCTTCCGGAACCGGAATGTCCAGCTGCTCGGCCAAACCGAAGTCGCTCATTCCGTAGTCTATTCCGAAGTTGATGGCTTTGGCATGACGCCTCATAAGCGGTGTCACCTCGTTTTCAGCGACATTAAAGACGTCCATGGCTGTCTTGGTATGAATATCCATTCCGGCCTTGAAGGCTTCTATGAGGGCTTTTTCATCAGCCATGTGAGCCAGTATCCTTAATTCAACCTGCGAATAGTCTGCACCTACAAACAGACATCCTTCA
>JAEEGL015344689.1_pt1 | contig 26026 bp, 26 predicted proteins | sample 9134231 | NCBI WGS metagenome assembly JAEEGL01 (sample SAMN16246548, study PRJNA631951) | gut metagenome | biome: gut microbiome; feature: rumen; material: fiber-attached | host: Bos | place: Iran: Karaj | collected 2018-10 | reverse complement strand
GAGAACCATGTCGATGGAACGCCGGTGAACGGCATCTATCACTTCGTGCTGATTCAGCAGATGCTGGAACTGTTCAGCAAGGCCGGCCTGCAGCCTGACGTGCAGGAGATATTTGCCGCCAACAACCGCGACGCACAGCGGCCTGGCGTGACGGTGCTGCCTGCCGTGGAGGAGAGGGACGGTCAGGGTGCCGTGTCGGCTCACCTGCTGCGCCGCGTGTATGCCAACATCGCGCTGCGCTGCGACGAGACGGACGAGCTGGTGACGAACGTGGCCGTGGCGTACCACCAGAAGGGCATCCAGCTGGCCATTGGGCCGATGGTGAAGGTGTGTCACAACCAGTGCATCATGGGGCGCCCTGACGTGGTGGCGAACTACTGCTGCTACAACGGCGACACCCGGCTGCCGCGTGAACAGCGCACCATTGGGCACCTGATGAACACTGCCCGCGAGTGGGCCGAGGACTACGAGGCTCAGCAGTTCGGACGCTCGGCAGTGGGCGACATGCTGCGACAGCGGCTGTTCCGCCGTGACGATGCGCTGACGCTGATGGGCGTGCTGATGGAACGCCGCGTGCGCCACGACACGAGCGACGTGATGCTGCACACGAGCGACATGTATCCGCTGAACTCGGCTCAGATCAACTCGGCCTGCGAGAACCTGCTGAAGACGCTGAGCACGAGGGAGGAACCGACGTGGTGGGATGCCTATCAGGACTTGAACACGCTGCTGCACCCCGACAGCACGGACATTCCCTCGATACTGCCGCAACAGCTGGCGCTGATTGAGACGATGAGAACGATGGTTAATGGTTAATGCTTAATGCTTAATGCTTAATTCAACTTTGGAGTTAAGAAGTTAAGGAGTAAAGGAGTTAAGACGTTAGTCTTGTAATCCTTGCTGTCTTTGGAGTTTTAGGTGTTACGAAGTATTGTCTTTACTCCATAACTCCTTTAACTTCTTAACTCCTAAAATTTGCAAATGTTTAATTCTTAATTTTTATTATGGAGAAATTAGTACGAGTAAAGGCGCAGGGGGCTCCAGTGAGCTTCCAGTCGCAACAAGGAGAGACGGTGACGAAAGTCCCGGTGGTGATGACCGACGGCATAGACACGTTCGAGGCCGAGGCATTCGACAAACTGGCGGTTCAGCTGGCCAACAATCCGCTGAACGGCGACGTGATCTACAACGCTCAGATGCAGCTGAACGTGAGGGAATGGACGAACCAGCAAGGGCAGGTGGTACGGTCGAACAGCATCAGACTGCTGAGAATCGCACCGTTGTAAACAATGATTAATGCTTAATTTTACAAATAACTGAGTCGGAGGATGAGCGAGGAAATGTGTACGTACGAATGAGCTCAACTAAAACTTCGCTTTCCCCCATGCTCATTAATCCAGACAAAGTTATGAAAAAGTATATTTTCATTTTGAATGCCGTGGAGCTGATGACGAAGCTCTATGTCGGCAAGCGAGTGGAAGGTGTCCTCTTTATTGATGACACGGGTAGATTGACCTTCAAGGCGTACAACCGCCGGACGACGAAGCGACCCAAGGACCGGCTGGTGAAGAAGCTGCCGTGGGGATGGGTGAAGGAGAGCCTGGAGCGCATGAAGGTGTTCGGCTCGTTCCCCAAGGACCTGGGCACGGCCCGCGTGATGGGACTGCTGGAGGAGCATACGCGTGATGCGAAGAATGCGCTGATAGACCGTGAACTGATTGAATTTTGTTAACGCCCCCCAGCCCCCTCTAAATTAGAGGGGGAGTTTTAGAGGGGGAGGAGCGACTATTGATAATTGATAATTGAAAATTGAAAATTGATAATTGATAATTATGTTTTGCTATCAGAAGAATTTCTTTAATCCTACGTTGCCCGTTGACGAAGCGCAATTCTTTGCGCTCGTCAGGGCCACGCAGTGGAACGAGACGATTGACAAGTTCCGTGAGACGGGCGACCAGAAGCTGAAACGCGGACTGCCTGCATTCATCTTCCAGGCTACGTTTGACGAGACCATGTCGAATACCGGGAAACCGGGGGCTTGGCGCAAGCAGGCAGCAACAAGGCTGACAGGTCTCGTGGTGATGGACGTGGATCACGTGGACGATCCACGTGAGGTTCATGGTTCATGGTTAAAGGTTCATGATTTAAAGGCGCTTGGCGTGCTGCTCGTCTATATCACCCCTTCAGGAAAAGGTCTGAAAATTGTATTCAAGGCCGATGCAGAGAAGGGTAACCTCATCGACAACCAGCATGCCATGGCCAAGGTGCTTGGCGTGGAGGTTGACGAAAGTTGCAAGGATGCAAGCCGCATGAGCTTCATCTGCAAGGAATCGGATATTTTGTATTTGGATAAGGAATTGTTTACGTATGAGAACAAGGAGTTTAGCGAGCGATATACTGCTCTATATCGGGACGGTCGTTCACAGGCTACGGCAACGGATTGTCATAAAACGACAACTAACACAACCAAGACAACATTCAATGAGTCAGAGTTGGCGTCAATAGAGTGGAGAGGCTATGATATTCAGTCTTTTATTAATGCACGTTATGCTGACAAACTGCCCTGCGCGAAGGACTCGAACCGCCACAATGAGTCGCTGAAGCTGGCCACCGACCTGCTCATCATGCTCGACGGCGACAAGCAACAGGTGGAGCGGATACTGCGGGCACAGCCGTGGGTAGAGGAAATCGTCAACGAGAGGGACGAGAACGTGGGACAGACGGTCAGCTCGGCAGCCGACTGCGTGGCCAACAAGGAGAAGAAGACGGCCAACCCCTATCCGTCGGCAGCCATGCAGACGGCCATTGAGAAGGCCACCGGCCACAAATACAGCGAGCTGGTGGCGATGAAGGCAACGACGGAAACGGCCGACGGTGCTGCGAACGCACAGATGAGCCTATTACGGCAGCAGCTGAAGGCGTGGGGCATCCAGATCAGGCAGATGCAGGACGAGTTCCCCTGTCTGCGCGAGATAGGGCTGCGGCTGGAGGACGAGGCGCTGCCTGCCGCCCTGTTCTGTTCGTCGGCCATGATGGGCACGCTGATGACGCGCACCTGGTACCACTTCTACCACCGTCCTAACGAGGAACGACGGCTGAACTACTGCGTGTATGTCATCGGTCATCCGGGCAGCGGCAAGAGTTTCGTCGGCGAGCTGTACGACGTGCTGATGCAGCCCATACGCGACAGCGACCAAGTGGGCTACGACGCGCTGAACCGATACAAGCGCGAAAAGAACGAGCGCGAGACCAGCTCGAAGGAGCAGAAGAAGGACGCCATCAAGAAGCCCGACGTCATCATCCGCATACACCCGTCGAGAACGGCCAACGGCGTGTTCATCGAGGACATGATCAAGGCCGTGGAACAGGTGGGACAGCGCGAGATGCACCTGCACCTGTTCACCTTCGACGCCGAACTGGACAACAACACGCGGCTGGGAGGCAGCGGCAGCGGCACGTGGATAGACAAGCAGGTGATGGAGCTGAAGGCATTTCACAACGAGGAGGACGGTCAGGCCTACGCCAACCGCGAATCGGTGATGGGCATGTTCAACGTCTTCTGGAACTACGTCTATACGGGCACACTCTTCTCGCTGAAGCGCAAGACCCGCGAGGTGCAGGGCGTGGCCAGCGGACTGACCACACGACTGGCCGTGCTGCCCATGCCATCGACCAACTTCAAGATGATGGACATGGACAAACGCACCCAGCAGGACAACGGCACGAAGGTGCTCAGCGAGTGGGCCTACCGGCTGGACAAAGTGAGCGGCGAGCTGCCCCTGTGGCCGATGGTCAAGGAGTGCTGGGAGTGGACGCGCGACCACATGATGCTGGCCGACATCAACCAGGACAAGGCCGACGAACTGCTGATCAAGCGCGTGGCATACTACGGCATAGCCGTCAGCGCACCCTTCGTGCTGATGCGCCACTGGAAGGAGTGGGAGGAGAAGGGCACCTTCGAGGTCGATGACTGCGACCTGCAGCTGTGCCGCCTGGCGCTGGACATCCAGTACCACACGCAGCACCACTACTTCGGCGAGTATGCCGCCAACTACTTTGCCGACCTGGAGAACGACAAGAGCGTGGAGCGCAAGCGGCACACCAAGACGCGCATTGCCTACAGCAAACTGCCCGACGTGTTTGGCATTGAGGATGTAGAAAGAGAGTATGGTGTAACGCTGTCTGGAGCGAGAGTCGTTGTCAGCCGGCTGAAAAAGGACAAAATAGTCAAAAAAATAAAGGAAGGTGACGACAAGGGCAAGTACCAGAAAGTGACGAAATCAATTTAAAAATTTCAAATTTCAAATTTCAAATACCATTTTCTTTATGAACAAACGTACAACACTACCGCGCAACTGGCGCAACAACAATCCGCTGAATATCAGGCGGTCGAAAGACCAGTGGCAGGGGCTGGCAGACGTGCAGAACGACAAGGCGTTCTGCCAGTTCCGGGCCATGAAGTACGGATGGCGGGCAGCATTCATGCTGCTCTGCCGGAAGTACTACTACACGTACAGGCTGGTGACCATCCGGCAAATCATCAGCCGGTGGGCACCATCGACGGAGAACGACACACGCAACTACACGGAGTGGGTGGCGGCACAGGTGGGCATCGATGCCGACCAGCAGCTGCCGCAGCCCGATGACGAGGGGCGCGACACGTGGCTCCGGCTGGCCCTGGCGATGGCGCTCTATGAGGGAATGCTGCAGCCCAACCAGCTGATGCGTGTCAACATCTGGGAGATAGTGGAGGGGTGGGGGATTAAGGGGCCTCCCCCGACCCCTCCGAAGGAGGGGAGATGAGCCTCCCCCAACCCCTCCGAAGGAGGGGAGACAACGCCCCCTGCCCCCTCTAATCTTAGAGGGGGAGAGAACGCCCCCTCCAAGCCTGTTTAAAGATAATGTAGGCAAGAAATTTGGCAGATAGAAAAAAAAGGCGTACCTTTGCAGCCTATAATGATATTCGACGGAATGACGCGAAGTAGCTTACATACGATACTTCTGGGCGTGCTGGTAATATGTGCGTGCACACAGCAGCGGAAACAGGAACCCGTGGTGACTCCGTGGGGCGAGATTGCTGATACTGTACCGACAGATGATAGTTTCGACTTGGCTGAAATTCAGCGCAACGGCGAACTCATTGCACTGACGCTGACTGGCCCTGAGACCTACTACGACTATCACGGACGTCACCTGGGCGTGCAATACCTGATGGCGCAGCGCTTTGCCGACAAACTGGGCGTTGGACTGCGCATGGAGGTGTGCCGTGACTCGATGGAAATGCTGCAGCGGCTGGCTGCCGGTGAGGCTGACCTGATATGCTATCCGATGACTACGCAAGGCTCCGGATGGCTCATCGGCGACGACAAGGATGACCTGAAAAGGGAACTCACGGCATGGTGGAAGCCGACGCTGCCGGCTGAGGTGAAGAAGGAGGAGGAGTTCCTGCTTTCAAACCGTAGCGTGAAGCGCCGCGTTTTCTCGCCGATGCTGAACAGGGCCGGAGGCGTCATCTCCCACTACGACGGTCACTTCCAGCGCTATGCGCAGACCATTCGCTGGGACTGGCGGCTGCTGGCGGCACAGTGCTACCAGGAGTCAACCTTCGACCCCAAGGCACGCTCGTGGGCAGGAGCCTGCGGACTGATGCAGATCATGCCGGGCACTGCCGACCATCTTGGGCTGGCGCGTAGTGATATGTATGACCCTGAGAAGAACATTGCCGCTGCCGTGCGCTATCTGGGTGAACTGGAGAACTCGTTCAGCGACATCCGCGAGCGTTCGGAACGTACCAAGTTCGTGCTGGCAGCCTACAACGGCGGACATTTCCACATCCGCGACGCGATGGCACTGGCGCAGAAGAACGGGCGCAACCCCAAGCTGTGGCGCGACGTGGAACCATTCGTACTGGGGCTCAGTCAGCCAGCATACTACAACGACCCCGTGGTGAAGAACGGCTATATGCGAGGCTCAGAGACTGTCGATTATGTGCGCAAGATTCAGGAACGCTGGAACGGCTACCGAGGGGTGCGCACACCACGAAGCGGCATGGGCCTGAACGGTGTGCCGCAGAAGGCAAAACGAGAAAGGAAACAGAAGTACCAGGTATGATGTATGATGTATGATGTATGATGTCTGATGTAAGAAGTAAGATGTAAGATGTAATAAAAAAATAATATGGAAATGGATAGTATTTTTGGCAAAGTCTTAAAGGGCTGCGGATGTCTGACCCTCGGTTTCTTCCTGCTGTGTATCGTGCTGGCTATCATTGGTGCTTTCGTCGATGACGATGACGAGGACGAGAAGAACGAGGTGGTGCAGGCCGTGCTGGTGGAAAAGAACGACAGCGTGAAGAAAGACAGCGTAGTAGTGAACAAACCCTTGGAGGGCGACCCCTACAAGGAACTGGACGAGCTGATAGGCCTGGAACAGGTGAAGGAAGAGGTGCGCTCGCTGGCCAACTTCGTCAGGTTGCAGAAGCAGCGCGAAGCCAAGGGGCTGAAAACGCCGAAGATGTCGTACCATCTGGTGTTCTACGGTTCGCCGGGTACGGGTAAGACCACGGTGGCCCGCATCGTGGGACGCATCTACAAGGACTTGGGAGTGCTGAAAAGCGGTCATACCGTGGAGACCGACCGTGGGGGACTGGTGGCACAGTATGTCGGACAGACGGCTACCAAGACCGATACCGTCATCCAGAAGGCGCTGGACGGCGTGCTGTTTATCGACGAGGCCTACGCGCTGGTGCCTGAGGGCGGCAGCCATTCCGACTACGGACAGGAAGCCATTGCCACGCTGCTGAAGCGCATGGAGGACCATCGCGACCGTCTGGTAGTCATCATTGCCGGCTATAAGGACGAGATGCATCGATTCATCGACTCCAACCCTGGTCTGCAGTCGCGTTTCAACCGTTACATAGACTTCCCTGACTATTCTCCGCAGGAACTGGTTGAGATTTTCAAGCTTCAGCTGAAGAAGAATCAATACACCATAGGCCCTGAGGCTGAGAAGATGCTGAAGCAGCGGATGGAATTTGCCGTTGCCCATAAGGACAAGCATTTCGGCAATGCCCGCTATGCCAGAAACATCTTCGAGCGTAGCATTCAGCAGCAGGCCAACCGGCTGGCCGGTAAGAAGAACCTGACCAGCGAGCAGCTGACGGAACTGACCGTAGAGGACATTGTCAAGGGATTCCAGGCAGACAAGAAAATGAGAAAGTGAAAAGTGAAAAATATCAACGCCCCCTCCCCCCTCTAATCTTAGAGGGGGAGGAAATGAAAAATTTGCTACCGCAGTGAAAAGTGATGTAAGAAGTAAGATGGAAGAGGTGGTGGCTGCCATCTATGATAAGATAGGTGGTGAGCTGACTGCCGAAACGATGGGCATGTTGAACAGCGACCAGATAACGCTGTTGGCATGGAAGACCCTGCACGACGAGGTGATGGAGGGTGGCTTCGTGCAGTTGATACACAACGGCTATGGCACCTTCATCTTCAAGAATCCGCTGGCCAAGGCGTTGAGGCTGTGGGGCTTGCGCGACCTGTCGAAACTGATCTATAGTGCGCACACGCTCTACGAGAAATACCACGTTGCCATTGAACGCGACTGTACCGACGAGGAATTCATGGCGCTGTTCGAGCAGTACCCTGAGTTCGATGAGCTGGACGATACGTTCGTAGAACAGGAAGAAGCGTGGACGGAACAGATAGCGCAATACGTGGACGAACACATACATTAAACATTGAAAAAGTGAATAAGGAAGAGGAACTGATCAGGAAGAAAAGTCCTGTCAACATACGCAACAGAAAGGCCTCGTTTGAATATTTCTTCATCGAGACCTTTACGGCAGGCATCGTCCTGACCGGCACGGAAATCAAGAGTATCAGGCTGGGAAAGGCTAGTCTTGTGGATACCTATTGTACCATCATCAATGGCGAGATGTGGGTGAAGGGCATGAGTGTGTCGCCCTATTTCTACGGCTCGTATAACAATCACGAGCAGAAGCGCGACCGCAAGCTGCTGCTCACCCAACGGGAAATTCAGAAACTGGCATCAGCCACCAAGCAGACGGGTTATACCATCGTGCCGCTGTTGGTGTTTATCGACCAGAAAGGCTTTGCCAAGATGGATATTGCCCTCTGCAAGGGTAAGAAGTCGTTCGACAAACGGCAGACGCTGAAGGAGAAGGAAGACCGCAGGGAAATGGACCGTGCGATGAAAAGCGTGAAAAGGTAAATCCTTGGTAAAAATAAAATATATAATGTAATATAAGTTTCACATGATAATAATTCGTAGAATTCGCGGTAAGAATAGTAGAGTAGGGTGGCAAATCGGCTTTTTGCTGTTTTGTTGTTTTGTATTCCAGTCTCTGTCCGCCCAGCAGAAACGGGAGTTTCGCGGCGCATGGATACAATGCGTCAACGGACAGTTCAAGGGAATGGCGACCGCTGACATGCAGCGCACGTTGAGCTACCAGCTGGACGAGTTGCAGAAAGACGGCTGCAATGCCATCATTTTTCAGGTGCGACCAGAATGCGACGCACTCTACGAGAGTACTTTGGAGCCGTGGAGCTACTATCTGACGGGTGAACAGGGACAGGCTCCTGTGCCCTATTGGGACCCTCTGCAATGGATGGTGGAGCAGTGTCACCAGCGTGGTATGGAACTGCACGCCTGGATAAACCCCTACAGGGCCAAGACCAAGACGCCCCACCAGCTCGCTGACAGTCACGTGGCCATGCAGCACCCTGAGTGGACCTTTGAGTACGATGGGCTGACGCTGTTGAACCCTGCCCTGAAGGAATGCCGCGACTATATCTGTCAGGTTGTTCAGGACATCGTGTCACGTTATGATGTTGACGGTCTGCACATTGACGACTACTTCTATCCCTATCCCGTGGCAGGCGTGGAAATCCCTGATGACGAGCAGTTTGCCGCCTCTGACAATGGGTTTCAGAACCGTGGCGACTGGCGACGACAGAATGTCAACCTCTTCATCGAACAGATGGCTGCGACCATCCATCAGGAAAAGCCGTGGGTGAAGTTCGGCGTGTCGCCCTTTGGCATCTATCGTAACAAGAAGAGCGACCCTGACGGCAGCCGTACCAATGGTCTGCAGAACTACGACCAGCTGTATGCCGACGTGCTGCTGTGGGACGAGAAGGGATGGATGGACTACTGTGTGCCGCAGCTCTATTGGGAGATTGGCAACAAGGCGGCTGACTACGAGGAACTCATCAGGTGGTGGAATGACCACATCAGCAATAGCAACCTGTACATCGGCGAGGACGTGGAGCGAACGGTGAAGTATGCCGACAAGAAGAACCCTGCCGTCCACCAGCTGGCTGCCAAGAGGACGCTGCACAACGAGCTGGACAACGTCAGCGGAACGGTGCTCTGGTATGCCAAGGCTGCCGTTGACAACATCGGCAACTATGGCACGCTGATGCGCAACAACTACTGGAAAACGCCAGCGCTGATGCCCCTGCAGCCTGAGATTGACTACAAAGTGCCAAAGGCTCCACGTAAGCTGAAACAGCTGGAAATAGACGGCAAGCAGGTGCTCTGCTGGACGGCTCCGAAGGGCAAGGGATGGAAGGATGAGGCCGTCGCATACGTGGTGTATCGTTTCGAGAAAGGTGAGCCGCTGGACACAGAGGATGCCTCGCACATCGTCGCTCTGACCCGTCAGCCGCATTACGAGTTGCCACGCATGGCTCCTGGTCGTTACGTCTATCTCGTTACGGCGCTGGACCGTATGCACAACGAGAGCGATGCTGTTAAGAGAAAAGTGAAAAGTGAAAAATTTGCTACCGCTGTAAAGTGAAAAGTGAAAAGTGAAAATTATATTTTTAATTTGAATTTTCCAACGATGAGATATAATGTGAATCAACAAGGGGAGTACGACCACTTTGACGTCGCCAAGGAACAGCCGCTGCTGGAGTTCCTGCTGGAGAACGTGAAGCAGAGCCGGACGAAAATCAAGCAGACGCTGCAGGGACAGGGCATCAAGGTGAACGGCAAGACCGTGACGCAGTTCGACTACCAGCTGCTGCCAGGCATGAAGGTGGCCGTCTCGAAGACGAAGCGTAACCAGCAGCCCTTCCGTAGCCGCTACGTAAAGATTGTCTATGAGGACCGCTGGCTCATCGTCGTGGAGAAAGCCGTCGGCATCCTGTCAATGGCTGCCGGCCACTCGACGCTGAACGTCAAGGCCGTGCTGGATGACTATTTCAAGAAGTCGCACCAGAACTGTACGGCCCATGTGGTGCATCGCCTGGACCGTGACACCAGCGGTCTGATGGTGTACGCCAAGGATATGGATACGGAGCAGATTCTGGAGCACAACTGGCACCAGATAGTGTATGACCGCCGTTATGTCGCCGTGCTCAGCGGCGAGATGGAGCAGGACGAGGGTACCATTGCCAACTGGCTGAAGGACAACAAGGCCTACGTGACCTATTCGTCGCCTGTCGATAATGGCGGTAAGCATGCCATCACCCACTTCCACGTGATGGACCGTACCACAGAGCACTCGCTGGTGGAGTTTCGTTTGGAGACAGGACGCAAGAACCAGATTCGCGTGCATGCTGCCGACATGGGGCATCCCGTTTGTGGCGACGTGAAATATGGCAATGGCGACGACCCGTTACACCGGCTGTGCCTGCATGCCTGGTTGCTGTGCTTCTATCATCCCGTCACCAGACAGCCCCTGGAGTTTGAGACACCAGTACCTGCTATGTTCAGACACTTGTTTAAGTGAAAAGAGAAAAATTTCAACGCCCCCTGCCCCCTCTAATCTTAGAGGGGGAGGAAGTGAAAAATTTGCTACCGCAATAATTAAAAATTAAATAGTAAATATGGAAACCAACTTAACCTATTATGCATTGCTGCTGGTGCTGATAATTATCGGCGTCGTGGTGCTGAAGAAAGTGGCGTCGTGCCTGATCAAGTCCATCATCACCATCGTGCTCGTCGCTGTCGCAGCAGCCATCTGGTGGCTCTACTTCAGATAAGCAGCAGCCCTAAGGTTACACAGAGACCATAGACGAACATGTTGCGTGCCGTCTCGCCCAGACATTCGTTCAGTTGACGCCCATGATTGATGCGGCGCATCTTCAGCCATGTGAAGACGTGCAGCAACAGATAGAAAAGTGGTAGCACGAAAGCTAACACGTGGCCGTTGTACCAAAACACGAGACCTGTCAACGTGGCGACAATGCCCAACAGCAGATAGAGGTTCTCAGTGGCTTGCGGACCCATTCTGACCGCCAGCGTCATCTTTCCGTCACGACGGTCGTTGTCCCTGTCGCGATAGTTGTTGACAATCAGCAGCCCGTCAATGACCAGTCCGCAGGCAAGGGAGGCTAAGAAAACCTGCCAAGTGACGGTGTGGAGTTGGATGTAATAGGTGATGCAGACGGGTACGATGCCGAAGAACAGCAGTACCAGCACATCGCCAAGTCCAAGATAGGACAGGTGGGTGGTATAGAGGAAACAGAACACGACACAGAGGATGCCTATCAGCACCATTTCCATGCCTCCATACCATATCAGCGGCAAGCCCACCAGACAGGCCAGTACGGTGACGGTGGCGATGGCCTGCTTCATGGCACTGGTGCTTACCCAGCCCTGCGTACAGGCACGAAGCGGTCCCAGACGGGTGGCAGCGTCATCGTTCCCCTTGGCAAAGTCAAAGAAGTCGTTGATGAAGTTGGCATCAATCTGCATCAGCATGGCGAACAGCATGCACAGCACGGCAGGAAACCACTTGAAGGTACCCGTCTCGTAGTCAGCGGCATCGGTATAGGCTAATGCCAACCCTATCATGACAGGTACTGCTGCACCTGTCAGCGTCTTGGGACGTGCTGCCAACAGCCACGCACGAGGGGAATTCTGGGTTATTTCATCGTTCATAATGCTTAATGCTTAATGCATAATGCTTAATTTCAATTCTTCAATTTTTCAATTTTTCAATTTTTCAATCCTTTTCAGTTTCTTCTGCGAAGATTCTGTCGAACACAGGGCGCATCTTGTCAGGCGCAACGATCAGGGAGCGCAGCTCATTCAGTTTGCGCTCGTTTTCAGAACCCTGAATCCACAGGCGGATATATCCGTTGACGGAATATTTCTCGTCCATGTGCTGCATGAACCGTTGCCAGTGCCCCTCGATGTCAAGATGAGGATAGTTGGCTAATCCGAACTGAATGGTGCGCCGTATGACGGTCTGTGGGTCGATGTCACGGTCAGCCTCTGCCACAATCTTGCCATAGATGCTGCGTGGAGCCCTGGAGGCTGATGCACGATGGTCTTCCACGGCTTCCTTCATCATCGTCAGCTGGTCGGCAGTAAACCAACGCTTCAGTCGGGCATCAGCCATCAGTATCTTGCCACTCGTCAGATGGTGGATGGCACGAGGACCTGAAAGTCCTAAGTCGTGATAGGCGGCAATAGCATACGCCATATCGAGGTCGGCACCAGTCTTTCGTGCCAGGTCTATGGAGCGACGGATGACACGCGTCACATGTTCCATGTTATGGGCTTTGTCAAAAGCGGCATACTGGGGCAGTATCTGAGTCTCGATAAACTCTATCAGGTCGAGTGACGGGTTGTTGGTCATGATGGTCCGGTGTGATGATTAGTTATAGAAATTCCAGGAAACACCCATGTGCAGCACACGAGAGTTGGTGGGGTAGTGGGGAGTCAGGAAGTATTTCTTACTGCCGCTGCCGGCATTGACATGACTCATGGCGATGAAGAATCGGGCACGCTTCAGGTGCATGTTGGCATAGACGTCAACAAACGGGTAGCCGCCAATCTCGATGCGGCTGGCATCGTTCTGCTGGATAGCAAACTGATTCAGCTGCGGACAATAGTCAGGTGCCGTATAGGAAGTGAAGTAGGTGGCACAGCCGCCCAATTCCACCAGCAGCACACGGGCTATCTTGAACTTCAGGTAGAGGTTAGAGAAGATGTTCAGCGAGGGAACGGGCAGCACGTAGGGGTCGCTGGAATTCTGGTAGGTCACCACGTTGTCCCAGTGAACGATGCCAAAGTGCAGGTTCTGGATGAGCTGTGCTGTCAGCATATTGATGTTGCCGCTGCTCTGGTAAACGCCAGCCGTCAGGTTGGTACGGCCTTTCGTGGTGGCCGCATAGCTCATGCCGAAGTACGTGTAGTTCTGAATCTCGTCAATGGCCACCCTCAGCCGCGTGTTCGTCTTGTCGTAGCTGAACATTCCTTCTAAATGGGTTCGCGTTTCACTTTTGAGTGACTGGTCCCACCACAGGTGCTTGGAGTGGTAGTTGTTCTGGAAGAATGTGGGGTTGGTGCGATGGAACCACGCGTTGGCAGCCAGCCGGACGGTATCGCCAAAGAGCTTGAAGTTCAGGTCAGTGGCGAAATCGACTGCCAGCGCACCAGCCTCCCTGCCTGTCACGCCAAGTTCTGCAGCCAGGTTGAAGTGCAGCGTGCGGCCTTGCGTCTTTGAAATCTGTCCGCCGACGCTGATGCCTTGTTCCGTCCATTTGTTCAGGACGTAGGCGGTGGTGTCGTTGCCAACGAGGTCAGGCATCTTGAACTGTCTGTAGTCAAAGGATACAAACGCTTTCAGGCCAGCCTTCATGTATTTGTTGAAACCTTCGAGCAGCGCAAGGGCAAAGGTGTTCTTGACAGAGGTGAAAGTATTCTTGTCGTAGATGGAATCATTGCCATAGGCATTCTCGTAGTTGCGGTCGTAGTAGTTGTGGGCATAGTAGCCTGTTGGCGTAGCGTAGGCCTGATAGATGCGGTCGTAGCTGTTGATGTCGAGTGTATGGATGATGCTGGTCACAGGCACGTACTCTTTCTTCATCGTGGCCTCGATGGAGTCCTCACGGGCCTTGATGGCCAGAAGGCTGTCCATTGCTTCAGCAGACTCCACTGGTATGCGTGTGGTGTCTGGCTGTTCCACCTCCTTTTTGGCTGTGCCAGGTTCGTCGCCAGCTATCTTGGCGTTGGCAGGACGTCCTGACGGCATCTGTTCAGCAACGGGATCAGCGTTTCTGCCTGATTTTATGTCGCCTCGCCGTGGAGTCTTGTCAGAACCGCCGGCTTTGGCGGCTTCGCGCTCCTGTTTCTGTTTGGCAGCAGCGGCAGCAAACTGACGGGCCTTGATTTCTGCTTCCGTCATCTTCACTTTACGGTAGAAACCGATGTTATAACGGTGGGAAAGGAAGAAATGCTGCGAGTTGTTACGGTTCCAGTTCTTGGTGAGAACAGTGGGAATCTCCTCTTCGCTGAAGGCATCCTCGAACGACTCAGGGTGGGTGATGTAGTCGTCGTTGGTGATACCACCGTTTTCCGTAGCCTTGCGATGGTAGTCCGTAAACAGCGCGTGCATCTGGTATTTGTCGCCAATGTAGGAGGCATATAGCGCAGCACGGAAGTTGGCGTTGTTGGTATATTGGAAATAGCCTCTGTTATAGTGGTAGTCCAAATCGAAGCCGAATCCAAACCGCTTGTTGGCGTTGACGGCAAACTTTGCGTCAATATGGTCTTCGCCTTTCTGCTGGTCGCCGCAGTTGTCGTAGCTGATGTTGGTGTAGGGCGACAGCGTGTTGGTGAACAGGAACTGGTCAGGGTGGCGAGTGGTGTAGTCGTAGGGCTGGACGAAGAAGAACTCTTCCGTCTTCGGACGGTCGATGAAGATACGATTCTGGCGAGCCGTGTAGTTGCTGCCCGTCGTGTTGAACTCCTTCCAGAGCCCCGTGTTGTAGATGCTGTTCTGGTAAAGGTGGGGCATCGTGTCAACCTCGGCAGGTCGCACGTCACCAAAACGGCGGTCGATGGTCCATACGTGGACACCACGTGGAATCTCCTTGGTGATTTTGGCAGAGTCGCGACGGTTGGGGTTGAAGTTGCCCGACGCGTTGTCATCAGTCGCGTTGCCGAACTCATCGCGCTGCGTGATGTTGCCGCTGGCATCCATCTGGTTATAGACCTGTGACAGCGCGACGGACGGCAGCAGACAGAGCAGCAGCCACAACAGCGTTCTGAAATCAGCCATTGGCATCCTCCTTGTACATGATTCGCAAACAAACCTCAATGAACTTGAAGGCCATTGACGTGAGAATGACAATGGTGCCCGTCGGCTGGCTGTACTTGTAGTAGATGAACATGCCGGCAGCAGCACCGATGCAGAACAGGGTGTTAAGTATGTTGCGTATCAACATCAAGTTCATAGCAGGGCGGCATCGATTTGGTTAAACAGCTCCTCCATGCGGTCCACGGTCTTGCGACGGAACTTTGCCGAGATGGGCAACAGCTTGGTCTGTTTCTTGTTCAGCGCCTTGCTGTCGGAAATCCATTCCTCAGCAGTATAGCGCAGTGGCGTGCGCTCTTCCTCGTAGAGGTAGTGGAGACGGGTTACGGCGATGTTGACCTTGCCGTACTCGACCTTCACATGGACGGTGTAGTAGAAACGGGTGCGGTCGAGAACCAGTGCCGTGGATTTAAAGGTCATCCACTCCTCGAAGGTAGCACCAATCTCACGCGAGGTCTCGTTGACAATAGCCACCTCGCTCTTGATCTGCCCCTCGCTCTTGGCCATGCCTTGCAGCACCTTGATGAGCTGGGTGTAAATCGTGACGTCATCCTTGCCAGGAACGGAGACGGTATGCGTGAACATGACACGTCCGTCCTTCTCAGGGACGGCTCCGACCAGATACTTGCTGTCATCGACTTTCTTGCTCTGGAACAGATATTTCTTTTCCTGCTTGGTTTCTGCGGGCTTTGACCAGTTTCCGTTTTGTGCCTGAGCGGCTATGCCTGCTGTCAGGAGCACTGCTATCATTAATTTTCTCATCATATTTTACTTTTGTTGGTTTTTGGCTGCAAATGTACGAATAATATTCGTCTTATTGGCAGTAAAGCGCAGATAATTCTCATTTTTTAATCTTTGCTTTTTATTATTTAATTTATTTTAGTTCCAGTTCTTTCTGCAAACGGATGATTTCGTCGCGGTATTGGGCAGCCTGCAGGAAGTCCATCTTCTTGGCGGCTTCCTTCATCAGACGGGTAGTTTCGGCAATGCTCTTCTCCAACTGTGGACGGGTCATGCGTTCCACAATCGGGTCGGCAGCCATAGCCCCCTCAGGCAGCCCGATATAGGCCGTCTTGGCGCCGTCCTGTTTCCTGTTGTCGCCTTCATCAGGTAGAGTTACGTAGAGGTCACTGCCTTTCAGCTGTTTGCGGATTTGCGTTGGCGTAATGCCGTGCTCCTCGTTGTATTTCAGCTGTTTGTTGCGTCGCCGCTGGGTTTCGTCAATGGTTTTCTGCATGGACTCTGTGATGTTGTCGGCATACATGATGACCTTTCCGTGGACGTTTCTTGCTGCACGGCCTGCCGTCTGTGTCAGGCTGCGGTGTGAACGGAGGAATCCTTCTTTGTCGGCATCGATGATGGCTACCAGCGAAACCTCCGGCAGGTCAAGTCCTTCACGCAGCAGATTGACGCCCACCAGTACGTCAAACGTTCCGTTGCGCAGGTTCTCCAGAATTTTTACACGCTCCAGCGTTGTCACCTCGCTGTGGATATAGGCCGTCTTGATGTCGTGGTTCAGCAAGTATTCCGCCAGTTCCTCTGCCATTCGCTTGGTCAGCGTGGTGACGAGTACGCGTTCCTGTCTTTCAATGCGTTGCAGTATTTCCTCCATGAGGTCGTCAATCTGATTCTCAGAGGGGCGCACTTCTATCTCAGGGTCTAACAGTCCTGTGGGACGTATCACCTGTTCCACCACAATGCCCTCTGCTTCGTTCAGCTCATAGTCGGCAGGGGTGGCAGAGACGTAGATCACCTGATGGGTCATCTGTTGGAACTCGTCGAAGGTCAGCGGACGGTTGTCAAACGCTGCCGGCAATCGGAAGCCATACTCCACCAGATTGGTCTTCCTGGCACGGTCACCACCATACATCGCTCCAATCTGTGGTACTGACACGTGGCTCTCGTCAATCACGGTCAGATAGTCGTCAGGGAAGAAGTCCAACAGACAGTAGGGACGCTCTCCGGCCTGCCTGCCGTCAAAATAGCGGGAGTAGTTCTCGATGCCTGAGCAGTGGCCGAGTTCCTTGATCATCTCCATATCGTACTCCACGCGTTCCTTGATGCGCTGTGCCTTGATGCCGTCGCCCATTTCCTCGAAGAAGGCAATCTGCTTCACCAAGTCGTCCTGTATGTTGTGAATGGCGATGTTGGTCTGTTCCTGCGTGGTCATGAACAGGTTGGCAGGGTAGAGCTTGTATTCCTCAAAGGTTGCTGCCCGCAGCATGGTCTCGCTGTCCAGCTCCTCGATGCTGTCTATCTCGTCGTCCCAGAAGGTAATGCGTAGAATGTCGTCGCTGTAGGCCAGCGCGATATCCACCGTATCGCCTTTCACGCGGAAGTTGCCACGCTTCAGTTCCAAGTCGTTTCTGACATAGAGTGATGCTACCAATTTTCTTAACAAAGCGTTGCGGTCGATAATCTGTCCGCGATGAATCTCGATGATGTTTTCATTCAGGGCGACAGGACTTCCCATGCCATAGATGCATGAAATGGATGATACAACGATGACGTCCTTTCTGCCTGACATTAAGCTGCTTACTGCTCTTAGTCTCAGACGGTCTATCTCTTCGTTGATGGCAAGGTCCTTCTCTATGTAGGTGTCGGTGGTGGGGAGATAGGCCTCTGGCTGATAGTAGTCATAATAACTGACATAATACTCGATGGCATTGTCAGGGAAAAAGCCTCGCATTTCCTCATACAACTGGGCGGCCAGCGTCTTGTTGTGCGATAGGATGAGTGTCGGACGGTTGATGTTGGCAATGACGTTCGCCACAGTGAACGTCTTTCCAGAGCCGGTAACGCCCAGCAGAACCTGTGCTTTGTCGCCTCGCTGCAGGCCGTCTGTCAGCTGTCTGATAGCCTCCGGCTGGTCGCCCGTTGGTTTGTATTTTGATGTTAAATGAAACTTCATATCGTGCAAAGGTACGAAATAAATCATAATAAAGCACGTAAAACACTAATTTTTATCAAAAAACCTTTGCCTTTCGCAAGAAAATGCGTAATTTTGCACGTCAAAATCGAAATGAGATGAATAAGAACACAATAATAGCTCTTTGTATGGCTGCTTTTCTCAGCAGTTGTGCCACTGAGTTCAATAGGGTCTATAAGTCAACAGACTATTCCTATAAATACGAATATGCCAAGCAGTGTTTCGCAATGGGTAAGTTCCAGAATGCGGTGACGCTGCTCAGCGAGGTCGTAACCATGCAGAAGGGTAGGGAGACCGCCCAGGAAAGTCTTTATATGTTGGCGATGGCTGAGTATTGCAATCGTGACTACGAGGCTGCCAGTGCCACCTTCCGCAAGTATTTCACCACCTATCCGAAAGGCGATTTTGCCGAGCAGGCAGCCTACTATATCGGACAGTCGCTCTATGCTGGAACCCCTGAGCCGCGTCTGGATCAGACGCCAACCATCGGGGCTATCAACGCCTACCAGAACTTCATGGACTATTTCCCTGATTCCCCCTTGCGTGAAGAGGCTCAGCAGAAACTATTCATCCTGCAGGACAACCTGGTGCGCAAGGAGTTGCTGTCGGCACAGCTGTACTACAACCTTGGCGGCTATTTCGGCAACATCAATGCCAATACGGAGAGTAACTACGAAGCCTGCATCATCACTGCCCAGAATGCCCTGAAGGAATATCCCTATACAGAGCTGCGTGAGGACTTCGCCGTGCTCATCATGAAGAGCAAGTTTGAACTGGCAGAAAACAGCTCGGAAGAGAGAAAGATGGAACGTTATCGTGAGGCAGAAGACGAGTGCTATGGTTTCCTCAACGAGTTCCCTGAATCCAAGGACTGCAAGACTGCTGAGAAATTCATCGTCAAGTGCAAGAAAGTAACGGGCGATTGATGGATGATGTCTGATGGATGATGTCTGATGGATGATGTCTGATGTCTGATGGATGATGTAAGATGTAAGAAAAAACAAGAATTAAAGTCAAAAATAACAACAATGGATTACAAAAAGTCAAAAGCACCGGTTAATACCGTTACCCGCAACATCATGGATCTGTGCAGCGATACGGGCAATATCTACGAGAGTGTGGCTATTATTGCCAAGCGTGCCAATCAGATTAGCGTGCAGATTAAGGACGACCTGTCGAAGAAACTGGCAGAGTTTGCCTCTTACAACGATTCTTTGGAGGAAGTCTTCGAGAACCGTGAACAGATTGAGATTTCGCGCTACTACGAGAAATTGCCCAAGCCCTCTCTGCTGGCTACTCAGGAGTTTGTAGAGAACAAGGTCTATTGGCGCGACCCTGCCCGTGAGCAACAGGCTGCCGTGACAGATTAAAAGTGTTGCGTAGTTATGATACAGCGCAAACAAACCCTGTTCCTGCTTCTGGCAGTGATTCTCTACATCGTGACGCTTTCCATGCCCGTGGCCACTGTGACTTCACAGGGACTTACGCAGGGAAGGGTCTATTGTCTGCTGTGGCTTGACTCCATGGGTGCAGCCCATTTCCAGTACTGGCCGCTGTTCGCCCTTCTCCTGCTCTCGTCAGCGCTGAGCTTCTATACCATATTCTTATATAAGTCGCGTCCTTTCCAGGCCACGTTATGTCTGGTGTGCATGTTGCTTTCGTTGATATGGTATATAGCCCTCGTCGTAGTCAGCAAGATGATGGCCCCTGATGCCGTTGAGTTCCACGCATCCTGGCCAGCAGTACTGCCGGCAGTGGCTGTCATACTGACATTCATGGCACGAAAAGCCATTTTGGCAGACGAAAAGCTGGTCAAGGCTGCTGACAGGCTACGGTAGTCGCTGGATAATTCGTTATTTGTAACTAAAACACTGACAGAAGTTAATTTTGTCAGTGTTTTAACGTTTAAGCTGTTAATTTCTAACAGCCGTTAAGCAACAAAGGACAATTGTTAAATTGCGACAAAAATAGCTGACAAATTGTCTGTTTCACAAAAAATGGGTCTATATTTGCACTCGAATTTCAAGACACGGCGGATGATGGCTGTTAAACCAATATCCAAAATGAGAGTCAAAAGAAAAGTATTAACATTTTAAAAACGAATAAGAACATGAAAAAGATTGTGAAAAACGTGATGCCGGCATTCTACCTGATGGTGATTGCTTTCTCGGCAGCTTCCTGCAACAAGACCCAGGCCGCTCCCGCAGCCGCCGCTCAAGCTACCGTTGCAGCAGGACAACCAGTAGATTTGACTTACGCAGCAGAAAAGTCGCTGCCCTCAGTGGTGTACATCAAGTCTGTGACGAATGCCAAGACGCAGACGGTGGATTATTCTGATCCCTTCGAGGATTTCTTCTCCGACCCCTTCGGCGGATTCTTTGGACGTGGCCAGGGCAATGGCGGCAGGCGCCAGCGCCAGGTGCAGACTCCGAAGCGTGCAGCAGCAGGTTCTGGAGTCATCATCTCTTCTGACGGCTACATTGTTACCAACAACCACGTCGTTGACGGTGCTGACGAGCTGACCGTCACGCTGAACGAGAACTCCAAGGAATACTCTGCACGGGTTATCGGTGCCGACAAGACCACCGACCTGGCACTTATCAAGATTGACGCCAGAAACCTGCCCGCCATCGTCATTGCCAACAGCGACGACGTGAAGGTTGGCGAATGGGTGCTGGCCGTTGGCAATCCCCTCGGACTGAACAACACCGTTACTGCCGGTATCGTCTCTGCCAAGGCCCGTACCATGGGGCAGGGCGTGAGCTCTATGATTCAGACCGATGCTGCCATCAATCAGGGTAACTCGGGTGGTGCGCTGGTCAATGTGCGTGGTGAGCTGATTGGTATCAACGCCATGATCTATTCTCAGACCGGTTCTAACATCGGTTACGGTTTTGCCATTCCTACCACCATTGTCAACAAAGCCGTTGACGACTTCAAGAAGTACGGTACCTACCAGCGTGCCATGATTGGCATCCAGGGTGGCAGCGTGAAGGACTATGTCGATACCATGAAGGATCAGGAGAAGGACGTGAAGGACTATGGCACCATGGAAGGTGTTCGCATCGACAAGGTGGTTGAGGACGGCGCTGCCGCTGATGCTGGCCTGGAGAAGGAAGACGTCATCATCGCTGTTGACGGACAGAAGGTGAAGACCATGGGCGACCTGCAGGGCATCATTGCCCAGAAGCGCCCTGGCGACAAGGTTACTGTGAAGTACCTGCGCGACAAGAAGGAGAAGAGTGTCACGCTGACCCTGAAAAACGAGCAGGGCACCACGAAGGTTGTCAAGAATGCTGACATCGACGTGCTGGGCGGACAGTTCCGTGCCATCACCGATTCGCAGAAGAGCCAGCTGGGCATCCAGTACGGTTTGCAGGTCACCAAGATCAACGCCGGCAAGCTGAAGGAGGCAGGCGTTCCGCAGGGCTTCATCATCCAGCGCGTCAACGACGAGGCCATGAAGACCATCGACGACCTGCAGGATGCTGTCAAGTCAGCCAGCACGTCGAAGGAACCTGTGCTCTACATCCAGGGTATCTTCCCCACTGGCAAGAAGGCATATTTTGCCGTTGCATTGCAAGATTGATAGTAGAGATATATAAATATCTCTGACAAACTACAAAAAATGGGGCATTTTTTTGGATATTCCAAAAAAATGCCTTACTTTTGCACGGTTTTGTAAGGGAACCAATTACTAAAAGCGTCAACTTAAAGTAATATGAGACAACTTAAAATCACCAAATCCATTACCAACCGCGAAAGTGAATCGCTGGAAAAGTACCTGCAGGAAATCGGCAGGGAAGAACTGCTCTCTACGGACGAGGAAGTGGAATTGGCACAGCGCATCCGCAAGGGCGACCGTAAGGCTTTGGACAAGCTTACCAAGAGCAACCTGCGTTTCGTCGTGTCCGTGGCCAAGCAGTACCAGAATCAGGGCCTGTCGCTTCCTGACCTCATCAATGAGGGTAATATGGGACTCATCAAGGCTGCTGAGCGCTTTGACGAGACTCGTGGCTTTAAGTTCATCTCTTACGCCGTGTGGTGGATTCGCCAGAGCATCCTCCAGGCACTTGCCGAGCAGAGCCGTATCGTGCGACTGCCCCTCAACCAGGTGGGCTCTGTCAACAAGATTAACCGCATGCTCAACAAGTTTGAGCAGGAGAACGAACGCCGTCCGTCCGTTGACGAGATTTCTGAGCAGATAGACCTGCCGGAAGAGAAAATCGACGAGGCGCTGCGTGTCAATGGCCATCACGTGTCCGTTGATGCTCCTTTCTCTGAAGGCGACGACAGCAGCCTGCTCGACGTGCTGGTCAATGAGGACGCTCCCCTGGTGGATGCCGAATTGCTGATGGAGTCGCTGCGTTCCGAGATTGCCCATGCCCTGCGAATGCTCAACGACCGCGAGCGTAACGTCATCAAGGCGTTCTACGGTATCGGAGAGCCGGAGCTGACACTCGACGAGATTGGCGCCAAGTTCGGACTTACCCGCGAGCGTGTCCGCCAGATCAAGGAGAAGGCCATCCGCCGCTTGCGCAGCAATACGAAGAACAAACTGCTGAAAGCATATTTAGGACAATAAGATAGAATAATGATATTTAACGACATGAGATTTTCAAAACGACTTTCTGTATTACTTCTGCTCACCGTGCTGACGGTTGCAGCAACAGCCAAAATAGTAACACCGGCACACCTCTATATGTTCGGTTTCTCGGCATCCTTCAAGGACACCTCCGTTTACCTTACCGACATACAGGACGTGCAGGGAGCATGCATCGATTCCAAGACCGACTTCCTCTTCAACCGTGACGGCTATGCCCAGCAGCTGCGCGATTATCTGGCCAATAGCCAGCAGCAGCCAGGACGCGTCTGCGTAGTCATCTATGCCACCAGTCTCAAGAAGGCTGAGAAGAAGTTCCGTAAATTCCAGCGCATCTATATCGAGAAAGGCTCCTACGATGTCCGCAAACTGACTGCTGCCGACTTCCGCTTCACGCCAGAGATGTCAGACGAGGAGTAACGTCCTTTCCCCCTCTAAGATTAGAGGGGGAGTGTGGCACGCAATCGAAGGAGGGGAGTTCAACGCCCCCTGGCCCCCTCTAATCTTAGAGGGGGAATTTTTGTACCTAATCAATCCTTGTGCTATTTCAGCTGTTCTGCCACGAACTGTTCGAGCTGGGTACGTCGGAGGCCGCGCTGGAGGATGGTGCCTTTCTGGTCAACGACGATGGTGTGGGGGATGCTGGTGACGTTGAAGCGTTTGGCGGCGGCACTTTGCCAGCCCTGCAGGTCGCTCATCTGCGGCCAGGGCAGCTTGAGCTGCTTGATGGCGTTGGTCCATGCGCCGTGGTTTTTGTCGAGTGATACGCCCAGAATGCCGAGGCCTTTGTCACGATACTTGTCGTACATCTGGAGCATGAAGGGCATCTCCTGGCGGCAGGGGCCACACCACGATGCCCAGAAGTCGATGACGGTGATGCGGTTCTGGCTGATGACGCTCATGGCGCTGAGTTCGCCGCCGTCAGGCGTTGACATCGTGAAATCGGCAAGGGTTGCGCCGATGGCGTTGCTCTCATAGCGTTGTATTGCCGCCTCCAGGAGCTGGGCTTCCTTGCGCTGTCTCATGTGGGCAGGCAGCAGCCTGAAGAGTCTGCTGAGGTCGCTCTTGTTGAACAGGTCGGGGTAGCCGGTAATCATGAAATAGCCGAACTCGTTGTCGGTATTCTCTTCCACGACATGGGCGCAATAGGTTCTGAAGCGGCTGGTGATGCGCTGTATCTTGTCCATTCCCTCTTGCTTCGACTTCGCATCCACGACAGATCCGTAAACGTGTTCGGCAACGGCGTTTATTTCCTTGCCATAGGCGAAGATGGAGTCGCGCAGCTGCTGGTACTTGTTGTTGAGGTCGGTACCGCCTATACGGCTGCCTCCTGGGGTGTCGGTCAGTGTGATGCTGATATATCCTGGCTCCAGGAAGAACGACGAATAGATGTCGTTCTGATGCGTGGTGTATATGATGGCAATCTGTGCTGAGTCCGTCTCGCCTTCTATGGTGAAGTGTCCGTCTTTGACTACCGTTGAGTTGATGGGCTTGGGCTTGGCTGAACTCAAGTCAGTGGAGATGTACAGCGTGTCGCCGTCAGCCAAGCCTGTGATGGTGCCACTGATGCGATAAGTCTTTGACTGACAGGCCGTAAAGGTCAGTGCTAAGAGGGCGGTAAGCGAAAATAACAGATGATGCCTCATGTTCAAACGATGTAGAGGTTGCTGATGCTTTGGTTGTTGATGACGCGCCGTATGGCTTCGGCAAACATGTCGGCCACGCTGAGCTGGCGCACTTTTGCACAACGCTGGGAGTAGGGGATGGAGTCGGTGAAGACGATTTCCTCCAAGGCGGAGTCTTGCACCCGCTCGCTGGCCGGTCCGCTCATGACGCAGTGGGAGGCACAGGCACGGACGGTCTTGGCTCCGGCGGCCTTCATGATGTCGGCGGCTTTGGTGATGGTGCCGGCTGTATCTACCATATCGTCAACGATGACGACGTTCTTGCCCTCTACGTCGCCGATAATCTGCATCGTTGCCACGACGTTGGCACGGGCACGCGTCTTGTTGCATAGTACCAGCGGACAGCCCAGATACTTGGCGTAGGTGTTGGCACGCTTGGAACCGCCCACGTCGGGCGATGCTATCACCATGTCTTCCAGCTTCAGGCTCTGCAGGTAGGGCAGGATGACGCCTGAGGCGTAGAGGTGGTCAACGGGAACGTCGAAGAATCCCTGGATCTGGTCGGCGTGGAGGTCCATTGTGATGACGCGGTCGATGCCTGCCACGCTGAGCAGGTCGGCTACCAGTTTTGCTCCGATGGAGACGCGCGGCTTGTCCTTGCGGTCCTGGCGTGCCCAGCCGAAGTATGGTATGACGGCATTGATGGTGCGTGCCGAAGCCCTCTTGGCGGCATCAATCATGAGCAGCAGTTCCATGAGGTTGTCGGAGTTGGGGAAGGTGCTCTGTACGAGGAAGATGTCGCGTCCGCGGATGCTTTCCTCGTAGCTGACGGCAAATTCGCCATCCGAGAACTTGGTCATCTGCAGTTCGCCGAGCGGACAACCTAAACTTTGGCAGATTTTCTCTGCGAGGTACTTGGTAGCTGTACCGGAAAACACCATGTAGTTCTTGTTCATTGTCTGGGTAATTATGGAGTTTGTTTTGTTTTGCGTGCTTGGGGAGCGTTAATCGACGGCTTTGCGCAGCTTGGCAAAATGCTCGATGAGTGCCCGGTAGTCGAGTTCCGAATGGATGTTGAAGCGGTTCCACAGGTCTCCGCTGATGACGATGCCTCCGAAGCCGAGGTCGCGCACCTGGCGGATGGTGTCCATATTCATGCCTCCCAGCGCATAGACGTGGCGGTCGATGAGTCCGCGACGCGAAGCCTCCTTTAGCTCGTCCATCGTGAACGTCGATTTCTGGTCGGGCTCCGTCTGGCTGTCGAAGATGTATTTCAGGAATACGTAGTCGGCATTGTGCTTGGCCGTCTTCAGCTGGCTGAGGTCGGTACACGTGCGGCTGATGTGTCCGCGATAGCCGTTGGGTGCTGGCGTCACGGGGTCGCTGATGTGTATGCCGTAGAGGTGGTACTCTTCTTTGAGGTAGAAGTTGTCGTGTACGCTGATCTTGGGGTAAAAACTGTCTGACAGCAGGGTCAGCAGCCGCTCAGAGTACATGGGTGATGCGCCTGGCTTGTACAGGTGCAGGTTGTCGAGCCCCTCATCGAAGAGTGATGTGAGTATCTTGTCTTCTTCCACGAAAAACGTGGGTTGTGTCATGAGTACGAGCTTCATTCCCTTTTTACTTTTTTACCTTTTTACCTTTAGTTCGCTGCTTCAAATTCTTTCAGGAATCGCACGTCGTTCTCAGAGAACATGCGAAGGTCGCTGACGCGATATTTCAGGTTGGTGATGCGCTCCACACCCATGCCGAAGGCATAGCCGCTGTACTCCTTGGAGTCGATGCCG
>JAEEGL010956070.1_pt1 | contig 26026 bp, 23 predicted proteins | sample 9134231 | NCBI WGS metagenome assembly JAEEGL01 (sample SAMN16246548, study PRJNA631951) | gut metagenome | biome: gut microbiome; feature: rumen; material: fiber-attached | host: Bos | place: Iran: Karaj | collected 2018-10 | reverse complement strand
TGTGTAAACATCTGTGATTTCATTAAGCCTTCTGTATCTTGTATCTCTAAGTCCTCTGATGATAAAGAAGAATGCTGCTAAAGCGGCGCCTGCTACAGCCCCGATAAGAGTCATTAATGTTACGCTAGTTGAATCATAGGGCACCGTAGGAAGCTTAGCCTGATCAAGAACCTCGATACCGCCTGACTTTACAACGCTGACAATTTTCTCTGGTGCCAGTTCTCCGATGGTATTGGCTATAAGCATTGCATTATATGGATTAACATCATAAACAGTAACCTTAAACACCGCTGTACCTGATACTGCAGAAGCAGAAATCTCAGACCTTAAGATGCCAGGGGTATAATACACCGGATCAATACCAGACTTTTCTATAACTGACTCCAAAAAGCTATTGCTCTTTAATATCTGAAGATAGCTGCTAAGAAGCGCAGAAGCATTACCAACTTCCGATGAAGAAAGGTTAATTCCGCTATCATTGATATAATCAGGATTACTATATACATAAAAAGAAATCTGCGCTGCATAGGTATCCTGCCTCAATACAAAGGTAGCGCCTCCTGCCAGCACTCCAAAAAATAGTCCCACCAATATCATATATTTGAGTTTGGACTTTATTATCCAAAAAAGTTTCTCTATATGAAAGTTGTTGATAATAGTTTTTAACACAATAACTCCTCCAAAAAATCAGATAAAATCTAGCTCACGAAGCTTTCCTAAAAAATCCTGAACAGACTCCTCACATTCCTGCCTTGAAACCTCATACTCAGAAAGAAGCTTATCTATGATCTCTCCTACTGTAATCTCTTCCTGGATAAGATCCCAGATGTCATTACCTGCGCCCTTTATCATGAAATATTTGCCTGATTCAAAATCAATCATAACTTTTTCCCCAGAAAGATCTGTCACATTCAGCTGCTTTTTTAGTTTTACTTTTTCTGTCATTTCCACTTTTGTCTTCCTCCACCTTAATATGCTCCCTTTTTTGTTAAAAGAACTCCCACCGTCTTAAATAAAATCGCAATATCTGACTCTAAGGTCCAGTTGTCGATATATCTCAGATCAAGCTCAACTACTTCGTCAAAGCTCCTGATATCGTTCCGCCCACTGATCTGCCAGAGCCCTGTAACTCCTGGCTTGATACTGATTCTCCTCCACTGGCCTCTCTTGTACTTGGCAACCTCATCGATTGTCGGAGGTCTTGTCCCCACAAGACTCATATCTCCCATTAGTACATTGATCAGCTGCGGAAGTTCATCTATACTGGTCCTTCTAATGAACTTACCTACCCTTGTTACCCTCGGGTCGTCTTTTATCTTAAACATGAAGCCGTCCATTTCGTTCTGCTCCATAAGTTCATCCTTGCGTTTCTCCGCATCCTGACACATACTCCTGAATTTGTACATGTTAAAGGTGCGGCCGTTTTGTCCAACACGAACCTGCTTAAAAATAACAGGTCCGGGAGAATCAAGCTTAATTGCTATCGCGGTTATCAGCATCACAGGCGATACAATTATGATTGCAATAAGACTAAAGACAAAATCCATCGCCCTCTTTATAGCCTGCTCATAACTGTTAAGTGTGATCGTATGATATGTGATAAGCGGGTATGTTCCAACAGAACTAACATAACTATTAGATCTGTGCATTCTGCGTGAGTATGAAACATCCATCACAACCTTGACAGTAACTCCCATCTCAAGACACATGTCAATATACTGCTGTATCTGTTCTATATTGTCATCACTATGCTGTATGAAATATACCTGATCAATCTCGTTATTCCTGACAATCTGCTCGATGTCATCAATAACTCCCAGGATATTGAACACCTTTTTATCAGGAAGTTCTCTGTCCAGAATATATCCAACTTCCTCGACCTTGACGCTTGTCTTATTCAAAAAATAATTGAACTTCTCATACTCTTCAAAAGTACCGACAAAGGCAGCTCTAGGTGCCAGCCTGTCTGCAAATATCATTTGAAAAAATCTGCTGAATACCATATTGATGCATATGGCCACATATACCCAGAAAATGAAATGAAGATGAAATCTTCTGATATTGATATGAGGATTATAGACATACATAAGTCCCATAGTGATCCCGGTAGCCAGAATCCAGGACTTACTGATAGTCTTCCAGAACCTGTCCATATAGAAAAAGAACGTCACATCGTATATTCTGGACTCCTTATTGGACAGGATATATATTGTACCAAAAACCACAACAAGCGCGAGACATTTTGGCTGTGTCGCTGGTAAGATCACATCCTCAAACGCCTTGCGCTCTATAAAATAAACAATAAAGAGGACTACAATATCCTCCATCATTTGTATAAAATTTGTGTTTGCCCCTTTGTTACTGCGATTCATCGTAATACTGCCCCAACATCTTAGTCTTAGTCAAAGATATTGATAAATCTCATGATAGTCTCCTCTATATTACCACCCCTAAGTTCGTATGGTTTAAAGTCAAACGTCCTTGCTTTATCAATATAATCCTTTAATTCAGTTACCTCTTCACAGCAAAGAACACATCCCTTGGATGAAAATGCCTTCGCAATCTGACACTGATGATCGTCAACATGCTCTGCATACTTGTTCTTGCGTGGTACAACTATTATAGGCTTACCACAATTGATGCCTGTAATGATCGTTCCTACACCTGCATGAGTAATAAGCATGCTGCACTCCGCAATTTTCTTATTGTACTCATCGGCATCCATAAAATCGGTATATTCACAGTTCTTGGGAACATAGTCTGAGTGACCCTTCTGAATATATATATCTTCAGAAAGGACCAAAGCCAGCTCATCTGCTGCCTTAACCAGTCTATTCATCTGAAATTTCTGCGTCCCCAATGTGACAAATATCAAAATATACCGCCTCCAAGCATCGACTTCGGATATTTCTCTAGCATATCCTCCCACTGTACCATGAACAAATCTGACATGTTATAAACAAGCTTACCTGTAAGAGATGGCTCTGTGACTCTTGCAAAAGACTCAACATAAACCACCTTGATACCAAGAAGTTTGCCTACCACGCAGAATGGATATGCTACCAAAGCTCCTGTTGTAATTATAAAGTCTGGTTTTTCCTTGAGCAGAATAGAAAGCGTCTTAAAAAATAACCAAATAAACTTTGGAAAAAATGTGATCTGCTTTCTGTTCATCATTGGAACAAGATACCTTTTTTCACAGAAATCCTTGATCTCGAAATCACTTTTCTCTGTTACTAAAAAGCAGTCATACATCCCCTCGATTTCCTTCAGACGGGAAATTTCCTCAAGATGTCCCCCTGAAGATGCTACAAATGCAATCTTCTTAGCCCCTTTTTTCATACTGTCCTCCACATTCAGATACACGTCCCCAAACTCAAGTGCATCTGCCCCTCATGTAAAAAACTCTAACTGAAAACCTCTTTTGAAAATCTAAATATAAAAAACTTACAATATTTAATTTATACCTATTATAATCATAAAATCTATCATATTTGTTAGAATTTTTGAATAGAAAAAACTTATAAAATTCTTATTTTTTTTCATGGTTTTATTGATTAGATTGCAATCAATCTAAAAAAGCCGTAAAATTAGATAACTTATTCAAAGTTTAGGAGGTTTTTTTATGCTCTTTACCAAAATGCACGGATGCGGCAACGACTACGTTTATGTAGATGGTTCCAGAGAAAATATTCCCCAGGATAAAAAAAGTGACCTTGCAAGAAAAGTTTCTGACAGGCACTTTGGAATTGGTTCAGATGGCCTTATATTTATCAATCCAGTTTCCGATCCATCCATTGATTTTGAGATGGAAATGTACAACGCCGATGGTTCAAGATCTGAGATGTGCGGAAACGGAATAAGATGCGTTGCCAAATATGTTTATGACAACAGACTCACCGATAAAAAAAATCTGGTTATAGTAAGTGCCGGACAAAAGAAATATATAGATCTGACTGTCGGTGACGACAACCTTGTATCCTCAGTAAAGGTTGATATGGGTGCACCAATACTTACTCCCGAGCTTGTACCTGTATCACTCGATAAGTCAGAGGCTAACAGTACTTCCACTGATGCTGTTATAAATGCCCCAGTCACAATAGCTGGCAAAGAGTGGAATATCACCTGCGTTTCCATGGGTAATCCTCACGCAGTTGTTTTCCTGCCGGAAGATGTGGATCTTGAAACCTTCGATATTGAAGCTATCGGACCAAAATTTGAGAATAATGAAATATTCCCAAACCGCACCAATACAGAGTTTGTAAAGGTAGACAATAGAGGCTCAGTTCATATGCGTGTGTGGGAAAGAGGCACTGGAGAAACCCTTGCCTGCGGAACAGGGTGCTGCGCCACAACTGTTGCCTGTATTCTAAACGGTCTTACAGATGAAAAGGTTGATGTTCATGTTCTTGGGGGAATTGTTACCTGCTCCTGGAATGGTGACAGCACCTCCTCAGTTATCATGGAGGGCCCTGCAACCACAGTATTTACCGGAGAAATTTCAGTATAAACGTGCGCTGCAAGGTGCACTTAAAGAAATAAGCAGTGATGAATTCTTCATCACTGCTTATTTTTATATTTTTCAGCATATTTTCTCAGTCCTTCTGCTTACCCTTCTCACGGGCCACAATGTAAATTCTCTGGCTCTCAGCAGTTGGTGCCTTGTGAGTATCTGCATCAACTATAGTGACTAGCTCAAGCCCCGCTTCTTTCAAATAGTACTTCATATCCTCCACCGTATATCCTCTCTGATAATGTGTCTCCGAAAAACGCCTGAATACTTCCTCCTCCCCAGAAGTCCTGACAAAAATAGTCAGATCGTATTCATTGATGTGCTCTTCTTCGTGATAATAATTATCCCAAATAAAGCTGCAGTCCTCACGATTCTCCGCAATCGTAGCATCTCCTATCACATCTCTGTATTTGTAGAGAGTGTTGAAATCAAAAATAAATATACCACCTGGATAAAGAAAATTGTTAACAAGCCTAAAGGTCTCGATCACATCCTCATCCTCAAGCAGATAATTGATACTATCGCAAACACTTACTATAGTTCCGGCAGTACAATACAGGTCAAGTTCCCTCATATCCTGTTCAAGATACATGATATCAAGCCCAGCCTCTGCTGCCTTGTTCCTTGCTATGTTCAGCATCTCAGGAGACATATCAATCCCCATGATATCATAGCCCTTTTTCTTCATGATCTGGGTAAAAGAGCCAGTGCCGCAGCCAAGCTCAACCACAAGATTTCTCTCCTGTAAAAGAGCTGCCTCCGTATCCTCTATAGCTTCTGCATCAGCCTCAGCTTCCGTACCTGCCTCTGCAGCGCTCTCAGTATAAGGCCTTGATATTCCATATTCATCTATAAGCTCAGCAACATAGTCTCCCCACACTTCGTAGGGGGTCTCATCCATAAAGGTGTCATATACAGTTGCAAAATCTGAATATGCTTCCATATAAAGCTCCTACAATCAGCCAAAGGTTCCAACTAAAAGATTGGCAACTACAAAGCTTCCTACGCCCATGATAGTACCTGCAAGTGCAACACCACCGACTACTGCCATTACGCTCTTTTTAAAGTCCATATCAAGAATGCTGGCAGCAAGAGTTCCTGTCCAGGCGCCAGTTCCAGGAACTGGAATACCTACAAAAAGAAGAAGTGCCCAGTACAAGCCCTTTCCAGCCTTAGCCTGGAGCTTGGTTCCTCCTTTTTCTCCTTTTTCAAGGCAGAAAGTAAAGAATCCGCCAATCACAGGCTTCTCTTTGCCCCACTCAAGCACCTTCCTGGCAAAAAAGAAAATGAAAGGTACAGGAAGCATGTTGCCGATTGCAATAATAATATATGCAAGAAGCATGTTGAAATTTGGATCAGCAACCTTAATTCCCTGGGCAATCGGAATAGCTCCTCTAAGTTCAACAAGTGGAACCATAGCCCACAAAAAAACTATCAAATATTTCTTCAGCATTAAATAATCTCCTTTAGTACGCTGATAAGGGTATCCATCTCCTCATCAGTTCCTATGGAGATTCTAAGATACTCACTTATCCTTGGTAAATCAAAGCGACGAACTATTATATCATGCTGGCGCAAATATTCAAATAGCTCTTTGCCAGGCCTGTCTGGGTGCATTGCAAAGATAAAGTTTGTCTTGGAATCCGCAAAAACAAAGCCAAGTTTAGAAAGTTCTTCCTTGGTTCTTTCTCTGGTCTTTATTATCATGCTCCTGGTCTTTTCAAAGTAGTCCCTGTCCTCGATTGCCAAAGCTCCCAGTTCAAGACTTGGCATATTCATGGTATAGGAGTTAAAAGAAAACTTGGCATCGGACAAATATCCAATAAGCTTCTTGCTACCAAAAGCATAACCAATCCTCATTCCAGCCATAGACCTGGACTTAGAAAAAGTCTGGACTACCAGAAGGTTATCATACTTATCAATAAGAGGAAGTGCTGATTCTCCGCCAAAATCCACGTAGGCTTCATCAACGATCACAACCACGTCAGGATTTCTTTTTACAATTTCCTCAATTGCAGAAAGAGGTAGCTCTACTCCTGTCGGTGCATTGGGGTTTGCTATGACAATGCCTCCATTTTCCCTGAAATAATCTGAAGGTTCTATAGTAAAGTCGCTCTTTAAAGGAATCTGCTCATAAGGAATCCTGTAAAGCTGCGCCCATACATCATAAAAAGAATAGGTGATATCAGGGAAAAGAACTGGCTTATCCGAGTTAAAGAATGTCAAAAAGGCCATTGACAGCACATCATCAGATCCTACTCCCACAAATACATTGTCCTTATCAACTTTATAAAAATCAGCAATTGCATTAACAAGGCGGCTGCAGCCAGGATCAGGATATTTCCTGAAGGCATCTGCAGCCATATTTCTAAGCGCCTCCTCCACAGCAGGTGCTGGAGGATAAGGGTTTTCATTAGTATTTAGCTTTATAATATTCTTGATCTTAGGCTGTTCGCCTGGAGTATATGGTATGACTTTTCTAACATTTTCTTCCCAGCTCATTGTATTTCCTCTACTTTCTCACTTTCACGCTCTACTAAGATAAAGACATTCTACAACAAAAAAATCCGCCTCTCAAGTCCTTCTTGAAAGGCGGATAAAGTCTGAAATTATCAACCAGTAACTGCTGCAAGTACTGGTACTCTGATGAACGCCAGTGTTCCATAGCGTGTCATATCAACAACCACATGGTCTTTGCGGATTTCTGCTGTTGGAAGCTGAACCCATTTTCCATTCTGAAGCTGATAAACAGCAATTGTATCGCCGGCAACCACACCTGGCATGTAGAAATTAACTCTTGCTGTCCTAAAGCCTACCGTTGATGAAACTGTAACACAGTTGATAAGGCCGCCCCTTACACTTCCTGCAAGAGTATTGGCTGATGTAAGTGTTCCTCCATCAGGAACGCCGAGTACAAAGGTGACATTACTTCTGCCGCCATTTATCTCTACATGTCCGCCCTGGCCAATTATGTTGCCATTAAAGGAGACAGCGTTATTTCTAATTAGCTGCTGATTTCTGTAATCAGGTCCTGAAGAACCTCTTGATGGAGCTGGCGCACTCTGCTTGCTGTTTGCAGTTGCCTTTACAGCCTCTATAAGAGCTGAAATCTGTGCTGACTGGGTTTTGTTGGCCTGTTCAAGCTTCTCATAAGCTTTTTTCTGAGCCTCCAGTTCAGCCTTAAGCTGTGCAATCTCCGCCTGTGGACTGATAGAGCCCTCACCAGAATTTCCAGTGCCTGCTGAATCAGTAGCACAAACACAAATACTAGATGATACGATCATCATTCCTGCCATTACGAGAGCCAGAATCTTTTTCATCTTTCTACGCCTCCATACTTTCTTAACAACTTTAGAAATCATCAGGATCACCATAATCCACGTATCTGTCTATCTTCCCTGCCACATCTCCTACAAGGCATCCAACTACCACTAATTGTTTGCCTGAGGAAGGATCAACTGTCGAAAGTGTGATTATGAAATTGTCAGGCTGTACCTGGTTCTCCCAGCCCTCTCTAACTATTTTGCTCATGCTTCTTGAATAAATCTCATCCAGAAACTGCTGACATCCAGAAGCATAGCTAAAATCATATTGCTCAAGAAGTCTTGTATCTTCTCTTAGGTATGCGGCAAATGTGTAATAGATAAGCGCATTCCCTTTCATATATACGTAAATGTATCTATGTTCGTCAAAAAATTCCTGATCAAGAAACTTACACAGAGGTGCAAACATTGTGCCATCTGATGGTGATGAGCCGTGGAGCACTTCATTGAAGTCGCACATGTCATTTAAGTTTGCAGCTTCTATATAGATTGCGCCCTTAGGATCCTCTTTTCCCAGATAATCATGAGTCTGGTAAAAAGAATCATCTCCATCGCCCCTTTGAAGCACAGGGTAATCAATCCCGGCCTCTGGAATCCTTATCCAGGCAAAGATATCACTGTTTTGCCTGGAAAGTTCGCTGACATCAACGTAATCAGAGCCCTCTTCCGTAGTTTTCTTACTGGACGTCTTACCACAGCCTGCTATCAGCGCAAGGCAAAGGCAAATAACTAATATTCTTACAATTCTATATCGGCTTCTTTTCTCCAAAACTTTAGTCTGCATAATCAACTTTTTCATAAAAAACTTCAATTATTGTTTTGTAGAGATCATCCTCATCCACATAGAATTCCTCATACTGGCCATTCTTCTGAGTTTCACCGTCTATCATCATAAAATCAGAGGCATCAAAGGAATATCTTGTCATATAAGGAGCAAGATACGAAATCTCGTCTGCTGTAATATCCGTTACCATCTTGTCGCTTATTGCTGTAAAAAGATCTATGGCAGCGTTACTATTTTCCATGCTCATGGTCCTGGCCGCCTTGATAAATCCGTTCAGGTACTGGCGCTGCCTCTCAAGTCTCCTGTCGCTGGAGCCAAAGAGCTTAACATCTCTGCTCTTTACGTAGTGAAAGGCGCTCTCTCCTTCAAGATGGACCTGGGCTCCTTCTACCAGCTTACTATCCCATTTGGTCAGGTCTTCCAGAACAGTCACATCTACTCCGCCAACAATATCATTTATTGTAGAAATGGCGCTCATGTTGATAGCTGCATATCCATGGATTGGAAGCTGGTAAAAGAGATTTGAAACAGCCTTGACCTGATATTCACAGGACTCTTCCATTCCGTTTCCAAAGCCATGCTGAACAGCAATCTGCGCGATAGTTGTAGTCATGTATCTGCCATAGTCATCATAGATATCCACATCTGTCATGGTGTTTCTATTAATTCCGATAATCTTTATACTCTCGTCATGGGGATTTAATACCAGCAGGAAAAGAGCATCCGCCTGGCCACCATCTGTGCCCTCCTGCACCTCTTTTACCACCTCATCGTCCTTGTCTATTCCCATGATGAGAAAGGTTGTAATGTCCTCGTTGTAGTCATAGACATTACCGTTGTACCTTACCCAGTCGTTCTCCCAGACTGCACTGTTCTCTGCAGGTCCGCCAGCCATCTCTTCATCAAACATAGGTGAAGTGGTGGCCGATTTGGAATCCAGATTCTGTTTGCCAAATATCCTCATGGCTTCAAAGGTAGTAAGGCCGCCCGCTATAATGGTCATAAGAACCGCCCATACCACAAGGATTATTCTGCCTGCTTTCCTCATAAGCTATATTTCTCCAATCGCAGAATTCTATTCCCCCGTAGTTTTTATCTAAATGTCCTCTTGTCTCCCTATCTTCACATATACTAGTATTCTTCATCCAATGATGCAGAGCTTCCCTCGGCACTACTGTACATTTCTCCTGAATCCCCAAAACTCAGATCAGGGTACATTTCTTCTAGATTTTCTTCCTCTGTCTCGCCCTCAAGATCCGTAATATCCGCGGGGAACACTCTGGACTGCTTGGTGACATTGCCGCTATAGTCTGCCACAGCGTAGTAAACAACCGCTGTCTCAGCCTCTCTGTTTAAAACAACCTTTTCAACAACTATCCTGTTGGTCAGGTCCCCATCTCTTGAATCATAGGCATTTATTCCTGCAATCAGGTCAGACTCTGTGGTTGTGGAATCATACATAAGATTCAAAGCCGAAAATCTAAACTCCGGCTCCTGTCTGTCACTCCTACCGTAAGCAATTACGATAAGTGCAATCAGAACTCCGCTTAACATTGTAAAAAAAATCCCCAGAATATTTCCCTTCACGTTATTCTCCTGTAAGTCATCTTTTTAGTCGAAACTATAAATTCGATAAATTCTTAGTCCTTGCGCATTACCCCTGCCAGATAATTAAGTTCGTCCAGGTCATCATCAGAAGGCTCCTTTTCTGCACTAGCCTTTGGTTTGGACGGTACTTCAATATTATCTTCTCCGTATTTGCCGTAGTACTTGCCATAATACTTGCCGTAATATTTGCCATAGTAGCTTCCATAGTGGCCATAATATCCTTTACCTGTGATATCGACCTTATTAAGGACAACGCCCAACATCTTGGCTCCAGCCTTATCAAGCTGATCTTTTACCCTTTGGGCAAATCTGTAGCTTATAGCATTTGATTCTATGACCATGACAGTTCCATCGCACTGCTTGGCCACAACAGCAGCATCGATAACACTTCCAAGAGGAGGTGTATCAATTATGATATAGTCAAAGACCTGCTTCATGTTTTCAAGTGCCTTGCCAAATATCCTTCCACCCAGAAGTTCACTGGGGTTTGGTGGCACAGGACCGCTGAATATAACATAGAGATTAGGAGTATCTGTCTCACAGATAACGCTTGATAGCCTCTCTCTTCCAACAAGACAGTGAGTAAGGCCAAGGCGAACAGAGCCAGTCTTGTATCTTCCAACAAGCACCGACTTACGCATATCAGCATCCACCAGCACAGTCTTTTTCCCTGCCTCCGCAAAGGCTCTTGCAAGAGCCATGGCAACTGTAGTCTTTCCCTCTCCAGGGGTACAGCTTGTGATGGAAACCACCTTCACATTCTGTCCGCTGAATTCGATATTACTTCTAAGGGTCTTATATGCCTCTTTTATCTGATAGTTATTTTCTGATTGGCTAAAATGAAGCTTGGCGTTCTGCATTTATCCCCCTACTTACTCTTTTTTGGCTTTTTCTTTTTCTTTTTCTTCTTATCCTGTTCATCCAGTGTCAGCGGTATAAGTGCCAGAGTGCTCATTCCAAGATATCTTTCCACATCATCATTGCTCTTTATTGAGTCATCCAAAAGATATCCAAGGATTGCAAAAAAGGCTACTACAACAGCTCCCAAAAAGCCTGCTATAACTGTCCATCTCACAACGCTGGGGCTTGACTTGGATGTAGGAACATTAGCTGTTTCCGCTACATTTATGGCATCAATATCCATAACGTTTGTGATATGTTCGCTGGCCACCTCTCTTATGCAGTTGGCTATCTTCATAGCCATAAGAGGATCTTCGTCTTTTACAGTGATAGCTACAATTCGCGTATCAGAAGGGGTATCAACCTTCAGGACCTCGTACAGATCCTTATATTCCATATCAACAAGATGAAGCCTCTGGATTACTTCCTCCAAAACTCTTCTGGATTTTATAAGCTCTGCATAATCCTGTGTCAGCTGTGTTGATATCTGCACATCAGAGTACGTTACTGTCTGATTTTCCTCTTTGTTGAGAATATAAATCTTGGTGGTTGACTCATACTCAGGATGTATCACAAATTTGCTGAGAAATAGGCCTGCAAGTGCAAAGAAAACTCCAGCACTTATGATCAGAAAGGCTCTTCCCATCAGAACCGCAAATAATTCCCCAAGATTAATTTCTAGCACGTCATCTTTGTTGTTCATCAATCTCCCCTGACATTTACAATACTTCGTTGTTTATAACTGACATTGGGTTATCGTAAAAGATTTTTTGGCTGTAACCATCTCCAAATTTTTTAGCCACATAATTTCTGCATTCAAGAATCTCTGGTGCCCTGCTCTTGCAGTCATGGGCATCTGTAGCCACAAAGTCCACCAGTCTGTTCTTTAATAGTTTCCTTGTAAAATGAGAAATTCCAAATCCGTATTTTCCCATCACACTTGATGCGTTGACCTGTATACAGCATCCCATATCTATTAGGTCCTCTACGTACGAATAATGGGATACAACATCTGAATATCTCTCAACATGGGCTATTATTGGAATGTAGCCTGCTGTCTGAACCTGATATATTCCGTTATGTATAGCTCTAAATGGGGTTGTGGGATGAAACTCAACCAAACAATAATCAGAGTCAGCCAGAGTACAGATTTTGCCCTTCTCAAGCTCCCTCTGGGTCTCATCACTATAGTAAATCTCGTTTCCAGAATATAGATGAATATGAAGTCCTGCCCTATCTGCCAGTTCCTGGAGTTTGCCGCAATAAACCTTGTTGTGCTCAGGACTTACATTATGATGCATTGGTTTGTGATGAGGAGTAAGAATAATGCGTTCAATACCATTTTTCTCCGCAATTTGCAGCATCTTCAGACTAGTCTCCATATCTGGTGACCCATCGTCTACACCTGGCATAATATGACAGTGAATATCTATGGATGATAGCATATCGCTCCTTGTTGTATATATGTTTTATTCATTGTAATATCATAATCTCTTAACACGTTTTCATTATTGCGTTTAAGAAGTTATGGTATTACAAATTAATTATACACCAGTTTTTAGATCAGATGATATAAAAAAAGTGCAACTGGCAAAGAATCTCTCTTTATCAGTTGCACTAATATTACCTTTTACCCTTATTTTTGTTGGATGTGATCAAGACTTTCCCTATGATCCCGCCTACAGCCATAATAACAAATTCCCGCAACAGAGAATTAGTATACTCTAATTAGGCGAATTTGTTGAGCTTTGGATCATACTTGTACCCTATATTCTCTAGTTTACGTACTATTTCATCAAGCTCGTCTTTGCTAATATCAAGCCCCTCTGACAAGGCATCAAGACCTGAATATTCGTCTCGCAGCTTCATGTTAATAAAACTTAGCAGCATTACTGGATCCTGTGGTATCATAATATATTTTTCTCCTTACTATGAAAGTCTTTTAATTCAGCCCTTCACACCTCTGGCTACAAGTTCTCCGTCTCTTACATCAAACTCTATAGTATCATGTGGATTTATCTCATCCTGAAGGATCAGCTTGGCTGAAAGCGTCTCCACATATTTCTGGATATATCTCTTAAGAGGTCTTGCTCCATAAATTGGATCATATGCATTGTCAATAACATAGGCCTTGGCCGCAGGAGTAAGAGAAACTGTAATCTCTCTGTCCGCCAGACGCTTGTTAAGATCTGCTATTACAAGATCAACAATGCCTCCGATATTCTCCTTGGTAAGAGGCTTAAACATTATGATCTCATCAAGTCTGTTAAGGAACTCCGGTCTAAAGTGAGCTCTAAGATCCTCCATGGTCTCTTTCTGGGCTTCGTCACTTATAGTGCCATCATCCCTGATTCCATCAAGAAGATACTGAGCACCAATGTTAGAAGTCATGATAAGGATAGTATTCTTGAAATCCACCGTTCTACCCTGAGAATCAGTTATTCGTCCATCATCAAGAACCTGCAGGAGAATATTGAACACATCAGGATGTGCCTTCTCAACCTCATCAAATAAGACTACCGCATAAGGCTTTCTCCTGACTGCCTCAGTAAGCTGGCCGCCCTCATCATAGCCCACATATCCTGGAGGCGCTCCGATAAGTCTGGATACGCTATACTTCTCCATATATTCACTCATATCAATCCTGACCATGTTGTTCTCATCGTCGAACAAGGCCTGTGCAAGGCTCTTGGCAAGCTCTGTCTTACCAACACCAGTTGGTCCCAGGAATAAGAAGGAACCAATTGGCTTAGTAGGATCCTTGATGCCAGCCTTGGATCTCATGATAGCTTCTGAAACCTTTACAACGGCTTCGTCCTGGCCAATAACCCTTTGATGAAGTTCATCTGAAAGATGAAGTGTCTTATTTCTCTCGCTCTCTGTAAGCTTGCTGACAGGAATGCCAGTCCATCTGCTGATGATACCTGCGATTTCCTCATCAGATACTCTTTCATGTACCAGAGTTGTCTCAGACTCTTTCTCTCTTGCCAGTGCCTCAGCCTCTTCAAGCTGCTTCTTAAGTGCAGGGAGCCTGCCATACTGAAGCTCTCCAGCCTTCTCGTAATCACCATTTCTCTGAGCTATAGCAATCTCAGAATTTATGGTATCTATCTGCTCACGCATGGCAGCAAGCTTATCCACTGCCTCTTTTTCATTGGACCACTGAGCCTTTCTGGAATCGAATTCTTCCTTGAGCTCAGCAAGCTCTTTCTGCAGATTAGATAATCTTTCCTTACTAAGAGAATCGTCCTCTTTCTTGAGGGCTGCCTCCTCAATCTGCATCTGCATGATCTTACGGTTAAGCTCATCAAGCTCTGCAGGCATGGAATCCATCTCAGTCTTGATAAGAGCGCAGGCTTCATCCACCAGGTCTATTGCCTTGTCCGGAAGGAATCTGTCTGAAATGTATCTGTTAGAGAGAACCGCAGCGCTTACAAGGGCTGAATCCATGATCTTGACCCCATGGAATACCTCGTATCTCTCCTTGAGTCCACGAAGGATACTGATTGTGTCCTCAACTGTTGGTTCATCAACCATTACTGGCTGGAAACGTCTCTCAAGGGCCGCATCCTTCTCAATGTATTGTCTGTACTCATTAAGAGTTGTAGCACCGATACAGTGCAGTTCACCCCTTGCCAGCATAGGCTTTAACATATTGCCGGCATCCATAGCGCCATCAGTCTTGCCAGCGCCTACTATAAGATGAAGCTCATCAATGAAAAGAATTATCTCACCATCAGAGCCCTTGACATCCTCAAGAACTGCCTTAAGTCTCTCCTCAAATTCGCCTCTGTACTTGGCACCAGCCACCAGTGCTCCCATATCAAGGGAAAAGATTTTCTTGTCCTTAAGAGCTGATGGGACATCGCCACTAGCTATTCTCTGAGCCAAAGCCTCTACAACTGCAGTCTTACCAACACCAGGCTCGCCAATAAGAACCGGGTTATTCTTGGTCTTACGGGACAAAATCCTGATCACATTTCTGATCTCAGTATCTCTTCCAATTACAGGATCAAGTTTCTGACGTCTGGCCTTCTCCACAAGCTCTGTACCATACTTGTTAAGAGTATCATAGGTAGCCTCAGGATTGTCTGTTGTAACATTCCTATTACCTCTGACCTCAGACAGTACCTGAAGGAATCTGTTCCTATCGATGCCGAACTGACTCAGTATCTCCCTGACTTCTCTATTAGGTTTCTTGATAATAGCCATAAAAAGATGCTCTACAGAAACATATTCATCTCCAAGAGCCTTAGCCTCATCCTCGGCCGATAAAAGAGCCTTGTTAAGGTCAGAACCCACATAAGGATTACCACCCTGAACCTTGGTTCTCTTAGCTATCCCCTGCTCTATTCTCTTTATAAATGAGTCTTTATCAACACCCATTTTCTCAATAAGTCTTGCTATAAGGCTATCCTCAATAGTCATGAGGGCATAAAGAAGATGTTCCTGTTCTATTTCCTGATTGCCATATTCCATAGCAATCTTCTCACAGCTATTAACAGCCTCTAGCGACTTCTGTGTGAATTTCTGAATATTCATAATACCTCCCCTCTGCAGGTTTAATAAAAATCATCCACCCGCTATTTGATACAGCATAAAGGATTGTTATTGTTGTTCTATTACAACTATAACAATCCTTCTTTTGTATGTCAACTATTTTTATTTTGGCCTATTGGGCCCTATATTTATCAATACTCTATGCCTAGTCTGGCATCTATCCCTTTATCATAAGGGTGTTTTATTTTTTTCATTTCGGTCACGTAATCTGCTGCCTCAGACATAAACTGGGGTGCGTCGCGACCTGTAAGAACTATCTCAAGCTCTTTTGCCTTGTCCATAATAAGGGCCTGTAGCCTGTCCTTATCAATAATCTCATAGTTGTATGGATAGGTTACTTCGTCCATAACAAGCACATCACACTGACCATTCATAATAAGGGTTTCAATTTCACCAAGGATATCGTTGTGAACATCCGTATACTTTTTTGCCTGATCAGCATTATTCTTGTCAAACCACCCAAGGTCTATATTATTTCTAACAACAGTAATCCCATCAATGTTGCAAAGGCTCTTAAGTTCAGATGTATCCCGGCCCTTCACGAACTGAGCAAATACTACCTTCATCCCAGCTCCAGCCGCTCTGACAGATAGTCCAATTGCAGCTGTTGTCTTACCCTTACCATCTCCTGTGTACAGATGAATCAGTCCGTTTCTTTCGTTGCTCATTTATGCACCTCCACATCTATATTTTCAATCCGCTAAAGACCTGCTTTTTCGGCCTCTTCATACAATAGATTATAGGATTTCAAAAATTCTTTTGCCAACTAAAGGGTATTCGTCCTCCGCCTTGGTCATGTAGTCTATCAGATAATCCTGAATATTATCCTGTCCCAGGTTATCGCCTCTCTCCAACTGCCTTGCGATCACATCCACAGTAAACAGCAAAAGATCTCTGACGACTTCCTTGTAGAGACAATGATCTATTACTTCAAAGCGCCTTGGACTTCTGATAGCTGCCAAAGCCTCGATAAGATTCTGGGTTTTATAAGAGTCACCATTAAACTCTCCCCTTAAATAAGAATCTATCAGTTCATCGTTTATATCTTCAAAATAGTCTATACTTGCGCACTCTGACACGGTAGGATATCCATTTGCCAGCTTCTTTGTATCAAAGTCAAACTGCGTTTCATCATCTGTAGTAACCGGATCCAGTCTGATAACCTGTTTGGTCATTACATGGTAAGTATCAAACTTTCTTTCATCTATCCAGGGTTCAGAAAAGCTGAAGCGTGCATCATTCGCAATAAGATACTTTTCTTTTTTCTTATTTACATCTTGCCAAACAGTATAGTTACATCTTGATATAACGACAGCTCTGACTTTTCTGTGTTCCATAGCAGCTGCCATGGTCTTGTGATGTCCGTCCAAAAGAGCTGTAAGATTGCCGTCCATGAAATATGCAATAGCCCTGGCCCCTGGCTTATCTCTGTAATATTCGGCCCGTTCTTTATTAAACTTTGCTTTGGGCTGAGTCGCAATAGTAAAGTGAGGCGTTAATGCACCCCATTCACAATTCCCACGGTAAAAGACACATGACCCCGTCCGTGGAATATCATCATTGGGATAATCCCAGAAAAGATGCCCATTTCCATCTGTTGGATAAAGTTCTGTATCCCACAAATAATAATAATCCGACTTAAGTAGTCCAAGAAGCGGTTTCATCTGCTCAACCACAGCTTCAAAGTCTGAATCTTCAGAATTAATGGTATCAAAAGAAAACTCTTTTGTCTGCTGCATATTGTATCCGCTCTTAACTATCTTTTCGCAGGTCGGGCAGAAATACTCATCCCCCTGAAGCTGAAACAAAGTCTTGTCCCCAAGCATAAGGTTTCCATAACATCTTTCCCTCAGCTCATTTGTGTAGACTTCCCGAAGCAGTCCTTTTCCGTTTTCCACACAGATAACTGCTCCAGGAGCAAAGAAATCTCCGCCCTTTTCCCATCTGTGCAAAATTTCAACTACCGGTTCCTTCTGAATTTCAGGTCCAACAGATGCGACAGTCTCTGGCTTGTCTAAAACAAACCGTAGCAGTTCTTTGATTTTCATGCTCCCTCCTGTCTCATGGCGCAGTCCAGGGCACCGCACATATGACATAGTCCAGGCTTATGAACAGGCTCTTTTATTAAAGGTACAGTAAAAAGCACACTCTTTTTAGGAATAAGGACAAATGCCCTGTTGTAGGTCACAAGCTTCTGCCCCAGAAGCCCCATAAGTCTTGGAACTTCTGACATAGGAAGTTTGTCTTCTCCTGCAAAAATGTAGTGTCCTGCATACATTCCTGTCAGTTCATGGAGCCTTTTATCAACCTCTCCATAAGCCCTGGCCAGAAGTTCAAGCCCAATGCAGTCCAGGATATATGCTTTATGGATATTTTTCTCTGTACCAGAAAGGAAACTATCCTGTAATACATCAAAAGCCTGTCCCAGGGTCACAACAACCAAAGCCTGTTTAGCTGCCTTCGTATTCTCTTTTTCCAAAGCTTCACCTTTATTATTAAGAAGACAGTAGTGGAACTGGGCATGAACTCTTGGGCTAGCCTTTATGTAGAGCTTTTCTATTTCGCTTTTATCTTGTTCATTAAAGTGGTATCGCCTGACAAAATCTGACATGCAGGCCTCATCAAGGGATACCTTAAGTGGAATAAAATTCATTTATTTAATGAGTTCCTTATATTCATCCTGATGAGATTTAATGTACTTTAATACGCGTGTCGCTGTCAAATTCTTAATGTTTTTGCCAAGCCATTCTGTAGTAGTATATTTATCGCAATAATAGTAGCTTGAACCATATTCGTTATTATTTCCTCTGCTGACTACAGCAATCGTATCTGATCCGTCATCCAGTATCAGGATTGCATCTCTAATATCATCGCCGTTTACTTCACAGAACAGTACTTCCTTTATTTCATATCCTGCAAGATCAACATTCTCCATCCATGTACTTACAATTTTTCCGGTCTCATTGCCTTCTATTATCTGAATATGTGGACGTGTACAACCATCATGAACATTCACAGAAGATGAAACAACATATTCAACCATTTCATCTGATCCATCCACAGGGGCAAGGAAGGTCTTATTTCCATATTCTTCCTCCCAAAGCTGACGGTTTGAATAAAAATGGAATGGATTTGCAGGATCCCCTGTTCCTATAAGTGTCAGGCGAGTTGCAGGTTCGCCATATCTGCCTTCAATAACAAGCTGTACTACAGGGCCATTCTTAACTCCTTTTAGGATAGTCACATCTAAATTAGTAACATCACTGTACTCCAGGAAGCACATATCATACTCTTCTACATATACAAGCCCCCGAATTTTTTTCAGATCAAAATTAACAAGTCCGGTTTTTTTCTCTATATCTGCCCTGACATCATCTCCTTTAAATGCAGCAAGATCGTATTCTACATACTCTTCGCCAATTGCCTTAAGATAAGCATCTTTGGCCTCTACAGAGTAATCATCTGTATCTATTCCTGCCCCTCCATAGAGAACACTCCCCCAATTCACATCTTCAGGCTGCCTATAAGTTGTAAACGTAAACCCAACATAACCCTCTCGTTCTAGAAATGCTTCATAGTCCTTAAGCTCACTTTTGGTAAGTTCTTCGCCTTCCATCATGCCCTCACGGTCATAGCCAAAAATAGTCTCGCGCAGAACAACATATTCATCTGCTGAAATAGGTGTCTCATCCTTGTAGTAAGACATTGTTCCATCCGCTTCATCTATAGCATCAAGCCTGAAGGACTCGGTAATCTCTAAATTTCCATTATATTTATCAAAAATATATGCTGTTCCGTTGCCAGCAGAGCCATAATGGATAACCCAGTTAGCGCCGTTATAGTACTGATTAGTACACTTAATCTCTGTACCTTCGCCCTGTGCAAAGCATACAACCTTGCCATCCTTGCAGTCGAAATACATATCCCCATAAACCATGTTATTAAGGATAAATTCAAGTTCCCCATCATTATCCAGATCCACAGGCTTTACCACTTTTACTGCGCTGGTAGCATCTGTAAAGTTTTCGAATTCATAATAGCTTGCATCAATTGTATGTGTATTGCCACTTTCATCAGGAAGAGTCTCTGCCATGATCTCTCCCTGGCAAAACAGCCTGAACAATTCTCCAGGTGTAAGGTCCATTGGATTATTCTTGTATTTAGTCAAAAGATCTTCTTCAGGCTCTTCTTCCTCAACTATTTCCTCTGCCTCTTCAACAGTAGCTGCTTCTGATGCCTCTTCTTTTGCTTCCTCTTTTACAGGTTCAGCTACTGACATATCTTCCACTGAAGCCTCCGCTTCTGATTCGACTCTAATTGGTTTTTTCCCCAGTTCCTGTAAGTCACATCCTGTTGCCGTAACCATGATTGCGCCAGCTAAAAGAGCTGCACTGATCCTTTTCATTTTTATTTCCTCCCAACAAGGCTTTTTTATTCTATCCTTTATACATTCACCCGCCTTGTTTTGTTTCACACAAATGAAACTATATCAAAATATCAACTATTCTAACATAGAAAAATCTTCCAACTATCTGATCACTTTTTTGCCACATTAGTTTTTATAGTGTATTATTAAAGCGCCGAAAACATTTTATTCATTTAGATTATTGGAGAATTATTATGGTAATAAAAAATGTAAATCTTGAGACAGTGTGCGGAATCACCAGTACTCTTCCTGACAATGTCCATCCTGAATTTGCCTTTGCAGGTAAGAGTAATGTTGGTAAGAGCTCACTTATAAACGGGATCATGAACCGCAAGAACTATGCCAGAACCTCTCAGGAACCAGGCAAGACTCAGACCATCAATTACTACAACATAAATGATGAGTTCTATCTTGTGGATCTTCCAGGATATGGCTTTGCAAGAGTCCCTGAGAAGGTCAAGGAACAGTGGGGCAAGATGATTGAGAACTACCTTCACACTTCCAGGCAGCTCCTTAGAGTATTTCTTTTAATAGATATAAGGCACGAGCCTTCAGCCAATGATGTTCAGATGTACAAATGGATTGTTCATCAGGGATTCCAGCCAGTCATCATAGCTACTAAATCTGACAAGATCAAAAAGTCCCAGCATGAGAAGCACCTTAACATGCTCAGAAACACCCTTGGACTTCCAGATGAGATCAAGATTTTCCCTTACTCAGCCCTGTCCAAAGAGGGCCGTCAGGAAATCTATGATTTCATGGATGAACTTCTTGCTGAGGCAGCAAATACACCAGAAGCCTGACAGATTTTTACAAACAAAAATTCGCATAATCTTATAGTGTAAAAATGACACTAAATTAAAATTATAGAACTAAAATCAAAGACTTACCTCTTTTAAACTTATAGCAGTATTGCGTGGTATACAAAAGTTTAAAGGAGGTATTTTTGTATGAAAAAGAGAAATCTAAGAGGGCGCCTTGCAATTGCAGTTGCTTTTGCCCTCTCCTTGTCGTCTCTTACGACAACAAGTCTTCAGGTCCTGGCTTATCAGGGGCCTGTCAATGAGTCTTTATCACTCCCCTTTGGTCAGGTGGCAGATTATGGCCAGGAAAAAGGTATTGGCTTTGTTTGGGGCGCAGCAGGATATGATCTGTATACCGTTACTATTTCCTGTTCTGCAAATGGATATGAGAAAGTCTACACTGATCAGGAACTAGGCTATCACTGGTATCCCGATGAATACGCTGATGGCGTATACCTTATAGAGCTCCAGGGTCAAAGAGATGGCGAGCTATCAGGAGCTGTTACTGCCACAGTAACTATAGGAAATCCTGAAGTAACACCTGGCACAGAAACACCTGGTCCCGGGGAAGGAGATATTCCAGTAGAACCTGGAACTGGTGAAGGCGGTGAAACTCCAACTGATCCAGGAACAGGAGAAGGTAGCGAAACTCCCCCGGAAGAACATCAGATCAAAGAAGGGGCTATAAGCCTTGCTGATGCCACATCAGAACTATATGTTGGAAGTGACTGGGCCGGCGTTAATGCAAATATCAAGGAAACTGACACCACAGCTCTTATCACAGCTTCAAGCTATGGCTGGAATGGTGAGTGGGGTCTTCAGTACATAATTAAAGACCTTGGGCTTAGCGTTGGTGAAACCTATACTCTTTCTGTGGATATTACATCTTCCATAAATAAAAAAGCCCTTATTAAACTGGACGACTCAGGTCAGATATATGAATTTATAGACCTTCAGGCTGGCAAGACCTATGAATACACTGCATCAGCTACAATTTCCGAGCTTGCTAACAACACTCTTTTTATTGCGCTTGGACAGATGCAGGGTGAAGCAGCGAACCTTAGCGGAACAATTCTTGTTGAGAACTTAAGGATCTGCGATTCAAATGGAAACTACATTACCCTCTCAGGCGGATCTGCTAATGGCTCAAAGGGTCTTGAATATGATTTTTCCGCAGAGGATAACGTACTCTTTGACTATGCTGATCCAGGTCTTTCTAAAGAAGGCTATGATCTTATCTGGTCAGATGAATTTGATGGCAACTATACAACATCTAACATAGACAGTCAGACTGGCCTGAACCTTGATAACTGGGGATATCAGTTAGGCGACGGAACAACAGACTGTGGCAACTATGGCTGGGGAAACAACGAGCTTGAGTGCTACACCAGTGATTCCAAGAATATTTCCGTAAACGAAGACCTTGATGGAGACGGCTCCGGAGATGGACTTCTTCGTATCACTGCTTCATATGAAGAAAATGGCTACAACTATGCTGCAGAGAGCAAAAAGAGCTATACATCAGCAAGAATCCGTACAACAACCGCTTCGAAAGAGCTCTTTAACAGCACCTACGGCTATATAGAAGGCAGAATATCTCTTCCTCAGACAAAAGGAGCATGGCCTGCTTTCTGGATGCTTCCACAGAGCACAGATATCTACGGCGGCTGGCCTGTATCAGGAGAAATAGATATCCTGGAAACTACAGGTACTCAGACTAACCAGGCCTGCTCAACACTTCACTGGGGCGTTCCAAGCCACGTATACAAGGGAAGCGGCTACACAGCACTTGATTCAGAAATCAGATACTTCCACACCTACGCTGTAGACTGGGAACCAGGCAGAATGACCTTCTATTATGATGGAAAAGAAATCTATTCTTCCTCAAACTGGTCAAGTGCCATCTCAGGAGCTTCTGATTCTCTAGGTTTTGATGCTCCTTTTGATGCGCCATTTTACATGATCCTAAATCTCGCCGTAGACAGCGGTCAGTTCGGCGGATCAGCCAACAAAGCTGATTTCCAGGATGATATAAACATGTACGTTGACTATATCCGCTGCTATCAAAAGACTGAAGGCTACGCAGACTCTGTCACAAGATCTGTTGATGGAAGCGTCCGTGATGACTGGTCTGATCAAACCGGCGTAAATCAGATTGCAGATCTATCAGCTGACAATCTTGATACTGTAGGCGGTGGACATGATGATAATGTAGCAAAAGATTCAGGAAAGTGGTTCCTCTCATATCAGTCAGATGCAGCAGCAACTGCAGAAGCTGTAACAGATGATAAGGGCCAGACCTGGGCAAAGATAAATGTTAGCGGCCAGGGAAGTCAGGACTACGGCGTGCAGCTGATTGGTCACTACAACGCCAAGGCAGGATACGTCTATAAGGTTTCCTTTGATTCCTACGCTTCTGGTGCCCTTGTAGGTAAGCAGGTAAACTGCGATTCCAAGGAATATGCAGGCTGGAGTACCTATGGCATCCAGGCCTTTAATCTGACTGATACACCAACTCGCAATTCCTTCATCTTTGCACAGTCAGAAGATTTCGACAACTGCCGAATTGAATTCAATGTAGGTGGTCAGGCTACTGGCTCAGTATATATTTCAAATGTTAAGGTTGAAATAGTTGATCCAGCACTTATAGGAACAACAGATCCTAGCGGCGTACACGGAGTCCTTGCAGATGGCAACATGATCTTTAACGGAACCTTTGATCAGGGCAACAACCATGTAGGATACTGGACTACACAAGATAATACTAAGCTTTTAGTTCCAAGATACACCCTGTCAGCTTTAAGGGACAGCGATGTAAGGGTCAAGGATATCGCTTCCATGACCAACTACGAGAACATTCCTGATGGCATTAAGTACTACGAGAGAAGAGGTCAGATTTCTTCCGAGAATGGCTCTGCACCTTCAATATATCAGAGCGGCATCAAGATGACTGCTGATACTTACACTATTTCTTTTGACATGTATTCTGATAATGAATCTGCTGTTAAGGCTTCCATCCGTGAAGTTGTAACAGATGAGAATGGTGGTCAGACCCTTGGAAAAGAGCTTGGTAATGCCAAGGCTTCATATTCAAATGCTGGAAACATAAAGAGATATAGCTTGTCAATCACCACAGATGAAGACCTGGACAACGGCGCAGTTGTTCTTACCTTCGCAAAGGGAAGTAGTGTCCAGATTGACAATGTAACAATGCGTGGCGCTAATCAGGTTTCCGTAGTTGACGAAAATCCAGTTAATGAAAATACCACTTTCACAGGCGACAGCGGCGCAGGTTCAGCCATTGTAATTGAGACTGATGCAGCAAATACTCACAGCATGAAGGGAATTGCAAGCGGTACAACCTGGTATTCACCACAGATAGGAAGCAGCAATTTCTCTGTTATGGCAGGCCTACAGTACAAGCTGTCCATGGACTGCAAGATAACAGGAAACAGCAACAACACCTTTAAATATATCGTTCAGCAAAACGGCGGAAACTGGATAGTTGTTCAGGATGTAGTCCAGGTTAACTTAAATGATCTACCTGCTACTGATGATGGTTTCTATCACTATGAAACCGTATTTACTGCAGGCGCATCCCTTGATGACTGCCACTTAAACTTTGGCTTTGGTGACAGCGCAGCAACTGGTGACATGACCTTTAGCTTTAAAAATGTATCAATGACTCTGGTAAAAGAAACATCTGAAGGCGGAGATTCTGATAACGACGACGAACTTGGAGATGACATCTTTGAGCCTGTTCCTACAGAGCCAACACAACCTTCAGAACCAGAAGTACCAGAAAGTCCTGAAATCCCAGAAACACCAGCAGGATCTTTTGTTACTAAGTGGGGTTCAACCTACTATGTTCTTGAAGATGGCAGCAAATATTCAGGAATGCTGACCTATGAAGGAAACACTTACTACTTCAAGGCTAAGGGTACTATGGTAAAAGGTGATTATGTCACTACAGATGATGGCAAGTATTACTTTGATAGCGAAGGCCACATGGTTACTGGCTTTATGACAAAGTGGGGTTCTAAATATTTCTTTGACGAAAAGGGCCTTATGCAAGTAGATACCCTTATTGATGTAGATGGATACACTTACTTTGCTAATGAAAAAGGTCATATCGTTATTAGCACATTTGTTGATCTTGAAGATGGCAGACACTACTTTGACAGCAATGGACACATGGTAAAAGGTGCTACCATCACAAAATGGCTTAAGAAGTACACCTTTGATGAGAATGGAGTTCTTATTAACTAAAGAATTTCCTATATCATGAAAAAAGCAATTGGTTTGAGGTACATCCTCATTCCAATTGCTTTTTATTTTTAATCATTTACTTATCTTATTTAGCCTGTTTAAGCTTCTTCTGATCCTTGTGAACAAGAAGTGGCTGGCTGGTTCCATCAACTGATGCATCTGTGATAACGCACTCGCTGATAGTCTCATCTGATGGAATCTCATACATAACATCCATCATAGTCTTCTCCATGATAGAACGGAGTCCTCTAGCTCCAGTCTCTCTCTCGTAAGCCATCTGAGCTATCTTATGAACAGCCTCATCCTCGAATGTAAGCTTAACATCATCAAAATCAAAGAGCTTCTGATACTGCTTAACAAGAGCATTCTTGGGCTCTGTAAGGATTCTCATAAGAGCTTCCTTGGAAAGACCTTCAAGAGTAACTGTAATAGGCACACGTCCTACAAACTCTGGAATAAGACCAAACTTTACAAGATCCTGAGGAGTTACCTCTTTAAGAACCTCACCGATTTCTCTCTCAGACTTATCTGCAATCTCAGCGTTAAATCCGATTGAATTTCGGTCAAGTCTTGCCTCCACGATCTTATCAAGTCCGTCAAAAGCACCACCGCAGATAAAGAGAATATTGCTGGTATCAATCTGTATAAGCTCCTGGTGAGGATGCTTACGTCCACCCTGAGGAGGAACGCTTGCCACAGTACCCTCTACAATCTTAAGAAGTGCCTGCTGAACGCCTTCACCTGAAACATCACGTGTTATAGACACATTCTCGCTCTTCTTGGTGATCTTATCGATCTCATCGATATATACGATTCCGTACTGAGCTCTCTCGATATCAT
>JAEEGL015133250.1_pt1 | contig 26028 bp, 14 predicted proteins | sample 9134231 | NCBI WGS metagenome assembly JAEEGL01 (sample SAMN16246548, study PRJNA631951) | gut metagenome | biome: gut microbiome; feature: rumen; material: fiber-attached | host: Bos | place: Iran: Karaj | collected 2018-10 | reverse complement strand
CGAACCCCCGACCCGCTGATTACAAATCAGCTGCTCTGGCCAACTGAGCTACGCCGGCGTTTGCTTTTGAGCATTTATCTTCAAGAGCGTCTGTCAAAAATTTTGTGTCGTCTCCGGGGTGAACCCCCTTTGTTTTTTTGACGACACAAAATTATATACTTTATTTGGAACCACCAAATTTTTTTGCAACTTTTTTTCAAAAATTATTGCTGTTTTTCTTTTCGCTTGAGCAGCTGGACACGCAAAGCCTCTAAGGCTGTGTCAGTTGACTCCTCGAATGACTTCGATCTCTTCTCGGCAAAAATCGCTCCGCCGGGGACTTCGATCCTCACTTTTGCGACCTTGCTGTCGTAGTTGACGCTCTGCGAACGCTCCAGCGAGAGGAAAACCTCCGCCTTGATGATGTCGTCCGCCACCTGCGAGAGCTTGCTCACCTTCTCCTGGATGAACTCCTCGAGGCTTGCGGCTGGATTGAAGTGGATTGCTTCGATTGTAACATTCATAAATTGTCCTCCTGTTAGTTTAGTTATTAATTAGTTTTCCGCTCTGGGATGAGCTTGTCTGTAAATCTTGTTCAGCTTCTCATACGTGGTATGAGTGTATATCTGCGTTGCAGTCAGGTTGGCGTGCCCGAGCAGCTCCTTGATCGCCTCTATCGGCGCGCCGTTGTTGAGCATCGCCGTCGCAAAACTGTGCCTCAACGTGTGAGGGCTGCTCTGCGACACCGTCTTGGACGGCTCGAGGTACTTGTGCACTATCCTGTACACGAGCCTCGGGTACATCTTGGCGCCCTTGTCGGTCTTGAAGAGGCTCTCTTCGGGCGATGTCATTATCGCGGCGAGCCTCTCGCACAGCTGCTGGCTTATCGGCACCATGCGCGTCTTGCCTCCCTTGCCATACACGGTGATCGTGCGCCTTGCAAGATCGACGTCGCCGCACTTGAGCTCGATGAGCTCGGTCTCGCGGATGCCCGTGTCGTAAAAGAGCTCCAGGATGAGCCGGTCGCGTCCTCCGTCCTTACTGTCGGCAAAAGCCGCGTCGTCGTCAAGGATGCCCGCCATCTTCTCCTCCGTCACAAATTCGGGAAGGTGCCTCGGCTTGCGGAGATTCTTGACGCCCTGCGCCGGGCTCCGCAATATCAGGTCCTTCTTGAGCATCCACTTGTAAAATCCCCGCACTGTGGAGATCTTGCGGTTGATGCTTGTGGCGTTGAGACCCGCCGCCTTGAGCGTCATCACCCACCGGCGAACGGTCTTTGGCTCGATGTCCGACAAGGTGTCCTGCTGTGTCGCCTCCTTACAGTACTCCGCGAAGGCTTCCATATCGGTGATGTACGCCTTGACGGTGTGCGCACTGTATCGTCTTTCGTGCAGCAGATAATCCCTGAACCTGTCGATTTCCTCTTTCATTTTGTCTATGCTAATATACGAAATCTTTTTCTATTCCGCAAAATAATTTAACTTTTTTTTGAAAAATATTTTGCCTTGTCTGTACGATGTTGATTTACAAAGTATTGACACTACAACTTGCTGCCGAGCAAGGGCTGTCCAAAATGCTCGAGGGCGTCATTGACCACATCTATATTATAATGTCCACCCATATTGGTGATGAAAAACTCCACCACGAGGTCAGATTTGGACGAATGAGAGAGCGCGTAGCCCGCACTTTTGAGCAGGGAGGTGGTCTCGTCGAGGTTTAGCTTCAATGCAATCGCCAATGCGAGCACCGTGCCCTTGGTGGGCGAATAGCCTTCGTTGGAGATGATCTTGGAAAAAAGCCGGCGGTCGATGTTGGCGTCCTTATAGACTTCAGAGTTCACGAGCCCCTTCTTGTTGATGGTCTTCACGAGCAATGTGCCGAATGAATCCTCAAGACGGTCGAGCACAGCATCCTCAAAGTTGCTTGGCAGGCGGCAATAATCAACTGCATGTCCAAAACTATTGCTCTTGCTTTGAGTTACGTCCAGACATACATCCTGCACAATGGCGCATGCCTCGTCAGCAAGAGGCTCTTCGTCATAGCAAACCGACTCCACCTTCCTGCGCGCAAACTTACGCCCCGAACTCTCCTTAGAGCGACTGCGCCCCACGGGGGATTCATAATTGCTCAATATATAAAGGTCGAGCCGCTCGTACAGCTCCGTGATGTCATTGTCAAAATTTTCCATACCTTATATATATATTAATGTGTAACATTAATCGCAAATATAAACTATTGCCGGACAAAATGCAAATATTTCGCAAAATAATATTAACTTTGCACCAGTGATTTCATTTACTACGTACATCCTGCACTACGCTTGTATGTACGTAGTTATTGAAATAACGTCTTCCAGACGGCTCTTTTGTCTTCTGGAAGACGATACCTCTATAACCGTGTACATTGAAAATGCGCACGGTTAAATGAAATCGCCGTGAAGACATTGAATTAGACACACCTTAATATATAACATCACCAACAAGCAACAAGATGAAAAGACAACTTCTATTTGGCGCAGCCATTGCGCTTGCATTGTCGTCGTCGGCGCAGACCAAGCTCCTGACCGACGGACAAGAAGAGTTCCAAATCCCCGCCGAAATCTATGGCCAATTTGCCGAGCACCTCGGACGATGCATCTACGACGGCATCTGGGTGGGCAAAAACAGCAGCATCCCCAACACCGACGGCTACCGCACCGACGTGTTCAACGCATTGAAAGACCTCCAAATCCCCGTGCTGAGGTGGCCGGGCGGATGTTTTGCCGACACCTACCACTGGAGGGACGGCGTAGGTCCTGCCTCCAAGCGTCCCAAAATCAAAAATGTATTCTGGGGCGGCACGATGGAGGACAATTCATTCGGCACTGACGAATTTTTCACGCTGTGCGAAAGGCTCGGCTGCAAGACTTACCTCTCGGTCAATGTCGGCTCGGGCACTGTGAAGGACATGAACGACTGGCTCGAATACATCACCGGCACTGAAGACTGCCCCAATGTGAACCTCCGCAAGCAGAACGGCCGCGAAAAACCCTACAAGATTGACTACATGGGCATCGGCAACGAGTCATGGGGCTGCGGCGGACACATGCGCCCTGAGTATTACGCCGATGTTTACAATCAATATTCGGGATACGCACACCTCTACAGCAACAATACCAACCCCGTGCGCGTGGCGTCTGGCTCTAATGATTTTGATTACAATTGGACAGAGGTGCTGCTCAAAAACGCCGGCAGCAACATGGAGCACATCTCGCTCCACTACTATGTGCTGCCCATCCGCGATTGGAACGGCTCTAAAGGTCCTGACCGTGGTTTTGGCGAAGACCACTACTTCGGCGTCATCCGCGACGGCTACAAGATGGGCGAGATGATTCCCAAACACCTTGACGTCATTGCCAAATACAATAAGAATGTCAAGCTCGACGTGGACGAATGGGGCATCTGGACCGACCAGGAGCCCGGCACAATACCCGGTCACCTCTACCAGCAAAACACTCTCCGCGACGCACTCCTGGCAAGCACCACTTTCGACATCTTCCACAAGTACGCCTACGGCCTCGGCATGTGCAACATCGCACAGGTAGTCAACGTTTTGCAGTCGATGGTATTGACAAGGGGCGACAAGATGATCCTCACGCCTACCTACCACGTATTCAAGATGTACGCCGTTCACCAAAACGCCAAGTACATCCCGCTGTCGTTCCACTCGCCCAAATACACCTTCAACGGCGAGAGCATCGACGCCATCAGCGCAACACTCTCCAAGAAGGACGGCGTTTACCACCTCTCCGTCACCAATGTTGACCCCAAGAAGGAAAACACCGTAACCCTCGACCTCTCAGCCCTCAACGCCACCACCACCGGCAAGGCTGAAATCATCACGTCAAAGAGTTTTGCCGATTACAATTCGTTTGACAATCCCAATGTCATCAAGGCCGTACCCTTCAATGGCGCAACCGTCAAGAAAAACGAATTGACCGTAAAACTCCCGCCAATGAGCGTAGTGACGGTGGAATTGAAATAAAATCACGTGTAGCCCCAACGGGGCGATATTGCCAAGCCGTGTGCGTGAGCGCACGGGAAAATGATGCGCGTGAAATTGACACGCACGGAAAAATGATGTACGTGAAATTGACACGCACGGAAAAATGATGTACGTGAAATTGACACGCACGGAAAAATAATGTACGTGAAATTGACACGCACGGAAAAATGATGTACGTGAAATTGACGCGCACGGAAAAATGATGTACGTGAAATTGACACGCACGGAAAAATAATGTACGTGAAATTGACGCGCACGGAAATATTACGAATGGAAAAATAAAAAAGCCGCAGCCATTCTCGGTCTGCGGCTTTTTTATTATATAAATATGTGCAATGGTTGGAGACGTTGCACGCAACGTCTCTACTTTGCGAATGTCAATTCGTTGATGAGACGGTGGCAGTTGCCGTACTTTTCGATGATGAAGAGAACGTAGCGGATGTCAACGTTGATGCAGCGCTGGAGCTTGGTGTTGAAGAACCAGTCGCCGCACATTGCCTCTGAATTGCCGTCGAAGGCGAGACCAATCAGATTGCCTTTGCCATCGATGACAGGGCTGCCTGAATTGCCGCCGGTGATGTCGTTGTCGGTGAGGAAGCAGGCATGCAATGTGCCGTCCTTGTCGGCGTAACGGCCGTAATCCTTGTTTTGCAAGAGGGTCTTCAATTTGGCGGGCACGTCAAACTCGTAGTCGCCGGGGATTTCCTTCTCAAGGACACCGTCGGTGGTTGTGAAATAATTCATCAACACGCCATCCTTGGGCTTGTAATCCTGCACTGTGCCATAGGTGAGCCTCTCGGTGAAATTGGCGTCGGGGTAAGGATTGGCGCCAACATTCATCTCGTTGACACCTTTAGTATATATGCGGCGGCCATTGTCGAGCATCTCGTCGTTGGTGCGGCTTGCGGTGAGGAGGGTGCGGTAAACATCAAGCACTGCAAGGAAATTGCTGACTACCGGGTCGGTGAGCAACGCCTCGCGGGTGGGGTTCTCAATGAACTTGTCGAAACCTTCCTTAGTTACAAACTGCGATGTAAACATATATGCAACGGCAGAATCGGCGGGCATCTCCTTCAAGAAACTCGGATGATATTCAGCCTTGACATCCTCCATGTAGAGTTTTGCCATTGCGAGCGACGACTTGTAATCGGTCTCGCGGCTGTAATCCTTATAAAAACGGTGCATCTCCTTTACGAAATCCTCCTTGGACTGTCCTTCGGGATCAAGCACATAATTAATTATGTGGTAGCCGTGCATCAGGAGCTCCATGCCGCTGAAGAAACACTCGTTGACATACAGCAATACGAGCGAATTGTCACGGTCGGCGTCGCAAGCCTTCTGGATTTGAGCGAGGGCGTCCTTGTATTCATTCTGACGCTGCGAATTGGCGCGATACCAGTTTTCAAAAGCCTTCTCCTGCTCCTGTTTTTCACCCACGATGTTGAGGGCTTTCAGCGACTTGTTGGCCTCAATTGAGTTTTTCCAATAGTTGGACGACTGCGAATACTTGGTGGCGTACTTGATGCGGATCTCGTCGCTTGCCTCCATGTCGGCGTGCAACACGTCCTGACGGATGCCGCGAATCTTGGCGCGGGCGTCGTTTTCAAGCATGTCGTTGTAAATCTCGAAGCTCGTGGAATACCTCTGCGTGCTGCCGGGGAATCCCATCACCATTGCAAAATCGCCCTTCTTGTAACCCTTGAGGCTGATGGGCAGGTGGTGCTTGGGCTTGAGCGGAACATTGGAGGGGCTGTACTCGGCGGGGTTGCCATCCTTGTCCACATACACGCGGAACACCGAAAAGTCGCAGGTGTGGCGGGGCCACATCCAGTTGTCGGTGTCGCCGCCAAACTTGCCGATGGCGTCGGGCGGAGTGCCCACCATGCGCACGTCCTTGTAATCAAGGAACACCGACAGGAAATAAGAATTGCCCTCAAAGAAAGGCTTTATCTCAATCCTGTGGAAGTCCGACGAATACTTCTTCTTGTATTCTTCGGTGATTTTCTCGATGTTGGCGTCAATCTGCTCCTTGTTGTGATTGCTGACACCTTTTAATACATCGTCGGTGACGTCAGCAATCTCCTGGAGGATGCTCACGTAGAGGCCGGGGGTGGAGATCTCCTCGTCAAACGACTGCGCCCAGAATCCGTCCTTCAGGTAATCGTGGGCGACGGTGCTGTGCTGCTGTATGCTCTTGTAGCCGCAGTGATGGTTGGTGAATATCAAGCCCTGGTCTGACACAATCTCGCCGGTGCAGTATCCGCCGAACACCACCACGGCATCCTTGAGGCTCGACTTATTGACGCTGTACACGTCCTCAGGCTTCAGGCGGAAGCCCTGCGCCTTCATCTGCTTGTAATTCTTGCCAATGAGGTTGAGCAGCCACATTCCCTCGTCGGCCCTTGCCGTTGATGCCGCAATAGCAAGCAGCAGCAACGCAGTCAATATGTTTCTAAATTTCATAATACTTGTTTTGTTGTTAATGACGGTGCAAAGTTAACAATAATATACGTCAAAAAAAAATGGTTGTTAAATTTACATTAAATTAACATCAGTGTTAAAATCGCTGTCTTAGTAAAGCTGACTTTACATAAATTGCAGCCAAAATGAATATCATACTTTACATTTAAACAATTATGTACAAATAATTATTCTAAATAAGGTAAATAACTTAAAATATTTACCTCTGAATATTAATATTTTACATACGTACAATATAAAAAATACTCAAAAAGTTTCAAAAAATGTTGTTTTTTTGAAAATCTCACATTAAATTTGTCCCCAAAAGATGGTTACAGCTGCTTACTTGTAGCCAACGACTAATTATTTACTAAATTTACCAAATTACACACTTATGAGAAGATTGCTTATGCTGGGATTATTCATCTTGATGATCCCGTTTGCGTTGAGCGCGCAAATCTCGGTATCGGGTACCGTGCTCGACTCAAACAACGAACCTCTGCCAGGTGTCAACGTCGTCCAGACGGGAACCACCAACGGCACAATCACAGATCTCGACGGCAAATACACACTTAGCGTGCCGTCTGACGCTACTCTGACATTCTCCTACATCGGCTACACAAACCATGTGGAGAACGTAAACGGTCGCACCACCATCCCGCCCGTTACTCTCGAATCCGACGACAAAGAGCTCGAACAGGTCGTTGTCGTAGGCTACGGTACAATGAAAAAATCCGACGTGTCGGGTTCCGTAGTTTCGGTGGACGCAAAGGACATGATGAAACGTGCTCCCGCCAACGTTAACCAAGGCTTGCAGGGTGCTGCCGCCGGCGTTATGGTTACAGCTCAGGACGGTTCTCCTGACGGCCGCTCGCAGGTGCGCATCCGTGGTGTCGCCACCATCAACGGCAACGCTTCCCCGCTCTACGTAGTGGACGGCGTTCAGGTTGGTACCGACGCAAGCTTCATCAACCCCGCCGACATCGAGCGTATGGAAGTGCTCAAAGATGCTTCTGCTACAGCTATTTACGGTGCTGCAGGCGCTAACGGCGTTGTGATGATCACTACGAAACATGGTTCTAAAGGTGCTACCCGCATCGACTTCAATGCTGACTTCGGCATCCAGACCTTGCAGCGCACGCTCGACGTCCTCGACGTTGATACATACGCAAAGGTAATGCGCGCAGCCAAGGAAGCTGACGACAAGCCAATCGTAAACGAAATCTGGACAGAAGCTTACGACGGCAAGCGCAAAAACATCGACTGGCAGGACGAACTCACCGACCCGAGCCTCCGTCAGTCTTACAACCTCTCTGTTGCAGGTGGTACAGAAAAGACTCAGAGCCAGTTCTCTCTCGGTTGGCTCGACAACAAGGGTATCGTTGTAAACACCCACTACAAACGTCTCACCGCACGTGCAAACGTTAGGACCAAAGTGGCTGACTTCATCGAACTCAGCGGCGACGTCAACTTCATCCACGGCGAAAGCAATGGTAGCAACATCGGCGTCGGCAACAACGGCAACCTTTCTTCTTTGAGGGATATGGCGTTCATCTGCCCGACTCTCGACTACGTTTACAATGGCGAACTCATCAGCCCCAACGTTGAGAACCCCGACGGTACATTCGGCGGCGTATTGCACGGCACAGGCGGTAGCGATGGTATCACCGCTATCCTCGACAACCCCTACGCTCTCCAGGTTCAGCAGAACGGCAAGAGCTACAACAACAGGATGCTCGCAAGCGCTAACCTCAAGATTGACATTATAAAGGGTCTCACCTTCAATACAATCGTTTCTTACAACTTCTCTGCAAACGGCTCTGACAACCACTACGGCCAGGAAGAGCGTTGGAACTACATCGGTGGCAAACTCACCAAGATGGACCGCAGCGAAACTGACCTCGACTACCGTCTCTCTTACAACCAGAGCCAGTACAACTCAATCAGCATCGAAAACTTCTTCAACTACACTTGGAAGAACGATATGATGAGCCTCCAGGCAATGGTCGGCCAAAGCGCAAACAAGGGCTGGGGCTCCTGGCTCAACACCTCTGCTAAGAACTTCGCAGCTGACAACATCCGCGACATCGGTCTCACAAGGGATCCCGCTTCTAAGAACACTGGTGGTTCTACCAACCTCGAGACCAAGGGTGCTTCTTACTACGGTCGTATCGTTTACGGCCTCTTCGACAGGTACATCCTCACCGCCACTGTACGTCGCGACGGCAGCTCTAACTTCGGTGAAGGCAACCGCTTCGGTGTATTCCCCTCAGCAGCATTCGCATGGCGCGTATCTGAGGAAAGCTTCCTCAAGGGCCACGACATCATCACCAACTTGAAACTCCGCCTCGGCTGGGGTCAGACTGGTAACTCGGGTGGCGCTACCAACCTCGCAGTACAGAGCATCACCGCTGGCGAAAAGTACAGCTTCTACACTCAGAACGGCGCAGGCACGATGCAGGCAGGCTACTCCTTCAGGCTCGCAGACACCAACCTCAAATGGGAGACCAACGAGCAGACCAACATCGGCTTTGACCTCGGTCTCTACAATGGTCAGTTCAACTTCGTATTCGACTACTTCATCCGTACATCCAAGGATCTTCTCATCAACCGTACCATCCGTTCTTCTTCGGGTAACTCCGAGATCTACACCAACTACGGCGAAATCGAGAACAAGGGTGTAGAAATGCAGCTCAACTGGCAGAAGAAGATCAACGATTGGCACTTCAACGTAACCTTCACTGGTTCTACCCTTAAGAACAAGATCAAGAAACTTGGTCAGGAAATCACCAAAGAAAACAACGCAGCTCCTGCAGCCGGCACATTCTTGGAGGACGGCTCTAACGTAGGTGCAGTAGGTGATCCCGCAGGCTTCTTCTGGAATCGTCACTCTATGAGCCGTGAAGGCGAAGCAGTAGGTTCGTTCTACGGCTACAAGGTAACAGGCATCATCAAGTCGCAGGAAGAACTCGACGAACTCAACCATCAAGCTTGGATTAAAGCTTGTGAGGACTCTGATGACAAACCTGAAAACCACATAAAGGCTGACGGTCACTATGAGGACGCTTACCTCGAGACTGGTGTAGCTGGCGTAGGCGACTACAAGTACGAAGATGTCAATGGCGACGGCAAGATTACTTCCGACGACCAGCAGATCCTCGGCAACGGCTTCCCGAAATTCAACTACGGTATCAACATTACTGTCAACTACAAGAACTGGGACTTCTCCCTCTACGGCTACGGCGTAGCTGGTCAGAAGCTCTACTCCTACTCTGCAATGCGTCTGAGCAACGTTTACTACTCTGACGACCAGACCTTCGCTAACATCCTCAAGGATAGCTACGACGACATTTGGTCGCCCAGCAACCCCAACGGCACTCTCTCAAGGCTCTCTTGGGACGACCCCGCACGTAACATGCGTGGTAACAGCATGTGGGTAAAGAAGGCAGACTACTTCAAACTCAACAACATTCAGATTGGATACACCTTCCCGACCAACTGGATCAAGCATGTCAAGATGACAAATGCAAGGGTGTACTTCTCTATCCAGAACGTCGCTTGCTTCTCCAAGTACAACAAGTACGGCGATCCTGAGTGCGGTATTGCTAACGTATTGTTCACAGGCCTCGACACCGGTCGTTACCCTGTTCCCAGAACATTCCAATTTGGCGTAAGCTTGTCTTTCTAATCTGATTAACAACATTAAATTATGAAAAAAATATCCAAAATATCAAGTATAGCTGCGGGTGCATTGCTGATGCTCGGAGTATCTTCCTGCTCGGAAGACTTCCTCGACGTAGAGTACGGCGACATCCTTCCCTCAGACTTCCTGGCATCCAGCGACGCAGAGGCTGAAAACGGCCTCACAGGATGCTACAAAATGATGCTTCCCTCCTCGCTCGCCGGCGAATGGGGATTGAAGCCAAACCTCTTCTTCGGCTGCCACCCGACACTCGACACACAGGCCACCGGCTGGGACGTCGATTGGTGCCACCAGAACTGGGGTCCGGATTCAGAGGCTGTAGGCCAGGCGTGGAAACACGTTTACCACGGCATCTCCCGTTGCAACGACTTCCTCGCTGAGATTGAGAAGTCTGACAAAATCTCCGCTGACGCAAAGAAGAAGCTCTCCGCTGAAGCCAAGGCATTGCGCGGATTCTTCTACCACTGGCTCGCCCAGGCATTCGGTCGCGTACCGATGCTCGGCACTGGCGAAAACTACGTAACAGACCCCGTAAAGGCGAACGCTGCTACCGACGCCGAGATGTGGGACTTCGTAATCAAAGACCTCACCGAGGCAGCCGCCGACCTCGACTGGCAGCCGAGGAACGGCGAATACGGCCGCTGCACCAAGGGTATGGCCCTCACATACTTGGCTGATGCCTACATGTGGAAGGCTGTACGTTGCAACGACAATTCGTGCTACGCGCAGGCTAAGCAGGCTTACGAGCAGGTAATCAACAGCGGCACATACGAGCTGCAGCACTCATTCTCCACACTCTTCGAGCCCACCACCACCTATTGGAACAAGGAGACCATCTGGGCAGAAATCCTCGACGAGCGTGATTCTTACGACGGCATCTACGGTTCGTTCATGCACATGAAATGGTTCGTAGGCTGCAAGCAGACCGGCGGCTGGGGTACACTCTTCCTCTCCTGGGAATGGTACCTCAACTACGAGAAAGGCGACAAGCGTCGTGATGGCTCTGCATGCGTAGGCCCCGTTACCAAACTCAAGACCGACTTCCCGGACGCAGTATCTGAGTACTGCTACGGTCAGAACCCCTTCGTATTCGACACGATTCCGGCTCTGAAGGATCCTTCTCAACCCGAAAAATACATGAAGGACGGCAAAGAAGTGGACAACACAACATTCGCTTCTCACTACCAGTACAAGGAGGAAAGCGGCTGGGCTCCCTCTGTATGGACTTTGAAGTACTGGCGTGAGCCTCTCTCATGGTCTTGCAACCAGCCCCACGTGCCGATCTACTATATGCGCTACGCCAATGTATTGCTCGGCTACGCAGAGTGCTGCTTCCGTAGCGGCGACGAAGCCAAAGGCTGGGAGATGATCAACACAATCCGTAACAGGGCTTGGGGTAATCTCGAGTCTGACTGCGTGGATGCCACCTACACCCCCTACTACGTATCCAAGTACAAGCAATCCGGCAAACCCGGTGCTGACAGGGCTGAGCAGGTTATGGCACAAGGCTACCCGATTCCTTTCAACAAGACTACGGTTACCGTGCCTGACGCAAAGACCTACTACACTCAGTACAAGGCTGACAAGGGCTTCAAGTCTGACCTGTGGGTTGTTGCTCTCGGTACTGAGTACCGCAAGGAGTTCAACGCAGAATGGTGTCTCGCTCCCGCATTGATTCGTATGGGATTCATCGAGGATCACATCAACATCAACTACCCGAAGAACATGAACCCCGACGGCGATCCCGACAACTGGCACACACAGCGTGACTTCGATTTCAACGTAGAGAAGATGCTTATGCCTATTCCTGCTGACGAAATCAAGCGCAACCCCGCTTGTGTTCAGAACGCGCCCTACCAGACCAAACACTAAAAGAGTTTTTTCTTTTAAATTAACAATAAATTTGGTTAGATACGCTGTTTAGCGTATAAGTAGTAAATTAGTATTATTTGGGCCGCTGCGACGTGATGTCTGCAGCGGCTTTTTTTTGCTCATAAAAATGGTTGTTAAATTTACATTAAATTAACATCAGTGTTAAAATCGCTGTCTTAGTCAATTGCACTTTACATAAAATTACAGTCAATTTCTAATAATACTTTACATCGGCAAACATTTTTCCTAAAAACATACAAAAAAATTTACATTATTTTAACGCTGAATATTAACGTCTTAGAAAAGAAAATTTTGAAATAAGACTCAAAAAATAAAAAAACAGTTTGAATTAATTTTATATTTGCTTTATCTTTGTCCGCAAAGAAAAGACTACTTACTACAGAGAATTACACTACCAGAAATATTTACTTAATTTAACCAAATTTATTGTTTTATGAGAAGAATGCTTATGCTGGGATTATTCATCTTGATGATCCCGTTTGCGTTGAGCGCGCAAATCTCGGTATCGGGTACTGTGCTCGACTCAAACAATGAACCTCTGCCGGGTGTCAATGTCGTCCAGACAGGCACCACCAACGGCACAATCACCGACCTCGACGGCAAATACACTCTCAGTGTGCCGTCCGACGCAACCCTTACGTTCCCCTACATCGGCTACAACAACCACGTGGAGAACGTAAACGGTCGCTCGACCATCCCTCCTGTTGTCCTCGAATCCGATGACAAAGAAATCGAACAAGTCGTAGTTGTGGGCTACGGTACGCAGCGCAAGAGCGACTTGACTGGTGCAGTGGCATCGGTAGGAGACGACGACCTCAAAAACCGTTCTACAACGGACGCCGCTGCCGCCATGCAAGGCAAAGTATCCGGCGTACAAATCCTTAACAATTCCGGCGCACCGGGTGAAGGTGCTAAAATCCGTGTCCGTGGCTACTCCTCCAACGACGGCAACATCGGCCCGCTCTTGATTGTGGACGGCCTCAAGGTGGACAACATCCAGTACCTCGACCCCTCGATGATCCAGTCGATGGAGGTATTGAAGGACGCCGCATCAGCAGCCATCTACGGTGCTCAGGCTGGTAACGGCGTTGTGCTCATCACCACCAAAAACGGCAAGGCCGGCTCTTCCTCAATCACCTACGAAGGCAAGTTTACAATGCAGAGCCTCGGCAAGAAGGCTGAACTCTTCGAAGGCGCAGAATACGTGGAGTACCAGAGGGCCATCGGCAACATCACCGACGCGCTCTGGAAGCAGAAAGGCTTCAAGAACGGCGAATACTACGACTGGTTTGACGCCGTATTTGAAAACAGCTGGGCTAAGCAGCACTCCATCACCTTCCAGGGTGGCAACAACAACGGCCACTTCCTCACCAGCCTCAACTACGTGGACAACGACGGTATCGTAGTAGGCCAGAAGGACACCTACGAGCGTCTCTCCGCTCAGATCAACGCTGACTACGACATCAAGAAATGGCTCAACATCTCCACAAGCAACTCCATCGAAAAATGGAGCAGGAGGTCGGTATCGGGCGCAGCCTACGGCTCAATGCTCAACTCCGTGATGTCGCTCGACCCCCTCACACCCGCTTACTACACAAGCGTTGACCAATTGACCGACTACCAGAAGCTCCACTACGAAAAGGGCGACAACGTGCCGAGAGATCCCTCCCACAACAACGACTTCTACGCCTCCTCCAAGCTCTTTGAAGAGGCTACCGGCAACCCGTTGTTCCAGCGCGACAAGGCTGACGCCAAGAGCGGCGGCTTCGCAATCCGCGGTATGGCATCCATCAACCTCAAGCCCATCGACGGCCTTGTAATCACATCACGCCTCGGCTACAGGATCACCCAGGACAATTCGCACAGCTACACAGCTCCCGCTTACCTCAACAGCTTGTCGCAGGTGACCAAATACAACATCTCCGCAAACGTTAACAGCGGCAACTACTACCAGTTTGAAAACTTCATCAACTACAACAAGACCTTCGCTGACAAGCACACTGTAGGCGCAATGGTTGGTATGTCGTATGAAGAAAACAGGTGGGACAATGCAAGCATCTCCTCCGAAGATGTTGACATCCTCCAGGGCTACGCACCCAACTTCCGCTACATCAGCTACTTGAAGAGCGACGCTCCCAAGTCTGTAAGCAACACCCCCGGTATCAACAACAATATGGCTTACTTCGGTCGTCTCACCTACAGCTACGACAACCGCTATAGCGTTCAGTTCAACTTCCGTGCAGACGCTTTCGATACTTCCAAGCTCTCCAAGGAGGCTCGCTGGGGCAACTTCCCCTCGTTCTCCGCAGGCTGGACAGTTAGCAACGAATCCTTCATTAAGGACAACATCTCCACCGACATCCTCTCCTTCCTCAAGGTTCGCGGATCCTGGGGTCGCAACGGTAACATCAACGTACTCAACAACTACCAGTACTCCACCACCATCGACCTCAACAGCCAGTGGTATCAGACAGACCCGAGCAACGGCAGCAACGTAGAATACGGTTCAGCTCCCAACTCCGAGAAGCTCCCCAACCCCGACCTCAAGTGGGAGACCTCCGAGCAGGTTGACCTCGGTCTCGACGCACGCTTCCTCAACAGCCGACTCACCTTTGGCCTCGACTGGTACAAGAAGACCACAAAAGACCTCTTGGTTCAGATCGAACCCCTCCCCGAAGTTGGTGTAAAGCACGGCTGGATCAATGCCGGCAAGGTAGAGAACAAGGGTCTGGAAATGGAACTCGGCTGGAAGGACAAGATTGGCAAGGATTTCCACTACTCCATCAACGCCAACGTCTCCACCCTCAAGAACGAAGTTAAGGAAATGCCCGAGGCTCTTGACCACCTCGAAGGTCAGGGCGGCGGTGTGAGCGGCCTCAACTACAAGGTACACACCCGCTTCAACGCTGGCGAGCCCATCTGGTACTTCTACGGCTACAGGTACGCTGGTCCTGATGCAAACGGCAAGCCGACCTACTACGCAGCAGACGGCTCAAAAACATCCGAACCCACCGAAACCGACAGGGCAAAGATTGGTTCTGCAATTCCCAAGGCTCTCTACGGCTTCACCATCAACCTCGAATACAAAGGCTTTGACCTCTCGATATTCGGCACCGGCTCAGCTGGCAACGACATCTTCTCGCTCCTCTACTCCGCCGACCGTACCGAAACCAACTGCCTGAGCATGTACTTCAAGGATTCCTGGACAGAGCAGAACAAGGGCGCCAAGTACGCAAACGCCAAGGAAGTGGCTCACGACTGGACATACTGGAGCTCCGACGTATCAGTATTCAAAGGCTCTTACTTCAAGTTCAAGCAGATCCAGCTCGGCTACACGCTTCCCAAGGCAATCACCCAGAAGGTGCTCATCAACAACTGCCGCGTTTACGTATCGCTCGACGATTACTTCACAATCACCAAGTACCCGGGATGCGATCCTGAGACTGCCACCACCGCCCAGCAGAAAGATATGGGCTACGACGCAGGTTCTTACCCGACCACAAGGAAGCTCATCTTCGGTGTTAGCGTAACATTCTAATTATTAAGTATGTACTTAATTTAATTTCAAAAGAGAAAAGACATGAACAAGATATTAACATCAATGTTGGTTGCATCTGCGGTAGCGTTGTCGGCATGTGAAGACAATCTCGACATCGAACAGAAAGGTGTAACCGCGATAGAAAACTTCTATCAGACCGACGAAGATGCACAGCAGGCGTTAATGGCTGCATACCAGGGATTCATCTGGAATGTGTGCAGCTACCAGGGCGGCAGCATCTACGTGCCCACCTACATGTGCGCCACGCTCTGCGGCGACGACATCTTCGCTGCCGGTGAAAAACTCGGCGACAACGACGTGCTCGCAGCAATCAACGAATTCCGCTACGACGCCGGCAACGACGCCATCAAAAACGGATACCTCAACTACTACTACGGCATCTATTACTGCAACCTCGTAATAGACAACTTCAAGAACGGCCTGCCCTCTGGCGGACAGACCGCAATCACCAAGAGGGCTGTGGCTGAGGCAAGGGTGCTCCGCGCATACATGCACATGATGCTCGCTCTCGGCTGGAACAATCCTCCCAAAGTGGACCACGTGCTCGCCGGCGACGACCATCCCACCAACTGCGACCACGACGAACTCCTCAAATGGTGTGCTGAAGAGTGTGAAGCTGCTGCAAGCGACCTCATCGAAAGGACGGACATCAACGACAAGAAGAACGCCGCCATCGTCACCAAAGGCTTTGCATGGGCAGTGGCTGGCAAGTGCTACCTCTTCCTCGGCGACTACGCCAACGCAAAGACCAACCTGTGGAAGGTAATCGACTCCAAGAAATACCAACTCGTGAAGGGTGAACAATTCGGCAACCTCTTCCACGAGGAGGGCGACCTCAACGAGGAGAAGATCTTCGAGGCCAACCTCGACAGGAATTCCAACCTCGGTAGCGTTTGGGACGGCCTCATCCAGCGTTCCACCTGGATGCAGACCAACATCTGGGGCTGGCGTAGCTCCAACCTCAATACCGCCATCTTCAACGAATACGCAGGCATCGACGGCTGGGGCGGCTGCGGCGTTCCCCCCGCATTCTCCAAGGAGTTTGTGGACAACGACGGCCTCGATTCTTACCGTCTCAACGCTTCCATCGTATCTGTGGAAGACTTGATCTACGGCAAAATGTTTGAATACGAAAAAGTAAAAGGCATGTCCGATGCCGAGAAGAAAGCAAGCACCGACATTGGTATCAAGCCCGCCGGCCTCTATGGTCAGTCGAAGTACCTGATGCTCAAGAAGCAATTCAAAATGAGTGACGCTGCAACTCCTGGCGACAACACCAACGTAGCCAACCACATCATCATGCGCTACGCCGAGGTTCTCCTTATGTACGCAGAGGCTTGTGTACAGACTGGCGAAGCTGACAAAGCCAAGACTTACGTCAACATGATTCAGGAGCGTGCTAAATCCAAGACCATCAGCGAGACCGTTGATATGAACGTAATCAAGCGCGAGAAGAAACTCGAACTCTGGCTCGAAGGCTGCCGTTGGCACGACATGCACCGCTGGAACGACTTTGACGGTGTCAAGGATGCCGGCAAGTACGTAACCTCAGTATTCGACAAGCTCACCCGTCCGGTGGCTGCTGGCGAGACTGTAGTGGAGGATGGCGACCGTTTCTACTCGGTATATGCCACCGAAGCTCAGGGCCGTTCTACTGGTTATCAGGAGAAGTACAAGTGGCTACCCTTCCCCGAGTCAATCACTTCCAAGAATCCTGAGATTACTCAGAACGCTGGCTGGTAGTAACAAACAGACCTATCCACAAGCCCAACCACCAGGTTGGCTATAATCTCAAACACTAATTAAGCCCGCCGCTGAACTTTTTCAGTGGCGGGCATTTTTTTTGCCATATTAATTTTGAAATATAAGAAACAAATCATATTTTTGCAGGGAAATAATCAACAAAAGATGTTAAACTAAACAGAAACAAAAGCTATGAAAAAAGTATTTATTGCAATGTTGGCTGCGATGTCGTTGATGCTTGCATCATGCGGCGACGACGATGAAAAAGAAAATGGCAACGACGAGGTTGTCAAAAGCGGCAACAATGACGAAATCATCGATGATGGCGGAATGATAATTGACTGGTCGCCTATCATTCTTCGATTCCATGTCGTAAATCCCAATCATCAGACCAACTTCGTCTCTGAAAACTACAACGACATCATCCACACCACCACACTCACCTACAAGGGCAAGACCTATTCCGTTGCGAAAAAGATTTCCAAGGCTAACAAGCCGTTCTTCGATGGACTTTGCATCGACAGCAACGCAGTGGACCAGCCGTTCTTCTATTTCGGAGAATTGGACGGAAGTTACAATTTCGACGACGACTTTGTAATCACCTTTGCCGACGGCAGCACGGAGACAATCCATTTCAAGCGCGTACACAAAGGAGGTCTGAATGTGGACGACACATGGTCCCTGAACGGTGAAAAGCACAACGGTGGTTCATTCATCATTTACAGAGAAAAACAAGACGACGGCAGCCTCGCCAAACCTCAAACTACAGCCACCCCCCCGACAGTTGCCTCGGCAATCAAACTGAAATTCTATGTCGCTGAATATGGACTGCATGAACACAACTATGTCGCTGAAAATTTTAACGACATCGTCCACAAGGCGACACTCACCTTCAGGGGCAAGACCTATTCGGTAGGTCAGGAAATCCAAGATGCCGATGCGCCCAATTTCAAGGGGCTTTACATCGACAGCACAGCACTGAAAAAAACGTACTTCTGTTTTGGCGAATTGGACGGAGCGGTTGATTACGACGACGATTTTGTAATCGACCTTGCCGACGGCGAGACAGAAATAATCCACCTCAAACACACAGCCGGCTCCAACGAAGGAGACACATGGACATTGAACGGCAAAAATAGAGGCAGTTCGCCCGTCATCTACCGCCAGGAAGAGAACGGCAAGTTAGCAAGTCTCCATTTGGAATGGGAATAAGACACAAACTCATTTTAATGTTTGGGAAAACTGACTGAAACTCTCAGGCGTTTTTCCCAATTTTTTTATACTCACGCACAAGGAAAATAGCCGTAACAATAGTGCTGAGGGTATCGGACACGGGCATTGACAGCCAGACGCCATTGAGACCAAAAAATCCTGGCAGCAACAATAGCGACGGTATCAGGAAAAGCATCTGCCTCGTAGTGGAAAGTATAACGGCAATGCCTGCACGGCCTATCGACTGGAAAAAATTGGACGTAACCATCTGAAAACCAACTATCGGGAACGTGGCAATCATTATGCGCATCGCCGACGATGAAATCCGCGTCATCTCGTCGTCATCGGTGAAGATGGCGCATATCAACTGCGGGAAAAGTTCGCAGACGGCAAAGGCGATGCACATCACCGCCGTGGCATAGACGATGGTCTTTTTGAGGACTTCCTTCACACGGTCAAACTGTTGCGCACCGTAATTGTAACCCGCAATAGGCTGCATGCCCTGGTTGAGGCCGAGCACAAGCATCGCAAAGAGCATAAGCACCTTATTGACAATGCCATACGCGCCAATGGCGTAGTCGCCGCCGTAGGTGTAGAGCTGATTGTTGATGATGATGACCACAAGACAGGCGCAGATATTCATCATAAACGGACTCATGCCAACGGAAATGATGCCCTTGATGATGCCCCAGTCGAGATGGAAAATTTCGCGCTCAAAGTGGATGTACTTTTTCTTGTCGGCAAAATGCACGAGCAGCACTATCAACGCCGAGAGCTGACTGATGACCGTAGCCCACGCCGCGCCCGCTATGCCCCAATGAAATACAAAGATGAACAACGGCGCAAGCAGCACATTGACGCCAACCGACATCATTGTAATTGCCATAGCCTTCTTGGGAAATCCGCAGCTCCTCACCAAACAGCTCAATCCGAAATACATGTGCGTGATGACATTGCCGATGAGAATCACCTGCATAAAATCCCTTGCGTACGGCAGCGACTCGTCACTCGCGCCAAAGAGATACAGAATCTTGTCCATGAACACAAGGCCGAACAGCATCACTGTAAGACCAATCACAACATTGAGTATCACCACGTTGCCGAGCACGAGACTTGCCGCGCGGTGGTCTTTTTGTCCGAGTTTGATGCTGAGCAACGCCGCGCCGCCCGCACCCACGAGCGCGCCAAACGCCGCCGCCATATTCATAAGCGGAAGCGTGATGCCAAGCCCGGCAAGCGCCATAGGCTCCACACCACGCCCGATGAAGATGCTGTCAACGACATTGTAGATGCTTGCCGCCATCTGTGCGGCTATTGCGGGCAGCGCGTAACTGATGAGCAGCCGCCCTATGTTTGCAGTGCCTAATTCGGTAGGCGACTTGGCCTGTGAGGACATTTCTTTGACGTTTTTTTACCTTGATGATTTCAGGGCGCAAAATTACAAAAAATGCGGCACTTGGCAAAGTCACCCACAAAAATTAATTGTTGTTGGGCATCGATTCCTTCAGAGCCTCCAGCTCCATGAGGAACGATTCGTCAGCAAGCAGCGACTGCGCGGGGGCGCATCGATCTGCCTTTGCCGCCTTCTTGGCACAGCTGCGTGCACGGCTCACAGCCTTTTCCATAAAATGATACGACGACCTCAATCCTTCCGAATCTGCGGTGATGTTGGCTGCCATCTGGGCATTGATGCCGTAAGAAGAAGCCGTACCCACTGCGTCGATATTGGCGCCGAGGAAGATGAAATCCCAGCCCTCCTTGTCCTGCTGCTGAGTGATCATCTGCTTGATCTGCGGGGCGTTGTACTCGCGGGAGGCGTTTTCGTAGCCGTCGGTGATTATCACGAAGACCACCTTGTTGGCGCGTGTTTCGTCGGTGGCGCCGGCTTGTATCGCCTTGGTGTGGTTGATGGCGTTGCCCACGGTGTCGAGGAGCGCGGTGCATCCGCCGGGGATGTAGTCGGCGGCGGTGAGGGGCTTCACCTCGGAGATGTCCACGCGGTCATGGACGATCTTGCGATTGTCGGCAAAGAAAATTGTGGTGAGTCTGCACAATCCCTCGCCCTTCTTGTGCTGATTGAGCATAGAATTGAAGCCGCCGATGGTGTCCGACTCCAATCCCGACATCGAGCCGGATTTGTCGATGATGATTACGAGTTCGGTGATGCCGTTGCTGTTCTGTGCGTTGTTCTGTGCGCCGTTGTTGTTCTGTGCGCTGATTTCTGTTGTTGCCATGATTCAAAAAAGTTTTAAGGGTTAATGATAATTTGTTGTCTGTTTTCGATTGCAAATATACAGCGGCTTTTGGGGGTGGATGTCGCTTGGCAGGCGACAAAACAATTTGTGAGAAAAATTTGCACAAAACACAAATAATAAATAACTTTGCAATATATAATACTACCCAATCATGAGCAGGAAGTTCAACGAAAAGAAGTTTTGCAAGGATGTGTACAAAGACAAGTATGCTCTCGTTATCGGCAACGAAAACATACTTGACCCCACGATAGAGCCAACAAGAGATATCCATCAGTATCTCCTAAGGATGGTGAATGAAAACTCAAACGTGCAGTATGAGAATTACCACGACATTGCCATCGACAAAAGCGAGCGCATCAACCCCGTGCGGCGGCTGATAGAGAACGAAGAAATCCAATTTCGCGCCTCCGACGTATCCAAAGAGCTGATGGCATTGCTTGAGACACGCCTATTCACCACCGTATTGACCACCACTACTGACGGATACTTGGAAGCAGCGATGAAGGAAGTGTGGGGCAGCGAGCTCCGCGTTGTCAATATCTACGACAAGGAAACCGTGGACGAACTGCAACAGGCATTGCAAAACTGTCGTCGAGGCAAAAAATACACACAGCCGACATTGATATATGTATTTGGCAAACTTGACGTGGACGACCTCGCAAAAAAATACATCAAGACCGACGCCGACGCCATCCTGCTCATCGAAAAATGGATGCGCATAGACGTGGACAACAACGAGATGCTCAAGTTTATCCGCAGCAAGCGGCTTCTTGCCTTGGGCTGCAAATACGACAACTGGTACTTCCAATTCTTCTGGTATGTCTTGACTGGTGTCATTAAGAGTGAGGAAAACGATTATGACGGACAAGGTGAAGTGGCGTTCACCCTCGACAAAGACGACAAGACTGAGGGTAAACTCCTACAATTTCTCGACCGCACCGACATCTGCATACTTGGCGACGCCACATCTTTCATTACAACAATCACAAAAAAACTTACTGAAGAATATAGATGCCTGTTTGAGGAATACGGTCGGCGTGGCAGCATCTTCATTTCATATTGCAGCAAGGATGCAGTGACGGTTCGTCATTTGTTTTCCCAACTATGCGAGAAAAAATATGACGTTTGGCTTGACCAAAAACGGCTCTTTGGCGGCGACAAATACGACAACATACTTGACGAAGCCATCGCCGAAGCCAAAATAGTAATTACCGTGCTTTCGCCCAACGTGGCGGAAGACCTGAAACGTGACGACACCAACCATTATTACAACAAAGAATGGCGCAAGGCTCAGCAGGACAAAAACAAAACTATCATTCCATTGGCTGTCAATGGATACAACCTGACTGCCGACTATCATCAAGTATATAAATCAATAGTCGGACAGAAGGCTTCCGGCGTCGACCTGATGGATCCCGACGGATTCTCCAACCTAATTGCATCAATCAACGAACATCTGTAAGCTATGACCGATACATACAACCCTTGGGCGGGGCTCGCCTCTTACGAAGATCCGGCTACTGCCAAACATCAACTAAAATTCTGTGGACGCGATGACGAAAGCTACGACATGGCGCGTCTCATTATGGGCAATGTCTTTGTGACGCTCTATGGAAAAAGCGGCATCGGCAAGACGTCTCTGCTCAATGCCGGCGTATTTCCTGAATTAAGGGAAAATCAGTACTCTCCCGTAAGCCTGCGTCTTGGCATAAGGGACGAGGAGCATCCTCAAAGCTACCAGACAATGATTGTAGATGCCATAGAGCGTGCAGCAAATAAGACAGAAACCATCAATGTAATCGCAGAGCAGCAAGACCAGAAGGCGATAGACTACGTTTGGAACTACTTTGCCCGACATCGTTTTTATGATAAAGACGGCGAACCTACCACACCCGTATTTGTGTTCGACCAATTTGAAGAGGTATTCCGTGGACACCGCGACGAGGCGGAGACATTGCTCCGTCAGTTAGACTACATCAACGACAAAGACCACGCCCTCGACCGCTGCGAAGTTGATGGGCAGACATACCGCTACGAGCAAAACTTCCGTTTCGTGGTTTCAATCCGTGAGGACGACCTCTATCTTTTGGAAGACAGCATCGACAACTGCTATCTGCCCGCCCTGAAACGCTGCCGCTACCGCCTCCGCAGCCTTTCGGAAGACGGCGCACGTGACGCTATTTTGATTCCGGGCGAAGGGCTCTTTAACCCCGACGAAAAGGATTCCATAGCCAACGCCATCATCAGCAAATCACGAAACGAGGACGGCAGCATCAGCACCAACATCATATCTCTACTTTGCAGCCGCATTTATACTGACTACAAGAAGTCCGGAGCAGACCACATTTCACCTGCAATTGTAGACAACTTTCTAAAAGGCAACCCATTCGAACGCTTTTACAATGAGGCTACAAAGGGATTCTTCGACAGTGAGAAATCATATATCGAAGATAACTTCGTGGATAGCACAGGACGCCGCAACTCCATCCCTGAGAGCGATTTCCTAAAACACGTTCCCAACGGCGCAACCCTTCTCGAAGGCGACTCACGCATCCTGCAGCGCACCAGCACCTCATCCGACGGCAAGCACAACCGCGTAGAGCTGATTCACGACTCATTTTGCGAGCCGCTCAGCACGCAAAAAGAAAAACGTGCAAAAAGGAAACGAATGATTCAGTTGGGATTAGCCTGCCTTATTGCAATTATTAGTGCAGCTGCCGTATTCTATGTGTGGAACATCAACCACAAAATGAGAATAAACGAATCAAGAGTTATTGCAGAAAAGGCGTCGGCATTAGTTGACCAAGGCGACTCATATTTGGCAAGACTGCTTGCCTTGCAAGCATTACCACCCAACAGACCATATACAGCTGAAGCAGAATCTGCTTTACGCAAAGCCATGCAACATAATGATGCTATTCTGAGGGGGCATACGAATGTTGTCCGCTCCGCCTCGTTCAGTCCTAACGGAAAATATGTTGTGTCGGCATCAAATGACAAAACAGTAAGGATATGGGACGCAAAGACAGGACAACAAGTTGGTAGCCCATTGGAGGGGCATACTGACAGGGTCAACTCCGCCTCATTCAGCCCCGACGGAAGATACATAGTGTCGGCATCCTTGGACAGTACGGTCAGAATATGGGACGCATATACGGGACAGCAAGTGGATTCATTGAAGGGTCATACAATAGTCAGGTCTGTCTCGTTCAGCCCAGATGGCAAATACATTGTGTCGATATCATGGGACGGTACGGTCAGGACCTGGGACACGAAAACAAGACAGCAGGTTGTAAAAACTTTGGAACATAAGAGCGATTACAGGTTTATTGCGTCATTCAGCCCCGACGGCAGATACATCTATACATCCAGAGATAGTGATACGATAATAAAGATATGGGACGCAAAAACGGGACAGCAGGTGGATTCATTGATAGGGCATACACCAGTCCATTCTTTCTCGTTCAGCCCAGATGGGAGATATATCGTATTGATGCCTTTCTGGTCCTTTATGGCAACGATTTATAACACTAAAACGGGACTACAGGAGGGGGAACCTTTGAAATTACATGGCAGGGGCGGATCTGCATTATTCAGTCCAGATGGCAAATACGTCGTAACAACATCCATAGATGAAAGTATTATTAGAATTTGGGATGCAAATACACGGCAGCAGGTAAAAAGTCTGGAAGGACACACCGACGATGTTAATGGCGTCTCCTTCAGCCCCGACGGGAAATATATCGTCTCGACATCCACCGACAAGACGGTAAGGATATGGGACGCAAAGACGGTACAACAAGAAGAATGGCTATTGAGTGGGGATGACGCATCTTTCAGTCCTGACGGCAAATACATCGTTACTGCATCCTGGGACAAGACTGTCAGGATATGGGACACAAAGACAAGGCAACAGGTGGATTCTTTGAAGGGACATAAAGGAAGAATAACATCTGTATCATTCAGCCCAGACGGTAGATTCATTGTGTCTGCATCTGCGGACTCAACTGTCAGGATATGGGACGCAAAGACTGGACAACAGGTGGGGAATCCATTGGTTGGGCATACCAACGTGGTGCAATCAGCCTCATTCAGCCCAGACGGTAAGTTCATTGTATCAACATCTGCGGACTTAACTATCAGGATTTGGGTTGCGAAAACGGGACAACAGATAGTATTAGTGAGGCAACCCGACGAGGTACTATCTGCCTCATTCAGTCCAGATGGTAGATACATCCGCTCGCAGTCACGCATAAGCGACAGGGTATGGGACGTCAAGACGTGGCAACAGTTAGACTACCAATGGGGAGGGAATAAGATAGACCCCTTCAGTCCCGACGGCAAATATTTCATCTTATGCTATACAAATGATAAAAAACAGAACTACTCTCTCTATATATACAACGCGAAGACAGACCAACAGGTAGGGAACCATTTAGTAGGACATACAGATAGGATCAATTCTGCCAAATTCAGCCCCGATGGCAAATACATAGTCTCGGCCTCTTCCGACAACACGGTCAGGATATGGGATGCAAAGACGGGACAGCAGGCAGGAAATACGTTGGAAGGACATACAAGCAGGGTCATCGATGCCGCCTTCAGTCCAGACTCCAAATACATTGTGTCTGCATCAGCAGACAGAACGGTCAGGATATGGGATGCAGCGACGGGACTGCAGATGGTTAGCCCTTTTAAATATGATTACTATCGCACCATCGCATGGATTTCATTTAGTCCTGACGGCAGATACATCGTCGCGCAAGACGACGAGTACAGTACGGTCATAATCTGGGACTTCCCGCCGCTCCAAGAATTAATCGACTCAACCACAGCACAGTTCAAAGACCGACCATTGACACAAGAAGAACGTCAGAAGTATTATTTGGAATAAGGCACGTTTTTTAATGAATATTGTGTAGAGACGCAAAATTTTGCGTCTCTACGATGGCGGGCGGCACAATTAGCACAATTTCCACGCACATCATCTAGACACAAAAAAAGAACTGTCTAAAAAGACGTCGGTCTTCGCCGAACTTCTTTTTAGGCAATTCTTTGGGCGACGGTCGTGCGCCTAACGTAAAGCCAAAGACATTGTTAGTCGGTCTCTTCGAGCGTGAAGATGTCTTCGAGCCTCACTTTGAAATACCGGGCGATTTTGAGGGCAAGCACAGTGTTGG